>JABLTO010053945.1_pt1 | contig 71731 bp, 69 predicted proteins | sample 7160091 | NCBI WGS metagenome assembly JABLTO01 (sample SAMN14651225, study PRJNA627086) | human gut metagenome | isolation source: feces | host: Homo sapiens
CTTTTGGAGCAAAGCAGCATTTTGATAATATCAAAATGCTCGGCGGATGAAGCTTGTCAAAAAAAGTCCTCACAGGACTTTTTTGACAAGCTGAACAATCTCCGGATCACCGATCCGGAGATTGTTTTTCGGCGCAGTCCGTACATACAGGAACTCCACCTCTTATTTGCAGGAAGTCTTCACGCGTAAGCTCGCCGCATACGGCGCATGGCCGCTCATCGCGGCGCTGCGGCGCGGCGGGGAACGGCATATGGGGGATGCCGGAACAGAAGATCTCGGCTGCAGGCGCGGTAAGAATGTATTCAATGAGCGCGGATTTATCCGTCAGCTTCGGCAGCGGACGCAGATACAGCCGCAGCTCGCCGCCCGCGCCGTAAAAATTGAATACGGGCTTCCCCGTCTCGCGCAGACATAACCTGCCGTTTCCGACCGTCGCGCCGAGAACCGATTGGAACCCATCCGCCCAGCAGGCGCGGCTCTCTATCGCGCAGCGCAGCTCGCCGTGAAGCAGCCCGCCCGCCTCCGCGGCTGCCCGTACGCCAATGGCAAGGCCGGGGCAGAGATGCCCATGCAGGTTTCCGGCGGCTTCAAAAAGCTCGTGAATGTCCATGTTAGGCCTCCGTATTCCAGTATATCCATGCGACGCAGGTGCTGACACTGTCGACGAAAACGCCGTTTTCGTCCACAAGCTCCGCCGCGATCTTTCTCGCGCGAGCCATGAGCGCGGCGTCACCAGCATCGCCGCCGCAGCGCTTTATCAGATATTCCGCGGCCTCGTCCGGACTGCGGTCGTCGCTCCAGTCGTATGGCACGTATTTCACGATGGGGTCATAGCCCGCGCCGCGGACGGCTTGCAGCAGCGCCTCTGCGCTGTCGTGCATCCCCGAGCCGAAGCCCGAAACCTCCAGCCCCATCCGGCGGTAGAACTCGTCGCGCATCGGCTGCGCCCATTCGACAAAGTTCGCCGTGAAGCACCAGCCGCGGGTCAGCGTGCTCATCTTCTCCACACTGGCCGTGTCGTGCACTGCGGCGGACATCATTGCGACCGACAGGTCGAATTTATCGCCGCCGGACAGCTCGTCCGTGCTCAGCATAGCGAAATCACCCTCGACGATGCGCCACGGAGTGGCGTACGCCGCCATGTTCCGCGCTGCGTGCGCGAGCATGGCGGGGGAAATGTCCGTCAGCGTCACGCCGCATCCAAGCTCGGCGAAATATGTTCCGTATTTCCCGACGCCGCAGCCGATATCGAGCACACTGCAGCCGGGGTGCAGCAGCCCGGCTGAGGTGAAGAACTCCAGCAGCTGCCGGTTATAGTCGTTCAGCCCCATGCGGAAAACCCGCTGGTAGTCCGCCGCGGCCTCGTCCCAGCTTTTAATCTGTTCCATCCGCGTCCTCCCCGTGCGTTTTGACGTCCGGGAACGGTATCAAAACGGGTATGCCCATGCAGTCGACGATGTGTACGTGCATGTCGTAAACGTGTTCGACTATCTCCGGCGACATGACCTCGCGCCCGCCGTGGGCGTATATCTCCGAATCCTTGAGGAACATGAAGCGGTCACAGTAGCGGATGGCGAGGTTCAGGTCGTGCAGCACGGTAATGACGCTTATTTTATGCTCGCGCGCGATGGCGCGCACAAGCTGCATGACCTCGTGCTGATTGCGCGGGTCGAGATTGCTGGTCGGCTCGTCGAGCAGCAGCACGCGCGGCTCCTGCGCCAGCGCGCGGGCGATCAGCACCTTCTGCGCTTCGCCGCCGGACAGCTCCGACACACTGCGCAGCGCGTAGGATTCAAGCTTCATGCGGCGCAGGATATCCGAAACTATCTCCCTGTCCCGGTGCGTCGCGTCCCATTGGATGTACGGCTTGCGGCCGAGCAGCACCGTGTCAAAAACCGACATGTCCACCGCCCGCGCGTTCTGCGCCACATAGGCGACGTTCTGTGCCATCTCGTTGCTGCTCATCGCAAAAACGTTCTTCCCGTCCACGATGACCTCGCCGGACTTCGGGCGGAGAATGCGGTCGATGCATTTTAAAAGCGTGCTCTTGCCGGCACCGTTGTTGCCGAGAATGGAGGTGCAGATGCCGTCCGGAACGTCAAAGCTCACGCCGAGGAGCGTGTCGGGGGCGTTTTTCCCGTAGGAAAAGCATATGTCTCTGACCTCAACCATTGGAATTTCTCCCCCTGAACAGCAGAATAATGAACACCGGCCCGCCGATGAACGACATTATCGCGCCGATGGGCAGGATTATCGGCGGCGCGATCAGCTTTGCGAGCGCGTCGGCAAGTATCAGCAGCAGCGCGCCGCAGACCGCGGAGCCGGGGACAAGGAAGCGGTGGTCGTTGCCGACAAAAAAGCGCATGACATGCGGCGCGATGAGGCCGACAAAGCTGATTATGCCGACGAACGACACCGCGACCGCCGCCGACAGCGAGCACACCGCCATGCTGGCGACCATGACCTTCTTCGTGTCCACGCCGAGGCTCTTGGCCGTGTCGTAGCCCGCCTCCATGGCGTTATAGTTCCAGCGGTTATACATGTAGTAGATGAAGCTCAGCACGAAAACGACGCTGATAAAGCGCAGATCCTTCCAGCTTGCGCTGCCGAGGTTGCCGAAGGTCCAGAACACGACCGCGCCGAGCGAGGTGTCGTCGGCGAAGTATTGCAGCAGCGTGCTGCCGCCGGCGAACATCGCGCTGAGCGCCGTACCCGCGAGGATCAGCCCGCCGGGGCCGACGTTTTTCTTGAGCCGGGAGATGAGTATCACGACGACCGACGATATCGAGCCGAAGACGAAGGCGCAGAGCGTGACGATATACGGGTTATCGACCGATACGGTCGAGGTGGAGTTGGAGTTTGTTATCACGCCGCCGCCGAACACGATTATGCCCAGCGCTGCGCCGAAAGCCGCGCCCTGCGACACGCCCAGCGTTGATGCCGAGGCGAGAGGGTTGCGCAGTACGCACTGCATCACCGCGCCGGAGGCCGCGAGCGTTGCGCCGACGAATATCGCCGCCAGAACGCGCGGCAGGCGGATGTTCATAATGGCGGTCTGATATTTATTTTCGCCCTCGCCGGCGAGCGCACGGAAAATGTCCGGCAGGCTGATTTTCAGAGAGCCGATGCCCATATACACCACGGCGGCAAAAAGCGTAATAAACGCCGCAGCCGCAAGCGCTATGCGCTTGCGGGCGACGAACTGTTCATATTGTTCGATTTTTACTGGGTGCTTCTGCAATTATATCACACCTTTATTATCCGAGAGTGACGGCGCCGTAGCCGAGCCCGGCTTCGGTCAGCAGGTCGAGGTAGCCGTCGTGGCCGAGGAAGAAGGAGAATATCTCGTTTGCCTTGGCCTCAAAATCGACGTCCGCGAATGCATCGGGGAACAGCAGCGATCCTGCGTAGTAGGCGCTGACGAGGGGGATCTCGACGTTGGTGTAGTTCGCGGTGGAGTTCGGCCACTGATAGACCTTGCCGTTCTTGACGGCTTTGAGCTGCTCGAAGAAGCTCGGATCCTCGGCGTACTGATTCTTGACAAGCTCAAGGTTGCCGGAGTCGAGGATGATGATGTCGGGATCCCACGCGAGGATCTGTTCACGGTCTACCTCTACGCCATGGGGGCCTTCGATGATGCCGGCGGCAGCGTCGTTCGCGTGGATGGAAGCGAGAATTGCGTCGTTGGCGTAAACGCCTTCGATGCCGTGCCCGCCGCGGAAGGTGGCGGCAGCGCCGAGAACGAGGGGCTTGTCCTCATCGGGGATGTCCTTGGTGCGCGCGTCGAGGTCGGCGAGACAGTTGTCCATGAAGGAGATGACCTCCTCGGCGCGTTCGGGTACGCCGCAGGCATCGCCGAATACGCGAAGCGCCAGCTTGTAGTCCTCGCCGAACAGGGTGCCCTGCGGGGCGGCGACGACGGAGCGGCCAAGCTGCTCTTCGATGGAGTTGACGATGTCCTCCTCATAGGTGCAGAGGATTATATCGGGATCGGCCTCAAGAATGACTTCCGGCAGAATTTCGCCGTAGCCGCCGGCTGAGGCCGCGGGCAGGTCAGCCCACGCTTCATGGTTGAAGCAGCCGTAGGCCATGAAGAGACTGTCGTTCTGGTCACCGTTTGAGGTAGTGACCATCTTGTCCTGAAGGCCGAGGTAGACGAGCATACGCGTCGCGTTGCCGAGGGTGACGATGGAGTTTATCTCGGTCGGAACTTCTATTTCGCGTCCCAGACCGTCGGTTATGACGCGGGTGGCGGGAGCGGCGTCAACGGCGGAGGATTCCTCGGCGGGAGCCTCGGTCGCGGGGGTGCCGCTCTGCTGCTGGCCGCAGCCTGCGAGCATGCTCAGGGACAGGAGCATTGCGAGAATAAGTGCAAGAGTTCTTTTCATTTGAGGTCGTTTCTCCTTTGGTGATGAATCATGTTCCTGATTATATCAGCCGCGGGGCAATTGCGGAAGCCCCCTAGGGGGATAAAAATTTTTGACATACCGCATAAAGGCGTGGTATAATCACAACATAACAATAATTGAAGCCGATCATCCGGCCAAAAGCAAGGTGCCGGCGGGGATCGTTTGAGATATTACGTGCAAGTTTCAGGTGAAATTTGCATTTATTGTTGACGAGATGTTCACGAGAAGAAAGGAAACGCGACTGATGAACAAGCAAAACAGTGACGTGTTGACTGCTCTGCTGCAGGAACCGTTCATTAATCAACGGATATTAGCGGAAGTGTCGGGGCATTCTCTAGGAGTAGTCAACCGCTCGCTCAAGGAGCTTATCAGGGACGGCTATCTGGACGACTCGGCTCGCCCTACGATGAGAGCCGTAACCGAGTTTAAGCAAAAGGCGCCGCAGCGGGCTGTTATCCTGGCGGCAGGCTTTGGAATGCGGATGGTTCCCATCAATATGGAGATGCCGAAGGGACTTCTGGAGGTCAATGGCGAGCCGCTGATCGAGCGCATCATCAAGCAGCTTCACGGGGTGGGGATCAGAGAGATATATGTAGTTGTAGGCTTCATGAAAGAGAAATACGAGTATCTGATCGACGAATACGGCGTGGAGCTGGTGGTCAATGCCGACTATGCGGCAAAGAACAATCTGCATTCGGTCAGACTTGTAAAAGAGCATCTGGAGAATGCGTACATTATTCCCTGCGACATCTGGTGCGACAGAAATCCGTTCCACCGCCATGAGCTGTATTCGTGGTACATGGTCAGCGATCTTGTGGACAACGAGAGCAATGTTCGCGTTAACCGCAAAATGGAGCTGGTAACCGTGCCGGGAAATTCCGGCGGCAATGCAATGATCGGCATTTGCTATTTGCTGAAAGAGGATGCGGACGCCGTTGCAGAACGCATCGAAGAGCTTTGCCAGAATCAGCGGTATGATGGGGCGTTTTGGGAAGAAGCGCTTTACAACAAAGACCGAATGATCGTTGCAGCCCGCGTGGTTCATTCGGCAGATGTTGTGGAAATCAACACCTATGAACAGCTTAGGGAAATTGACAGCGACTCCAACCAGCTCAAAACAGACAAGATTAAGGTAATTTGCGAGGCTTTAAAGGCGAAGCCGGAAGAAGTCACGGACATTACGGTTTTGAAAAAGGGCATGACAAATCGTTCCTTCCTATTTGCTTGTAAAGGAAAGAAATATATCATGCGTGTTCCGGGAGAGGGAACCGACCAGCTGATAAACCGCCGTCAGGAAGCCGCAGTTTATCAGACCATTGACGGAAAGAACATCTGCGATGATATTGCGTATATCGATCCGGAAAACGGCTATAAGATCACGGAATTTCTGGAGGGAGCCAGAGTATGTGACCCTCTGAACTACGAAGATGTCAAAAAGTGCATGAAACGGCTGCGCAGCTTCCATGAAATGAAGCTGAAAGTGGATCATGAGTTTGATATTTTCGGCCAGATGGAGTTCTATGAAACACTGTGGGACGGTACACCTTCTATATATAAAGACTACGAAAGAACAAAGGCGAATGTTCTGTCGCTGAAATCGTATATTGATGCACATGCCGGGGAAAAAGTCCTGACCCATATTGATGCGGTGCCGGATAATTTCCTGTTTGCGGAGAAAGATGGCGAAGAGGTGATTCGCCTGATTGACTGGGAGTATGCAGGAATGCAGGATCCCCATGTTGATGTGGCGATGTTCTGCATTTACTCGCTCTACAATAAGCGTCAGGTGGATCACCTGATTGCGGCTTATTTTACCGAAGGCTGTGACGATGCGACCAGAATCAAAATTTATTGCTATATTGCGGCCTGCGGCCTGCTGTGGAGCAATTGGTGCGAGTATAAACGCAATCTGGGCGTGGAGTTTGGCGAATATTCGCTTCGCCAGTATCGCTATGCGAAAGATTACTATCGGATTGTTCAGGATGAACTGAAAAAGCGGCAGGAGGGAGTTTAAATGCCAAAAGTGGAAAGAGCCATCATTATGGCGGCGGGCATAGGGAATCGGATGCGTCCGGTAACACTGACGACGCCGAAACCTTTGGTTAAGGTGAATGGTGTCCGAATGATTGATACGGTAATTGATGGCCTGCACAAAAACGGGATCTGCGAAATCTATGTTGTTGTCGGTTATCTGAAAGAACAGTTTGAGAAGCTGAAGAGAGACTATCCGAACATCGAATTGATCGAAAATCCTTATTATGATACCTGCAATAACATTGCTTCGCTTTACGTGGCAAGAGAGCATATTGAAAATGCCATCATTCTGGACGGGGATCAGATCATATACAATCCGGCGGTTTTGAGCCCGGAGTTTGAGCGTTCCGGATACAACAGCGTTTGGACGGATGCAGAGACCGATGAATGGCTCCAGACGGTGAATGATGGAATTGTGACGTCATGCAGCCGGACGGGGGGTAAAGGCGGCTGGCAGCTGTACAGCATTTCCCGCTGGACGGCAGAAGACGGGAAAAAGCTGAAGCACCATTTGGAGATTGAATTTGAACAAAAGCATAACCGACAAATCTATTGGGATGATGTAGTAATGTTTTGCTATCCGGATGAATATCAATTGGGCATCCGTCCGATGGACAAGGATGATATTACGGAGGTGGATAATCTGAGCGAGCTGATCGCTCTGGACTCCAGCTACAGGAAATATGCGAGGGGAAATTAAATGAACGTGAAAAAAGAGCGCGGAAAAATAGATTGGATGATAACGCTGGTGCCGCTGGCAATTGTAGTTGCGCTGTGTGTTTTGTTTTTCTTTATGCCGGAGCAGTCCAACGCGGTGCTGAGCCAGATCCGCTTTTTCTTTGGTGATACCTTTGGTACATACTATCTGGTCATCGGACTGGGGATATTTGTCTTGTCTTTGTACATTGCGGGGTCGAAGTACGGCAATATCATTCTTGGCGAACAGAATGAAAAGCCAAAGTATTCCTTCTTCGCGTGGGGAGCAATGATGTTCACCTGCGGGCTTGCGGCGGATATCCTGTTCTACTCGTTCTCGGAATGGGTGCTCTATGCGACCGATCCGCATCTTGCGGAGATGGGGAGCATTCAGGACTGGGCGGGCGTGTACCCGCTGTTTCATTGGAGCTTTGTCCCGTGGAGCTTCTATCTGGTTCTGGCCGTTGCGTTTGGCTTCATGCTTCATGTAAGAAAAAGAAATCGTCAGAAATATTCGGAAGCCTGCCGCCCTATCCTCGGCAGGCATACGGATGGATGGGCGGGCAGGATCATCGATCTGCTGGCGGTGTTCGCCCTCCTCGCCGGTACGGCAACAACGTTCAGCGTGGCGACCCCGCTGATGGCAGCCATTATCGGTGAACTATTCCATGTCGCAGTCAGCCGCACGGTCATCAATATTGTCATCCTGCTGATCACCTGCGTGGTGTACACCTACTCGCTGCTGCACGGATTCAGGGGCATCAGCAAACTGGCGAATATCTGCATTTATATGTTTTTTGGCCTGAGCGCTTTTGTGCTGCTGTTCGGCGGAGAGACACGGTATATTCTTGAGACCGGTTTCTCCTCTTTTGGCCGGATGGTGCAGAATTTCCTGGAATTGTCCACTTTTACGGATCCGCTTCGCACATCGAATTTCCCGCAGACATGGACGATCTACTACTGGGCTTATTGGATGGTGTGGTGTGTGGCAGCGCCGTTCTTTATCGGCAGCATCTCCCGCGGCAGAACCGTGCGCCAGACGATACTTGGCGGCTATGTGTTCGGGGTCGGTTCGACTCTGACGAGCTTTATCGTGCTCGGGAACTATTCAATGGGAATGCAGGTGACAGGGAAAGCCGACTTTATTGCGCAGTACATGGCGGACGGCGACCTCTACGGAATGATCGTTTCGATCATCAAAACGATGCCCTGCGCACCCGTGATCATGGTCGTTGTACTGCTGACGATGATAGCTTTCTATGCAACGTCCTTTGATTCCATCGCGCTTACAGCTTCCTGTTATAGCTATCATACCCTGAAAGACGGAGAACAGCCGAATAAGGGCATCCAGCTGATGTGGTGCATCCTGCTGATCCTGCTGCCGATAGCGCTGCTGTTTGCGGAAAGCTCTATGAACAATCTGCAGTCGGTCAGCATTGTGGCGGCGTTCCCCATAGGAGCGGTCATTGTGATAATCGCGGTGAGCTTCCTGAAAGATGCTAAAAAATACATGGATAGTCTGGACAACAAGGAAAAAGAGTGAAGAATATGACCAAAATACTTTTCATCTGCCATGGCAATATATGCCGCAGCCCGATGGCGGAATTTGTGATGAAGTCGCTCGCCGCCTCGGCGGGGCTGGAGCGGGAATTCGACATTGCCTCGGCCGCGACCAGCAGCGAGGAGCTGGGCAACCCCGTGTACCCGCAGGCGCGGCGCAAGCTCGCCGAGCACGGTATCGGCTGCGCGGGCAAAACCGCCCGCCGCATGACCGCGGCGGATTACGGTGCGTACGACCTGCTTATCGGCATGGACGCGGCGAACCTGCGCAATATGCTGCGCATCTGCGGAGGCGACCCGGACGGCAAGCTCCATAAGCTGACCGAATACTGCGGCCGCCCGGACGACGACGTCGCCGACCCGTGGTATACCGACGATTTTGACACCGCATGGAACGACATATACTCCGGCTGCAAGGGGCTGCTGGACACACTCGCCCCTGAAGTGGAGCTTGACCTGTCCCGCTGCGCGACGCGGCACGATATCTACTCCGTGCTCCGCGAGAAGATGCACTGGCAGGACTGGTACGGCGAGAATCTGGATTCTCTGTGGGACATCCTCACGGGGATGCCGTTTTATGGCCGCCGCTTCACGTTCAGGCTGCCGGACGGGGAGATACGGATGTACGCCGAAAAGGTATACGCGACCTTCGAGGACGCGGGGCTGCCGGTGTCAACCAATAGTGGAAGAAAATAAGTATAAAATGTTTGACAATATATACCCCGTGTGTTAATCTAATAAAGCAATAAAGCAATTTATATATTATTATAGAAAGGAGTCGCCAAGATGAGCATCAAGTCTGCAGGAAAGCTGAACAAGAATACCGAATCCGGGCGGCTCTGTGCGTAATTTGCCCTGCACATTTTTGCGGACATTGCCCGGGAGCATCGTCTTCCGGGCATTTTTGCGCACTGAGCCTGAAGCTAATGGGACATAAAAGAATTTATGAAGAAAATCATTCCGTTTTTGAAGCCGTACAGGGCGCAGCTCCTGCTGGCGGTGCTGCTGAGCGCGGCGTCCACGCTGTGCGAACTGCTCCTGCCCACCATCATGAGCGACATACTCGACAAGGGCGTCTATCTTGCCGACCTCTCGTACATACTCCGCTGCTGCGGGCGTATGCTGATCGTCGCGCTCATAAGCCTCGGTACGGTGCTGGGCGGCGCGTACCTCAGCGCACAGGTCGTCGCGGGCTTCTGTACCGATCTGCGCGAGACGGTGTTCAACCGCGTCAACAACATGAGCTTCGAGGAGTTCAGCTCCATCGGCACCTCCGCGCTCCTCAGCCGCGCGACGCATGATATCGGCGGCCTCTCATGGGTCGCGTCGATGCTCTCCGGCAGCGTCGTGACGATACCGGTGCTGTTTCTGGGCGGCGTGCTGCTGGCCATGCGCAAGGACACGGTGCTCGCGCTGATCATGCTGGTGTTCGTGCCGGTCGTGTTCGTCATCGTCACCGTGATCGGCAGAAAGATCGAGCCGCTGTGGGTCATCTCCGACAGCTACGTCGACAAGCAGAACGACATTGTCCGCGAGCGCCTGCACGGCATCCGCGTTATCCGCGCCTTCAACAGCGAGCCGCGCGAGCATAAGCGCATCGACGAGGCCACGCATGTCATGGCCGACAACATCATCCACGCGAATGTCAGCATGGGACTCGTCTCGCCTCTGACCATCGCGCTGATGAACATGGCGGCGGTGCTTATTGTGTGGATAGGCGGCTGGCGCATGGAAAACGGCCTGAGCGGCGTCAGCGGCGGCGACATCTTTGCGATAGTCCAGTATGTCGCACTGACGATGAACGGCGTCGTGATGGCGGCGTTTATGATAGTCATGCTGCCCCACGCGAAGGTTGCCGCCGGGCGTATCGGCGTGGTGCTCGACTCCGAGGGCATCGCCGACCCCAACCCCGAAGAGGCGCTGGAGCTGAAGGGCGATATAGAGTTTGAGCATGTCAGCTTCTGCTACGACGGGGCCAGCGTCCCCGCGGTGGAGGATGTCTCGCTACATATCCGTGCCGGCGAAAAGGTCGCCGTCATCGGCGGCACGGGCAGCGGCAAATCCACTCTGGTGCAGCTGCTGATGAGCTTCCGCCTGCCGACGTCGGGCAAGATTTACTTCGATGGGCGCGACGCCGCCACGATAAACCGCAAGACTATCCGCGACAATATGAGCTGCGTGCTCCAGCGCCCCGCGATATATTCCGGCAGTATCCGTCGGAATATCGAGATGGGCCGCCCCGGCGCGAGCGAGGCGGAGATAGAGGAGGCCGTCGGCATCGCGCAGATGGCCGACTATGCGGACAGACTGCCCGACGGGCTGGAGCATATGCTCGAGCAGTCCGGCAAGAATCTCTCCGGCGGACAGAAGCAGCGCATATGCATCGCCCGCGCGATACTGAAAAACGCCCCGATCTTTATCTTTGACGACAGCTTTTCCGCTCTCGACTTCATGACCGAGGCACGTCTGCGCGCACGGCTGGGCGAAAAGATACAGGGGCGGACGCAGATCGTCATCACGCAGCGTATCAGCTCCGCGATGAGCAGCGACTGCATCTTCGTCATGGACGGCGGGCGGTTGGTCGACGCCGGACGGCACGAAGAGCTGCTCGAGCGCTGCCGCATCTATCGGGAAATCTACGTCTCCCAGACCGGAGGTGAGGCGAAATGAAGACCAAAAAGGATAGAGCCGCCTCCCGCGAGCGGCGCCGCAGTGACCGCGCCGTGCTGCTGAGACTGGTGCAGGAGGCAAAGCCGATATATAAATGGCTTGCGCTGGCATGTCTGATAAGCCTTGGCATAATCGCCTGCGCCGTCGCCGCGCCGCAGCTGCTGGGCGACTGCGTCCAGCTCCTGTACGATTACTGGGCGGGCAGCTTCACCGGCGCGAGCCTGACCGTGGCGCTCACGGGCGGATGCCTAGCGCTGGCGGGGGTGTACCTGCTGCAGGGCCTGATGAGCTGGCTGAAAATGCTGCTGCTCAATAACGTCGTCAGCCGCTATTTCACCTGCGCCCTGCGCATCAAGCTCTCTGCCAAGATAAGCCGGCTCCCCGTAAGCTTCGTGGACAGAACTCCCGTCGGCCAGATACTCGACCGCATGACCGAGGACGTCTCGACGATGGGCAACTCCATCCACAGTATTATCGACACGCTGATGGTCGGCTTTTTGCAGATAATCGCCATCGCCGTGATGATGCTGCTTGAGGACTGGCGGCTGGCGCTGGTCGTGATACTGTTCATGCCGGTGTCGGTGCTGCTGTCGATAAAGATATCGAACCTGAGCGGTAAGCATTTCGAAAGAATGTTTGCCGTCGGCGGGCAGCGCTTCGCCCATGTCGAGGAGAGCTTCACGAATTACCAGACCACCAAGGCCTATAACTACGAGCAGGCGACCATCGACACGCACCACGACATCTGTGAGGAGCGGAAAAAGTCGGAGGCAAAGGCAAACTTCTTCGGCTCGCTGGTAAGACCCTGCATCGCGTTTTCAAACGCGCTTGCGTACATCATAATCTGCGTCCTCGGCGGTGTGCTCATCGTAGAAAACGGCGTGAGCATCGGCGTTGTCGTGACGGTGGTGCTGTTTGCGCGGCAGTTTTCCTCGCCGCTGGAGCAGATAGCCGACGGCATGAGCAATCTCCAGCGCACCAAGGCCGCGTCGAAGCGTGTGTTCGACATGCTGGACGCCGAGGAGGAGCCGCAGCAGAGCGGCCACATCCCCGCCGACGTCAAGGGCGACGTGAAGTTTGAGGACGTCAGCTTCTCGTACAGCAAGGACACGCCTCTCATCCGCGACCTCAATATCGATGTAAAGCGCGGGCAGAAGATCGCCATCGTCGGCCCCACCGGCGCGGGCAAGACCACGATTGTCAACCTGCTCATGCGGTTTTACGATATCGACAGCGGCCGCATAAGCATCGACGGCTACGACATTTCCGAGACTTCGCGCGACGATGTCCGCGCGCTGTTCGGCATGGTGCTTCAGGACACATGGCTCTTCAGCGGCACCGTAGCCGACAACGTCGCCTACGGCCGCCCGGACGCAACGCGGGAGGAGATAATCGCCGCCTGCGACGAAGCCTACTGCGATCACTTCATCCGCACTCTGCCGCAGGGCTATGACACCGTTGTCAGTGAGGATTCGGCCAGCATCTCCGGCGGACAGAAGCAGCTGCTGACCATCGCCCGCGCGCTGCTGGCGGATCGCCGCCTGCTGATACTCGACGAGGCGACCTCGAACGTCGATACGCGTACCGAGATACTTATCCAGAAAGCGATGGATAAGCTCATGCGCGGCCGCACATGCTTTGTCATCGCGCACCGGCTCTCCACCATAGTGGACTCCGACCTCATCCTCGTCCTGCGCGACGGACAGATAGTCGAGACCGGACGGCACGAGGAGCTTCTCGCCCGCCGCGGCTTCTACTACGATCTGTACACGAGCCAATACGCGATATAACAAAACAGGCTTCGCAGCGTTAAACTGCGAAGCCTGTTTTTTAGTTCAGCTCATTATTCCGAAGCGCTTCTCGTACAGCTCTGCGATCTTGCACTTCCAGCAGAGCAGCCAGCCGACCACCGCGCCGACGACAGCCTGTGCGATCTGGAAGGGCAGCTTCAGCACCGCATATTCGGGCGTGCTGTAAATGAATGCGCGGCCGAGGGAGTAACCGACGACCATGATAACCGCGCCGATGGTCACGCCGATGGCGGAGCCGGAGGGGCGATCCTTGCCGAGACGGCGCGTCGCAAGCGATATCACAACAGCCTGAAGCCCGTGGGTCACGAGGGAGACGAACATCGGCGTCGGGTAAAACAGCAGGTCGCCGATGAACGCGCCGACGCCGCCCACCATGAACGCGCCGAAGGGATTGAGCAGGATGGCGGCGGTGCAGATGATGACATCGTTGAGGTACATGTGCCCGCCCGGAACCGGAACGCCGAAGGAGCTGAGCACGATGTTGAAGGCCATGAGGATAGCCGTCACGGCCATGACTTTTATTTGCTTGGATTTCATATTTATCACCCTTGACTTTTGATGTGGCCTATTATAATATCAGATTGGTATTATTAATATTGCCAGTTAAGGAGAATTTTATAAGACCAGATTATGAAATACACAGTCAACAGAGCCTCCGGGCAGAGTGCATACATTCAGATATACCGCCAGCTCCGCGACGATATCGTGGCGGGGAGGCTCAAGGACGGGGCGAAGCTGCCCTCAAAGCGCTTCGCCGCGGCGGAGCTCGGCGTGAGCGTGATAACGGTCGAGCACGCGTATGAGCTGCTTGAAGAGGAAGGCTATATCCAGAGCCGCCAGCGCAGCGGGTACTATGTGTGCTTCGGCGGCTCCGCCCCGGCGCTGCCGCGCACCGCGCCGCAGGAGCAGCGGGCGGACGCACCGCGGGATTTCCCGTTTTCCGTGCTGGCGCGCACGATGCGCCGCGTCCTGAGCGACAGCGGCGAGCGCATCCTCTCTCGAGCACCGAACCGAGGCTGTACTGAGCTTCGCCAGGCGATCGCGGCCTACCTCGCGCGGAGCCGTGGCATAATCGCCGACCCGGAGCAGATAATCGTCGGCTCCGGCGCGGAATATCTCTACGGGCTCGTCGTGCAGCTTCTCGGCCGCGGATGCATGTTCGCGCTGGAGGATCCGTCGTATGAGAAGATACGGCTGGTTTACGAGGCCAACGGCGCGGACTGCGTCATGCTGAAGATGGGCGCGGACGGCATCCGAAGCGATGCGCTCTTCGGCTGTGCCGCCGGTGCGCTGCACGTCACGCCGTATCACAGCTTTCCGAGCGGCGTGACCGCATCCGCCTCAAAGCGGCATGAATATGCTGCATGGGCGGAGGAGCGCGGCGCATATATTATTGAGGATGATTACGACTCGGAGTTCTCCGCCGCCGCGAAGCAGGTCGAGACGATATTTTCCGTCGCGCCGGAGCGTGTCATCTATATAAATACCTTCAGCAAGACCTTTGCACCCTCGATGCGCATGGGTTATATGCTGCTGCCTGCGCCGCTGATGCGCGAGTACGCCGCGCGGCTGGACTTCTATTCCTGCACGGTGCCGGTGTTCGAGCAGCTTGTGCTGGCGGAGTTTATCGACAACGGCGACTTTGAGCGCTATATCAACCGGCGCCGCCGCGAGATGCGCGGCAGACGGGGATAGTCAATTCTTAAATAATTACAAAACCAAACTTTTTTGTAATATGTATCTTGACTTGCCGCCTAATTGGTGGTAAATTGGTATCGGTAAATTATGCCTGTATAGGAGGGCATAAAAAAATTTTTAGGGGAGATATCATGAAGAAGAAGTATTGGACTCTGCTTATCGTCGGCGTTCTCGTCGTAGCTCTGGTCATCGTTCTTGCTTCCTGCGGCAACTTCAGCCTCAAGGACAAGGATCTTGACGAAGACGAAGAGATGGAAGATATCGCCGATGACCTCGACCTCGATGCTGACACCACCAACACTGGCAGCAAGACCGGAAGCACCGGCGGCAACTCCGGTAAGTACAATGGCGGCAGCGGCAACAACGGCGGTTCCGGCAATAACGGTTCCAACGGCAACAACGGCGGCTCCGGCAATAACGGAAACGGCGGCAACAACGGTGGTTCCGGTAATAACGGCGGCAACTCTGGAAACAATGGTCAGGACGGAAACAACGGCAACAATGGCAATAACGGCAATAATGGCGGCAACGGCGGCCAGGACGGCTCCAATGGCAGCGGCATCGCCGGCGCCATCAAGGACATTGTTGACGGCAGCAAGCACCACAACGATCATCAGATCATCGACGGAACCTTCGAACTGGCCGGCCAGATCGGCAACTTCCTTGGCGGCTTTGTCCCCAAGCCCTGATTGCTGATACATATTGAAATGAAAAGCAGACGGTTTATACCGTCTGCTTTTTTATTGGGGATTTTATGTGAGCCGCCGCTTCGCCGTACCCCCTTTGGCGCCCCTACTAGGGGAGCTGTCGCGTTAGCGACTGAGGGGTTGCCAATTGATAGAGAGTGCCATTAGAGAAAAGACACAGTAATGTAAAAACACCTTGTCATCCCCGCACACCGGACGATAACGGTGTGCCGACATGAGGAGAACGGATTGCCGCGTCGCTGCGCTCCTCGCAATGACAGGAGGGCTTTTGATTAGCACGCCGATTTTTCATGCGGCGTAAAGCACGAGATTTTCTCTCCCTCAGTCGGCTGATGCCGACTGCTCCCTCGTCAGAGGGAGCCGAGGGGATGGTGCATCAATTCCCGTTCAGCGATAACAAAATCGCATGGAGATCTCACCATGCGATTTTATTACACAATATATTATGCCGCGGGCTTGGCGACCATGTAGAACATGCCGAGGTTATCGCGCATATCGAAGTAGCTGTCGTCGCAGCGCCAATCGTAGCAGACGGAGGACGGGTCGCCGTTATCGACCATTATCCAGGTGTTGGGGCAGGCCTCCTGGATCTCGGCGATCTGCTCGTCAGTCAGACCGCAGCGCTTGACCCACAGCCTGTCAAGGAAGCTCAGTTCCTTGAGCTGCGTGTAGTCCGCGACCGGACAATAGCATATGTTGAGATGCCTCAGGGACTTGCAGTTTGCCAGCACGGAGAAATCGGAGCAGGGCGTGAGGAACATTTCAATGAAATATATCTCCTCAAGGTCGGCCAGCGCGCTGATATCTGTCACTTTCGTGTCGCCGCAGATGAGATACTTGAGGTGCTTCATATTCTTCACGAAGTTCAGATTCGTGTAGTCCATGTGGCCGAGATCCAGCGTGACCATGTCCTTGCAGTATTTTATCGGGTCGATCAGATCGTCGCCCAGCGGGCCGTAGCTGCTGCTGTACTTGGAGACGCAGAAATTGTCGGCGTCGGTCTTGCAGGGGAAGCCCTTTATGTACACCGTCCACACGACGCGCAGGTTCTCAAACTTGTCATCGAGCGCGCCCAGCACCTCGTCGGAGAGTCCGCAGTTATCCATGTACAGCTTCCGGAGGTACGGCATGACGGATGCGGCTCGTTCGGCGTCGCCGGTGTCGCCGAGGTACTGGCCGTTATAGTTCAGTTCCTCCGCGAAAGAATCAACCTGCGTGCCGTAAACGCGCAGCTTGCAGTGCACGGCGGCTCCGCCGAATGCATCACGGACGGCCTCGATGTCGTCAAACGACAGCTCGCGGCTGCCCAGCTCCACGGTCTCTGTGCCGGTGAAGCGCGGCGCGGCGGCAACAAGCGTCTGGACGTCGATATCCGTGCCGCTCAGGTCAAGCTCCGCGGCGGAGGTGTCAAAGCTCTTGCCCGCAAGCTCCACCTCGCGGAGGAAGCTTATGTCGGGGAACGTATCTATCAGCGCGTCTTCCTCGTCGTCGCCGAGTCCGGCGGCGCGGAGATCGACGCTTTCAAGCTGCGGGAAATATTGCAGGCGCGCTTCCAGCTCGCTGAGCGCTGCCGGAGAATCGAGCACGAGCTGCGCTGTGTCGCCCGCGTAGGCCGAGCAGCCAAGCTTCACCTGATATTTGACGGTGCAGTTCGGGTAGGCGTCGATGGTTTTCATTATAACGTCATAGCAGTCGGCGTCCGACGCGTCGATGGTCTTGAGCTGCGGCAGATAGCGGAAGCTGTCTATCTCGGCCTCGCTGTAATTGTCAACGCTGACGGAGGTGGAGCTGCTGTCAAAGCTGCGGCTGCCTATCGGCACGTTCCAGAGGATCACGCTGTCAGGGAAGCGGGCGCGCAGCTCATCGTATTCCGCAATGCTGACCTCGCCGCCGCGCAGGTCAATCGTGTCGCCCTGCCGGTAGAGCTTGCCGCCGACGAGCACGCAGTTGGATTCGATCCAGAGCAGCGCTATCACCGCCGCCAGCACAAAAATCGCCAGTATAAGACCCACGATGAGGGGCGCCTTGCTCTTTTTCCGAGGGCGCCTTACATGGGATTCTCTCTCCTTTACTCTTGCCGCATGGCTGTTCTGCCTGCGCGGCTGGCTTTCATGGGATGCCATATGTGTCTCCTCCTGCCCGCGAACGGGTATAATTATCATATTATCAGTATAGCACAATGCATCCGAAATTTCAAGGAAGCACAGCAATTTGCACAATTTTGGACGGTGAATATTGGCTTGCAATACCAGATAATAATCTGTATAATATATATGGCTTGACAGTATCATCGCTGCAGGTCTAATCTGACTGCGTGCGCGGCTCTCCATGACTCAGCCCCGTACAGCATTAACAAGGAGGAATATCAATTTCCCTGAGACTCAGGGTGCGGCAGTGTGGAGACCTGTCGTAATGCGGGAGGCGATGCCCCCGCGAGGCGGTCAGGGCGGAGGCCCGGCAGCCGGAGTCGGCAGTATGGCAACTGTAGTTCTTAAAAACGTGAAAAAGATTTACCCGTTCATCAGCGGCGAGGGTAAGAAGAAAAAGAAAAAGAAGGACGAGTCCGAGGAGAAGAAGGCCAACCTTCAGATAACCGAGCAGGGCGTTGTCGCGGTGCAGGAGTTCAACCTTGAGATAGCCGATAAGGAATTCATCGTTCTGGTCGGCCCCTCCGGCTGCGGTAAGTCCACCACGCTGCGCATGGTCGCAGGTCTGGAAGAGATCACTGAGGGCGAACTGTATATCGACGGCAAGCTCATGAACGACGTCGCCCCCAAGGATCGCGATATCGCAATGGTTTTCCAGAATTACGCCCTTTACCCGCACATGACCGTGTATGAAAATATGGCCTTCTCTCTGAAGCTGCGCAAGGAGAAGAAGGACGTTATAGATAAGAAGGTCCGTGAGGCCGCGGAGATCCTGGACATTACCCAGTATCTCGATCGTAAGCCCAAGGCTCTGTCCGGCGGCCAGCGTCAGCGTGTCGCCATCGGCCGCGCCATCGTGCGCGATCCGGCGGTCTTCCTCATGGACGAGCCGCTCTCCAACCTCGACGCAAAGCTGCGTAACCAGATGCGCGCCGAGATCATCAAGCTGCGCGAACGTATCGACACCACCTTCATTTACGTCACCCATGACCAGACCGAGGCCATGACGCTGGGCGACCGTATCGTCATCATGCGTGACGGCTACATCCAGCAGATCGGCACCCCGCAGGAGGTCTTCAACAACCCGCGCAACCTCTTCGTCGCAGGCTTCATCGGTACCCCTCAGATGAACTTCTTCGATGCAAAGCTTGTCCGCGAAGGCGAGAAGTTCTTCGTCGAGCTTGGCGGATACAGAGTTGAGCTTGATGCTGAGAAGGAAGCGCGCCTGCTCGCAAAGGACGTTCAGTCTCAGGAGGTCACTCTCGGTGTTCGTCCCGAGCATACGACCATCGGCGAGACCGGCATAGCCGCGAAGGTAGACGTGTCCGAGATGATGGGCTCCTCCGTGCATCTGCATGTTTCCGCCGAGGGCAAGGACGTTATCATCATCGTCCCGACCATCGACATGAAGGGTCACTACGCCATGGGCGACACCGTGCACTTCAGATTCGACGGCAACGTCGCGCACGTTTTCAGCAAGGAAAACGAGAAGAACCTTGAGTGGTAATCGGCTTTAAGCGTTAACGGCAGAATAATTTCAGCGCTGTCAAAAAGTCCGGACAGGACTTTTTGACAGCGCTTTTGTCGTTATCTGATAAATTACAGGAAGAATTTCCTGTGCAGCGAGCGGCGCAGCGGCTTGCATACCGCGACGACCAGCAGCATCACGCCGAGCAGAACGCAGACCGTCAGCGGGTAGATCGACCAGACGAACATGCCCTCGATGCCGAAAGTGATGTGCAGCAGGAACTCTATAAGTACGTTCAGCCCGCCGGTGAGGATGAGCGCGCCGCCGAAGATGTACAGCGCACCGCCGGGGACGTAGCGCATGAGCGTGACGACCGCGGTGATGAGCAGCGCAATCGCCCCGGTGACGGGGAAGGCGAAGGACAAGAACCAGTGCCCGCCGACAGCGAAGTTGATGTACAGCAGGAACAGCGCTATCGCAGCGAAATCGACCGGAACGAAGATCGCGGGGTTCGGGTGCCGGAACCACAGCGGCAGCACAACGGTGATATACAGCAGGGCGACGCCGCCCGCGGCATAGCCCGACCACACGATGGAGCCGTTGATGCGCCAGTCGCACACGATGCACAGCACGGCGGGGAGCAGTGTCAGCGCCGTGAGAATGAACAGCACACCGGAGCGGTTCACGTCCTCCGGCAGCACGCGGTTGTCGGCCGGAAAGGGAGCTTCGCTCTCGCTGCGCGGCAGGTCGGGGTGAAACACCCGCGTGCCGCATAGAGGACAGACCTTTTCGCTGTCCGCAAGCTCAACGCCACATTTTATACAATACATAAGAATCCTCCAAATTACCGCAGACGGTTATTAACGCATGTTGCTCTCCACCTTGATGTGGATACCCAGCGACTTCAGCACCTGATAAAACCGCATCTCAAGCTCCGCTTCGCGGATGTTGCGGATGCAGTTGATATACATCGTCCCGTTCCACGAGACCACGCCGCAGTTGTGCGGCGCCTTGGCCTGTACGCCGATTATGAAATCCAGCCGCGAGACATACTGCGCCATGACCTCCGGAAGCTGGACGTTGCCGAGGTTCGAGAGGCAGAGGCAGGATTTGCACTCGCCCACCCTGTCGAACACGGCTTTCATCACGATGTTCTTGACGAACAGCGGCACGACCTTCAGGAAAGGGGATTTCTCGCTGGCGACGTTCGCGGCGAATTTTGCGCGCATCGACTGGGGGTTGTTTTCAAGCCCCATGCGGTGGTGCACGATGGAGCATATCTCGTCGAAGCTGTAATCACCCATGCCGGGGTCGATCTCCGGCGTGATGTACGAGACGAAGTTGCGCAGGGTCTTGCTGGGGAACATGCGGCGCAGGTTAACGGGGAGCAGGACTTTGACGGGCTTGCGCAGGCGGCGCTGTGGTACGCGCTCGGCCTGAAGCTCGTTTATGGCCTGCATCATCGCCGCGCAGAGCAGCTCCGTCACGGTCACGCCGTGCCGCTTCGCGGCGGCGCGCACATCGTCCGAGGGTGCAATCATGGTGATGAGGTTCTTGAAGCCGTCTGGTTCGGGCGTTCCGGTGAGGTGGTAGGCCGTGGCTTCCTTGCGGCTGGCCTTCACGTCTCCGGCGTAGCGGAGGAAGCTGTCCTCCAGCTCCTCCTCGTCCGGCTCCTCCAGCCTGCCGAGCACGCCATGCTCCGTGGGCACGGCGACGCCGTATTTCTGGCTGATATATTCGGCGAGCAGGGTCTTGAAGAATGTCATGCCGCCGTTGCCGTCTGTCACTGCGTGGAAGAATTCGACCGCGACGCGGTTGCGCTCGTTGTATACCAGCACACGCAGCGCGCATTCGCGCACCTTGCCGAAGGGCGCATGCGCCAGCGGGCAGCTGCGCTCGGCCTGAATCTCCGGCGCTTTGGGCAGCTGCTCAAGGTAGTACCAGAATACGCCGGGCTGCAGACGCACGGCTATCGACGGGAAGCGGCGCACCGTCACGTCCAGCGCGGCGCGCAGCACCGGAATATCGACCGGCTCCGAAAGCTCTGCCGAGAGACGGAAGAAGTTGACCCAGTTGCGGCGCTTCGCTGCGGGGTATATTTTTGCTGCGTTGTCAAGACGCATCCAGCGAAGGCTGCGCGCCGGAGACAGAACGCGATCCATGAACTTGTTTATCGCCTCAAAGTCCGAGGGCATGTTCTCGCTCAGACAGTAGAGCACGTAGGCGTGCCAGCGCTCCGGCGCAACGATCATGCGGCTCTTGCAGCCGGCGGCGGTCAGCTTTTCGTAAAGCAGCCGCGTGTCGTCCAGCATTATCTCGTCACCGCCGACGAACAGCAGCGACGGAGGCAGACCGGTGAGGTCGCCGAAGAGCGGGGAACAGAGCGGATCCGCGGCGTCGTCGGTGTAGCACTGGGCGTAGAATTGCAGCAGCTCCTGCGTCATCGAGGGGTCGACGTCCTTGTTCGTCTCGTAGGAGTCGCCGGAGCCGGTGAGATCCGTCCACGGCGAGATGCCGATAAGCCCGCAGGGCAGCGCCTGCCCCAGCTGCTTGAGCTTCAGGCACAGCGCGAAGATGAGTCCGCCGCCCGCGCTCTCGCCGCAGAGCATGATCTGCTTTGTGGAATAGCCTTTCCGCAGGAGGTAGTTGTAGCTTTCAAGCGCATCGTCCAGCGCCGCGGGGTAGCGGTTTTCGGGCGCAAGCCGGTAAGCCGCGCAGAATACGCGCACTCCGGCCTCAGATGCGAGCGTCGCGCCGAAGCCCTTGGCGTATTCGAGACTGCCGCAGGTGTAGCCGCCGCCGTGCAGGTACAGAACAACGCCGTTGCGCCGCTCATCCTTGGGCATGATCCATGCGCCCTGAAAGCGGCCGAAATCGTGCTCTTTGACCATGACCTCGCGCTTGTGGAGCGCGGTCATGAGCTCGCCGAGCTTGTCCTGTCCCTTGCGGGTGACTTCAAGAGAGCAGTTTGCGACGAAGGGTTTGAAAAAGTTAAGTTGTGAGCGTACCGTTTTTGCGTGCAGCTCCATAGATGTATCGATCCTTTGCAGATTGGAAACCGCCAGAAACGCGGCCTCCGGATATCTTTATATAATAGCACATTATGCGTGTTATCGCAATAGTTCAAACGGCGGTATGCAAAAAGCGATTCCGGAAACCGGAATCGCTTCTATTATATAATATACAATTCAGCCGCCGAGGTAGGCTTTCTGAACCTGCTCGCTGTGCATCAGCTCGTCGCCGGTGCCGGAGAGGACGATTCTGCCGGTTTCGAGGACATAGGCGCGGTTTGCTACGCTCAGCGCGGCGTTCGCGTTCTGCTCGACGAGAAGAATGGTCGTGCCCGCGGCGTGCAGCTCGCGGATGATGTCGAATATCTGCTCGACGAGAATGGGCGCAAGACCCATCGACGGCTCATCCAGCATCAGCAGCTTCGGCTTCGACATGAGCGCGCGTCCCATGGCCAGCATCTGCTGCTCACCGCCGGAGAGAGTACCGGCGGTCTGCTTGCGGCGCTCCTCCAGACGGGGGAAGCGGCGGTAGACATCGGCTATGCCGTCGGCGATACCGGATTTCGGCTGCGTGTATGCGCCCATCTCCAGGTTCTCCTCAACGGTCATCTGCAAAAATACGTGCCGCCCTTCCGGAACCTGCGCAAGACCTCTGGAGAGGATCTTGTGCGGGGGCACGCCCTTGAGATCTGTGCCCTCAAATTCGATGCTGCCAGCGCGGGGATGCAGCAGACCGGAGACGGTGTTCAGAACGGTGGACTTACCGGCACCGTTTGCGCCGATGAGCGTGACGACCTCGCCCTCGTTTACCTCGAAGGACACCCCCTTGACGGCGTGGATGCTGCCGTAATAGACGTGCAGATCGTTTACTTTAAGCATTACTCCCATGTTCACGCCTCCTTCTTCCGGCCGAGGTAGGCTTCGATGACCTCGGGATTGTTCTGGATGTCCTCCGCGCTGCCCTTGGCGATGAGCTTGCCGAAGTTGAGCACCGCGATGCCTTCGCAGATGTTCATGACAAGGTTCATGTCGTGCTCGATGAGCAGAACCGCGATCTTGAAGGTGTCGCGGATGGCGAGAATGTTGTCGGTCAGCTCCGCGGTCTCGGAGGGGTTCATGCCAGCGGCAGGCTCGTCGAGCAGCAGCAGACTGGGGTTTGTCGCCAGCGCGCGGAGAATCTCAAGGCGGCGCTGCGCGCCGTAGGGCAGGCTGCCAGCCTGCGCGTTTGCCATGTCCTCCATGTGGAAGATGCTTAGCAGCTCCATCGCGCGCTCGTGCGCGACGCGCTCCTCCCAACGGTATGGGGGCAGGTGCAGGATGCTGCTCGCAAGGCCGTATTTGATCTGCGGCCCCATCGCGACCGTGATGTTCTCCTCAACGGTGAGGTTGGAGAACAGACGGATGTTCTGGAAGGTGCGCGCGATACCGGCGTGGTTTATCTGCGCGGTACTCATGCCGTGGATGTCCTTGCCGTCGAGCAGGATGGTGCCGTGGGTGGGCTGGTACACGCTGGTGAGCAGGTTGAAAACGGTGGTTTTACCGGCACCGTTCGGCCCGATAAGGCCGGCAATCTCGGTGCGGCCGATGGTTATATTGAAGTTGTCGACCGCCTTCAGGCCGCCGAAGCTGATGCCGAGGTCGATGCATTCGAGCACGGGAGTCTTGCCGACGTCGCGCTCGGTGAGCATGGCGACGCGCGGCGTGACGGTGACGAGTTTGGTCTTGTTAGTCATCTGTCTGCGCCTCCTTTTTGTTCCTTGCGGCAAGCTTTCTCACGAGGTTTGACGGGCGCAGCCGCTCAAAGAATTCGCGCATACGCGGGTCGTTGGTGGCCAGCATGACGAGGATGAGGACTATCGCGTAGAGCAGCATGCGGTAATCGGCAAACTCGCGCATAAGCTCCGGTAGAAGCTGGAGCACTATCGCCGCGATGATGGAGCCGGGGACGCTGCCCATGCCGCCGAGGACGACGATGACAAGAATTTCGATGGACATGTTATAGTCGAAGGACGCGGCCTTGACGTTTGCGAAGAAGTGGCCGTAGAGGGTTCCGGCGGCTCCGGCGAAGAAGGCCGAGAGCATGAACACTGCGAGCTTGAAGTAGGTGACGTTGATGCCGATGGACTCCGCCGCGATGCGGTTGTCGCGGATGGCCATGATGGCGCGGCCGTGCTTCGAGCGCTTGAGGTTCATCATGACCAGCACCGTCAGCAGCACCAGCACTGCCGCGTAGGGGAGCAGCGTTTTGGCGTTGGAGTAGATCGCGCCGGTGTTGAGGCCGAGCGCGCCGCCAGTGATGTCAAGGTTCGTGATGATATTCTTGATGATCTCGCCGCAGGCCAGAGTAACGATCGCGAGATAATCGCCCTTGAGGCGCAGCGCTGGCAGGCCGACGATGAAGCCGAACACCATTGCGACGAGACCGCCGACAATCATCGACAGCGGCAGGCGAACGAAGAGCGGCAGCGACGTGGCAGACAGCGCGATAGCGACCAGACAGCCGGAGAACAGGCCGACCGACAGGAAGCCGCCGTGGCCGAGGGACAGCTCGCCCAGCAGGCCGACGACAAGGTTCAGCGACACCGCGAGGACAATGTACACCGAGATCGGGATGAGCATATTGGCTATCTGGCGAGTGAGACTGCCGCTGTAAAGCAGAAACGCGACAACGGCATAGAGCAGGACGACGAGCGCGAAGGTGACGACGTCATGATTGAGCTTAACTTTTTTCTTCATCGTTACACCTTCTCGTTAATATTTTTGCCCAGCAGGCCGGTGGGCTTGACGACCAGCACCAGAACCAGAACGCCGAACACAATGGCGTCGGCCCAGAGCGTGGAGATATAGGTCTTTGAGAACTGCTCGATCATGCCGAGCAGGATGCCGCCGAGCATTGCGCCGGGGATTGAGCCGATGCCGCCGAAAACTGCGGCCGTGAAGGCCTTGATGCCGGGCATCGCGCCGGTGGTGGGCTTGATGTAGACATAGGACATGCCGTAGAAAATGCTTGCGAAGGCCGCGAGCGCGGAGCCGATGGCGAAGGTGAGAGTGATGGTGCGGTTGACGCTGATGCCCATGAGGGACGCGGCGTTCTTGTCCTCCGACACGGCGCGCATCGCCTTGCCGAGCTTGGTCTTGTTGATGAAGAAGCTAAGCACTACCATGATCAGCGCCGTCATCAGCAGGGTCAGGACGGAGATGCCGTCCACCGTGACCCCTCCGATAGTGAAGCTGGAGAGCTCGATGAGGCTGGGATAGGCCTTCTGCTGGGAGCCGAAGATTATCAGGGCGAGGTTCTGCAGCAGGTAGCTGACGCCGATGGCGGTGATGAGCACGCTCAGCGGCGGCGCCTGACGCAGAGGCTTATAGGCCAGAAATTCGATCAGCATACCAAGCCCCGCGCAGATCACGACGCTGACGATGACCGCGACTATCGGAGGCAGGCCAAGCTGATTGACAGTAACTATGCCCGCGTACGCGCCGATCATGATGATGTCGCCGTGCGCGAAGTTAAGCATTTTGGCGATGCCGTACACCATTGTATAGCCCAGAGCGATGAGCGCGTATATGCTGCCCAGGCTCAGGCCGCTTATCAGAGTTTGAATAAAATGAGTCATATCGGTCTTCCTTTACAGCGCCCATCCTCCGGGCGGATACCCGGAGGACATAGGGGCTTGTTTTCCGGCCTCGCCGGAGTTGGGGAATATATTATATGGAGGATGAGATGTAGCGGATTTTATCAGTTACCGAAGACGCTGCCCACGCCGTCAAAGTAGAGGATGGCGCTGGCGTTCTTGCTGGTGTTGCCGTCGGCGTCCCAGGTCATGGTGCCGGTTACGCCGGTGACTTCAAGCTCAGGCATAACTGCCGCGAGAGCTGCGCCGGAGGTGCTGCCGGCCTTCTCGACTGCGGCCTTGATGACGTACACTGCGTCGTATGCGTCAGCTGCGAACTGGTCGGGAGTTGCGCCGTAGGCAGCCTCGTAAGCCTTGACGAAGGACTGGACGTTCTCTTCGGTGGAGTCAGCTGCGAAGGGGGTGAGCATCAGAACATTGTTTGCGATGGTGACATCCTGCTCGACCTTGCCGAGGATGCCGTCAAGACCGTCGGCGCCGAAGAAGTAAACGTCATCGGCGAACTTGCCCTTGGCCTGAGTCAGGAAGGTGGAAGCTTCTTCAGCGTAGAAGGGGATGAACACGACCTTGACGCCGGAATCGACAAGTGCGTTGACCTGAGTGGAGAAGTCGGTGCTGGTGGAGGCGGTGAAGGTCTGGGTTTCGACGATGTTGATGCCGAGATCAGCGCACTCGGCGACGAAGGAGCTGTACAGGCCGGTGGAGTAGTCGCTGTCGCTCTGGTACAGGACACCAACTTCGGTGGCCAGGTTCTTCTCACTCAGGTAGTTGGCGGCTGCGGTGCCCTGGTAGGAATCATAGAAGCAGATGCGGAAGGCCTTGTCGTTGCCGCTGAGGCAGGAGTCGGAGGAGCCGGAGGGAGTGAGAAGCAGGACGTCGTCTTCCTTGGCGGCTGCGACGACGGACGCGGTTTCACCGGACATAACGCAGCCCAGAGAAACGTCCATGCCCCAGTCCATCAGCTTGCCGTAAGCGCTGACGGCGCTTTCGGGATCGCCCTGGGAATCCTGGAAGTTCAGCTCAAGCTGCTTGCCGTTCACGCCGCCGGCGGCATTGATCTCGTCAACGGCGAGCTGTGCGCCGTGCTGGACGGACAGGCCGTAGTTTGCATAGCCGCCGGTCAGGGCGCCGATGCCGCCGAGCTTTATGGTGTCGGAGCTGCCGTCGGAGGCGGAGCTGTTATCGGATGCTGCAGGGGTGCTGCTGTTGCCGCAAGCGGCCAGCGCAAACAGCATTGCGAGCGCGAGGAACATACATACAAATCTCTTTTTCATTTTGCATTCTCCTTAAAACGTGGAATATATATACAAAAAAGCGGCTCCGCCACTTGGCGAAGCCGCTTCGTTGTATCAGAAATAAATCAACAGCGGTGACGCTTCAGACCAAGTGGGACTGGTGAGGAAATAATAATGGAAATAATAATTACGCTAAGTATGACCAGCGCGCTAAGGCGCAGACCCATAATTATGGATATTATGACGACAAAAATGGACGCCATAATAATGGCGTCCATGGTAAGAGCGAGAACGGTGTTTTCCTGAGAACGAGAGCAGCAGGAATCAGCCTCTGTGCAGGGCACGGAGGAATTGCAGCAAGTATTCACTTTTGCATTGAAAAAATGAAACATGGTGCATATCCTTTCGCTGTACTCTCAAAATCGATGGTGCTATTGTAGTCTTGTGAATGCCGAAAGTCAATATTGCAGTTTAAACAAATAAAGAGAAAACATGGCGGAATAAATCTGAAATTCGTACAATTTGTCAGAGCGCGGCGTCGCCTGCGGCGCGGGGGAATGTGTTAAAAATTCTCCTATGCTTGTAAAGTATCGAAGTTTTAGATATAATTAAATTTAAGACATTAAGAATATACACTGTCACTGCATCGGAGGAAAGATGGAGATAACAAAAATCGTAATAACCGGCGGCCCATGCGCGGGAAAAACCACGGCGCAGAGCTGGATCCAGAACGCGTTTTCCATGAAGGGCTACACGGTGCTTTTTATTCCGGAGACCTGCACGGAGCTTATATGCGGCGGCGTGACCTATGACGCCTGCGGCTGCAATCTGGATTATCAGCTCGCGCAGTATCGGCTCCAGCTTGCCAAGGAGCAGGTATATGAGGACGTAGCGCGCGGGATGCACACGGACAAGGTGCTCATCGTCTGCGACCGCGGCACGCTCGACAACAAGCCCTACATGTCCCCCGAGGAGTATGAGCAGGTGCTGAACATCCTCGGCATGAACGAGATAGACATGCGCGACAGCTACGACGCGGTGTTCCACATGGTGACGGCGGCAATCGGCGCGGAGAAATACTACACGCTTGACAACAACCGCGCGCGCACGGAATCCGCCGAGGAGGCGGCGCGGCTGGACGACGGGCTGATCTCCGCGTGGGCGGGGCACCCGTACCTGCGCATCATAGATAATTCGACCGACTATGAAAATAAGCTGCTGAGGCTGATAGACGAGATCGCCGCGTTTCTGGGCGAGCAGGGACCGAAGCGCAGCCGCCTGAAGTTCCTTGTCGAGCATCCGGACATTGCGCAGCTTGAGTCGATGCCCGCCTGCAAACGGGTTGATATCGTGCAGACCTATCTCTGCGGGACGGGCGACGGCACCACCGATATCCGCCGCCGCGGACTGGACGGGCATTATATCTATTATAAGACCGAGCAGCGCCGCGCCGGAGGCGAGATCGTCGAAAACGAGAAGCGCCTGACCGAGGACGAATACACGGAGCTGCTGAAGCTGGCCGATCCCTCGCTCCGCCCGCTGGAGAAGCAGCGCTACTATCTTATAAATGAGAATCAGTATTTCGATATCGACGTCTACCCCTTCTGGGATGACCGTGCGGTGCTTGAGATCGAGTTGAGCCATGACGGGGAGGAGATACATTTCCCTGATTGCATCAAGCTCATCAAGGACGTCACGAACGATCCGGAGTACACGAATTATGCTCTCGCGGAGATGAAGCGGGACAAGTGATTTGCTTGCTGCGTATTATCTCTCCCTCAAAATAAAAAAGCTGTTTCCAATTTGGAAACAGCTTTTTTCATGCCTTTTTATACTGCGGCTGCGGCTTTCTTCCTGCTGAAATACTGCCATGCAAACACGCCGCCCAGCAGCACCAGACCGATGATATCGGTGATGAGCGTGGGATCCATCATCAGAAGTCCGCCTGCGGCCGCCGCTATGCGCGTGATGGGGTGCATCCTGCGCAGGAGATGGCCGTTTATCGCGGCCGCGACGCCGAAGATGCCGAGGAACGAGGTAATGACGATCTGGATTATCGACAGCGCGGACACATCGATGAGCAGCATCGCGGGGTTCATGCAGAAGATGTACGGGACGATGAACGCGCCGATCGCAAGCTTGGTTGCGTTGACGCCGGTCTTCATCGGATTGCCCTTGGCGATGGCTGCGCCTGCGTAGGCTGCCAGCGCGACGGGGGGAGTGATGTCGGCGACGATGCCGAAGTAGAACACGAAGAAGTGCGCCGCGATCTTGGGGACACCGATTGTAATGAGTATCGGCGCGCAGGTGGAGGCCATGATGCAGTAGTTTGCGGTGGTAGGGACGCCCATGCCGAGGATGATGCAGCAGATCATGGTCAGAAACAGGGCGACCATCGTCGGGTCGATGACGGTGACGCTGCTGCTGATGGAAACGACCGCAGAGATCATCTTGGAGGCGAGGCCGGTCGCGGTGATGCAGCCGGAGATGACGCCCGCCATGGAGCAGGCAACGGCGACGGTAATGGTGCCCTTGCCGCCGGCTTCGAGCGCTTCAAGGATGCGGCCGAAGGTTATCGGGTCGTCGCGGTCGATGAAGCTGACGACGATGGCGACGAGGATAGCGATGGTGGCGGAGTAGGCCATTGTGCGGGTGCCAGTGGTGACGAGCCAGACGAGGACGACCAGCGGCAGCAGGAGGTATATCTTGCTGAGCAGCTTCGAAAACTTCGGCAGCTCATTGCGCGGGATGCCCTTGAGGCCGAGCTTCTTGGCCTCAAGGTGGACGGCGACGAAGATGCCGGTGAAGTACAGCACCGCGGGGAGAATGGCGCGCAGCGCGACCTCGGCGTAGGTGACGTTCATGTACTCCGCCATCAGGAACGCGGCGGCGCCCATGATCGGGGGCATTATCTGGCCGCCGGTGGAGGCCGCAGCCTCGACGGCACCGGCAAATTCCGGCTTGTAGCCGGTCTCTTTCATCATGGGGATGGTGACGGAGCCGGTGGTGACGGTGTTGCCGACGGAAGAGCCGGAGACCATGCCGCAGAGCGCGGAGGAGATGACCGCGACCTTGGCGGGGCCGCCGGAGAAGCCGCCGACGAGGGAATTTGCAAGCTTGATGAAGAACTCGGCGATGCCGGTGCGCTCAAGGAACGCGCCGAAGATGATGAACACAACGATGTACTTTGCGCAGACCTGTACGGGAGTGCCGAGGACGCCGCCGGTGGTGTAGAACAGGGTGTAGAGCACGCGCTCAACGCCCATGCCGGTGCTGAAGGTGTAGACAAGCAGCACGCCCGCGACGCAGAGGATCGGGATGCCGACGCAGCGGCGGCACAGCTCCATCAGGCACAGCAGGCCGACGATGCCGATTATCGTGAAGGTCGGGGTCATTTTGGACGCACTGGTCAGGACCTTTACGAGCGAGTCGTACTTCAGGCAGAAGAACAGGAAGCAGCCCGCGCCGACGGCCATCAGCACGAAATCGTACCACGGAATATAATTGTGGCGTACATGGTGACGGCTGGCGGGGTAGGTCAGGTAGCCCATTATGGTGACGAGCGCCATGAACATGGTCAGCCGCTTCTCGAGCGCCGCCACGCTGAACAGCGTAGACCAAATGCAGTAGAGCGAAAACGCGACCACTATGATCCGCACGATTATTGCGGGCGTGCCCTCCCATATACGGGTGTTCGACTCCTTGTCGAACTTACGCATCAGGGTCTCTGCGTCAAGAGCGGATCCTTCTTCGCGCTGGGCTTCGGCCTGAGCTTCCGCCGCGCTCCCTCCGGGATTTTTCTTGAAAATAGACATGTGATCCGCTCCTCTCAAAATTAACGTGTTTTTTACGTGGATATAAATTATTCATGCTGCGGCATCCTTGCGGACGCCGCAGCGATTCTTTAAATTTAACTTGCCTGATTTAAATTACTTGGTGGCAACCTCGATGCCCTTCTCGACGAAGTACTTCGCTGCGCCGGGGTGGTAGGGAACGGCGGTGATGGAAGAACCGAACTCAACGCTCAACTCCTCGGCCTTGCCGTGCTGGATGCTGCCGGAGTTTTCAAAGATGGTGGAAACGAACTTGTAGACCGCATCCGCGGAGACATCGTCGCGGACGAGGACGACTGCTGCAACGGCGACGGTCTGGACGTCGTCGGGAGTGCCGTAGGTGTCAGCGGAGATGGTGCTGCGCGCGTAGTAGGGGGAGGAGGCGAGCAGGGTGTCCATGTGCTCGTCGTCGATGCTGACGAGGTAGACGCTGCCGGCGGTCGCAAGGTCGGTGATGGCGGTGGTGGGTGCGCCGGCGACGATGAATGCCGCGTCGATCTTGCCGTCCTTCAGGCTCTCAGCGCTGTCGCCGAAGCTCTGGTAAACGGGGGTGATGTCCTTCTCTGCGTCTATGCCGTACACGCCGAGCACGTCGACTGCGTTGAAGTAAACGCCGGAGCCGAGAGCGCCGATGGAAACGGTCTTGCCCTTGAGATCCTCAACGGTCTTGATGTCGGGGTTGGTGGTGACGATCTGGACCTGCTCCATGTACAGCGCCGCCGCGACGGAGAAGCTGTCGACTGCGCCGGACTCGGCGAAGAGGTTGGTGCCGGAGTAGGCGTAGCTCATAACGTCGGACTGGCAGAAGCCGAGCTGCACGGCGCCGGAGTCGAGGTCTTCAACGTTGGCCTGAGAGCCGTTGCCGACGACCGCGGTGATTTTGATGTCGGTATTGTTGGAGACGTACTGAGCCAGAACGCTGCCGAAGGCGTAATAGGTGCCGGATTCACCGCCGGTAGCAAAGGTCAGACTTTCGCCGCTGCCGCCGCTGCTCCCGCAGGCGCACAGCGAGAAGACTATACATACAACAAACAGCATAGCAATAAATTTTTTCATTTTGTTTACCTCCGTAATATGTCGCTCAGGCGCGGAGAGATGTATAATTATTTAGTAGCCCATGCCCTGCATTACGCCCTTGTGTGCGTATATAATACAACCAAAAGTTTAATTTTGCAATAGTAAATTGCTGAATTTACTATTTGCATTAAAAAAGCAAACTTTTTCGGGGGTGCTTTGTGCAAAAGAGATAGGACTGCACCGGAGGTTTTGAATAATGATGAATTTTTAACGAATTTTGCGCCGATTTATGCAGAAACATACCGTTTTTCGGGCGATTCCGCGCCCTTAAATATGCACAGGTGCGAGTTTGACTATTGACAGGCGGAGTGATATACTCGTCCCGAAAACGGATGAAAAAGACCGCCGGGGCGTAAGAAACCGGCGGTCGGGGAATGAAAATGGATTTTACGATACTCAAAAGCTTTATAGCCGTTGCCGAGGAGAAGAGCTTTTCGGAGGCGGCGAAGCACCTGTTCATATCGCAGCAGTCGCTGAGCAAGCAGATAGCGAAGCTTGAGGAGGAGCTGGACACCTCGCTGTTCGTCCGCAGCCGCCCCCTTGTGCTTACTCCGGACGGCAGGCAGTTTTTGCAGACCGCCAAGGGCATACTTCAGCTGAAGCGGCAGTATGAGGAGAACTCCAGCAAGAGCCTCGCCGGCTCGCACGCCGTGCATGTCGGCATCGAGCACACGGTCGCGCGCGCGATTCTGCCGCATGTGCTGCCGCACTATCTCCATGAGCATGAGGACACCTATGTGCGCTTCAGCGAGGAATCGCCGGAGGTGCTGCAAAAGGCCGTGTCGCACGACGGGGTCGACCTCGTCATCGGGACGCTGGGCAGTACGCCGGATAATTATGAGATCGTGCCGCTGTGCCAGAAGGATCAGCTTTTGGTCGTGCCGAAGCAGATAATGCGCGAGCTTGCCGGTGAAAATTACGAGCTGGTGCGCGCGGAGTTTGCCGAGGGCGCAGACCTCAGCTATTTTGAGAGCGCGCCGTTTATAAAGATACCGCGCCAGTCCTCCGGCGGGCGCGCGCTGGCGAGCTATCTGAAGTATTATGATATCAACCCGCAGTTCATCTGCGAGCTGACGAATATCGAAAACGCGTTCCAACTTGCGAACGGCGGGCTCGGCGTGTTTATCTATTCAAAGCTGTTCTGGGATATGCTCGCGCCGGAGCTTCAGCGCGATTATATGAGGAATATTGATATCTTCCCGCTGCCGTACCTGCCCGACGCGGAGAGCGTCTGCGCATATTACCATCGGGAGACCGGTCTGCACGGCGAGACCAAGGAGCTGTTCGATACCTTCGTCAGGTTCTTTGAGGATTATAAGCGCGGCGTCCTGTGGGATAATTGAATATGATGCAGCTCCCCGCCGCGAAGCGCTTCGCGGCGGGGAGTTTTTGCCCGCGGGGGCTAAAAATGTTGACACGCGCGGCAGTATTTGGTACTCTCGATGTGAGGGATAATGGGAAGAATAGGAGGGAGTTTTACGCTGCAAGAAACTTCGTATACCGACGAACAGCTATATACGATAATGTGCGAGGCCGAAGAGAACGGCGCATATGTAGCTCTTATACGGGGAAATCTATGCAGGACGCTTGAAGATTTCTACAAAGAAATTTCAGCAGCTATGCGCTTTCCAAGCCATTTCGGCTGGAACTGGGCGGCACTTGATGACTGCATAAGAGATTTGGAGTGGCTGAGATTTTCGAGTCTCCTTATTGTAATTGACGATTTTGACCGTATCTTCCGCAGGGAGCTTCGGCCTGGCAAATATAAAGAGCTGCTGACTAAGCATTTGAACATGGCGATAGACTATTGGAATGGCGCGAGTGTTCCGATTTCGGTGTATTTAAACAGAAAGACTTAATTCTTTATTGATTGCGATTTCCTATTTAGTTTTGTTTCTATATTTATTCTTGTTTGTTCGAGAAAATTTGAAAGGACGCGGATGATAACATGAGTGAGGACGCAATACTGGACTACATAGACTCCAAGCCATTTACGAAAAATCTCATACAGAGCAAGTGGCAGAACAACAGTATGGTTCTTGTACTGCTGCTGAACGGCGTTATGGTGATGGTCACCAGATTTTCAACAGTCATTTTGTGTTTGGCGGCAGGAATTTCTATCTTGTTTTTGGTTTTATATTGGCGTTTTTGCCGCAGCAGCACGGAATTGCGCGGAGCGCTTTTCTATGGCGGAAGCGTGATTGCATACCTTGCCATACTTTTTGCCGTTGTTGCGGCGCGGCTGGTCAGTGAGCATTTTGCTGAGGTAAGCCCGTTCATTGTATATTTGGTTTCCATAGCGATAGTGGCGCTTTGCTCGGGTATATCTTGGATTTCCGTAGGAAGAAAACTGCGGGGAAATGCAGCGCCTAAAGCGAGCCGCACTGGCCGAACCGTTTCATATATTGTCATTGGTGCAATATCATATATTATTGCGCGGCTGATTTTCTCCGGCATGTCAGACGATGCCGCTTGGCTGGTTGGCACGTTGGCACTCCTTGTGGCTGCAATTGTCCTGTCGTTCTATACGTATCCGCTGTACTTGGCGTTTTTGATAAAGAGGGGCGATTTTTAAGGCAACGTCATCAGCGTACAGAGATTGCCGGTTGGAAAAAGAAAAGGCCACATATAGAAGACCTCTGTCATTGCGAGGAGCGAAGCGACGTGGCAATCCGTTTCTCTTTGAGACAGAAGTGCGTTTTTATGCTGTGTAAAGGGGATGCGGATTGCCACAACCCGCCTGAGGTGTAAGTTCGCGCACTGGTCTCGCGCCGGCGGCATACCACGATTCATTAATTTGCCGCATAGTCCCTTTAGGGGCAATGACAGGTTGTTTTTGCCTGGTGTGCCGATTTTCATGCTGTGCATAACGTAAAGAGGGACGGCCGCTATGCCGTCCTGTTTAAACTCGCACCACACAAAAACACCCACGCTGCTTTTGCAGCGTGGGTGTTCAATTTCACATATACGCGGGTCAGCGCGAACCCTTGTCGTAGGGGATGCCCTCCGCCTTCGGCGCGCGGGACTTCTTGGAGGTGAAGGCCAGCACGATGAGCGAAATGATATACGGGAGCATGTTGTATACCGTGCTGGGCATATTGAGCGCGGTCAGAAAATCGAAGCCGGTATAGACGTTCGACAGCGCGCGGAACATACCGAACAGCAGCGCCGCGAGCGCGATACGGATGGGCTTCCACTGGCCGAATATCATGACAGCCAACGACAGGAAGCCGAAGCCGGCCACACCGTTTTCAAATTTCCACTCGCTGACGCCTGCGGTGATATACACTATGCCGCCGAGGCCGCCCAGCAGACCGGAGATCAGCACGCCCGCCCAGCGCATCTTATAGACGTTTATGCCGACGCTGTCCGCCGCCTGCGGATGCTCGCCGCAGGCCATCAGGCGCAGACCGAAGCGCGTCCGGTACAGCGTGATGAAGCTGCACACCAGCGCGATGACGGCCAGCAGCATGAACCAGTTGAACTCAAAGCTGCCGATGTTCACAAGAAACGCCTTTTTCGCGTTGATATACTGTACGGTCGAGGAGACGTTGTCGGGGCTTTCGGCGGTGTTCATCGCCTTGACGATGACCGTCGCGGCGGCGGTGCCGAGCATGTTCATGGCGGTACCGACGATGGTCTGATCCGCCTTGAAATTGATGCAGGCGAGGCCGAGCAGCGTCGAATATATCATGCCGAAGACGATCGCCATGACGACGGTGACGATTATCATCACTACGGAGGGCACGGTTTCGGGCAGGAACTTCATCGCCAGCGCACCGCCGAGCGCGCCCATGACCATGATGCCTTCAAGGCCAATGTTGATAACGCCGGAGTGCTCCGAGAAACAGCCGCCCAGCGCGACGAGGACAAGAACGGAAGCAAAAATAAGCGTGTATTGAAGCAGAAGTACCATTACTTGTTACCTCCTTCCTTGATAGCGCCGGCTTTTTCGGCGGCGTCCTCCGCGGCCTTTTTATGCGCTTTGCGCTCCTCGCTGCGGTCGATGCAGTTGTTGATGAAGTACTTGAAGAAGGCGACGAAGCCGCACAGATAGATGATGATGGCCGATATCAGGTCGGAGATCTGGGCGCAGTACATAGTCTTGTCGACGTATGCGCCGCCGTTCGTGATGTGCTGTATGAAGTAGGAGGAGAAGATGTTGCCGATGGGGTTCAGACCGCCGAGGAAGGCGGCGGCGATGCCGTTGAAGCCCATGGTCGGCACGGAGGACTGGCTGCACTGCCACTGCTCAAATCCGGTGAGGAACAGCAGCGCCGCGCCGAGACCAGCGAGCGCGCCCGCGATGACCATCGTGAGGATGATATTTCTCTTCTCGTTCATGCCGCAGTATTTCGCGGCGTTTTTATTGCTGCCGGTCGCGCGCAGCTCGTAGCCGAACTTGGTCTTCTCGAGGAGAACCCAGATGAGTATGGACACGAGGATAGCTATCGGCAGCGCGATCGTGACATACTGGTTGTTGCTGAAGAGCTTTCCGAGGCCGAGGCTCGGTATCAGCGCGGCGGGATTGGTGCTGGAAAGAGTGAAGGTGTAGGGGCTGGTGGTCTCCTTGACGGTCGTGAGGATCATGTTGACAACATAGAGGCTTATCCAGTTGAGCATGATGCAGGAGATGACCTCGTTGACGTTGCAGTAGGATTTCAGCGCGCCGGAGATTGCGCCGAGCATCGCGCCGGCGAGCATTGCGCCGATGACGCAGACGTACCACGGCTGATTCAGCGCCAGCGCCAGATACAGTGCCGCGCCCGCGCCGGCGACGTACTGGCCGGCGGCACCGATATTGAACAGGCCGACCTTATACGCGAACAGAACGGACAGACCGCACAGCATCAGCGGCACGGTTTTCACCAGCGTGCTGCCGAAATACTTGAGCGCGGCGGGCTTGCTGGGGTAATAGAAAAAGTTCTTGATAACGGTGAGTATCGCGTCCCACGCGCCAGCGGGATTAATGAACAGCAGGACTATGTAGCCGATCAGCAGGCCGACGATGATACATGCGAGGGATGCGAGCAGAGACTGCACCGCGCTGTTTTTCATAATTCGCTTCATGCTTTTTTGCCCTCCCTCTTCGCGCCTGCCATGTACAGGCCAAGCTCTTCCACCGTGGTCTTCTTCGGGTCAAGCTCGCCGACGATCTCACCCTCGTACATGACCAGAATACGGTCGGAAACGTTCATGACTTCGTCCAGCTCCAGCGAGACGAGCAACACTGCGCCGCCCGCGTCGCGCGTGGCGACCAGCTGCCGGTGAATATACTCTATCGCGCCGACGTCCAGCCCGCGCGTCGGCTGAACGGCGACGAGGAGCTTTGGCTTCTTGTCGAGCTCTCTGGCGACGATGGCTTTCTGCTGGTTGCCGCCGGACATGCTTCTCGCAATCGTGACCGCGCCCTGACCGGAACGCACGTCGTACTGCTCGATGAGCCTGTCGGCATAAGCGCGGATGGCGGGGCGCTTCAGGAAGCCGCCCTTGCCGGTGAACTCCGGCTCAAAGTAGCGCTGAAGGATCATGTTGTATTCAAGCGGGTAGTCGAGCACAAGGCCGTGCTTGTGCCTGTCCTCCGGAATGTGGCTCATGCCCAGAAGCGAGCGCTTGCGGATGGGAAGATGCGTGATATCGTGGCCGCAGAGCTCGACGTGTCCGGACTTCACCGGCTCAAGTCCGGTGATGCCGTAGACGAGCTCGGTCTGGCCGTTGCCGTCAATACCGGCGATGCAGACGATCTCGCCCGCGTGCACGTCGAACGACACGCCCTTGACGGCGTTGTTGTGGTGCACCTTGGAGGCGACGGTCATCTCCTTGACGCTGAGCACAACGTCGCCGGGCTTGGCCTCGTCCTTATGTACGACGAATTCGACGTCGCGGCCGACCATCATGCGGCTGAGTTCTTCTTTGGTCGTGTCCTTGACGTTGACGGTGCCGATGCATTTGCCCTTGCGCAGAACGGTGACTCTGTCCGCGACGGACATGATCTCGTTGAGCTTGTGGGAAATGAAGAGTATGCTCTTGCCTTCGGCGGAGAGGTTCTTCATTATCTGCATCAGTTCGTCGATCTCCTGCGGGGTGAGCACGGCGGTCGGCTCGTCGAAGATGAGTATCTCGTTGTCGCGGTAGAGCATCTTAAGTATCTCGGTGCGCTGCTGCATACCGACGGTGATGTCCTCGATAAGTGCGTCCGGATCGATGGCGAGGCCGTATTTTTCGGACAGCGCCATAACCTTTTCCCGCGCCTCCTGCTTCTGCAGGAAGCCGTGCTTGTTCGGCTCAACGCCGAGAATGATGTTGTCGAGCACGGAGAAGCACTCGACCAGCTTGAAGTGCTGATGCACCATGCCAATGCCGAGGGCGTTGGCGTCGTTCGGGTCCTTGATCTGAACCTCGACGCCGTCTTTTTTGATGATGCCCTCCTCAGCCTGATACAGGCCGAAAAGCACGCTCATCAGAGTCGATTTGCCCGCACCGTTTTCGCCGAGCAGAGCGTGGATCTCGCCCTTCCTGAGCTGAAGCGTGATATCGTCGTTGGCGACGATGCCGGGGAATCGCTTGGTGATGTGAAGCATCTCTATTGCGTATGGAGTCTCCAACAGTCCCTACCTCCCTAAATGTGTAATACCAAAGCCGAAAAAACGTTTGATACTTCATTATAATACAGTGCCGCGAAAAATACAAACACATTTATACAAAATCAGCCGATTAATGCGAAGAAAAGATAAGGAGGGGTGACGAGCATGACAGGTGCGGAGGGGGAAAGAAAGCGTGGTCTATACGCTGACCTCTCTTTTGGCGACTGGCAACAGTCCAAGACTGGCGACCCATCAGTCGTCCTAACGGCCGCCAGCTCCCCTATGAGGGGCGCCAAGATGGTGCGGCACACTGTCTTTGCGCCGATACAAAACCTTTGCCGCGAAGCGCTGCCCCTTCCAGGGTAGCGAAGCGGCGGCGCGGTAGTGAATGACATGCCGGTGGCATGTCAGAGCCGCGCCGTGACCGAGCCGTAGCGAGACAGTGGCACGAAATGCCGAAGGGGTCGCCAGTGGAGAGATTAGAGCAGGGGAGAAAAGAAAGAGCGTAGTAAAGAAAAAGTCCTTGGCTACCTTTACACAAGGGAGCCAAATAAACTGCCCCAAAACGCATGCCCCCGCAGTGATAATTCACCGCGGGGGCATGCATCGGGCGCGTTGCACCCGAACCTGATATTATGTCTCTTCGCTCTGCTGGGCTCTTATCTTGTCCGCCCAGCACTTATGGCACATGGCGACATAGCTGTCGTTGCCGCCGAGGAACACCTGATCGCCCTTCGTTATGATGCGCCCGTCCTCGCCGATGCGGGCGTTCACCGTCGCCTTGCGTCCGCAGGCGCAGACGGTCTTTATCTCGGTTATCGAGTCCGCCAGCTCCAGAAGCCGCTTCGAGCCGGGGAAGCAGCGGGTCAGGAAGTCCGTCCGCAGGCCGAAGCACAGCACGGGGACGTCCTCGTTATCGACGATACCGCGGAGCTGGTCTATCTGCTCCGGCGTGAAAAACTGCGCCTCGTCGGCGATGATGACGTCGTACTTTCCGGCGGCGTGATACTCATCCGCGACGTTCTGCTCCGGCGTGATTATCTGCGCGCTGCGCTGAAGGCCGATGCGGCTGCGGATGATGTCCGCGCCGTCGCGCGTGTCGATGCTGGGCTTGATGAGCCAGACCGTCATGCCCAGCTCCTCGTAGTTAAACTGCGTTATCAGCGCCTGCGCGGACTTCGACGAGCCCATGGCGCCGTACTTGAAATATAGCTTTGCCATCTCTTCTCCTCACTTCGCGCCGAGATGCGCCCGTACGCGCTCCACTACCATTTCGAGCGCGACCTGATTATAGCCGCCCTCCGGAATGATAATATCCGCATTGCGCTTGCTCGGCTCGACAAACTGCTCGTGCATGGGCTTGACGGTGGTGAGATACTGGTTCACCACGCTGTCAAGGCTGCGGCCACGGTCACGCACATCGCGTACGATGCGGCGCAGGATGCGCACGTCCGCGTCGGTGTCGACAAAGATCTTAATGTCCATCAGATCGCACAGCTCTCTGCTCTGGAATATCAGTATGCCTTCTACTATAATGACTCTCGCGGGGCGGACGGTTATCGTCCTGTCGGTGCGGTCGTGAATGGAGTAGTCGTAGACGGGACACTTGATGCTGTGCCCCGCGCGGAGCTGCTTGAGATCCTCGATGAGTATATCGGTGTCGAAGGAATCCGGGTGGTCATAGTTGAGCTTTGCCCGCTCCTCGTAGGGCATATTGTGGTGCGCCTTATAATAATTGTCGTGATAAATCACCGATACGTCCCCGCCGAAGCGCTGGACGAGCTTTTTGGTGATGGTGGTCTTGCCGCTGCCGGTGCCTCCGGCTATGCCGATTACCATTATATCCATGGCTTTATCCTTTCGGTTTTTATCTTTCGACTCATTTTAACACATTTGCGCGCAGGTTTCAATTTGACTTTTACGGTTTTCGCGGTATAATTGGGAAAAAGAACAATCAAAACAAGGAGGATTCTTATGACAATACCTACCGCCCACAACAACGCGAAGAAAGAAGACATTGCAAAAACCGTTCTCATGCCCGGCGATCCGCTGCGCGCAAAGTTTATCGCGGAGAACTTCCTGACCAACGCCCGCCTCGTCAACAACGTCCGCGGTGTTCAGGGACATACCGGCACATGGAAGGGCGTCCCCGTGACGGTGATGGCCTCCGGCATGGGTATCCCCGCCATCAGTATTTACAGCTGGGAGCTGTTCAATTTCTACGATGTGGACAACATCATCCGCATCGGCTCCGCCGGCGCGCTGAGCGACGAGCTGAAGCTGATGGACATCATCGCCGGTCAGGGGGCCTGCACTAACTCCAACTACGGCCAGCAGTTCAACCTCGGCGGCACCTTCGCCCCCATCGCGGACTACACCCTGCTCTCCACTGCGGTCGAAGCCGCGCGGGATCACGGCGTGGACATGAAGGTCGGCAATCTCCTCTCCTCGGATAACTTCTATTCCGCCGACGGCTGGAACCGCAACGACGCGTGGAAGCGCATGGGTGTGCTCGGCGTCGAGATGGAGGCCGCGGGGCTTTACATGAACGCCGCCTACGCCGGAAAGCGCGCGCTCTGCATCTGCACCGTTTCCGACCACCTCTACCGCCCCGAAGCGCTCAGCCCGGAGGACAGGCAGGAGTCGCTGACGCAGATGATCGAGATCGCGCTGGACACCGCGGCGAAGATGGCGTCGAAATAAAAGCGTAATTTTTACGGAATAGTCATAGAAATTAACAGTTTTCGTCAATTATGGCCTTGATTTGATAACGGAGTACGTGCTATAATGTATGCTGTACGAAATCGTACGGATGTTATCCAAAAATTTTTATGGAGGAAAAAACATGAAGAAGATTCTCGCACTCGTTCTTGCTCTGTGCATGGTCTTTGCTCTGTGCGCCTGCGGCAACACCCCGGCGGACGGCAATAAGCCCGCAGAAGAGAGCAAGGCTCCCGAAGCCGCAGAGTCCAGCACTCCTGCCGCTCCCGAGGCTCCCGCTTATAAGGTCGCAATGATCACCGACTACGGCGACATCACCGACCAGTCCTTCAACCAGACCACCTACGAAGGCTGCAAGGAGTTCTGCGAAGCCAATGGCGTTGACTTCAAGTACTACAAGCCCGCAGGCGACTCCACCGCAGAGCGCGTTGCAATGGTCGATGCAGCAGTTGCAGACGGCTACAACGTCGTTGTAATGCCCGGCTACGCTTTCGGCGAGACCATCACTCAGGTCGCTGACCTCTATCCCGATGTCAAGTTCATCGCTCTGGACGTCTCCCAGGGCGACCTCGGCGACTACCAGATTCCCGAGAACGTCACCTGCGCTGTCTACCAGGAAGAGCTGTGCGGCTACATGGCCGGTTACGCAGCTGTTAAGCTCGGCTACACCAAGCTCGGCTTCCTCGGCGGCATGGCAGTTCCCGCAGTTGTCCGCTACGGCTACGGCTTTGTTCAGGGCGCTGACGCTGCTGCAACCGAACTCGGCGCAGACGTCACCCTCAACTATGTTTACGGCAACCAGTTCTCCGGCGATGCAGACATCACCGCTTACATGGACACCTGGTATGCAAACGGCACTGAGGTCGTCTTCGCTTGCGGCGGCGGCATCTACAACTCCGCTGCTGAGGCTGCTGCAAAGGTCGGCGGCAAGGTCATCGGCGTTGACGTTGACCAGGCTGCTATAATCGACGCTTACGGCGAAGGCATGACTGTTACCTCCGCAATGAAGGGGCTTGCTCCCACCGTCAAGGCTATCCTCGGCGAGCTGATCCTCAATGACAACTGGGCACAGTACGCTGGCCAGATCAACACCCTCGGCCTCGTCTCCGGCACCGATGTCGAAGCCAACTACGTCCAGATCCCCTACGAGTCCACTCAGTGGTCCGACACCTTCACCAAGGATGACTACGCCGCTCTCGTCGCTGCAATGTTCGACGGCACCATCACCGTCTCCAACGACACCGAGACCGAGCCCACCGTCCAGACCATCACTGTTGACTACCAGGGCAACATCAAGTAATTTCACTTGATCCAAACCGCATAAAAAATCAGACAGGCAAAAGCCTGTCTGATTTTTTGTTGCTTTCTTCTGTTTTCAGCCCAGCTTGTCGCCGTTTTTGACCGGCTTGTCCGGCTTTATCAGCACCACGCCGCCCTCGGAATACGTGCCGAGGACAAGAACCTCGGAGAAGAAATTCGCTATCTGCCGCGGCGGGAAGTTTACGACCGCAAGCACCTGCTTTCCGGGCAGTTCATCCGCGGCGTAATGCCCCGTTATCTGCGCGGAAGAGCGTTTCACGCCGATCCCATCGCCGAAATCTATCTCGAGCTGATACGCGGGCTTGCGCGCCTTCTCAAAATTCTTTGCCGAGATTATCGTCCCGACGCGGATGTCGAGCTTTTCAAAATCATCAAACGTCGCCATATTACACCTCATCCTTTATCTTCATGGTCAGCGAAATTCTGTGCTTCTTCTCATCCACATCAAGCACCTCAACTTTCACGATGTCGCCGACGGCGACGACCTCGCTGGGGTGCTTTATAAACCTGTCGCATATCTGCGAAATGTGAACCAGACCGTCCTGATGAACGCCGATATCGACGAAAAAGCCGAAATCTATAACATTTCTGACAGTTCCGGTCAGCACCATGCCGGGCTTGAGATCCTTTATCTCCAGCACATCCGACCGCAGCAGCACGGGCGGCAGCTCGTCGCGAGGGTCGCGGCCGGGCTTCATAAGCTCGGAAGCGATGTCGTGCAGCGTCAGCGCGCCGACTCCGCAGAACCCCGCGGCCTTCTCGTCGCCTGCCGCCTTGAGCCGCGCGGGCAGCTCCTTGAGGTTCCCCGCGGCGACGTCCTTGAGTGTGTATCCGCACAGCTCCAGCAGGCGCAGCGCCGCGTCGTAGCTTTCCGGATGGACGGCGGTGTTGTCAAGCACCTGCTTGCTCTCCGGCACGCGCAGGAAGCCCGCGCACTGCTCGAACGCCTTGGGGCCGAGCTTCGGTACCTTCTTTATCTGACTGCGCGAGGTGAACGCGCCGTTTTCCTCGCGGTAGGTGACGATGTTCTTTGCCGTGGTCTTGGTCAGGCCGGAGACGCGCTGCAGAAGCGAGGGGGAAGCCGTGTTCACGTCCACACCCACCGCGTTGACGCAGTCCTCGACCACGCCGGAGAGCGTCTCGTCGAGCTGCTTCTGCGGGCAGTCGTGCTGATACTGCCCCACGCCGATGGCCTTGGGGTCGATCTTCACCAGCTCCGCCAGCGGATCCTGCAGCCGCCGCGCGATGGAGACAGCGCTGCGCAGGTTCACGTCGTAGTCGGGGAACTCCTCTGCGGCGAGCTGGCTCGCGGAGTAGACCGACGCGCCCGCCTCGTTGACGATGGCGTAGGACTGCCCGCCGCCGAGCTGATGCAGCATCTCAGCGGTCATCTGCTCCGTCTCGCGGGAGGCTGTGCCGTTGCCGATGGCGATGTGCTCAATGCCGTGCTTGCGGATGAGGCCGGAGAGTATGCGTATGGCTTCGGCCTTTTTACCAGAGCTGAAGGTCGGGTACACGACCGCAGTGTCGAGCACCTTGCCGGTGCCGTCGATGACGGCGACCTTGCAGCCGTGGGCATAGCCGGGGTCAAGCCCCATCGTGACCTTGCCCTTCACGGGCGGCTGCATGAGCAACGGCTTGAGGTTCAGGCCGAAATTCTTTATCGCGCCCTCGCAGGCGCGCTCGGTGAGTGCTGCGCGCGCTTCGCGCTCGAGCGAGGGGTAGATCAGCCGGTCGTAGGCGTCCTCGCAGGTGCTCTTCATAAATTCCATCGCGGCGGAGCCGGGCTTCACGGCGGCGCGGCGCAGCACCGGAAGCGCCGTGTCGCGGTCGAGCAGTACCGTGACGGAGAGGAAGCCCTCCTTTTCGCCGCGGTTGATGGCGAGGATCTGGTGGTCGGCGAGCTTTGCGACGGGCTGGTCGAAGTCGTAGTACAGGCGGTAGACGGAGTCCTCTTCCTTCACCGCGAGACTGCGCAGGTGCCCCTGCCGCATGAGCAGAGTGCGCAGCGTCTTGCGGATGGCCGCGTCGTCCGAGAGGAGCTCGGCGACGATGTCATTTGCGCCCTGCAGGGCGTCGGCAACTGTCTCTACGCCCTTTTCGGGGTCGACGAAGTCTGCCGCGGCGTCCTCCGGACGCGGGCAGCTGCGCTCCTGTGCATAGAGCAGCTGCGCCAGCGGCTCGAGTCCCTTCTCGCGGGCGACGGTCGCGCGGGTGCGGCGCTTCTGCTTATAGGGGCGGTAAAGATCCTCCACCTCCGCGAGCGTCGCGGCCGCGTCGATGGCAGCGGAGAGCTCCGGCGTGAGCTTACCCTGTCCGTCGACAGCCTTTTTGACCTCCTGACGGCGCTGGTCGAGATTGCGCAGATACGTCAGGCGATCCTCGAGTTTTCGGAGGGTCGTGTCGTCCATCGCGCCGTGCAGCTCCTTGCGGTAGCGCGCGATGAAGGGGATGGTGTTGCCCTCGTCGAGCAGCTTTATGACGTTATCTATATGACTTTGCTCGCGGCCAAGCTCGCGGGCGAGTATCTGATTTATCGTTTCCATGGAAGTCTCCTTTGCGTTAGTCAGGATATTATACCACAGGCTCTGCGGCATTGCAAAGAAAACAGCCCCGATGATAGCATCGGGGCTGCAGCAATATGCACTTACTTGAACGCGTAGAACGCGAGGGAGATTATCGAGGCCGCAAGGAGCATCACGGGCAGGCCGCGGAATGCTTTTGGCACGTAACGCTCGTTTATCTTCGACTTCACGCCGGCAAACAGCACCATCGCCAGCACGAAGCCGAGACCCGCGCCGAGCGCGGCGAACAGCGCTTCGACATAGGTGTAGCCCTCGGTGATGTTGTTCACCGCGAGCCCGAGCACCGCGCTGTTGAGCGCGACGAGCGGGAAGTACGCGCCGACGGGCTTGCCGGACTTGGCAAACATCGCGCCGAGAACGTATACGACCAGCAGCACGACCAGCACGAATATCAGCGTCTCAAGATATTCCGCGCCGAGCAGCACAAGCAGCCGGTAGAGCGGCCAAGTGACAGCGGCGGCGAGCAGCATGACCGCGGCAACGGAAAAGCCCATCGCGGCGGAGCCGTATTTCCTGCCGCCGAGCACGGGGCCGACGCCGAGAAACTTCTCAAGCGCGTAGTTGTTGACGAGAACGCCGCCAAGCATTATCAGAAGCAGAGCTTTCATGGCTCATTCCCCCTCCTTCACGGTATCGCCGGAGAGACCGGCCGCGGCGCAGGCAGTGCCCTTGCCGGAAGTTTTCCCGCCGCCTAAAGCCTGAATCGCGGCGAGCAGGATGGCGAACACGACGAAGCCGCCGTGGGGCTGGAGCAGCGCGGGGATGTTATAGGTCTTGAAGAACGCTATCCCGTGACCCGCGAAGTTGCCACTGCCGAGAATTTCTCTGACCGCTGCCATCACGAACATCGCCGCTGCGAAGCCGAGGCCGGTCAGCAGACTGTTGACGATGCTCTTGCCGAAGCTGCGCTCCACGGCATCCTCCGCGCTGCCGTAGACCATGAGGTCGACGGCCACGACCGCGAGGTACACGCCGAGCATCTGATAAACGTTCGGCAGCAGCGCATTCATAAGCATCTGAACTGCGGAAACGACTGCGGTTATGATGAGGATATTTGCGCTCAGGCGGGCGCTCTTGGGAATCGCATTGCGCAGGGCATATATGAGCATATTCGACAGCAGCATCACTACCAGCACCGCCGCGCCCATACCGAGAGCGGAGATGACGCTGGTGCTCGCAGCCATCGCGGGGCAGGCGCCGAGGAACAAAACCAGCACGGGATTTTCCGCTATTGCCGCACGGACATCGTTTTTCATCCTATCTCCCCTCCATTCTCATTGACTGCGGCGAAGGCCGTGAAAGCGTCCTCAGTCGCGACGCGTATCGCGTCGGAGCTGACGGTCGCGCCGGAGATGAGTGCTTCGTCGCCGGTGAAGCTGTCGCCGGTCAGACCGGTGAAGCCCGCCTTGTAGCTGCTCTCATCGAGCTGGTAGCTGGTGAAGTACTCTTTGAAAAGTATCAGCTCGTCGGCGGTCATGGTGACTATCGCGCCGTTATCGTCGATGACGTAGTAGATGACCATGGGCTCGTTGGAGTAGCCGTAGCTTCTGGAGACGAACACATAGCCCACGCCCTCGGCCTTATAGGCGCAGGTGACGGAATTGTACACGCCATCAAGGCTTATCGCCGTGACGTCAGAAGCGTCGGGCACAAGGAGCTTGACCTTGTTCAGATCGCCGTCGGAGTGGGAGACGATGTTCGCCTCGGCGTAGGCCTTGGCCTCGGCGGCCATCGCGTCGTCACTGACTTCATTGCCGTCGACGTCCACTATCTTCACGCTGCCAAAGGCGTTGCAGACTGCCATATAGGTGGCGTCGCCGTTTTTCATGATGAGGGCGAAGCCGGAGTCGTTGAGTGCCTTGAGGCTCTTGGTGATATAGCTGCAGACTATCTCCTGCTCCTCATACTGCGGAGTGCCGGTCGGGTTGACTATGCCGGGGAACACATCGGCAAGCATCTCGGTGAGTATCTGCTCGTCGCCCTTGACGCCCGCGCCGATAAGTCCGTTGTCGATGAGCGCGGCGAAGCCGTCCGCGACAGCGTTCTTAAACGCAGTGGAGGAGTAGGTCACGCCCGCAACGAGAGACACGTTTGCCAGCGTGGAGTCCTGACCAAGGTAGGTTTGGGGATAGGTCTCCTTGCCCATGTCTTTGGTTTCGGGGTAGGCGGTCAGCTCAACGCCGGAGATCTTGCCCTCGGCGTCTATCGCAAGGGTGAATTCAATGGGCTGCTTGGTGTAGCCTTCGGAGGTGGACAGGCGCAGGACGTAGCCCATGCCGCCGGTCTCGCCGTAGATGCTCTGCACGCTCGCGGGGACGTTTGCCAGCGCGGAGCTGTCGGGATCGGCCGCATCGTAGAGCTGGTCAAAGCCTGCAGCGTCGGGCATGACGGCGTAGAGCGGGGCAAAGGCCGCCGCGCTGCCGTTTTCGGCGATGAGCGGAGCGGTGATGAAATTCAGTCCGGTCAGCAGCAGGACTGCGGCGAGGACTATGGCGACAAGCGCCAGCACCGATTTGGAGAATTCTTTTTTATTTTCCATTTTTAGAACCTCCCAGCGGTTTGTTCGCGGTCAGTTTTTCAATGAACGGAGTTAGTATGTTCATAATGAGTATCGAGAAGGACACGCCCTCAGGATAGGAGCAGAAGAAGCGGATGATGAAGGTGATGACGCCGCAGCCGAGCGCGAACACGACCTTGCCCTTGGAGGTGATGGGCGTGGTGACGTAGTCGGTCGCCATGAATATTGCGCCGATGAAGAGGCCGCCGGCCATCATCTCATACGCTGCCATGGTGATATCGCCGGTGAATATCAGGTACAGCACGAACACGCTGCCGACGAAAGCGGCCGGAACGTACCACTTGATGACCCTGCGGCACACGAGGTAGACATAGCCGAGCAGCAGAGCCGCAACGCAGGTCTCGCCGATAGCGCCGCCGCGCAGGCCGATGAACATCTCCCAGAGAGTCGGCAGGTCGGAGCCGCCGTTTCCGAGGACTTCAAGCGGAGTCGCGGAGGAGACAAGCTCCACGCCCGCGGGCTGCGCACCGCCGGCGACAGCGGAGAACGCGATGAGCATGAATACGCGCGCCGTGATGGCGGGGTTTGCGAAGTTGTGCCCCAGTCCGCCGAACAGGCACTTGACTATCACGACCGCGAACGCCGCGCCGATGACGCACTGCCACACGGGGACGTTGGTGCTGAGATTCAGCGCCAGCAGGAGGCCGGTGACTACCGCGCTCAGGTCGCCGACGGTCTGCTTGCGGCCGGTGACGAGGTTGAACAGGAACTCGGAGACGACCGCGCCGATAACGCATGCGGCCAGCACTGGAAGCGCCTTCACGCCGAAGATGACGACGGAGGCGACAGCTGCGGGCAGCAGCGCGACTATCACGTCGAGCATGATGCGGCGGCTGGAGTCCTTGGTATGGATATGGGGTGCGGGTGAGAGGATCAGATTTTCCATTGTGCTTCCCCCTTACTTCTTCTCGGCGCGGTCGGCCTTGACCTTGCGGACAAAGCGCTTCGCGTCGCGGTTATTCTGCACGAGAGGGCGATGCGCGGGACACACGTAGGAGCAGCAGCCGCACTCCATGCACATCTGAACCTTGCCCTTGTCGAGCAGTTCAAAGCGCTCGTTTTCGTCCTCGACCTCAAGCGCGGCGGCATAGGCGGTCGGGTTCAGGCCGAGCGGGCAGTTTTCGACGCAGCGGCCGCAGTGGATGCAAGGCGTCGGCTCAAGACTCTGGGAGTCCTTGCGGTTCAGGATGATGATAGCGTTCGTGGCCTTGAGGACGGGCTGCTCCAGCGAGTACGCGGGCTTACCCATCATCGGGCCGCCGTACAGGACCTTGCCCGGCTCCTCTTTGAGGCCGCCGCAGTTCTCGATAAGATAGCTTATCGGCGTACCGACGGGGACGACGAGGTTCTTCGGCTCCTTGACGGCGGAGCCGTCAACGGTCACGCAGCGGTCGACCAGAGGCATGCCGGTCTCCATGTAATACGCCATCTTCGCAAGCGTGGTGACATTTATAATAATGTAGCCCAGCGACGCGAGACGCTGCCCCTCGCCGACGACGAGACCGGCGGCGTTATACAGCAGCACCTGCTTCGCGCCCTGCGGGTACACGCTCTTGAGGGGCTTGACCGTGACGGCCGGATCGTCGGCAAACGCATTGGTCAGCTTCTCGATAGCGTCGGGCTTGTTCTTCTCTATGCCGATGATGAACTCCTCAGACTCAAGATAGCGCTTGAGCAGCGCGACGCCCTTGACGATGAGGTCTGTATGCTCAAGCATGGTGCGGTGGTCGCTGGTGATGAACGGCTCGCACTCCGCGCCGTTTACAAGCACGGTCTTGATGTGGCCGCGGCGGGCGGCGTCCAGCTTCGCCCACAGCGGGAAGGCCGCGCCGCCGAGACCTACGATGCCGCTGCCGCGCAGGGCGGTGAGGAATTCGTCCAGATTCTCGGCCTTGGGCGGAGCCATGGCGGGATCCTTCTCCATCTTGCCGTCGCTTTCTATGCGAATCGCGGCAACGCTGCGCCCCGGCTCGCTCTCATACTGCTCGATTGCCTTGACGGTGCCGGAAACTGTAGCGTGCACGGGAACGGAGTTCCGCCCTTCCTCGCGCGCGATCAGCTGGCCGAGATATACATGCTCACCGGCTGCGACGACAGGCTCCGCCGCCTGACCGGAATGCATGTTCATCGGCAGCAGTACCTCTTTCGGCGGCGCGACGCGGACGGATTCCATACCGGCGGTCGCCTTATAATGGGGCAGCTTCAGGGATGAAATGTTCTTTTTGAGGTTCATTTGACACCTACCTCCTTTTATTTGACAATACGGGCTTCAAGCCCCGATGTGTACCGGATGCCCCCGTCGGGGAATATCCACAGCACGTCCACGCCGAGCTTTTCGGCGAGGGCGAGGCCGTCCTCATAGCTCATGCAGAACAGCGCCGTGCTCAGCGCGTCGGCAAGGCCGCTGTCCTTCGTGACGACGGTCAGGGACTCGAAGTAATCTGCAGGGTACAAAGTGTCCTTATCTATTATGTGGTGGTACTTCTCTCCGTCCACCATGTAGTAGCGCTCATAGGTGCCGGAGGTGACGCAGGCCGTGTCCGAAAGATCGAGGCTGACGGCGAAGCTGCCGTCGGGATCCTGCGGATCGCGTATGCCGGTGTTCCAGCCGCTGCCGTCGGGCTTTGCGCCGATGATGCGGATGTTTCCGCCGATGTTGAGCACGTAGCTCTCCGCGCCGACGGATTCGAGATATTCCGCCGCGCGCTCCGTCGCGTAGCCCTTGCCGAGCGCGCCGACGTCGAGCGAAGCTTCGGGGTCCGTGAGCCGGAGAGTGCAGTTTTCCGCGTCGATCTCAAGCAGGCCGAAGCCGGTGTGCTCCGCGGCGGCCTCAAGCTCCTCCAATGTCGGAACCTTGGCGGACGCGGGGTCATTGCTCGCCGCCTCGCGGCAGTCGTGCCAAAGAGACAGCACGGCGCCCATGGTCACGTCCATCTCGCCGTTTGTCGCCTCGCACAGTTCCCTGGCGTAGAGCATGAAGTCGATGAGCTTCTTGTCTACCTTGACCGCTTCGCCGCCCGCGAGACGGTTGACGGTGCAGAGATTATTGACGCCGGAATACTCATGGTATATGTCGAAAAGCCGGTGATATTCGCCTAAAATACCAGAAACTTCGGCAGAACGGTCGTTAAACTGTTCTGCCGAATCTCCTGCATAGCTATATACGAAGGAGACGGTATCAAAATAGCTGAAGTAGCTCTTGCCCTGCGGCTCGACCTTCGCGGCCTTGCCGGAGCAGGCGCACAGGCTAAGCGCAAGCGCCATTACGCAGATAAGCGCGAAGCCTCGCTTTATTGATTTCAATACCTTCATCTCCTAGGGGTGTTGATTTTGTCAGCGCGCGTAATCGGCTGCCTGAGCCAGAACTGCCATCATGCCGGTGATCTGCATGGTGCAGGAAGCGTACAGAGTCTCGTCTGCGGTGACGGAATAGCCGTCGTCGTTCTGGGTGGTCTCTATTGCTCTGACCTCATCGGCGGTCTTGCCGACGGTGTAGTTTGCGAATGCCTGAGCCTGAGCATCCCACTCGGCGATAGCATTGCCGTAGGCGACCATGCCGTAGTCGGAGCCGAGCTCGCGCTTGGTACCCTTGAAGGTGCTGTCAACGATCTTGCCTTCCTTGTCGGCATTGACGACGGGCTGGATGGAATCGGTGATGGCGGCGAGGATCTTGCCGTCCGCGCCGACAACGGTGGCGCCGAAATCGGTGTACATCTTGACGGCTGCGGGATCGGTGTCGGTCGCGGGGGTGGACTCAGCGGCGGTGGTGATGGCGGCAAGGCCGAGCTTCAGCTCACCGGAAGCCTTGAAGGTCTGACCCTTCTCGTCGCTGCAGGCCTTTACGACAGCGCCGATGAAGTCTTCGATGCTGATGGAGCAGCTCGCATACAGAGTCTCGTCAACTGCGACGTTGTAGCCTTCCTCGTTGACCTTGGTCTCGATGCCGGCTATCTCATCGGCGGTCTTGCCGACGCAGTAGGCTTCAAAGTTCTCGGCCTGCTGGTACCACTCAAGAGTGGCGTTGGAGTACTTGACCATGTTGTAGTCCTCGCGCAGCTCGCGCTTGGTGAGGAAGGTCTTCGCGGTGTCAACGGCGCCGCCGGTGACATCCATCTTGTTCTGCGCGCAGTCGAGGCGGCAGAGAACTATCTTGCCGTTCGCGTCGGTAACAACTGTGGCGACGGTCGCGTCGACCTGCGCGTTGTTATCGGAAGAGGAATCAGTGCTGACAACGACGCCCATGCCGAGCTTGTATTCAGCCTCGGAGGTGCCGCCGCAGGCGGCCATGCTGAGCATCATGCATACAAGGATGATTGCAGTAACAAATTTTTTCATATCGTTCTCCTCGATTTTCCCGCTGTACTTGAGCGGGCATTTTGTGTTTCCAAAGGGCGGTTTCCCTTTAGACTAACCAACATTTTAACAGCATAAGGCCAAAATGTCAACAGATTAACAATATCTAACTGCCTTAAAACTGCACAAATTTTGGACTATATATCAAAATTATTGACCGTTTTATCCGTCATTATTACCAATAAATGTTCCAAAAAAATAACGGCGCAAAAAGGCTCCGCTGACGGAAAAACGCCGGCGGAGCCGGAAGCTTATTTGATATTGCTGATTATGTCTTTGAACTGCGCCTCGCTCAGGCCGGGAGAGATGCTGAGCGAGAACGAAAAATCGCCGTCTTTCCATATAGCGAGCTGCCAGTTACCGACGCTGCCCTTTAATGTGACCTCGGCGTCTTCGATGCTGAGCTTTGCCGTGTCCGCATAATCGTTGTAATCGCCGGAAATGTCGCCGCTGCCGGCGGAGACGCGGTATGTTATGTGTGTTCCCTCGCCGTCATAGTCAACTTGGGCAAAGTCTCCCCAGTAGGAGCTGTATTCTATGCTCTCGGGTTCAAATGGCAGAGCCTGCGGCGTGCGTACCTCGAAGCCGACCTTTTCGGAAAGCTCGTCAAGGCTCGCGCATTCCTCTATTCCGTTGGCTATCTGCACGGGCGGCATTGGCGGATACCTCGTCCGAAGCGATCCGCTCCGGCTGGGCTTCGGCGGCCAAGGCCAGCCAAAGCCCGCGCAGTCTGCCCAGCAGCCGATTGAATACGGATGCGCCGAATACCGGCGGCAGCCCCGCGCGTATGCATATTGTCATTCAGCCCACTCTCCCTTGCTGATAAGCTGTTATTTTACCTGTCCGACTAGCGCCGCCATTTCGTCAGCGGTTATGCCGTTCGGCACGCTGATGGAATAGCCGCAGCCATCGACCGCCCAGACCGCAAGCATGACCTTGCCGTCATTGCCCTTGAAGGTGACGGAAACTCCGTTTATCTCGCGGTCAACAACGGAGGAATAATCGTTATAATCCCCGCTGATATCGGCCGATCCCTCGTCCTTGCGCACGCGGGCGACCTCTTCGTCGCCGTTTGCGTAAATGGCTTCGATACACTTTTCATTATACCAAGTTAAAAATATGGAGGCTTTTGTGTCAAGAATTTTTTCGGGTATCTGCATATCTGTTCCGGCGGCCGCTTCGGCTTCGGCGAGACTGCTGTGCTCGGTGGGACCCCATGTGGACGGGTCTCCGCCTATGAGATCGTCCGGCGTATCATTTGCGGCGCTGGCAGCGCTGCATGCCGCGAGCGCGAGCACGACTGTCGTGCAGAGGATAAGAGCTATAATATTTCTTCTTTTCATTGTAACAAGTCTTTTCTTCGGCGGCTTATTTCCGCCGCTCTGACCTGTATACAGATGGTGAGTCTGAAATGTTGCGGAGATGAAGAAAATTTTTATGAAAAAAATCCGGCGGTTTCACACCGCCGGATTTTTCCTCACATTAAACTCACAGACAGGGGGCTTATTTCTGCAGATCTTCGCCGCGGATGTACTTGCCGAGGGGCTTCCACAGCGCCCAGCCGACGACTACGCACACGATCATGTCGACGAGCATGTAGCTGCCGTTGTAGAGCGCGGAGTAGAACCACGGAGAGGTCATGGTCATGCCGAAGAAGGTGTCAGGCATGTACTCTGCCCAAAGGGTTGCGCCGGTGATGTAGTGGCTCAGGAAACGGGCAAGACCGCCGACAAGAACGCCGTAGAAGTAGCCGTAGGGGTTCTTGTGGAAGAGACCGGCCAGACCGAGCAGCGTGTAGGCCACGATGTAGTCGCCGAGGATGGACTGCCAGCCGATAACGAAGCCGCCGCCCTGCAGAAGCTGCAGGAAGCTGTATACGAAGCTGGCCAGCAGGCCGGGACCGAAGCCCCAGCGGGCGCAGTACAGGAATATCGGCAGCATGCCGATGTCAATGGAACCGCCCTGCGGCAGCTCAAAGAGCTTGATGAAGCTCAGCACATACGCCAGAGCGACCATGATGGCGCCCTCGCAGAGCGCGCGGAGCTTGAGATGAGATTTGGTTTTCATGTTTCTTTCCTCCTAAATTGCGATTTTGTAATTTGGGGAAGCAGAATATGAAAAACCGCAGGTCCTTAAAATAAGAACCTGCGGAAAATTGCAATACTCTGTTTCCTACGCCGGCATTATCCGGATCAGGTTCCAGGGTCCGGAGCCTCCATTGGCTCCATCTCAGCCGGAAATATCCAGCCCCCCCTTGTTAAATTACAACGCGAGTATATAGCTGCCACTGAAATTTGTCAAGAAAAAAGTTTACTTCAGCAGCTCGGCCTTGTCGATGATGAACTGACGCAGCCATTCTCCGGCCTCGTCGTTTTTCAGCGCGAAGTCGATTATCGCTTCGAGGTAGCCCTTGAGGTTGCCGGTGTCGTAGCGTCTGCCCTCAAAATCGACGGCGCACATCGGCTCGTGGCGGCACAGCTCCTTCATGCCGTCGGTGAGCTGTATCTCGTTGTTGCGGCCGGGAGCGGTGTGCTCCAGAATGTCGAATATCGCGGGGGTAAGCACGTAGCGGCCGAGGATGGCGAAGTTCGAGAACTTCTCCTCAAGCGTCGGCTTCTCGTTCATGTCGCCGATCTTGTACACGCGCTCGGAGAGCGGCTCGATGAGCTTGACGGAGGAGTACTTCGTGATAAGCTCGTCCGGCACCTCGCGCACCGCAACGGCGCTGCAGTCGTTGGCCTCGGCGGCCTCGACAAGCTGCTTGAGAACGGGCTTCTCGCTGAGCATGATATCGTCGCCGAGGAGCACCGCGAACGGCTCGTTGCCGACGAAGCTCTTCGCGCGCCATACGGCGTGGCCGAGACCCTTCGTCTCCTTCTGGCGCAGGAAGAACACGTCCGCCATGTCCGCGACTGCGCGGACGGTCGCGGCCTCGTCGCTCTTGCCGTCATGGATCAGGCGCTCCTCAAGGTCGGGCGCGTAGTCGAAATAGTCCTCGATGGGGTTCTTGCCGCGGTTGGTGATTATGAGTATCTCCTCAACGCCCGCGGCCACCGCCTCCTCGACGATGTACTGAATGACCGGCTTATCAACCAGCGGAAGCATTTCCTTCGGGATACTCTTGGTGTTCGGGAGCAGGCGCGTACCAAGACCGGCGGCGGGGATTATCGCTTTTCTGACCTTCATATACGTCTCCTTTCGTTTCTTGCCTATGGTTTAGTCATTTAGTTTTATTGTAAATTCCCTGAAGAATTTCAGCCCGGGGAGGTAGTACATCATCGGCAGGCCGATGACGAACAGCACCGCGGCCTCGCCGAGCCCGACCTGCGCGGCATTGAGCCCGAAGGCGGCGGGATGGGAGAATATGTTGAGGCCGTTATAAGCGCTCGTTATCACCGCGCCGACGACGACGGCGTTGAAAAGCACCGGCATCAGGCAGGCCAGAATTTTCCTGCCCAGATCATGACCGCGGCGGCCTATCTCGGCGGTTATCAGCGCGGCGGCCAGCGTTGCGAGCGAGCCGAAAACTATGTCGAATATGTTGCCTGTGAGCAGGTTTGCGATGATGCAGCCGCCGAACAGCCCCCACGCGGTGCAGGGCATGAAAAACGGCAGTATGCACAGCGCCTCGGATACGCGGAACTGTACCGCGCCGTAGCTTATCGGGGCGAGAATCATTGTTAGCACGGCGTAGCATGCGCCGACGACCGCGGCTGTTGCGAGTTTAAGTGTTGCTGTTTTCTTCATTAGAATCCTCCGAGTTTTTTGCCATGCGCGCCGCCGTCTCTTCACGGCGGTGCAGAGAAAATTCGCAGCCGCAGTAGAGCTGCCTGTAAAGTCCGTATTTTTCACTGAGTTCTATCGAGCGGTTTTCGCCGTCGCGCTTCTTGAAGTCCGACGGCAGCCAGCTCACGCCGACGGCGCGGCCTATCTCCTCGCCGATGCCGTTTATGAGCACCGCGTCCTTATGGCGCGACAGCGTCAGCGTCGTGCAGAAATAGTCGAATTGATAGTGCTTGGCGAGGCGCGCCGTTTCCAGCAGGCGCAGCCTGAAGCACTCGGCGCAGCGCTTGCCGCCCTCCGGCTCGTTCTCAAGCCCCTTTATGCGCGCGTAATAGTCGGCGCTCTTCCATGGCTCGGCCAGCACGCTGACCTTGTCCGCCAAGCCCATGCTCTCGATGAGCTGCACCTGAGTCTTGAACCGGCGGTCAAGTTCCTCCTTCGGATAGATATTGGGGTTGTACCACAGCAGCGTCACGTCGAAATACTGTGTGAGATATTCCAGCACCGAGCTGGAGCAGGGGCCGCAGCAGCTGTGCAGCAGCACCCGCGGCATTCTTTTGCCGCGCTTCTGGATTATACGGTCCAGTTCCTTCTGATAATTTCTGTTCATAGCGTGATTGTAACACCTCGCGCCAAGATTGGCAACACATCATTGACTTTATAGTAATATTTAATGTATATTTAAGATATAAAGATTCCGGAGGGAAAACCATGGACAACCGCACCAGCAAACAAAATTACTATCTTGATATAGCCGACTCCGTTCTGGAGCGTTCCACCTGCCTGCGCCGCAAATACGGCGCGATAATCGTCCGCAACGACGAGATAATCTCCACCGGCTACAACGGCGCGCCGCGCGGCCGCCGCAATTGCAGCGACCTTGGCCGCTGCACACGCGAGACGCTGCGCATCCCGTCGGGCGAGCGCTATGAGCTGTGCCGCAGCGTGCACGCCGAAGCGAACGCGATAATCTCCGCCTCCCGCCGCGATATGATCGGCGCGAGCATATATCTCGTCGGCCGCGACGCGCGCACCGGCGAGCTGCTGCACGACGCGATGTCATGCTCAATGTGCAAGCGCCAGATAATTAACGCCGGCATAGACCGCGTCATAATCCGCACCGGCGAGACCGAATACATAACCATCCCCGTCAGCGACTGGGTCGAGAACGACGATTCGATATTTGAGTTGGTATAGATATCATCCAAGCATCACCATCGCGCCCGCGGCGGCGAAGCAGTCGGCCAGAATATCCGCGAGCTCCTCTTCGCTCTCGCGCCTGCCGCGCCTGAGCCATGTGGCGAGGATGCCGGTCATGACATAGCCGATGTTCGCGGCAAAGTAATCGAGCCGTGCTTCGTCCATGCCCGGCAGCTCCTTCGAGCGGAGCAGCAGCTTTTTCAGACTCTCGGCCAAGATGTCCGCCCGTCCGGTGCGGACGAGGGCTTCCAGCACAGCGGCGTTGTTGAACCAGTAGTGGAACACCCTGATATACACCGGCGCCCCGCTTCCTGCCGCGATCTTGTCAAAGCCGCGGTCGCACAGCAGCGCGAGCACGTCCTCAAGGCTGTCGAAATTCCGGTAAAAGGTCGAACGGCTGACGGTCGAGCGCCGCTGCACGTCGCTTATCGTTATCTCGCCGAGGGGATTGGTCTCCAGCAGCTCCAGCACCGCCGTGCAGATAAGCTCGACCGAGCTTTCCGCGCGCTTATCATGCTTGATGTGGTACATTTTTTCTCCTTTTGTTTCATTCGTTGCGGGACTATTGTATCACAAATGCTTTTGGTGTACAATGCAGACAACTAATTTTATAAATAACAAAGGAGCGGTAAACATGAGCGAAAACGTGATCTTCTGTTTCTCCGGCACAGGCAACTGTCTCGACATCGCAAAGAACATTGCAAAGCGCATGGGTGACACCGATATTATAATGATGCGCAAGGCTCCCGCCGTGACGGACGTGAGCGCCGCAAAGCGCGTCGGCTTCGTATTCCCGTGCTACGCGGGCGGCCTGCCCGGCGATGTGGAGAAGTACGCCAAGACCATCAAGGTAAACCCCAAGGCTTACACCTTCGGCGTTTGCAGCTACGCGGGCTATATCGGCTGCGGCCTGTATAAGCTCAACAGCATCATCCCTTTGACCTACTGGGCGGGCGTCTCTCACCAGTGCTCCTGCATTTGGCTCTTCCCGCACAACCTTATGATGCCGCCGATCTCTCCGGAGAAGGCGCAGAAGCGTTCCGAGGAGAAGGCGATACAGATCGCGATCGACGCGCTGTCCTTCAAGCGCAGAAAGCAGCCGCCGAAGATGAGCGTCAATGCCGTCGAGAGCGCCGCGTGGCCGCTGCTGTCCAAGCTCAAGGGCCGCAAGCTCAAGGTGAGCGACGCATGTATCGGCTGCGGCCAGTGCGCAAAGCTGTGTCCCAAGGGCAACATCACCATCGTTAACGGAAAGGCCAAGTTCGGCAAGGACTGCATCCAGTGCCTCAGCTGTCTCCAGTACTGTCCCAAGCAGGCGATATCCATGGGCGGCGCGACCGAGACGCGCGAACGCTACCATAACCCCAACGTCACGCCCGACGAGCTGACCCGCAGCATCATCCATTTCGACTGACCGGCGCGGAAAGCTCCGTTTCCGGCATTAAAAATCGAATTTTTGGTTGACAGAACCTGATGTTTTAGTATATAATAGCCACTCGGCGGCAGTTGTCGCCAAGTGGCTATTTTTATATGTCAACTACTTCGGGGCCCGGCCCGATGTTGAGTATTACACCTGAAAGGAGTGCATATCATGCTTCGTACTTATCAGCCGAAGAAGCGCCAGCGCAAGAAGGAGCACGGCTTCCGCAAGAGAATGAAGACCGCGAACGGCCGCAAGGTTCTCGCTCGGCGCAGAGCAAAGGGCAGAGCAAAGCTCAGCTACTGATCACACTCGTGAAACAGGTCAAAGCATAATATTTTTAGGGCGGAGCGATCCGCCCTTTAGGTGTTTATGCATGTTTGACGAAGTATAGCATGGGAGAAGTGTCTCTTTGAACATCAGATGCACGCTGAAGAAAAACAGCGATTTCAGACGCTTATATTCCAAAGGCAAAAGCGCAGTAACCCCGTTCATGGTGGTCTACTGCCGGCGAAACGGCCTTGACCATAACCGTGTGGGCTACACGGTGTCTACAAAGCTGGGTCATGCCGTCGTGCGCAACCGGGTGCGCCGCCGCCTGAGGGAAATATACCGGCTGAATTCGCATCAGCTCAAAACCGGATGGGATATCGTCATCGTCGCACGCAGCCGCTGTGTCGGCGCGGAGTATTCGCGCATGGACGCGGCATTCATGGCCGCCTGCGAAAAGCTGTCCCTCAGACGGGAGGCGAAGCCGTGAAGAAATTCATGCTCGCCGCCATCCGCTTTTATCAGCGCAGGATATCTCCCGCGCGTCCGCCCTGCTGCCGCTTCATCCCGACCTGTTCGCAATACGCGCTTGAGGCGATCGAAAAATACGGCCCGCTCAAGGGAGGCTGGCTGGCCTTGAAGCGCATCGCGCGCTGTCATCCGTTCCATTCGGACGACTATGACATCTATGACCCCGTGCCCTGACGGGATCGACCCCTATCTACACACATTTAAGGAGTTACTATGTGGGCGATAATCACTAAACCGTTTGCATGGCTGATGGTCAAGCTCTATGAGCTTACTGGCAACTACGGCGTCGCCGTCATCCTCTTCGCACTGGTCGTCAACCTTATCCTTTCCCCGTTCATGGCCAAGAGCAAGAAGAGCATGATGCGCCAGACCCGTATCCAGCCCCAGCTTCAGGAGCTTCAGCGCCGCCATGAAGGCAACCCCCAGAAGCTCAATCAGGAGATGCAGAAGCTCTACCGCGAAGAGGGCATCCACCCCATGTCCGGCTGCCTCTGGTCTCTTATTCCGTTCCCCATCCTCATCGCGCTGTATGCCGTCATCCGCCAGCCCATCACCCGTATGATGTTCGCTGCGGAGAGCGTTGTCACCACGCTTCAGGACTATTTTGTCAGCGCAGGACTTTACACTATCCCCGCCAAGGCTGACGCCTATGCGGAGATAAAGCTCGCAAACCTTGCCCATCAGCATTGGGATGAGATCCAGACGGCTCTTGCCGGCAAGATCGACGGACTGATGAATATTGACTTCAGCTTCCTCGGTCTTAACCTCGGCGACCAGCCGAAGTGGAACTTCTTCTTCAACACCGACTGGAGCGATACCTCAGTTTGGCTGCCCGCTCTGGGACTGTTCCTTATCCCGATCATTTCCGCGTTCCTCTCCTGGGCCTCCATGAAGATCAGCAATGCCATCAACCCCACCCCCTCCGCAGGTGCCGCCGGAGATCAGGCCGCAGCTACCATGAAGAGCATGAACATCGTCATGCCCCTCATGTCCATCTGGATCTGCTTCGTCATGCCTGCCGCAATGGGTATCTACTGGATCGCAAACAGTGTGTTCGGCATCATCCGTGACTACACGCTGACCAAGGTCTACAAGAAGAAGCTCGACGAGGAGGACAAGATCCGTCAGGCCGCTCGCAGCGCCCGTGAAAAGGAGCTGGAGGCAAAGCGTCTGGAGACCGAACGTCTCCGCGCCGAAGGCAAGACCGAGAAGAACGTCAACACCAGCAAGAAGAAAATCCAGGCCAGTGAGAAGCAGAAGAGCGACGAGCGTAAGGCCGCCCTCGATAAGGCGGAGCGCGCCGCGCGCCGTGAGCGCCTTGGCATAAAGGAAAATGAGAAGCCCGCCTCTCAGGTCGGCAACCGCCGCTATGCCCGCGGCCGCGCCTACGTTGAGGATCGCTTCGAGCATCCCGAAACTGCCGAAGAGGCGACGATCGCCGCCGCGGCAGAGTCCGAAGGCGCAGCCTCCATAGACGAGACCGTCGCCGAGGAAGTGCTCGTCAGCGAGGACCCCGCGCTTCAGGCCGAGCAGAACACCGAAGCGGAAGCCGAAGCCGCCGTGGAGGAGACTCCCGCGGAAGAGCCCGCAGAGGACAAAGAAGAATAACAGGAGAATTACGATATGATCAAAACTTTGGAAAAGACCGGCCGTACCGAGGACGATGCGATAAACGCCGCTCTCGCGGAGCTGGGTCTTGACCGCGACGACGTATCCGTGGAGATCCTCGAACGTGCCAAGTCCGGATTTTTGGGCATCGGCGCATCTCCTGCGGTCGTCCGCGTGAGTTACGAGGCGGAGGATGAACCGGCGCCTGCCGAGGAGAACGTGGTCGTTGAGACGGTCGAGGTCGAGGTCAGTGCTCCGGCGGTGGATGAGCCTGCCGACTATGCCGCAGTTCGCCAGTTCCTGACCGGCCTGTTAGACCGCATGGGCGTCAAGGCGAACATCGCCATTTCCGCGCGTGATAACGGCGGGATCAACGTTGAGCTTTCCGGCAGCGGCATGGGCGCGATAATCGGCCGCCGCGGCGAGACGCTCGACGCGATACAGCACCTCACAAACTACGTTGTCAACCGCGGCAGCGAGAAACATCTGCACATCAGCGTTGACGCCGAGAATTACCGCAGCAAGCGCGAGGAATCCCTCACCAAGCTTGCCGAAAAGATGGCGGAGAAGGCTATCAAGTATAAGCGCAGCATGGCTCTTGAGCCGATGAATTCCTATGAGCGCCATGTCATCCACACCGCGCTTCAGAATTACGAGGGCGTTACCACCAGCTCCACTGGCGTGGAGCCGAACCGCCGCGTTGTCGTGTCCTATGTCAAGCCCGAAGGCGGGAACAAGCCGCAGAGCCGTGAATGGGCCTGACGTCCGTATAAAAACACTGGAGGAATAACAATGTTTGAAAAGGTTAAATCCGTTCTGGCACAGCAGTTTGAGCTTGACCCCGAATCCATAACCATGGACACCAACCTTATTGACGATCTGGGCGCGGACTCGCTGGACGTTGTTGAGCTTATCATGTCCCTTGAGGACGAGTTCGGCATCGCCATCTCCGATAATGACGCAGCTCAGCTCTATACGGTCGGCAGGATCGTGGACTATCTCGAAAAGCTTCAGTAATTCCCGATCAAAGGCATAAAAAATCTCCGGTCATCCGACCGGAGATTTTTTGCTTAATATTGTCGGGTTACTCGGCGTCGTCTATTTCCGCAAGCTCGCGCGCGATCGCGCCGACCTTGGCGGACAACTCCTCCTCCGAGGGGCCGGAGCCTTCGCTGTCCATCAGTCCGCAGAGGAAGCTCTGCCAGTCGTCGTCCAGCGCCTCGATGCTCTCAAGCTGACGCTCGCGCATGCCGGAGTACAGCTTTTCCGCCTGCCGCACGCAGTATTCCTGCCGTTCGGCGGCCTCGGCGAGAAGGTGCTCCTTCTTCTCCTGTGCGGCGGCGATTATCTGCTTGGCCTTCAGGCGGCTGTCGTTGAGGAGCTTTTCGCTCTGGACGCAGGCGTCGGATATGATCTGCTGGGACACGGTTTTCGCGGAGAGTATCGCGTCGCCGATCTCCTCCTTGCGGCTGCTGAGAGATTCGAGCTGCTCGCGCAGGTTCCTGTTTTCTTCTTCCAGACGCAGCGCCTGCTCGCGAATATCCTCCAGCACGGCGTTGACCTTGTTGGCGTTATAATATTTTTTCTTGACGACGTCGATATTGATGTCGTCAAAATATTTTTGATCGAGAGCCATTTTTATCTCCTCGCATTTGGAGTTTTATAGAAGAATTATAACAGAATCGCGCAGAGTATTCAACATAATATAAATTTATATTTTGAGATAGCCCTTCAGCACCTTCAGCGTGTTGTAAACGCCATCGAGATGGCTGCGCTCGTAGCCGTGGCTCGCGTAGACGCCCGCGCCGATAAGCCCGTGGCGGATGTCGCAGCCGGAGCCGAGTGTGGCCTCCACGTCGGAGCCGTAGTGCGGGTATACATCGACCGCGTAGTCCGCACCCTCGGCCTTTGCGGCGTCGATTAGCTTGCCGACCACCTCGTAGCTGTAAGGGCCACCGGAGTCCTTCGCGCAGATGGACACCTGTCTCTCAGTGCACTGAAGCCCGTCGCCGATGCAGCCCATGTCGACGCTTATCGCCTCGGTCACGCCCGTGGGAACGGAGCCTGCGCCGCCATGGCCGACCTCTTCGTATACAGTGATGTGCGCGTAGACGCGGCGCTCAGGCTTCGCGCCGGTGTCCTTCATGTATTTCGCAAGGCCGAGCAGAATGCCGACGGAGAGCTTGTCGTCCAGGAAACGGCTCTTTATGTATCCGGATTTTGTTATCCTCGTGCGCGGGTCGAAGCACACGAAGTCGCCGACCTCGACGCCGAGCGCGCGGGTGTCTTCGGCGGACTTGACGTCCTCATCCAGCACAAGCTCGGTCGTGTCGAAGCTGCGCTTGGTGTCGGCGAAGTCGCCGTTGACATGGATGGAGGCGTTGCAGAGCTGGAGCGTACCTTCGATGACCGCGCCGCCGCGGGTGTACAGCCGCGCGTTCTCAGTCTCGCAGTTTGCGGCGCACAGCCCGCCGAGATTAGTCAGGCGGAGGCGGCCGTTGCTCTTGATCTCGGCCACCATTCCACCGAGCGTGTCGGTGTGAGCCTCGAGCAGCAGCGCGTCGGCAGCATTCTCGCCGTCGAGTTCGATGAGCACGCCGCCCTTTTCTGTGATGCTTGCAGTGTAGCCGAGGGCTTCAAACTGAGCCTTCACCCATTCTGCGGCCTTCGCGGTGAAGCCGGTGGGACTGTCGATACCAAGCAGTTCTACGGTTTTTGAGGCCGCGTAATCGGAATAAGTTTTGTCCATAAGTTATGATCTTCTTTCTTTATATTTACAGCTTATACTTGAAAAAACCGTAATTTCTGATTATTATAATTTATAGCTCAGAAAAAATCAAGGAGGAGAAAGCCATGGCCGCACATACCGATCCAAAGCTTCAGAGACAGGTTATCTATTCAATCTATGTCCGCAGCCATACGCCGGAGGGAACCTTCCGCGCGGTGATTCCCGATCTTGACCGCATCAAGGCACTGGGGACGGATATTATCTGGTTCATGCCCATTCATCCCATCGGGGTAGAGGGGAAGAAAGGCAGTCTCGGCTGTCCCTACGCGAATCGCGATTACCGCGAGGTAAACCCTGCGTACGGCACAATGGAGGATTTCTGCGCACTCGTGGACGAGATACACGCGCGCGGCATGAAATGCATGATAGACGTGGTATATAACCACACCTCGCCTGATTCCACGCTGTTTCGGGAGCATCCGGAGTGGTTCTACCACGGCGCGGATGGGCGCCCGGGCAACAAGATAGGCGACTGGGCGGATGTTATTGATCTCGACTACGGCAAACGCGAACTGTGGGATTATCAGATAGAGTCGCTCGTGATGTGGGCAGGGATAGTCGACGGCTTCCGCTGCGATGTGGCGTCGTTCGTGCCGCTGGAGTTCTGGCTGGAGGCGCGCGCCGCGGTCGAAAAGGTCAATCCGGACTGCATATGGCTCGCGGAGACCGTGCATCGGGGCTTCGGCTGCTTTGCGCGCAGGCAGGGGATATATTCCGCGCTGGACTATGACGAGTTCGAAGCCTTCGACATCGAATATGAATACGACGTGCGCGAGGCCTTTGACAAATATCTGCGCGGGGAGGCAGTGCTGAGCTATTATCTCGACATGCTGAATTTCCAGGAAGCTATCTATCCCGCAAATTATAACAAGCTGCGCTTCCTTGAGAACCACGATCAGCCGCGTATATGCTCGTCCGTGGAGCGGGAGTGCGATCTCGTGAACTACACGGCGTTCCTGTATTTTCTCAAGGGCACGACCCTGATATACGCCGGACAGGAGTTTGAGAACAGCCATCTGCCGAGCCTGTTTGAGCGGGAGCCGATCGACCGCGATACGGGGCGCGATATGAGCGCGCTGCTGGCGCGGCTGCATGGGATAAAGCGCCGCTTCGGCTGCGCGGACTACTTCGTCGCTTCGGCGGACGACGAGCACAATATCGCCGTGCTCGAACGCGGAGGAGATGGGAAGCACTTCTTCGGCGTGTTCAGCCTGCGCTCCGAATGCGCGGAGGTAAAGATCGAGGCGCCGGACGGCGAATACGAGAACCTTATAGACAGCTCGCGCGTCACGGTCAAGGACAGCCGCATAAGATCCGATGGCCGGCCGATCATATTTGAAGCGTGAGCAGTTGAAATATAAAAAAGCTCCCAGCGGGATGCCCCGCAGGGAGCTTTTGATTCAAGCCTTTTTCTGCTTTGCCAGCGCTTTTTCCATGAAGCGCTCGGCGTAGATGATGCAGCGCTGGTGACGGCCTTCGCCGATCAGCTCTCCGTCTGCATATGCCTTCACCTCGAAGGTCAGCATACGGCGGTCGATCTCGACCAGCGTGCTCTCCGCGTGGATGTGCGCGCCGATCGGGGAAGCCGCAACGTGCGAGACCTCAAGGCGCGTGCCGACGGTGCTCTGTCCCTCTTCGAGATAGGGCTGCACCAGTTCTCTGGACGCCTTCTCCATCAGCGCTATCATGCTGGGCGTGGAAAAGACCTCAAGCGCGCCGCTGCCGACCGCGGCGGCGGTATTCTCATAGACGACTACCGTTTCGGCAGTACCCTTTATACCAAGCTCCATAGAATTCCGTTCCTTTTACTTGATGTATTTTTTCATAACCTCCGCGAGGCGTTTCACGCCCTCGACGATCCTGTCGTCTGGCATGTTGGAATAGTTCATGCGCAGGCAGTGGAAGTTGCCGCCGTTGGGGAAGAAGCCGTCGCCGGGGACGAACGCAACGTTGAGCGCCAGCGCGTCGGCCGCCATGTCGCGGGTGTTGACGTACTCCGGCATCTCGACCCATGTGAACAGACCGCCTTCGGGGCGGGTGAACTTGGCTTCCTTCGGGAAGTATTCATCCATGGTCGAGATCATCAGGTCGCAGCGGTGACGGTATGTATCGCGGATCTTCTGGACATGCGCGTCGAGATCGAACATATCGAGGTACTTGGAGACGACCATCATGGAGACGGTGGCGGTCTGAAGCACGGCGGCCTGCGCGATGAGCGTCATCTTGTCGAATATATCGGAACCGCAGCATATCCAGCCGAGACGGTAGCCGGGGGCGAGGATCTTGGAGAAGGTGCCGAGGTAGATCACGAGATCCTTGGTGTCCATCGTCTTGAGTGCGGGCAGGAACTCGCCCTTGAAGCGCAGCTCGCCGTAGGGGTTATCCTCGATAACGGGAACCTCATACTTGTTCACGACCTCCATGAAAGCCTTGCGGCGCTCAAGAGACCATGTGCGTCCGCTGGGGTTCTGGAAATCGGGGATGACGTAGATCATTTTCACGTTTTCGGTGGTGGCGAGGATGCGGTCAAGCTCCTCCATTATCATGCCGCCGTCGTCAGTCGGGACTTCGACGAACTTCGGCTGACAGGGCTTGAACGCGCTGATAGCGCCGAGGTAGGACGGGCTTTCCATCACGACCACGTCGCCGGGGTTCAGGAAGAGGCGCGCGCAGTAGTCCAGACCCTGCTGGCTGCCCGCAGTTATCATTATGTGGTCTGCGTCCGTGTGGATGCCGTTTTTCGCGGCGAGGCGATCGGCGATCTGCTTCCTCAGGGGCAGGTAGCCCTCCGTGGGGCCGTACTGAAGCGCGGCGCGACCGTTCTCGTGCAGGACGGCGGCGGTAGCGGTGTTGATATCGTCAACAGGGAAAAGCTCCGGCGCGGGCATGCCGCCGGCAAAGGAGATGACCTCCGGACGGGCGGTGAGCTTGAGCAGCTCGCGTACGTCCGAGGCTTTCAATTCATTCATTCTGTCTGCATAATTAACCATTTTTCTGCCTCCTTTATGATATTACACTTTTTACGGTATATTTACATTAGCATAAAACAGCGGTTTAGTAAATACCCAAAGCCGCGAAAAAGCTTGATATTCCTGACATTGTTTTGTCAATCGCCGCCGCGCGGCTCAACCCATGTATTTCAGCACCGCGACCTGCGGTTCGGAATCGTGGTCAATAATTATGCTGTTGGTTTGATAATAATGTATCATTTCGGGCGCTTCAAAGTAGTCCGTGAAAGCGTCGATATGCTCAAGCCGCCGTGCGCCGCGGTTGCCGTCGCGGTAGTGCATGGGGATGATGACCTTCGGGAAAACCTCTTCCGTCAGCCGCCATGATTCCTGCGCGGGAAGCCCGGTGCAGCTGCCGGCGGTTATCATCAGCGCGTCTGCGCCGAATATGCGCCCGATCTCGCCGCTGTGGAGTTGGGTGCCGACGTCACCCATGTGGACGGCCTTCAGCCCGTCGACCTCAAGAATGTGTATCAGGCACATGCCGCGCATGATGCCGCATACGCTGTCGTGCGACACCTCAAGCGTGCTTATCTCGAATGGGCAGTCCGACTCCGGACGCCCCGACAGGGTGACGGCCTCGCGGCAGTTATGGCCGTAGTGCTCGTGGCTGATGAGCAGCTTGTCGGCCTTGAGATGGAGTTTGGGGTAGCCCGCGGTATAGTCGGCGTTGTACGGGTCGATAACGACGGTATAGCCGTCGTGAGTTATTGAAAAGCAGGCGTGGCCGTGCCATGTTATTTTCATCTTGCAGCCTCCTAGTATCGGTTGACAAGGGCAGATACGGTTTTGGCGGGCAGAAATGCGCCCATACTTCTTCAAAGACCTTGACAACTGATACTAAATTTAACAATTTAAATTAGAAATATGAAATGTATAATAGTACAGCGTGCGGCGCATTTCAAGCCCCTGCGCAAAATTTTTGCTGCGCTTGCAAGAACTGCGGGAAACGGATATAATAATCCTATAATCTGAATTTCGGAGGAGCGGCATGAGCAACTCTTTGATAAACGAAAAATCCCCATATCTGCTTCAGCACGCGGAGAACCCAGTGGACTGGTATCCGTGGGGCGCAGCGGCCTTTGAAAAGGCGCGGCGGGAGGACAAGCCGGTGTTCCTGAGCATCGGGTATTCGACCTGCCATTGGTGCCATGTGATGGCGCACGAATCGTTCGAGGACTTGCAGGTCGCGGAGGTGCTGGACCGGTACTTCGTCGCCGTGAAGGTGGATCGGGAGGAGCGGCCGGACGTGGACGCGGTGTATCTCCGCGTGTGTCAGGCGCTCACCGGCGGCGCGGGCTGGCCGCTGACGATCATAATGACGCCGGAGCAGCAGCCGTTTTTTGCGGGGACGTATCTGCCGAAGAACGGCGTCGGCGGGCGGATCGGGCTTTTGCAGCTGCTGCGCGCTGTGGCCGGAAAATGGAGCGGCAGTAGGGAAGAGCTGCTGCGCGCGGGATGCGACGCCACGGCGGCGCTGCGCGCGATGCCGCGGACGGAGCCCGCGCCGCTGAATGAAGAGCTGCTGAAAAAAGCCGCGGGGCAGCTCGCCGCGAGCTATGACGCCGAATACGGCGGCTTCGGCAGCGCGCCGAAGTTCCCCTCGGCGCATGACCTGATATTCCTGCAGCGCTACGCCTATCATACCGGAGACAAGGCCGCGAAGGAAGAGCTTGAAAATACGCTGCGGCAGATGTACAAGGGCGGCATATATGACCATTTCGGCGGCGGCTTCGCGCGGTATTCGACCGACCGCGAGTGGCTCGCGCCGCATTTTGAAAAGACGCTGTACGACAACGCGATGCTTGCGCTATGCTATACCGAGGCGTGGCAGAACAGCCGCATGGCACTGTACCGTCAGGTCGCGGAGGCGACGCTGGATTACTGCCTGCGCGAGCTGCGCGCGGCCAGCGGCGGATTCTACTGCGGGCAGGACGCGGACAGCGGCGGCGAGGATGGCGCGCACTATCTCTTCACCCCAGCCGAGGTCAAAAAGCTGCTCGGCGAGGACGACGGGCGGCACTTCTGCGAGTGCTACGACATCACCGATGAGGGCAATTTCCACGGGAAGAGTATCCCGAATCTGCTGCTGAACACGCGCTGGAACTTCGTCCCCGAGGGCTACGCGGAGTTCCGCGAGCGCCTGCGCGACTACCGCGCGGAGCGGACGCCGCTGGCGGCGGACACCAAGCTTCTGGCCTCGTGGAACGGCCTGATGCTCATGGCGCTCTCCCGCGCAGCGCGAGCTTTCGACAGCAGCCGGTATCTCGCCGCCGCCGAAAGGCTGGCGGAGTTCATGCGCTCAGGCTTCGGCCTCGGCGCGGATATGCGCGCCTGCGCATACGGCGGGGAGACCCGCTTCCCCGCGCAGCTTGACGATTATGCGTTCAGCGCGCTGGGCTTCCTTGAGCTGTACCGCGCGAGCTTCGACCCCGTGCATATAATTTCCGCCGCGAAGCAGGCGGAGCAGATAACCGCGCGCTTCGCCGCCCCGAGCGGTGGATTCTACCGCACCGCGCAGGACGCGGAGCAGCTGATAACGCGGCCGATGGAGGTGTTTGACGGCGCGATGCCGTCCGGCAACAGCGCGGCGGCGCAGCTATTTGTGAGCTTGGCGCGGCTGACCGGCGAGGAACGCTGGCGCGCGGCGGCGGAGAAACAGCTGGAGTTCATGGCCGGATACGGCGCGGAGCAGCCCGCGGGGATGGCCTTTGCACTGTGCGCGATGATGGAGCTTATCTACCCGACGAAGGAGCTTGTGTGCGCGGCGGCGGACGAGGAAGAGCCCGCCATGCTCGCGGCGGTGCGCGCGAAGTATGCGCCGGAGCTTGAGGTGCTGCTGAAAACCCCGTCCTCGGCGGAGACGCTCGCAGCGGCCGCGCCGTTCACGGCGGACTGCGCGCCGCACGGCGGAAAGGCGCAGTTTTATATCTGCACCGGCGGCCAATGCAGCCTGCCGGTGACGGAATGAAAAACCACAGGCATCACGTTTTTGTCGTGATGCCTGTGGTTTTTGTTATATCGCTCAGTCAACGAGAGCTTCCATCTCGTCGACAAGCTCGCCGAAGAGCTGGAGAGCAGAGTTGACGGGGGCGGGGCTGCTCATGTCAACACCCGCTATCTTCAGCAGGCTGATAGGATCGGTGCTGCTGCCGCCGGAGAGGAACTTCTTATAGTCCGCGACCGCGGGCGCGCCCTCGGCCAGAATGCGGTTCGCAATTGCGACCGCGGCGGAGAAGCCGGTCGCGTACTGGAACACGTAGTAGTTGTAGAAGAAGTGCGGGATGCGTGCCCACTCAAGCGCGATGCCATCGTCGGAGATCATGTCGGGGCCGAAGTAGAGCTTGTTCAGCTCGTGATACTTCGCGCAGAGCGCATCGGCGGTGAGCGCCTCGCCGCGCTCGGACATGCGGCCCATCTCAAGCTCGAATTCCGCGAACATCGTCTGGCGGTACACGGTGCCCTTGAACTGATCCATGAAGTGGTTGATGAGGTACGCGCGCTCCTTCTTGTCGGTGGTCTTGCCGAGCAGATAGCGCATGAGCAGGACTTCGTTGCAGGTGGAGGCGACCTCGGCGACAAAGATCACGTAGTCGTTGGTGCAGGTGGGCTGGTACTTGGTGCTGTGGTAGCTGTGCAGCGCGTGACCCATCTCGTGCGCGAGGGTGAACATGCTGTCAAGGGTGTCCTTGTGGTTGAGAAGCACGTAGGGGTGCGGCTGGGAGTTGCCGGAGGAATACGCGCCGCCGCGCTTGCCGACGTTCTCGTAGACATCGATCCAGCGGTTGTTGAAGCCTTCCTTCAGCAGCTCTACATAGTCGTCGCCCAGAACATGGAGAGCGTCAAGCACGGTCGCCTTCGCGTCCTCATAGCTGATCTTCTCCGCGACGTCGGCGACGATCGGGGTGTACACGTCGTACATGTGCAGTTCGTCCACGCCGAGCAGCTTTTTGCGCAGGGCGACGTACTTGTACATCTTGTCCATGTTCGCGTGGACGGCGTCGATAAGGTTCAGATATACCTCGACGGGAACCTCAGTGGCGTCGAGAGACGCGGCGAGGGTGGTCTCGTATTTGCGCGCGCCGGCGAAGAAGCGAAGCTGCTTGAACTGCGCATCCAGCGTTGCGGCGATGGTATTCTTGTATTCGCCGAGGCGGTTGTAGTAAGTCTCGAAAGCGTTGCGGCGGAGCACACGGTCGCTGCTCTCGAGCAGGGGGACGAAGGAGCCGTTGGTGAGCTGATGCTTCACGCCGTCCTTGTCCTCGACTTCGGGGAAGCGCAGCTCCGCGTTGCGGAATACGCTGCCGATGCTCTCCGGAGAGTCTGCCATCTCGCCCGCGGCGGCCAGCAGGGTCTCCTCCTTGGGGGAGAGGATGTGCGCGGCGCGGCGGCGGATCTGGTACAGGCTGCGGCGGTAGGTCTCCAGCTCCGGCTGCACGGTGTAGAACAGGTTCAGCGTGTCCTCAGGAATGGCCATTATCTCGGAGGTGCGGTACGCGGCGGCGCTTGCGATGGCGACGTAGGTGCTCATGGCCTTGCCGCGCATGTCCTGATAGTAGTTGTCGCCGGTATCCTGATCGCCCTTGCAGCTCGCGTAGCCGTAGAGGCGGCTCAGGCGGGTGCTTATCTCGTCGTCAAGGCGGAAGGATTCAAGCAGCGTTTCGGCGCTCTCGCCGAGCTTGCCCTGAAAAGCCGCGATGCGGGCGGGCATTTCCTTGAGCGCTTCGTACTCGGCAAACCATGCCTCGTCGCTCTCAAACATGTCCTTGAGGTTCCAAGTGAATTCCTCAGGGACTTCACTGCGCTTGGGGATAACGTTCTGTGCCATATAAATAAACCTCGATTCCTTAGTATCGGTTGACAAGGGAAAACACGGTTTTGGCGGGCAGAAATGCACCCATACTTCTTCAAAGTCCTTGACAATACGGAGAGTATTCTCTTCGGCCTTTTCATCGTCTGGCCACATTTCTGCTCCGCCAAAACTGCTTCGC
>JABLTO010043754.1_pt1 | contig 71670 bp, 67 predicted proteins | sample 7160091 | NCBI WGS metagenome assembly JABLTO01 (sample SAMN14651225, study PRJNA627086) | human gut metagenome | isolation source: feces | host: Homo sapiens
AAATTAATTCGAATGTTTTAAACGATACTGTACAGGTGACAAGTATCCAAGATTCTTTTGAATACGTTCATTATTATACCAATGAACGTATTTTTTAATTTCTTCAGCAGCTTGTTTTCTAGTTAATTTACTAAATTGACAAAGCCATTCGTGTTTTAATTGCATAAACCAATTTTCAATTGGACAATTTTCCCAACAATGTCCTCTATGTGACATACTTCTAGTAAATCCCATAGTTTCTGCAAGTTCAACATATTCATATGCAAAATATACTGCCCCTTGATCTGTGTTAACTATTGCTCCTTCTTCTGGTTTTAGTTCTTTATAACTTTCTTTTATTAATTTTACATCATTGTTATTTGATGTAGAAAGTGATACAATTTCTTTATTGAAGTAATCTTTAATAGCTGATAAATATAATGTACCATCACTACATTTTATATAGCTAACATCTGAAGAAAACCTTTGACCAGGTTTTTCTGATTTAAAGTTACATTCAATTAAGTATTGAGCCTTATTTGTAAGGTTCTTTTCTTTTGCTTTTGAAACAGATAATCCCTTTTTCGTTCTTTTAACTGTTTCTAGTCCTAATATATTTTTATATCTTCTAATCAATTTATGATTTAAAATTAATTTTAATTTATTCTCTATATGTTTCTTTAGTCTTATTGTTCCATAAATCCCTTTAACATTATTATGCTCTTCTGATATCACATCAGCAAGTTCTTGTTTATAGTTATTAGCTATTGGTTTTCCGTTTTTACACCATTTATAATAACTTCTTCTATTAATATTTAAAACATTACATATTCTATAAACTGGATATTCTTGTTTTAATTTATCAATTATTTGATATTTTTCTATTTGTGTTGCTGAGAGCGGATTTCCATCAGAAGAGCATAGGATTTTTTTAATATGTCAATATCCTCGATTTCTGTTTGATATTTTCTTTTACCTCTATTGTCTATACCAAGTCTTCCTTCATCATATTCTTTGTTCCATCTACTTACCGTACCATAACTTGATATACCATATTTATTATTTAAATATGATATAGTTGCACCTTTCTTAAACTCTTTGACTATTTTGACTTTATCTTCTAAAGTCCATTTTTTATGTTTACCCATGAAAAAACACCTCCAAAGTCCTTTCTAAATAAATTTTACCATATTTTGACTCTTTTTATTTAGTGTGAACTTTAAAGGTATTATAATCTTCATCTACCTTTTTATTATTTATCTTTATTTTCATAAGCGAGTAGTGAACGAATATCACTCTCATTAAGTTGTTTTAAGTAAGAAGAATCATCAAGTTCGCCTTCAAGGATTGAATCACTTAAAACTTTTTTCTTTTGTTGTAAATCAAGGATCTTTTCTTCTATTGTTCCTTTACAAATAAGTTTTATGACCTCAACATTCTTAGTTTGCCCTATACGGTGAGTTCTATCTGTTGCTTGGTTTTCGGCTTGTGGATTCCACCATAAATCTAAATGAATAACGGTATCAGCACTAGTAAGATTAAGTCCTGTTCCACCACTTTTTAACATAATTAGGAAGACATTAGTCGCATCTTTATTAAAGGCATCGACAAGCATTTGTCTTTTTTTACTTGGGACGTCACCAGCTATGGTATAACTAGTGATACTTTCTTCATCAAGTTTTTCTCTTACTAGTTCTAGGGCTGTTTTAAAACTTGTAAATAGCAGTATCTTATGACCATTTGTAACAACTTCTTTAATAATTTTAATTAAGTTATCTATTTTACTACTACCACCCGTGTAACTTTCAATTGCAAGTTTTGGTTCAATACATATTTGTCTTAGTCTTGTTAAAAGTCTTAGGATAAGCATTTTATTTTTTTCAAAACCACCTGACTTTATCATTTTATTCATTTCATCATTAACATATTTAACCTCAGCGGCATAAATTTTCTTTTGTTCTTCATTTAAATCAATATATATATTATTTTCGATTTTTTCTGGTAAGTCTTTTACAACATCAATTTTCTTTCTACGTAAAATAAATGGCCTAACCTGCAACTTTAGATTACTTAAAAGTTTATTTGTATCTTCATCAAAATCTTTAATTTTATATTTTTTTTGAAATTTCATTAGACTAGATAAGAAACCCGGCATAATAAAATCAAAGATACTCCATAGTTCCACAATCGAATTTTCAATTGGTGTTCCTGTTAAAGCCATTTTGGTCTCGGCATTCATTGATTTAACAGCCTTAGTAAGACCAGTAGTTGGATTTTTAATGTTTTGAGCTTCATCAATGATAAATACCCGGAAATTCATTTGTTCATAAAATTCAATATCTTCTCTTAAAAGGCCATAACTAGTAATATAGATATTACCCGTATATTTTTTTAATAACTCTTGTCTATCATGACGAATACCTGAGAAAACTTGATATTTTAAATCAGGAGCAAACTTGTTAAACTCATTTTCCCAGTTATAAACTAAACTTGTTGGAGCAACAATTAAAAACTTGCTATCTTTATTTTCTTTTAATAGTTTTTTGAAAAAGATAATTGTTTGTAATGATTTACCAAGACCCATTTCATCTGCTAAAATACCACCAAAACCACATTTACACACTGTGTAAAGCCATCTTACTCCTTCTTCTTGATAATCTCTTAAAAGTTTATGTTCTTCTTTAGTAAACTCAAGTTCTACATTTTGAAATTCTTTAAATTGGTTAATAAATTGTTGGAATAAAGAATCAGTTTTAATAATACCCATCTTTTTTTCTTTTAAGGAATCTAAGTATAAGGCTCTATACTTTGGTAAGACACCATGACTTTCTTCTAAATCATTTAATGACATATCAAGTTGTTCAGTTAAATCTTTTAGTTCTTCTAAAGATTCTTGGTTTAAGTCAAGAATATCACCACTTTTTAAGCGATAATACTTTTTCTTAGCACTCATGCTACTTAAGACTTTATCTATTTCATCACTACTAATAGCTCCTAAATCAAAATCATAATGTAAAATATTATCTTTACCAATACTAAATGTAGCACCAATACTATTTTTCTTTAATATACTAGTACTTTGTAATTTTTCACTCGTAAATACAAGATATAACTTACTTACTTCATCTAAGCCATTATCCATAAATTCACATACTAGATCAAAATCATCTAGTAAAAACAAATTGTTCATTTTATGAAAACCATATTTATATAATATATCCATAGCTTCTTCTTCATATTCTGTATCTCTAATTAAACCATCAACTGTATCAAAATAAGATAATTCAATATCACGATACTTTAACTTTGGAATACAAGTTATATCATCTTCATTTAAATCAAAGTAAAATTTAATATCTGGTCTTGTATCTAAAACAATATCTTTAGTTGTTTCATCTAAAATAATTTTATTTTGCACAGGCCTTAATATTGTTTGCTGTAAAGTATTAAATTCACTTTCTGGAAATACTAACTCATCCATATGATTTTCTAAACACTCTTTTACTAATCCTTGTTGGGTTTCATCTAACTTATAAATCGTATCATTATTTAGTACATATTCACAATCTTCTGTTAAGGGATTAATGAAATCTAAGTCTGTTTGAAAAGACATTGTATATTTACCATTTTCTTTATGAAAATCAATATTAATAGGAAAACCATGTTCAATATTGATAAATCCTTTTTTGCTTTCAGTATAAAAGCCCTCAGGACATACGCTTAGTAGTTGTTTCATAAGCTTATCATTTAAATAAAGGCTATTGCCATCAATACGATAGTAATTTCTAACTAAATTGATAAAGTCTAAAAGTTTTAATGATTCTTCACTAAAATAATGTGTGTTTGGATCATATGTAAAATTAGTCCCAAAAGTATATTTGTCTTTATATTTATAGGCATTCATAAAGGCACTAGATTTTCCTAAAAATGAATACATTTTATTAACCCCAATTTTAACTTTTAAAGCCCATGTTTTATGATAATAACCATCCTCTAAATAAAGATAAGGTAATAACTTAACCTCTTCTTTTCTAGTTTTAGTATTACTATTTTTATTTAGCTTACTAAGAATAGCCAAGGATTTTTGTTCAATACTTTTTTCATTTTTAAAATTAAACAATTTATCAGAATATGAAACAAGCGAAGCAGCAATATGTTTACAAGATTTAGTGCTATAATACTGAGGACATGTACAGAAAGTTTTAACAATATGATTATCTTGCATGTCTATTTGAACACCATATTTAGAATAATATCTTTCTGATTCCACTAAAAATTGATATCTTTTTCTTTTTTCAACTTGAGTTACGCTAACGTAATTAACATAATCTTCATCATAATTAATGCCTTTTTCATAATCAGACGCAGATATAACTTTTAAAATTTCATTTTCAACTGAATTTATCATAAAGCCTCCTTAAACACTTTTTTTATTATAACATAATTTTTATAAACAACAAGAAAAAATGCGTAAAAAAGCAAACAAATGAACTATATTATTAATTGCGATTATAGTTTTCTTTTAAAGGTATTTTTGTTATACTTATTATAATAGGTGATGATATGGAAAAACAAAGTATTAAAAGATCAAAAGAAATATTTAAAGTATTAAAAAAATATCAATTATTAACGAAAAGAAGTCCTGAAAACTTAAGAAGAGCTTGTGAAGAGTTAGGCCCCACTTTCATTAAACTTGGTCAGATTATGGCCGATCGTGAAGATATGTTAAGTAAAAGTTATTGTGATGAACTAAGAAAGTTAAGAAGCCAAGTATTACCAATGGATTCTTATACAGTAAAAGCTATATTAAAAAGAGAACTTAAAATGAAAATAAATGATTTTACTAGTATTAGTCTTAATCCTATTGGTGCGGCAAGTATTGCCCAAGTACATAAAGCAAGATTAGATAATAAAGTTGTTGTTTTAAAAATTGCTCGTGAAAATATGGAAAATATGATGGAAACTGATATTGCTCTTTTAAAAAAGATATTAAAGCTAGTGCCTACTAGTATTTCTTCTAATGTTGATATATTTGCAATGTTAGATGAAATGTTAAAAAGCGCTAAAGAGGAAATGAATTTCTTACATGAAGAAGAAAATATGACTAAGTTCTATAATAAAAATAAAAATGAAGAATTAATAACTTTACCTAAAGTTTATAAAAAGTATACGACTAAAAATTTATTAGTTATGGAATATATAGAAGCACCAAAAATAAATGATGTAAGTGCTTTAAAATACTTAGGTTATGATTTTAAGTCTTTAGCTCTTACTCTATCGAAAAATTATATTAAGCAAGCCCTTAGAGATGGCTTTTATCACGCTGACCCACACCCTGATAATATTAAAGTTAAAGATGGTAAAATAGTTTATTTAGATTTCGGTATGATGGGTACTTTAAGTCTGCAAAATAAAAGAATATTAAAAAATTGTGTAACAAACATTGTTTTTAAAGACTATGAGGCTCTTGCCCACAATGTCATGCTATTTGGCACTACAAAAGAAGTTAATGAAGTGATGTTAGAACGTGACTTGCAAAGATTAATGGACGCCTACTTAACTACTGGTTTATCGGAAATAGACATTAGTACTTTTGCTCCTAAACTTTTACATATTATAAAAGATTATACTATTAAAGTACCAAAAGATATTACCCTTTTAATGCGAGGTATTATTGTACTTGAAGGGGTTTTAGAAGACATTTATCCAGAAATAAATTTGATGGACGCACTAAAAAGTGAACTATCTATTAAAGAAATTTTAAATAAAGAAACGATTGAAGATAATTTATTTGCCATTATAAAGAATAGTAAAGATTTAAGTAGATTACCTGAAGAGTTTTTAAAACTAAATAAAAATTTGAATCATAGTAATATTGTTTTACCCCTAAAAGAAAGCCCTAGTTTAGAAAAGAAAAAAGATGAAAGAATAACTCTTTTAATACTTGCTTTGTTGGATTTAGGTTTTATAATTGGTACTGTCTTAACAAGTAGTAATGAAAATACTTATCAAGGCTTATTATTTTTCTTTTATTTAATTTTATTTTTCTTAGATACAACTGTTATATTAGTTTTTATATTAAAAAATCTTACACGCAAAAAACGCTAAAATATATTTAAACATTTTTGTATAACCGTAAACAAAGTGACGTTATTTTTCTATCTTCAATATTAGTTAAAATTGATGCTTTACTTTTGTAAACATTATCTTTAAAGATTGGGAAATAAATTATATTTTCTTCAGCATTGCAAATATTTTCTAAGAAATATTTTTTAATCGTACTAGACAATACCTTGTTATACTCAACTGGATTAAAGAGTTTGTAGTAAAGTTTTTTGGTACATAAAACATTTAATGAAACATCTAAAACATAATCTTCTTTTTCGTAATTAAATATTAACCAAGAATGAAAATACGGACCCTCTTCAAAGTCTAAAGTACCTTGGACTACGTAATCATTGTCTTCAAAAAATAATGATGCAACATCACTCATTTCAATACAGTAACCTTCAAGACTATTTTTTTCCATAAGTTCAGTAATCTTACCACTTATAAAATTTGTAAATATCCATACTTCATTTAAATGTGCATAAACATATTTTTTGACTTTACTATAATCTTTTTTATGAATAAGTATAAATTTATTAAGAAGTTCCATTTTAATTTCTATTCATAATAGCAAGAACTATCATTAAAATGACAGCCACGGCGATGCCAAAGAAAAGAATATTAAAAGCATCAATTGACATATATCGCAAGAAAAAACCCTTAATAGTGTTCCAAAGGTTAATCAAAAAAATCATAAAAGGTTCAAAAAAATCTTTTGTATCATCTAAAATATCTAAAATTAGCATTTATATTACCTCTTTTCTTACAAAACATTATAATATATACTTGCATATTTAACAATAATTTGTTAAAATTTATTTGCACGGCGGAATTGGTGAAGCGGTTAACACACCAGATTGTGGCTCTGGCACGCGTGGGTTCGATCCCCACATTTCGCCCCATATTTGTTTATTACACTAAAAGTGTGATAATAGATTGAAATATTTTTTTAAAATTTCGGTGAATGGTTTCAAAAAAATTATTTCTAATCAAAAGAGTACTTTTTACTCTTTTTTTTATATTTATCTGAGTGTAAATATGTATCTACCGTAGTAGAAACTTTAGAATGTTCTATAGAGCGAGATACAACTAACTTAGCCAGAAAATAAAATAAAGAATATTACAAATTATATTTTGAAATTATAAAATAATTATTCTAAGTAAAGACTCATGCATTTGATAACACATGAGTCTTTGCTATATTTTTTATTATTTTAATTATAAATCCATGTACTTTTTATATTTTGGTAATAGGCCCGTATGATCTTTACTTAAACTAGGCTTTATTTGGAATACCCCAGAGTACTCATTACCTTCAATTACGTCAACACCATTTTTTGTTAAGGCAATATCCCAACCTACATATCGAACAGATGGTACTACTTTAGCAAGAGATTTAACATAATTTATTACCTCATTAAAATCAGGTATAATAAAGCCTTCTATTTTAGTATTACTTATTGGATGAGTTTTATAAATATGGCCTTTTTCATCAATTGCCGGGACTAAAACTTTACCAGTATCACTAACAAAAGTATACATACCCCCACTACTAAAGTTATCAACAACCCCACCATTACCTATTCTAAGAACAGTATTTAAAATAGCTACACTGCCATCATCTTTTACAAAAGTAATTATTCGTAGGCTATTGATACTTCCACTATATAACTTATTCATTTTATCATTTTGTTCAATATAGTCTTCTAATAGATATTGTTTATTTTCTTTTAATGTATTAAATAAAGTTTCTCTATCTTTATAATCTTTTAAATTATATATGTCTACTCCTTTACCACCACATTCATCTACTACTTTGGCAACAATCTTACTTTTATTAGAAATAAATTTATAAAAATCTTTTAAACTACTCTTACTTAAATCTAAATATTCTCTTTTTAAATATTGTTTAAATCTTTCATTAAATAATAGTTTGTCATGAAAGATCTTCATATCTGATTTATTATTATATTTAGCAATTATTTGATTGTTAATAGAACTAGTTAAATAAGTATTACGTTCTTCTTTAGTTAAAAGATAAAACTCAAATTCAAAGTAATCCATATAACCAGATCCATACTTTAACATGCAATAGATTGTATCAATAAAAATAATTATTCTTGGTTTTTTAGTTTTTCTTGCAATAACGCCAACTATTTTAAACCAGTTTGACCATTTAAAACTTTTTAATCTTTTTAAAATATATTTTGCTTTCTTCATATACATCACTATATAATTATAACATAGATTATTTACTTTGCGATTTTAATATTTTCACTTGTTCTTTTTCAGTTTTAATTCTTTCTATTTCTTTAATGTTAAGTTCATCAACAATCATCACATTATTTTTCAGTTTTATTTGTAATACTGCAGGATTTCCTTTTAATGTTTCTACCTCTAGAATATCATTTTCTTCTAAAACAACAGTTGTTTTTTCTTTATATTCAATAATCTTCATAATATCAATCTTCTCTTTCTATTTTTTGGAAAAGCTCATCATTAAAAAATTCATTTAAAGGTATATCAAGCCCTTCACATATTCTTATTATAGTAAGTAACTTTGGATTGTGTGACTTACCATTAACAATATTTTGAACTGTACTTTGTGTAAGACAACAAAGACCCGCCAATTTATTAGGGGTTATATTTTCTTCAATGCAAATTTTAATTAGTTTACGCGACATTGCTTCGGAAAGTTTCACATTTACCACCTTACAAAAAGTATACCAATGAATATTTAAAAACTATTAACCACACATGGTTAACCTTGCCATATTTTTGATATTTTATTTTATTTTGCCCATAAAGCAAGCGTATTATACTAATTAAAAAGCATATTTTTTGTCGAAAAAAGAAAAATTAGATATTTTTTATTATTTAAGGCATGAAAAAAGTTCTTATTTCTAAGAACTATACTACAAAAATGGTGGCTCGCTCGGGATTCGAACCCGAGACCCTTTGATTAAAAGTCAAATGCTCTACCAACTGAGCTAGCGAACCGCATAGAGTAAAATATAAAATGGCTGCCTCGGATGGACTCGAACCATCGGAATGTCAGAGTCAAAGTCTGATGCCTTACCACTTGGCTACGAGGCAATATTAATTAAGTGGTGGAGGGACATGGATTTGAACCATGGAACCCGAAGGAACAGATTTACAGTCTGCCGCGTTTGACCACTTCGCTATCCCTCCAAAGTGGTGCCGAAAGAGGGACTCGAACCCCCAACCCACTGATTACAAGTCAGTTGCGCTACCAATTACGCTATTTCGGCATAAAAATGGTGGACGTTTACGGACTCGAACCGCAGACCCTCTGCTTGTAAGGCAGATGCTCTAACCAACTGAGCTAAACGTCCGTGTCTTTGATTGACACTTAAAATATTACCAAAATTGCTAATCTTTGTCAATCAATTTTTAAGACTTTTTTTAATTTTTTATGAAATATTCTTGGTACCAAATCAAAAAGCAATAAATATTGTATATTTTACGACCATTATTTTGAATTCCTTCATAATGTTTATCTAATAATTCGTTAATATACTCTTGATCAAAAAATTCACTTACATAATCCATTGTAAAAACATCTTTTACTTTTTGATAAAACTTTTCTTCTCTTAACCATTTAGAGAATGGTACTGGGAATCCACATTTTCTTCTCTTAGACCATTTTTCTGGTATCTTTTTAGAAGCAATATCTCTAAATATATATTTTGTTTCTTTATTTTTTAGTAAAAACTTATCGGGTAAGACACTTGCATATCTAAAAACATCTTTGTCCATTAGAGGTGTTCTAAGTTCTATTGAATGGGCCATACTCATCTTATCTGCTTTTAATAAAATATCTTGGGGTAACCAGAAATGAAAATCAACAAACATTTTCTTAGTTAATTCACTTTCTTTTTTTACTGGTTCTAAAACAGGGTCAATAATAGATGCAATTGTCTCATCGTTTCTTAAACTTGGAGCAAGGATTTTATTGGCCTCCCATTCCTCCATAAACGTACCATGGCCAATATATCTTTCATCAAAAGGAAGACCATATTTAACTAGGGTATTACGGCCTGAAAAGTGTGGTAAATGTCTTACTAATGTTCTTATACCCTTTCTTATAAATAATGGTATATGTATGTATAATCTTAGTAAGAATGGGTCGTTATATTCATTATAACCACCAAACATTTCGTCTGAGCCTTCACCAGATAAAGCAACTTTAACATGCCTACTGGTTAAATCAGATAGAAAATAAAGGGGAACTGTTGAAAGGTTCGCGTGTGGTTCATCAGTATGCCACATAATACTTGGTAGGGCTTCAAAGAAATCTTCAGGACTAATTTTCTTACGATAATTTTTAATTCCTAATTCTTCTGATAATTCATGGGCCAAATCAGTTTCATCAAACCCTTCATAAGAAAAACCTACTGAAAAAGTTTTTTCTGGTTTAGCAACACTTACAACATACGAAGAATCAACTCCACCAGAAAGATATGCTCCTACTGGCACATCGCTAGTCGTTTGATGATAGTAAATAGAACTTTCCAAAACATTAGTAAGTTCACTTTTCATATTATTATAATCAAGATGACGATGCTTATCATAACTAATGCTAAAATACTTATTGATTGTTAAGCCATCTTCTAAGTTATATGTAAAAGAATGACCTGGTTTTAATTTAAATACATTTTTAAAAAAAGTTTCTTCCTTAACAGAATATTGAAAAATTAAATACATTTTTAAAGCGTCTTTATTAACTCTCTTTTTAAAATCAGGATAAGCTAGGAATGACTTAATTTCTGATCCAAACAAGAAAACACCATCATCTAAATAATAGTAAAAAGGTTTCATGCCAAAATGGTCTCTCGCCCCAAATAGTTCTTTTTTCTTTTTATCATATATAACAAATGTAAACATACCTCTTAAGTGACTGGTAACCTCACTACCCCATTCTTCATAACCATAAAGGATAACCTCAGTATCGGTCTTAGTTGCAAACTTATAACCTTTTTGAGTTAACTCAGTTTTTAATATTTCATAATTATAAATTTCACCGTTAAAAATAATCATTTTTGATTTATCTTTACTGTAAATAGGTTGACATCCACCTTCTACATCAATAATTGATAATCTTCTATGGCCAAGGGCCACTACGTCATCTGTATAATAGCCCTCGCCATCAGGTCCACGGTGAATTATTTTATCAGCCATTTCTTTAATAATTACATCTTTTTCTTTCTTCTTTCTAGAATCAACAAAGCCTACTATGCCACACATAAAAATTCCTCCTAAGTTCTCTTATTATAACGCATTTTAGTTATTCTTGCCAAAAACTTTCTTTATATTCCTTATTATAATGCCAAAGTCTTTTTTTCATCATTAAAAATCTTTTAAAGTTTTTATCAAGTGGACACTCCATGGGACTTACTTTATCATGCCAAAGACGCATTGCTTCTTTTACAAAGTCCTCATTTAAGCAATATTTTTTAATTATTCTTTTAGGTACAAAAGAAAGCAAAACTTTATCATTTAATTCTTTAAAAGATAATTCTTTTGCGAGTATTAAATCATCTACTAAAGTTTTTACTAAGTTAACTCCTAAAGGAGTAATGTAATAACTGCTTCTACCTTGTCTGGCGTTAATTTCTAAAACTTTAAAAGTATTACTTTTTCTATCATATTTCATGTCGATTTCAAAAAAGCCATTCATACCTAGTTTTTCCATAAAAGATTTAATATTTTCTTTCATCTTAGTTGTATCACCATTAAATGTATTGAAGCCATTTATTAATGTAGCGGCATTACCAACCATACTTTTTGTTCTTTCTTGTAAGCCTATTTGGGCAAAACTAATTGTTTTTACAAGGCCATCTCGCCCAACATACACAACTGAATCAAATAAGTAAGAGTCGTCACCTTCAATAAACTCCTGAATAATTAATGGTTTTGTATAGTGGGCATCTTTTATTCTTTTTAAAACAATATTTAATTCTTCTTCACTAAAAACTTGATAAATTTTTTCTTTACCTACAAAAGACAAATGATTATATTCTACGACATCACTTGGCTTTACAATTACAGGATAATTCATTGTAGGAATAATCGTACTTTTTAAAGGGTCAAAATAATACGTTTCTGGAAATGACAATCCCTTATTTTTATACGTTTTATAAAATTTTTCTTTATTAGTTAAACTAAGTAATACTTTCTCGTCTTGATTTGGAAAAACAAGATTCTTATCTAACGCACCTCTATTACGCGCTAAAAACATACTATATGTTTCATTGGTACTAATTACTAAAACTGGACATTTTTTTTGCTTAGCATAGCGATTAAGAATAGCAACAAACCTTTCTTCATCCCATAAATCATTATAATATTCAATAGTTAAAATATTAGAAAATTTAGTAAATGCTAGCCTATCCTTAGCAATTATATGCGCCTTTTTATGATATGCTTCATAAGCACACCTTGCCATATAATAAGCATTGGCATCACTACCAAGAATTAATATTTCAAAGTCTTTCATATATTCTCCTCCTAATAAAATATTTCTTCTAGTTCATCACCATTTTTATGAATTCTAAGTACTCTATTTTGAATCTGATTAAATAAATGATATGTATTTACATGTAAGTTACGGGCAGCTTCTAATACGGAAATGCTAGCTCCAAAAATTTCAATTTTCTCATCAACATTAATATACTCTTCGCTAAAAACCATTAACATATCCGATGAATCTGACACTATGGGTAACTTTTTACCTTTATAAGAGACATATTTAAAATCTTTAGTTACTCCATCAGCATAACCAATAGGTATTGTTATTATGTAGCCATCATTTTTAATTTTATATGTATTATACCCAACATTGTCACCTTTATATACACGTCTTATTGCCATAACAGAAGAATATAGGGAAAAGGCAGTTTTTAGTTTTAAATTATTGGTAAAATGGCAAGCACTACATTTATATTTTTTTCTAATTAAAGTTCTTTTTAACTTTCTTAATTTACCCTTTAATCCACCACCTAAATTACTAGATAAAGACAAGCCATACATAATAATACCTAGTCTAATACCATTTACAAAATCTAACTTTTCACGTGTTACTAGGGTAAGACTTCGGCCTAAATGAACAATGGGAATATCTTTTAGAGAAATACTACTAGTAATACTTTTAAAAGTTTTTAACTGTTTATCGTAGTAAGGGTCCATAATCCCAGATGTTGCAAAATGAGTATACAATCCTTCTAAATTAATTTTGTCATTTGCTAAAAGTAAAGAATATGTTTCTTTTAACTCTTTAGCGTCTTTAATACCTAGTCTATTCATCCCTGAGTCAACGGCTAAATGAACTTTTAATTTAGCGAATAAATCAACGTCAACTAGTTTTTTAGCATAATCTAGGGAATCTACGGTAATTGTTAAATTAAGGTTTATTGCATCAAGTACTAAATCTATGGCAATTGGTTCTAATATTAAAATTGGAAGGTCTGTGTAATTACGAAGACTTATAGCCTCTTCTAAAGAAGAAACAGCAAAGTAATTAATGCCACCTTCAATCATACTTGTAACACATTTAATACCATGATGATAAGCGTTATTCTTAACAACACCAATATAATATTTATAATCAGGATAATGTCTTTTTATTTCTTTAATATTTTCTTTAATTACATTACCATCTATAACTGCATATGTTTTTCTTTGCATAATACCACCATCAAAAGTATAGCAAAAAATAGTATGAAAAACTACTCAATCGTAAAGGATATTGACAGGTAAAAAAAGAACTTACTTAAATGAATAAGTAGTCCCTTCTTTTGTATCTTTAAGAATTACGCCTTTACTTAAAAGAGTCTCACGAATCTCATCAGCTAAAGCATAATTTTTAGCCTTTTTGGCTTCATTTCTTTCATTAATCTTTTCTTCAATATAATCTCTTAACTCTAAAGATATATTTTCAGATGTGCATAAATTAAGGGATAACACTTGATCAAAAGAACTAATAAGATTATATTTTAAAGCATCACTTTCATCACTTTTTAATAATTCATAAATTAATGATATAGCATTGGCGGTATTTAAGTCATCACTAATAAAGCTTTTAAACTTATCATTATAATAATCAAATTTAGCTTTATCAACCGAACCTTCTCTATTTAAAAGAGAAACTTTATTTTTTAATTTTTCATAACTAGATTTCATATTATCTAAATTAGCATAACTAAAAACTAATTGATTACGATAATGACTATTTAAACACATAAAACGATAAACAATTGGGTTATAGCCTTTACTTTCTAAGAGAGAAACAGTTAAAAAATCACCTTTACTTTTACTCATTTTCCCTGTTTCATCATTTAAGTGTTCACCATGTACCCAGTATTTACACCAAGGATGTCCTAAATAGGCTTCACTTTGAGCAATTTCATTCGTGTGATGAGGGAATATGTTATCTACCCCACCGCAATGGATATCTAGGTATTCGCCTAAATTAGCAATAGAAATACCAGAACATTCAATATGCCAACCAGGGTAACCTACACCCCAAGGGCTAACCCATTTAAGTTCTTGAGTATCAAATTTAGACTTCGTAAACCATAAAACAAAGTCAGCTTGATTTTTTTTATTTTTATCTTCTAAGACACCTTCTCTTACCCCAACTACCATACTATCATATTTGTCATTTGTAAGCCGGTAATAATCAGTAACTTTTGAGGTATCAAAATAAACATTTCCCCCAGATATATAAGCATAACCAGTATCTAGTAATTTACTAATTATTTTAAAGTACATTGGGATATTCTCAGTAGCAGGTGAGACTATATCTGGCCATTTAATATTAAGTTTTTTGGTATCTCTTTTAAATGCTTCTGTATAAAAGTGAGCAATATCTAAAACTGACTTTTGTTCTTTCTTTGATTCTTTAACCATCTTATCTTCCCCAGAATCAGAGTCACTTGTCAAATGGCCTACATCAGTAATATTCATAGCTCTTGTTACATCATAACCTAAATATCTAAGGGTTTTTTCAAGTATATCTTCAAAAATGTATGTTCTTAAATTACCAATATGGGCATAATTATATACGGTAGGCCCACATGTATACATTTTTACAACGCCAGGTGTATGGGGCACGAATTCTTCCTTTTTTCTTGTTAAAGTATTATATATTTGCATATACATTCCCTCTTTCTATACAATTTTATCACGAATGATATCTTTTAGCAAAAAAATTAAGCAACCTATTATAATATATTCTTTTATATAAATTAAAGCTTTTGTAAATTTTGGTTATATTAATTTTAACTTGGTAATATTGTATTTAGAAATTACTTTACTTTATTAATACCAAAAAAATCTTACATAGTATGAAAAAAGTCCTTCTCTACCGAAAGACTAATTTCTAATAATCTTTTTGCTTTGACCAAAAAGAATAAATAAAAAAATTGTAAATATTTCCTCTTAAGTGCACTTATATAGAAATAATTACAATTTAATATTAACATATTACAAAGTATTTTGTAAAGTTATAGATATTCAATAATAGCAATGTTTTTAGCAAGTTTTTCAATCAAATCTTCTCGATCATATTTATTAAAAATACTTGTAAAGTTACTATAATCCATTAAAAATAGTTCATAATAGTGGAAGAATATATCGTGAATATTTTTAACCCCTAAATCCATTAAATACTGAATATTAGTCTTAACTAGTTTTTTATTGTTTTCTAGTGTTTCAAGCATAACATCGGCTGTATTATCTTTAAAGTTTTTTATTTCATCTTTATCAAAACCTAAATCACTTAAAAATCTCATTTGGTTACCCCCAATCCATCACTAAAAGCTTGTGCTTTAGAATTACTCACAATTTCTTTATATAGTTTTACAGGATCTACAACAAACATCTCTTTAAATTTATCTTCACCGTAAACCTCTTTATAACTGTTGATACATTCTTCATTAAATTGTTGAAAGCGAGAGTATGCTAAGTAGTTTTGGATATTTAAAGTAACCCCATAAAGACTTATTGGGACTGTGACATTATATTTTTCACCCATACATCCATCAATAATTGCAAATAACTTTTGGGTTTCAGTTAACGGGTTTTCTTTATTTTGGGTTTCATACATTGAAACTAATTCGTTTTTCATTATGAACCTCCTTACTAATAAGCCATTAATGGAACGTCTTTAGGGTCCATTTGGTTTTCTTTTATTTTTGCAATAACATTTTTCAAGGTATTTAAATCATATTTAATTAAAACACTTGGATTTAAATATAAATCTAATTTATCTTTACCAATACTTAATAATAATGTGACTTTATCTTTTAGTTCTTTATCAAGCATCATGCTAGCATGATTAATAAAGATATCCATATCTAAACCTTTTTCTTTCATAAAAGCAATATTTTCTTTTATTTCTTTTTCATCAAAGTTTTCAATTAAATCATTAAGTTCATTAGATGTATAATCTAAGTAATCAATACCAACATTTTTTAGTAATGTAATTAATTTATCTTTATTACTTGGTATAGCCTCTTCTACTACAGGATTTTCTTCTTCATTTGGAATTTCAATAGGCTCTACTGGGGCCATAGTTTTAGCTTCATGTATTACTTCAGAAATTGATTTACAACTTTTATCTTTTTTACTTACTTTTTTATCATAAGCAAACAATGCGTCTTCTGGGAACATTAATAATTTAGCTGTTTCTCTTTGTTCTTCATCATTAAAACCAAATTCACTTAATAAAGAGGTAATTGAGTCTCTGGTGATATTGATTCTTCCTTCTAGGGCTAAATCAAAGTATTCATTTAACTTAGCTTGATTAGCTAAAGCTGTATCTTTTCTTATACCTAATTCTTCAATTGTTGTTATAGCCTCATTCATTTCTTGTTCAACTTTTACTAATTCATCTTCGGCTTTTTTTGTATCTTTTTCAACAGTTTCAATTGTTTTAGGTAAATTTTTCTCTACTTTTTCTAAAATTGTACTAGGGTCAAAATCAATTCTAAGTCTAGTTAGGACAGTTTCAAAGTCTTCCTTATGAATACCTTGTAATAATTCTTTAAACTTTTCACCTTGTTCTTCTAGTTCTTCTCTTTGTTTTTTAAATTCTGCTATGTCAGTTTGTAATTTACTCTTTTCTTCAGTAGTTCTATTTCTTGTTTCTTCGGCTTTATTTTTTTGTGATTCCATTTCTTTTAATATTTCACTATCAGAACCACGTAGATTATATAATTTGTCTAATAATGTCTCTGTGTTTATCATTTTAACACTCCCCTTTTTACCTTTTTCTATTCTGAAACAATTATAGCAAATGATTATTTCTTTGTAAATGTTTTTCTGCTTATTGAACTTAATATTGTTTCGGTGCCTGTAAAACTAACTATTGTAAATATCTTGTTTTAATTGACAAAGGCTTGACATGTCAATTTTTCTTTCATCTATTAATAAAAAGGCATTTTTAAGCAATAACATACTAAAACTAACCTTTTTTGATTTACATATCTATTTTATATTTTCTTTACTCTTGTTAATGGCTTAACATTATATTCATCTTGAAAATCCCTAAAATACTGTTTTAGAAAACATACTTTATCCAAATTATTAGTAAAAATAATATCAACAAATTCCATAACATCTTGTATGTTTATACTATTATATAAATAGGCTCTGGTTATATGTCCACAAAATTGTTCTTGTAACTTATAATCTAGATATTCTTCATCTATTAAAGCCCTTTTGGTTGAGAGCATTAGTTTAGCAAAAGCATTGATGTTATTTTGCCATATTGTATAGTTAGTCCCGGCGTTTGGGCTTGCAAATGTTATTGCATTTTGAGAATCTTTTTTATGTAATTTACTAAAGTCTATGTTTTGCAGGCTAAATGTAGCATAACTTAAAGTTGGAAGAAAATATTTTAAATCATTTATAGTTGTTGACTCATTAATATCATCTAATAAGGTAAAAATTGGTTCTGCAATAGTTTTCTCTGATTGATAAAATCTTTTTATAATACCAATTTTATCTCCACAGATAAATCTGGTAATAATGTGTTCATATACAGCATACATTTTCAAAAATTTTCGCCATGCCTCTACATCAGCCCCTAAAATACTGGTGTTTATTTTAACATAGTCATAAGGATTACTTGGTATATCATTAATGGTTATCTTTCTTTTAATTAAAGACTCACATTCATTTTTTAAGTTTGCCCAGATTTTTGGTTTATCTTGCATGGGATATAACGTTAAATTGGTTTTAAAGTTAGAACCATAATAATCAATCCAACCTTGAATAATATGTTTAATAAACTTATTTGTTTTAGGATGTTTTAGCATGTAATCATAATCAATTTTTACGTCGAATAACAAGTCATCAGGTAAACCAAGTTTGTCTTTATATGCTAGACTATAATTAGCAACTTGAACTAATAATTCTTGTAAATCTAGTCCTTTTAACTCAGTAAAAGAATCATTCTTTTTTGATGCAAAAAAATCTTTGGCCATAGACTCATTAACTCCTTTTTAATATCCGTGCGTAATTATCATCACTACTCTTAACCACATCGACATTTTTAAGTAAGGCTAAATTTTGCTTTTTAATTTCTAATGTGGCTTCTATTTCTAAAAGTTCTTCAAAACTAATAGGCTCATATAACAGGGCATATGTTTTTAATTTATCACTTATATATGTTTCACCAAGAATCTTTTTAATTTTAGATGCACCAGCTCCAGTTACTAAGGAAAGATAGGCAATTAAAATGATGGTTAAAGAATGTTCTTTTGCCATGTCAGATGTGGCATCACTTTTAGTTTTGATAGTTTTATGATTAGTAATTATTAAGGCATCTTCATTATATAAATAATCTTCACTAGTCAAAGTATTTTTTTGAATTGTTTTAATATTAGTAATTACTAACATACTATCTATTTCTTCTTTACTCATGCTAAGTATTTTATCAGTATTGTTTAAATCTATTTCCTTACTTATTTTATAAGTCGTAACTGTTCTTTGATATAAACCTTTATCATTAATAATCCAGCCAGTTGAATACTCTAGTGATTCTTTATTGTAGTTAAGTTCAGATGCCTTATGCTCTATGTGGGTACCATTAGATGTATCTATTGTTTCGATACTTACTCGTTTTTCTACATTGTCATTTTTAAATACTGAACTATTTTTTATTAACACTTGAGATGTAATAGCAGTTGCTAAAATAAATGGTAAAGCGTTGTCGGCGGCAATGCCGATGTTTATTAATGCTCTTTTAATTTTGTTATGAGCGTTATATTTTTCTCTATTTGTAAGTTGGGATTCTAATTGTTCTATGTCTTTGGTCAACTTTTTAATTAATTGTTCTTTATCAAGCATACTATTTATCACCATCTTTTCTTTTTAAGGACAATATCTCTTGGTTTACAAAATCTAATTGTGATTTGATACTTGCTTCATTTCCGTTAAAAGTATTACGTATATCATCTAGGCTACTAAAGCCAAAATGGTAATTCCAAAGTACTCCGCCAAAAAGTCCTAAAATAATCGTAATCAAAGTTACACAGATATTTTTAAAGTCCGATTCTTTATAAACTAAAGTATCTTCTTTATCCCAAAATTTTAAACTAGCCTTTATTGTATAGTCATTTGGCATGGCTAAATCTATGTAATTAGATGTTTCTATTTCTTCAGTATAATTCATCATATTTTGTTCTAGATAGTCATAGTTAGCATTCATAATAGCCTCATATAAAGCAAGGGATGTAAGGTGTTTAACATCATACTTTCTAATAAATCTAGTATATTGTCCATTTTGTTCTTGCCAAGGAAAATAAACAATTAAACTATTTATTGAACTAGCATACCACTTCTTTGTTGCATATTCTTCTATTTCAGTAATGGACCCCAAAGTATCAAAATCTAAACTATACGTTTTATATTTAGTAATATTATCAACGTAAAATGGATAACCACCACCAAGTAGTTTACTAGCACCAGCCGTAAGACCTGATGTTAAAACAAAGGGAGCAAGAAATTTAAAAACATAACCGAAAATATGCCCACTTTTAATAAGATTTTTAAACTTTTTATTTTTTTCCTTCCCTAACATAGTTTCTAATTCATTTTTTAAATTTTCTAACCTTTCAATCTCTTTAGTATATTTCCTGGCATCCTCTATTTTTTCTTTATCCATCATACTCACCATAACTTTCCTAGATATACCAACTCTTAACAATTTAGATAATACTATAAAGACCTAGAATTGTCAAAATAATAACTAAAGGAAAACTCCTTTTAACCAAAAACTCAGGTTTTTCATAAACTAAAATGGAACAATAAAAGGAGGAATTTGTTTGAAAAAGAAAATTATAAAGACATTAGTTGGTTTAATACTTATTGTATTACTTGTTGGAACCTATAGTGTTTTTAAACCAAAAAAAGAAACTGACTTAACAACTGTTAAATTAGCGGAGGTTACTCATAGTGTATTTTATGCCCCTCTTTATGTGGCAATAGAAAATGGGTATATGAAGGATGAAGGCTTAGATATTAATCTTTTACTTACACCAGGTGCTGACAAAGTAAGTGCCGCGGTTTTATCAGGTGATGTATTAATTGGTTTTGCGGGTCCTGAAAGCACTATTTATGTATATGAAGGGGGAGAAAAAGATTATCTAGTTACATTTGCTGGTCTTACTAAAAGGGATGGTCAATTTATATTTGGTAAAGATGAAAACTTTGATTGGCGTAATTTAGAAGGTAAAGAAGTATTAGTAGGTAGAAAAGGTGGTATGCCAGCCTTAAATTTTATTAATGCTATGGAAAATGCTGGGGTTGATATATCCAAAGTCAATTTGAATTACTCAGTTGAATTTGCAGCTTTATCTGGTTCTTATATAAGTGGTGTTGGTGATTATGTAAATCTTTTTGAACCCAATGCGTCATTATTAGAAAAAGAAGGATATGGTAGAGTTCTTGCAAGTATTGGTTCTTTATCGGGAGAAATGCCATATACGACTTTCTATACGAAAAAAAGTAATTTAGAAAGTAATATAGAAACATTAAAAAAGTTTACTAGAGCAATTAATAAAGGCTTAAAATATTGTGAAGAAAATGATGCATTGGAAATTGCTAAATCTATTAAAGGACAGTTTAAAGATTCTAATACTAATGATTTAGAAACATTCGTTAAACGTTATAAAGAAAGTGATTCTTGGTTAAAAGACACATATATAAAAGAAGAATACTTTAAAAATTTAGAAGATCTACTTATTAAAAATAAATTAATTACAAAGTATGTTCCATATAATGATTTAATTAAGAATTTAAATGAATAATCATATTTTAGAAATTTTAAATATAAAGAAAGATTATATTACTATAAATGGGACTACAGAAGCTATTAAAGATATTTCTATGAAAATAAAAAAAGGAAGTATTATCACTCTTGTTGGTCCAAGTGGATGTGGAAAATCTACCTTTTTAAGTATTCTTGCTGGCATTGATAAACAAACTAGTGGCGTCATCATTAAAGATGAAAAAACAGTTGTTGGTTATATGCTTCAACAAGATGCCTTATTTCCTTGGCTTACTATTTATGAAAATGCTATATTAGGTTTAAAGATTAAGAAAATGGCTACTAAAGAAAATAAAGAATACGTAAAAAAACTATTAAATGAATATAAATTAGGTGATTTTTTAAATGCTTATCCGAAAGAATTATCTGGTGGTATGCGGCAACGGGTGGCTTTAATAAGAACTCTTGCTCTTAAACCGGATATTTTACTTTTGGATGAACCATTCTCAGCCTTAGATTATCAGTCACGCCTAAAAATTAGTGATGATGTTTATAAAATCATTAAAAAAGAAAATATTACGGCTATTTTAGTAAGTCATGATATAGCTGAGGCTATATCTATGTCTAATCAAGTCTTAGTGTTATCTAAAAGACCATGTACAATTAAAAATATATATAATATTAATTTGACTAATCAAAGTACACCAATAGAAAATAGAAAAGCTAAAGAGTTTGCAAGTCTTTATAATGATATATGGAGGGATTTAGATGTCCAAGATTAATAATAGTAAAGATTTAAAAAGAAAGATATTAAAAGAAAAAATATTAGTATTATCTTTGCAAATTACTTTAATATTATCTTTTCTTGTTACTTGGGAAATTATGTCTAGAAAAGGCATAATAAGTAGTTTTTTATTTTCTTCTCCAACGAGGGTTTTAAAAACTATCTATGATTTATATTTAGATGGTTTATTATGGACCCATATATGGGCTACTATTTATGAAATAATTATATCATTTAGTATTGGTATTATGCTTGGTTTTATAATTGCTATTATTTTATACGAAATACCTTTATTAGAACGAGTATGTGCCCCATTTTTAACGATGATTAATAGTCTTCCAAAAGTAGCCTTAGGACCTATTATTATTATATGGTTTGGCGCTAATATTAAATCGGTAATTGTAATGGCTTTACTTATTAATTTAATAGTTAGTATTTTAAATATTTATAATGGTTTTCAAGGCGTTGATAGTTACCGATTAAGGCTTTTAGAAACACTTGGGACTAGCAAGAAAGACACATTAAGATATTTAATTATTCCTGAATCAAAGCAGACTATTTTATCTTCTTTAAAAATAAATATTTCTATGACTTTAATCGGTGTTGTTATGGGAGAATTTTTAGTAAGTAAAAAAGGGCTCGGATATTTAATTATATATGGAACACAAGTATTTAAGTTAGATTTAGTCATGACAGGAATCTTCTTATTAATTATTATTTCATTTATCTTATATAAGATAGTAACTTATTTTGAAAAAAAATGGTCTAGGTAAAACACCTAGCCATTTATTTTGGGTGGCTCATGAGATATATAATCTTATCCATATTATCATCATTTGCCATCTTATTTTTCTTAATCATTTTACAAGTTTCACATTCATAGATGATTTTTAAAGTATCTTTTTTTCCTTTTTCAATACCAATTGGTTTTAACACACCATGACACATGCACTCTCTATCACCGGGATAGTTATCTAAATGCAGTGAACACAAACAATTAGGACAATGATCTCTTGCAGTATAGCCAAGTGGTTTTACTAAAAAGCCACATACTAAACAGGTAAATTCTTCATCAATCATTTTAAAATGTTTATTTTCCATCATGACCTGCAAAATAGTTGATTTTCATTGCCTTTTTTACATCACACATAGTATTTTGGGCGGCAATTTGAGCTTTTTTAGTACCTTCATTTAAAACTTCTATAACTTCTTCTTTGTGAACACGTAGATATTTCTTTTTCTCTCTTATTGGTTTTAGGTATTCATTTAAGTGACTAGCAAGCTCCTTTTTACAAAGAACGCAACCACGTTTACCACTCTTACATTCCTCACATATGACTCTGGTATTTTCTTTGTTCACTAATTTATGATAGTAATATACCATACATATATCTGGATTAGCTGGATCATCTTTTTTTATTTTTGATGGGTCTGTAACGGCCCCCATAACTTTCTTATTAATTGTTTCTTCATCATCAACCAAATATATTGCGTTTCCTAGACTTTTACCCATTTTTTCATTACCATCAAGTCCTTTAATTCTTGGCGTTTCTGATAGAAGTGGTTCTGGTTCTTTTAATACTTCACCATAGATGTGATTAAATTTTCTTACTATTTCTCTACATTGTTCTATAAGAGGTAATTGATCTTCTCCAACTGGTACTAGTTCACCTTGGAAGGCTGTTATATCAGCTGCTTGACTTACTGGATACCCTACAAAACCATAAGTGACACTTTCACCATCATTACCAAATAATGCTTTTTTCTGGGCTATCTCAGTTTTAACGGTTGGATTTCTGTATAGTCTTGATATCGTAACTAAATTAGAGTAAAACACTGTAAGTTCAGCAATTTCAGGAATAGCTGATTGAATAAAAATATGGGTTTTCTTAGGGTCTATTCCAATTGATAATAAGTCACTTGTTAATTCAAAAACATTTCTATACACTTTATCAGGATCATTAAAGTTATCAGTAAGGGCTTGGACATCGGCAATCTCTAAAAAGAACTCGTTACCAGATTCTTGTAATTTTTTAAAGTTTACTGCTGCTCCAAATAAATGGCCTAAATGTAGGTTGCCAGTTGGTCTTATACCTGTTAAAATTGTTTTCTTTGTCATAATACACATCCTTTCTAAGTATTATACTACTTTTTTCTTATTCTTGTCATCTCATAATCAAAATTTAACATTTCTAATTCAGGAATAGTTTTTAATATTTCATATACACTTTCCATAGCTGCATTTTTATCATCTTCACTTTCAATATTTTCTAAATACCAATTAATAAGACTCATTTCACTCTCATATTTTTTATTGTTTTTAATCTTTGTTAATAATAGTTTATAGTAACTAGCATTAATAATTTTATTTTGAAAGCAATAGTTAAAATACTTAGTATTTACATTGTCAGCAAGTTCTAGGCGACTTAATAAGCTTAGTACTTCATCATAATTTTCATAATCAAATTGTTTATCTGTTAATAAATCACAATATTTAAGTAATCTTTTCTTTAATTCTTTCTTAGAATAAGTATGCTCATTTTTAGTTTCCACTATTGTTTCTTTAGTAACAAAAGTCGTTTTCTTCTTTGCTTTCTTATCATATATTTCTTTACAATAGTCATAATAATAATTAACAATATTGGTAGGTACTTTTAATTCACTAAATCTTTCTTTTAAATCTTTAAAATCAAAATTAACATCTATATTTAAATACTTATTTTTAAAAGCATGATATTTTTGAACAAAATTAATATTTTCTTGCTTAAGCCTTTCTAAAAACACCTTTATTTGTTCTTCTATTTCGCTAGGTATTTCTCCTTGACTATAATTATTAAAGTATTTTTCTAGGTAATTTTCTGTTTCTTTTACTGGCACGTTTAGTTCGTTACTAAAGTCTAGTATAGCTTTATCATAAATAAGCGTGATTGGATCATTTGGACTTTGTTCAAAATCAGCAGTTAAAAATTTTCTTATTAATTGCCCTTTTTCGTAATTACTCATAGGATATGTCATAAACAAGCTTTCTAAGGCCGCCATTGTGTTTTGAAATTTTATCATATCTGAATAACTGTTTATTTTACCACTTAAAATACTTGCCATAAATTCGAATGATGAGATCATTCTTGCATACAAGGCTTGCAAGTTTTCATCTTTTTCTTTCATTATATTTTTTTTAAGACTATTTATGGATAAATCTAATATATTAACAAATGTGCTATATAAATTAGCCATTTTTACCACCTCGCACTCTTTTCATAGTTTCATATTCATAATCAAAATTTAACATTTCAATATCAGGAATAGTTTTTAATATTTCATATATACTTTCCATAGCTGCATTTTTATCATCTTCACTTTCAATACTTTCTAAATACCAAGTAATAAGACTCATTTCACCCTCATATTTTTTATTGTTTTTAATCTTTGTTAATAATAGTTTATAGTAACTTGCATTAATAATTTTATTTTGAAAGCAATAGTTAAAATACTTAGCATTTACATTATCAGCAAGTTCTAGGGTACTTAATAATTTTAGTACTTCATCATAATTTTCATAATCAAATTGTTTATCTGTTAATAAATCACAATATTTAAGTAATCTTTTCTTTAATTCTTTCTTGGAATAAGGATTCTCATTTTTAGTTTCTACTATTTTTTCTTTTGTAACAAAAGTCTTTTGTTCTTTTTGTTTTTTCTCATATAAACATTTACAATAAACACAATAATAATTACTCATACTATCTGATAGACCAAGACTTTGTAATTCGGATTCTAAATTGACAAAAGAAGAATTAATATCCACATTTAAGTATTTTTTTTGGAATTCAACATACCTATTTTTAAATGCAATATCATATTCTTTAGTTTTATTTAAAAAATTTCTGATATCATCTTTTAAATCAGCTTTTAATTCTAAAGTATTGGGGTTATTAATATACTTTATAATACTTTTTTGGACACGTTGTGAGCTTATTTTTCTGTTTATATTGAGAAAATTAAAGGCTTCTGTATAATTTATAGAAAGAACTTCACTAGACTTAGAGTCAAATGGAATTAATAGAAACTTTCTAATTATTTTTCCTTTATCATAATCACTAAGAGGAAGTGTTTCAAGAAAGATTTCCAACAATTGCATAATTTCTTGAAATCTACCAACATTTGGATAAGAAACACTTGATTCGTTAAATACATCTTGTAGATAATATAAACACTCTAATGTTTTTTCATCCATTTCTTTTTCTAGTTTTGTTTTACTTCTAAAAACATCGTTTTTTAAACATTCAATTAAATCATTAATTTTTTGTAAACATTCATACGTTTTATTATTCATGTTTAGATCTCACCCTTTTCATAGTTTCATATTCATAATCAAAATTTAACATTTCTAATTCAGGAATAGTTTTTAATATTTCATATATACTTTCCATAGCCGCATTTTTATCTTCTTCGCTTTTAATACTTTCTAAATACCAATTAATAAGACTTATTTCATCCTCATATTTTTTATTGTTTTTAATCTTTGTTAATAATAGTTTATAGTAACTAGCATTAACAATTTTATTTTGAAAGCAATAGTTAAAATACTTAGTATTTACACTGTCTGCAAGTTCTAGAGTGCTTAATAATTTTAGTACTTCATCATAGTTTTCATAATCAAATTGTTTGTCAGTTAATAAATCACAATATTCAAGTAATCTTTTTTTAGTCTTCATACGTGAAATTGCTGGTGATGGTTTTTTGGGGGCTTTTATAGGCGCTATAGAGGTTTTACTTTTAGCTTGATGCTTTTTCTTATCAATACTTAGGTAGTAGCCAAGATAGTAATCTATTAATTTGGTCTTTTTTTCTAGTACACCACAAACACCTAACTTTTCTAAAATACAACTTGCTTTTTCATAATCTTTATCACTTCTAGAGGGATTATTAGTAAACTTTTCAAGATCTTCATACAAACATTTTATCTGCATATTTTTAGTATTTTCACCACTTTGTAAGATAGCTCTTTCTAATTCAGATATTAAAGATTTTGAAACTTCGTCTATATTCTCATTATCAAGACTTTTAATAGCCTCGGATATATCAGTAACATTATTGTAGCCATGTTTACCAAAGATATTTCTTAGTTTTTCACTACTTAAATTAATGATATTGGCATTAGTGAGAATCTTAAAATTGCTATCGATAATTTTTTTAGTAAGTTTACATTTTTCAGTATAAGAAAAAACATCATTATCTAAAATGGCATCAATAGAATTAAAATCTTCGATTATTTCAACTACATTAGAAAAATCATCATTTGTTACCCTGTTAATGAGCATATCAATTAAAGCTATACTGTCTTTGCTATTAGGCATTTTCTCTAATCTACTTTTAATTTTTTTGGCTTCTATAACAAATTTATCTTCAGCTTTTCCCATAGAAATCCCCTTTCTTGTTAATGAGACTTACTCTACCACAAAATACAAAAAAAAGATAGCCCATATATCATGAGCTAAGCATTATTTTTCTAATTCATATCTTATTATTGTGTCATTTACTCTTTCTTCTATAGTAAAGTAAAGACTTAGTTTGTCCCCTTCATCATCCATCTCTATGGTTTCTTGATGACCAAGTATAAATGATAAATCAAATCCTTGATAGGTTTTAATACTTTCTTCTTCTAAATTACTATTATATTTTTTTAACTCAACGTTACAATCTTTATTAGTCATTACTAGGTAAAAGTTATCATCATTTATAATGTAGTCAATAACTTTGGGACTACATGTAAAGTTATCGGTTGGTAAAGAATAATCTATTTCTTTAACAAATGTACCATCTTGTTTTAAAATAAGAGTCTTTGATTCAGTTGCAACTATTAAGTTATCATTAAAAACATATATTTCATCACTATAACACATTTTTTCTTTACATGTATCATAGTTTTCTAAAGGAATTTCATTTATTTTGTTACCTTCTTTATCATAAATAGCTATTATGGTTCCTGATACTGAATACTTAATACCATAGTAATTTTCACCAATTATTCCATCAAGATAAATATTATCATCACTTATTTTAGTTAACGAAGCATTACTCTTTAAATCATATGTAATGACTACTGAATTACCAATCAAGATGTAATTATCATTATTTTTAAGCATTTTGAATATTTTTTCAATTGGCTTTCCAACTAACTTGGAAAGAGATATATAGGTAAAGTCTGTAATATCATAATTCACTTTTATAATAAATGGGTCTCCTATATCATCTAAGGAATAACCTAGAATATAGTAATTGTTATCAGCAAGTACTACTTGGTAAAAAGCAGCATCATTAACATTTATATTTAATTCTAGTTTTTTTAATAGTTCTAAGTTTTCATCATAAACTTTTAAATAATATTTACTATCTAATTTAGTAATTGTGAGTAGTTTCTTAGCAACATTTTCTTTTAGTAATAAGCTTTCGTTATCAATTACTGAGATAGCTTTAAAAGATATTTTTTCTTTAAATTTTGGGTTTAAGTTATAATGCCAATTAATATAATCACCTTTATTTTGGAGTTCTAATTTACCAGAGACATTGGAACAAGTATCTAATGTGTAATCACTTGCAAATGTTGCATTAATATACACATTCTCTAGGGCTTTTGTTTGACATGTTACATTATTTACTGTGTCACTTATAATAACACTAGGCTCTTTATCTTTAGACATTACGGTTCTAACTACAAAGATACCAGTAAAGAAAATAGCTAAAAGTATGACACTACTAATGTAAACCCATTTTTTATTTCTTCGCATGTTTTCACCTCTTTTACCTTGCATACCATACATCATTGTATGTTAAATCTGATTTGTTAGATAGTACTAAACGATATAGATCGATACTTCCACTGCCATCAGCACAGCCATGACTTGGGTAGTCACCATAAGCATAAAGATATAGGGAAGCCGTAGTGTATGCAGTGTTTACGGGACGGTAATATAATTTTTTATCAATATAATCTTCACAACCACCATAGAAGTCACTTGTTACTTTGGTATTTGACCATTGACCAGCTCTAAGTGATATTTCTACTGAGTATTTCCTGCCATTTGCTATAACATAAGCATAATTACAGCCATATGTATTAAATGGTTGGCTCCAGCCTTCTACTCCACCACCATTACCTTTGTGTCTTTTACCATGAGCGGAAATATAACCATTTTCATAAGTTATTGTGCCACCATTTTTACCAGTAGCAGTTTTTCTTGTTGCCCATGAACCTAGATGATTTATATTATAATCGGGATTATATATTGTGTATGTGCCCTGGCCTGCACAAGATCTAGTATCAGTTCCTGTGTTACAAGTTTTGTTAGTGTTATTATCTTTATTTATCCAACCAACTTGTTGTGTTCCATTTCCACATAAGCTACTACATGCACTAACGTTTGTTGTATATTCTTTTTTAGTACTAGAGCATTCTTTATAGACAACATAATTATTAGAAACTTGAGTATAGTTTCCTGCTTCATCCATTACAACTAAATAAACTATTCTATTTTGGCCATCATAATTACCACCAACATTCCAATTAACAGTACTACTAAAATTTTGCCAAGAGCATCCTTGTAAATAGCCAGTATTGCTAATACACATCTTTAGGCTTGCTGAATTTGTTTTATCGTCTTTGGCAGTTATATTTAAGATTGTATCTTTAGAGTTCCAATCAGATGTTGATGAGGTAATAGTAAATGATACTTCTGGGCCATTACCATCAATATTTTTGACTTCAAAAGCAGAATCTAGAACATTATTTAAATTATAAACGTAATCACGGGCACATACATAGTATTCGCCTAGTGGTAAGTATTCAACTACTTCACTTCCATTTACGGCTTTATAGTCATTATTATTCTGACATTCGTTTATATTATCTTTAGTAACAACTTTGTAATCTCTAATACCTGAACCATTTTCATCGCTAAGAGAAATTGTTACTGGTTTTCCTTTTTGAGATAATACGTTATTGTTTAGAGAAATATTGGTAACATTTGGTTTTTGTTTATCAATCATAACCCGTTTAGAACTTTGCTGTGAGAACGTAACACCATCTTTTTCGACTTCAATTAAAAAGTTTACTTGAACATTTTTGATATTTTCAGCAGATATTTCATAGTACTCACAGTTTTCTAAATTATTATCTTGGCATTCACAATTTTTTTCGTTTTCCCCACTCCAAGAAATACTTTTAATATTCTCCTCATAATCTTTGTATTTATCAGTAAATTCATATTTGACAAAGATAGGACTATCCTTAACCCAATCAGTGTCAGAAAATTTAGGGACTTCTTCTTTTTCAGTAGAACCTTCTTTGTTACGATATAAATGAAGACTTACCATTCCATATAAATTTAGTAATGTTTCTTTATCATAGCAAGTATCACTATGCATAACAGTTGCTTCATATTGTTCATCTTTATAAACGACATTTACAATATCACAACGCATGTCATGGTTATCAACTGGACTTAAGTATTGACCTAATTCATTATCGGCTTCTAAGACACCATTTTCGATAAGCGTTTTAACGTCAAAAGTCATCTCATTGGTTTCTTCGGCATAGACCTCGGCTTTACTAGCAATGTTTTTGACTTTGGTATCATAGGCACTTTGTTTAATTGAACTTGATACTTTTAAATATGTAGGAACGGCTATTCCTGCTAAAACTCCCATTATTGCTATTACTGCTAATAGTTCTACTAAAGTAAATCCTTTTTTCATTAAAACCACCTTACCCTTAATTTAATTTTAACATAAAGACATGAAAAAAAGAAGAATTTTTATTTTATTTTCTTCTTCTATTATAAAGTTAATCTATCTTTTAGGTTGAACTAAAATTTGTCCTTCTGATAAGTATATTATACCGTTATTAAAAAGTAGTTCTTCAGGAGTCACTTTAAAGAGACTCGCAACTGTATCAAGGGTATCACCCTCTTTAGTAATATAATAGCTAAAACCACTTTTAGGGATAATTATTTGTTCATTTGGATATATATAGTCTTCCATAGATATACCATTTAAAGATGCAAGTAATTCAGGATTTATATTATATTTCCTTGCAATACTATATAACGAATCACCTTTATTAATAGTATATATTTCATAATAATTTTGTTTATTTTTAGGAATTAATAAATCACTTTTTCTTTCTTCATATAAATTCATAAAACCACTCCTACTTATAAAGTATGTAGAAATGGCTTATTGGTGACTTTACTACTCTGTTTTATTTACACATCTTGTTTTGGCATCCATCATAAACTGAGAAATTTGTGTTTCTAACTCCACTAAAGAATCTTTAGAAAGGTTAGATATAACGATATTTTCTTTCACTGTATCAATTACAATTTTCCCCCAGATTAAACCTTTATATACTTGCATGTCGTTATATAATTCTGGTGTTATGCTATTTAAAACATAGCCAAAGAAAACTCTTTTTTGCCCAATCATTAATCTTTTGTCAGTAATGGCAACAGCACAAGTTTCAAATAAGTCAAATGGTCCTTCATTTTTTTGGCCTGCAAAGGCATATTTTACTTCTTCATCAGGATTAACGTGTTTATCAATCACATTAGCATTAGGAAATAAACGCCATGCAACCGTGCCAGGATATTTATTTTTAAATCTTTTTACTAATTCATAGCAAGTCATTAAAACACCTCTTTCTAAAACAATTATAGCACAACTTTAATGGAAGCAAAAAATAATATTTATAATAATTATTTGAATATACTAAATAATTTACCGCCTTTTTCACTATTGTCATCATCTAATCTTGCAAATCCTAATTTAATTAGTAATTCATTTAAAACATGATTATTTTCTAATTTATCATCTAAATAAGGAACATTAAAGTAAACTTTACTACGTGATTCATATTCAAAGTCGGCAACATCAGTACTATTTAGTACACTTCTATTAAGAATAATTTTTTGACCCTTTAATTTTTCGAATGCTCTACGATCCTTACGAATTAATTTATTTAGTTTTATTAAACCGGGTTCAATAAGATATAAGACCTCATTACAAGCTTCTACTGGTCCTTGATTATTTAAATCAACTAATATAACATCAGCATTATAGTTAGAGGCAATAAAATTTTGAAGTTCAAAATGATTAGTATGTTTTAAAGACTTGTCATTAAAGAACATGAAATCATTATCATCAACTTCGACAGCAACAACGCGATATTTCTTTTCAAGTTGTTTTTTTAAAAGATAAGTAAGGGTTGTGCTACCAGCATGTTCTGTAACGTTTTTAATACCAATAATTCTTAGTTCTCGTTGTTCATAAACAATGGTAGGTGTACCATTAAACATAGTTGTTTCTTCTTTTTTAGATGTGTCCCCACTATCATAATTCATCATATTGTTATTTAACTGATGGTACTGAGCCACATCTTTATAAGTATTAGGATTATCGATTAAAAATTTAATGGCATCAACATTACGAGTAAAATTATAAATACCCATAGATACTAATTGAGAAAGATATCTTGGACTATTAACAACTTCTGAATCATCTAATAAAAGAATTACTTTACTCATATCCATATTAACTGATAATTCTTGAATTTTAGTAATATCTTGATAGCCTTTAATAGCCGTGATATCAATAATCATTTTATTAAAGAAGAAATTGGAAAATTGCATAATAATATCTTCTGGTGTAAATTCTCCTTCAATACTTTTAATAAAATCAATGTCAAGTCCTGCTAGCAATGCAGCATACTTATTAGCAATTTTAACGTTCATATTGTCCTCCTTTATATAGTATTCTTAGGATTAGTTATGTCAATGGTTGTTCCATCAATATTAAAGGTAAATAAGTCCCCTAATATAGGTAAACTAAATTTAAAAAATATCTTTATTTTATATCTAGCACGATTAGGAGTAGATGCTCCTTTGGTACTAACTTCTTCCACACAGTAGTAGTATTTTTGCCCCTTTACAGCATTTGAAAGGATTGCATCCTCCCCTAGGCTAGTAGCCCCATAGCTTCCTTCATCGCAACTACCTTTAACAGTGTAGCCATTATATTGTAAGTAATTATTAATTAAATCAATTGACCCCGATTGGTTAGATGTTCCATAATTAAGGCCTTCATACTTTTCTATAATAGTTACTAATTCGTTTTTTATTTTAAAAGCTTTAGTATAATTTATTGTGAGGGCTAGAAAAGCTACAAATATAAGCATAAATATAATTACTAGTTGCATAATCCAAGTAGTTCCGATTGCTTGTCTCACTTTTCAACACCTCCATATAATGTTTTAGTTGCCCCAACAACACGAAAGTTAAATAAATCATGAAAGACAGGTAAATCTAGCTGATAGAAGACAACAACACGGTAATAAACCATATTAGTTAGTTCTTTATAGTCATCACTTATACCAGATTTATCACTAGCACTTACAGCTTCAATACAAAATACAGGGTTAGTATTAGTACTTTTACCATCACGATTAAAGCATTTATATTCATTACCAGGGCTAACACCAACTGTCCGATATGAGTTATCTTTAATATAACTTACAATATCAACAATTGCGCCAGTATCTCCTTCTTCATATTCTTTATTTAAATCAATACCATTATACGATTCTATAGTTTCAATAATTTGATTTTTAACATTAAATGCCTTAGAACGGTTAATAGACAGGCACATAAAACCTGTAAATAAAAGAATAAAAACTATTACAATTTGAAATAACCAAGTACCACCTATGGCTTCTCTCATTCTATCACCCCTCTATTAGCCTTTCCAAACACATTTAAAAGTTTCTGACTTATTACCGCTTTTATCAACAGTATAACAATCAACTGTTTTGCCATCACTACTTCTGTTTTCCTTAGGACATATAGCCTTTGCACACGCACTATTTTGATTCATGTTATTTTTTAATGCAGGCCAAATAGTAAAGTAAAAGAAGGCTACTAGCATAGCCACAATAATTACAACAATAACCGTAGTATTTAATTCACCAGTCGCCTCTTTCATATAACCTCCTATTTATTATTTGCCACCTGTATTATCAGGACATGTTACTTCTTGCTCTGTTTGACTTTCGTCCATATAAGTACATTTACATTTCTTACCATCACAACTACAATTATAAGCAGAAGAACACTTAGTACTATTTAGAATATTAGTTTTAATACTAGGCCAAATAAAGGCATAAAAGAATGCAGCTACGGCAGCAATTGCTACAACAGTAACAACAGTCATATTTAATTCTCCAGTCGCTTCTTTCATTTATTAATTCCTCCTATCTAATAGTATTATAACTTTTTTTTTATTAAATATCAATTTCTTGTTAACAAAAAAAGAAGAATTTAACAATTTTTTAAAATTCTACCATAATCAGTTATTAAAATTTGTTTATCCATTTTTTCTTTAATAACCCCATTTATTTGTAAATCAAATATTTCCATTAAGTATTCTTCTTTACCCACAGGACACAACCTATATAGTGTATAGTAGTCATTTTCAGTTAATGATGGATAGATACTAGTTAAAAACTCACTAAATAAGCAAGGCAAATGAAATAACAAAAAGAAAATTGTTTCTTTTGATAGTTTTTTATTATTATATAAGTTTAATAGTTGCTCAGTTATTTTAGATGGCTCTACTTTAATATTTAAAGATGTGCTTTTTAGAGCAATTAAAGTGTCTAACTCACTTAAAATAATCGCTATAATTTCCTTATCTATTGGAAGTTTAATTGTTTCTTCTTTTAGTTTTATTAAATAATCAGTTTCATATTCTGTTGTTAAAAGAGATATTATTTCTTTTTCATATTGATTTTGCATGACCAATATTAATCCTCCTTCATGGAATTTATATTATAACACAAGAAAAGAAAAAAAGAGAAAAATTTCTCTTAAGTCAAATTCATGGTATATCTACTACCGCACACAGTTACTAAAATAGAACTATTCTTTATATCACTAATGGTACTTGGTACTTCAAATATCCAATAACCATCTAATTCTTTTGGGGTTATATCAGTCATACTTATAATGTTATTGCCTACTTTCAAACTTAGAAAATCACTTGTAAATGATGACTCACCTTTACGGGAAGTACTATACGTTGTATAAGTATCAAGAGAAAAATTTCTTTCAATAACAAGAAGTTTTTTATTAGATGAAGAAATAACTTTATTTTTTAAATCTTGACAGTCATTTTTAGTACATGATTTATAATTATATTCATAGGAATTGATTAATAAAGCATTTTTTATTTCTATTTGGGTCATACCAAGTGGTGTACTAGATAATTCTAATATTTTACCTTTAGGGATAGTTTTTACATCTTTATTAGTAAATATTTTATCATATTTTAAATTTACGGTTTTATAAATAGGTGTTACACTACCAATTTCATAAGTTAAAGAATCTAGTATTTTTAAACTAATTTTTTGATTTAAAAAAGACTTGTCTATTTCATATGGTATAACAAAAGTATTCGTGGAATTTGGCATAATAACTGTGTCTCTTGTATAGGCACTACCAAGGGTTGGAAAGTAACTTGATCTGTCTAGTGTTGGACTAAGCATTCTTTTTGATACTTCTAATTTAAAGTTGTCATAATCTAAAGAAAGTTTTTTGGAAGTATTGTTAACTACTTTGAAAGATGTGGCTAAGTAATATTTACCATCAATATTTTTGCCACCAGAATCTAAATTAGTAAGAATAGAATCTTCTACAGTTACTATTAAACCATTATGACTTATTTTTTGCTTTTCACGATAGGTTTTATGATATACACCAAAATTTAAGTACACTAAAACACCTAATATAATGACACAGATAGAACTTAAAATAGTAAATGTCACTTTGTTTTCTAAAACATAATATTTAAATTCTCTAATAAAACGTCTAATTTTTCTTTTATATTTATAAGAATCTTTACCAAATGTAAGTTCAAATTCCTCACTGTCAACATCTGTTATTTCAAGTTCTTTCGCATCCGTACCAAAATCGAACTTTTTAATATCAAAACCAATACCTCTAAGTAAAGTATAAATGGTAAAGAAAAATTCTGGTATGTAACACACATAGGCTAAATCTCTATATAATCTAATTGTCTGGGCACTTAATGAAGTTGTTTCAATACTAGATAAGATACCATGAGCAATGGTTATAATTATTAGTAAAAATAAGTAGTAAGCAATTAAAAAGATATAATACTTAGTATCTTTTTCTTTCTGTTTCATTAAAAAATAGATAGAAAATGCGAGCACTAGAATTACTATGATAGCAAAATACATAAATAGATTTATATATGACCCAGCAATATTGACTTCACTTGTATAGTAATTAGCACTTACATATGTTCTTAAAAATGAAGTTATCATACCCGTTCTTATAATTAAGTAAACAAGGGGTATACACAATAATAAGTGAATTATTTTAAAATGCTTTATTAAAAAAGCATATGGTTTTTTTAGTATCATATCATTCACCCTTTTCTTACACAAAAATTATATCATAGTTCGAAATGAAAAAAAACTTTAAACATTTAATTTTAAAGTTTCATTCATAAATAATCTTCTTTCTAACTTCGGGTTTCTACCAATATAATCTCTATTTCTAAAATAGTAATCTACCTTGTCATAATCAAAATCATCACTTATAACATACTTATTTAATTGTGTAGCAAACATTAAAGATGATTCTAAATCTTTTTCGTCTAAGGAACTATTAAAGTAGCGAAGTTCATAGGTTTCTCTATCGATCCTAAAAGCATTTTTTTTACTACCAAAAACATTACTATAAGGAAAATTACATAGAAAATTAATTATATCATTAAAATCTAAGGGACGAGCATTATCCCAAAAATTTCTTCTTATATTGCCACCGTAGCTTGCAAGAACATATATCTCACTTTCAAAGGCGTATAAAAATTTGAGTAATTTTTCATAATTTTGCCTTGTTTCATATTGTACTTTAGAATCCAAAACATCTTTACCAATGTGAACATGAAAACCTGTCATGAAAGAATCTTCTGGTATATAGGCTCCATTTTCCTTTAATAATATTAGTTTTTCTTTAAGTTCTTTAAGACATAGTTGTAGATCAGTATATATTGGAGAAATAAGTTCTCCACCTACTAACTTTTCATTAGTAATTCTTTCTTCTTTCATTAGATTAAAATCTTGATAATTAATTTTAGATGTTTTTGCTTTTACATTTACTCTTAGTAATTCTGATAATTCGTATAGTGATGCACCACAAAACTCAAGTTCATAGCCAAAAGTCATAATACCACCCCTTTTTCTAAATGCTTATTCTACATCAAAAAAGACAAAAAGAAAAGAGGTATTTCTCCTCTTACATATTCATCATCATTAAAACAGCAAAGACTAGTAAAATCATAACACCTAATCCGGTTGTAATTAGCATCTTCATTGTTTTACTTTCCATCTTTTCAAGACGTTGTTTGTATTTTAATTCACGAGCTTTTTGTTGTAAATTAGAAATGGTCTTAGAAAATGTTAGTAATTGTTCTTGTTTATGTTCTTGACGACCAAGTGATAAACGATATAAAAGACGCATCATTCGCATGGAATCTCTTACTGGATAGGTTCTTGCAAATTGCATATAAGGATTAATTGAATCATCACCTTCATTAATTTGGGTTATTAATTCTTGTAAACCTTCTTTAAATATAGGTGGAGCATCTTCAATACTTTTACCAAGGGCTACTGGAACTGTGTAGTGTTGAATCAAAATCTCTAAACTTTTTAAGTAATGTGGTAACATAGAATCTATTTCACTTAAATGTCTTTTATAGTATTTTTTAATACTAGAATAATCTAGTTTAAATACTAAGAAACCGGCTAAAACACTAAATAAAATAGTAATGTATGTTAGATTAGAGATAAAGAAACATAACATAACAACAATGGTAATTAACCCATTTTTTATTCTTCTATTAAATAGAAAATCTGGATTAGCAGTGTCCCCATAACGTGCTTTAACGTAAAAGTCCCAGTCACTTTCTTTTAGTTTTCTAAAGTAGACCTCATTATCCGATACAAATCTATTAGCACTAATCTTACCTGTATAGTTAAGAGCAAATAACAAGATTGCTGCTAGTGCAAAAACTTCCCAATACATTATTCCACCCCCACATCTTCGTAGTAGAATTTTTCACCACTTACTAAGAAGAAACAATTAATAATAATAATGGCGTGTAAAATTAGTTGAACAAAAATATTATCAAGTAATTCAATATAAGAATCTGTTCCTAATAAAAACTGCATTGCCATAACAAGTAGGAATAAGGCAAGTCCAAATGTAACAAATCTTCGGTGAAATTCTTTCCTGTCAATTTGGTCTCTATAAACACCTTCTACTAAAGCATCGATATCTAAAGACATATTTTCTAGGGCTTGTCCTGAGTCTTTCGCACCTTCTTTAGTAATTTGTAAGAATAATTGATTCATGTTTTTTACCATATAAAATGGATATTTATGATTAAAAAATTCTACTGATTCATCAATTGTACCATTTTGATAAGACATATCAATCATTGTTTTAACATCACTTAAAACAGGATCTTCTAAGATACCAGAGTCTCTAACACCTTCTAGAGATTTAACAAAACTTTGGGTTGTATTAAATTCCATAATGACATTAGTTGTGTATATTTGAATTTGTTCAAAAATAAATTCACTATAAACTTTTTGACATCTTAAGTATGCTAGATAGGGAATAAAGGCTACGGCTATTAAAGCATAAATAGATGCGATGATAATATTATAGAAATATAAATAAGTAATACCAAAAGCGACAACAGCAAAAATAACAACTTGAGTAATATATTGTCTTGCTGTGTATTCTTGACCAAGTTCTTTTGTTTTTTTTCTTACTTCTTTAAATGAGTATGGAGCATATTTATCATACGCTGTCGTTACTTGCGTAACAAAGAATTTATAAACATTTTCACCATTATTAAAACGATAACTTAGGGCAAATATAGCAATAGCAATAAGTAATAAAAGTTCTATCATAAGCCACCTCTAAAGTGTTTCTATGGAACCTACTGGAGCCTTAGTATCAACAGCTCCTTCGTCCAATTTAAAGATGTCATCATCTAAAACAATACCACTTATGCCTAAGTAATCTCTTAAATACTTAGTTGGATTATTCATTGTAATATCGCCGGTTAATGTTTTTTTGTAAATTGTATTTACTTGTGGTTTATTATGTTCATCTACGTAAAATTCACATACTTCTAAAATCTCACGTTGAAATCTACCTAGTTCTTTACTCATATAGCCTTTAACGTAAATACCAATTTGTACATAACGATGAATTGTTGTGACAAATTGTTCAACATCAATATTGCTTTCAATAAGCGAGAACATACGCATTGGTATTAAGCTTGCTTTATCAGAGTGGATTGTTGATAAAATATGGTGTCCAGAAGATATTGAGTTACGAACGGCCATAACAGCTTCCGCAGAACGAACCTCTGAAAGTAATATCCAAATTGGGTTTTGTCGCATACAAGCCACTAAAACATCACTATAACTAGCAATATTATTTGTTTTTAAGGCAACAATATCACGGTGTGGAAATATTCTATCTAAGTGTAGTTCTAGTGTATCTTCAATAGTAATGATTTTTTCATTTTCTTTAATATGACTAGCTAGGTATTTAACAAGCTCTGTTTTACCGGAACCAGTCTCACCACTTACAATAATATTTGCATGTCCTTCAACACATTTCATTAAAAATTCATGAATAGACTTAGTTACATATTTTTCATTTAATAGTTTTTCTTTATTTAATCTAATTTTGGCTGGTGTCTTTCTTATAACACACGCTATTCCATTCGTAGCAATAGAATCATGTATGAAGTTAAGACGTAATTCAGCACTTTCAGCATCGAGCATTGGATGGGCCATATTAAAGGTTTTACCCATAACATTAGCACATTGAAATGCCAACTTTTCCATTAAAGCATTATTTATTTCTGGGCGATCAACTTGATACACACCTTTATCTAATGTCTTTAACCAAACCTGTCCTCCATTAGTATAGGAGATATCAGTTACATTATCTTCTCTTAAAAACTCTTCTAGAGGTCCAAAATCTAATTGAGAAAATACAGCATCATTCATTATATCACCCCTTATTCTTATTCTGTAATATCAGTTTCATCAGTAGTGTCAGTATTATCACTACTATTACTACTATCTTCTGGAATAGTTACTGATTTAGATAAAATATAATCTTTTACATAATCACTAACAACTTGTGTTTCCCCAGGTTTAGCAGTGTAATTTGCATTTCTTGGTACTGGTTCTAGTTTACCTACTTTACCTGCTTTAATTAAAAGTGCATACAATTCATCTGGAACAGCAAATAATAACTCAGCAGGCTCACCCTTACTATTTTGATTATCTAGTGAAACACCAGAAGAATCTCTTACATCTAATACTTTGATACTTTTAACTAAGTTTGTATAGATAATCTTCTTGCTATCATCAGTACCATTAAACCATAAATCAATGTAATTGTCTTTATGTATGGCATTACCATAAGTAGTATAAGTATCAACTGATAAAGAAAACGCTGTATATCCATCTTCAATATCACTTAAAACATAGTCTGGTGATAATTTTGGTTCAGTAATATCTCCAGTATAGAACAAACTATTTTGACGAATGGTATTACCATAAACAACTTCTTTACCAATTAAAGCACTAGAATTTTTAATTAAGTTAGTACTTTTATTTACAACATCACTATTAACCTCTATATAACCAATATCTTCAGCTGTAATAACGTGTCTTTGACTAAGTTCTACTTTAGCATATGGAACTCTAGTTGGATTAATTTTGGATTTAACTCGGTAATTATAGCCAACATATAAAACAACAATACCAGCAATAACACATAGAATAGTGACGGTATTTTTGTTACCAATAAACCGTTTTAATTTTGTTAAGGTACTATTCATTTGTATCACCACTTTCTAACGTATCATCTGTATTATCTGCCCTATTATTTGTAGTAGTATTTTCATCTGGAATAATAGCTGATTGAGCTATAATAAAGTTTTCTAAGTAAGAACTTGAAACTTCAGTTTTACCAGGATTTGATGAATAACTTTTATTTCTAGGTACTGGCACTAAATTACCAACGAGTTTCGCTTTTTCAAGTAATGATTTTAAAGAATCTGGCACCCCAAATAATAGTTGAGCAGGTGTCCTACTTTCACTTCCTGTTTCAAAAACAGAATTACCATCGTCATCAGTAACATCTAGTACTTTTATACTTTGAATAAATTTACCATATAAAAACCTACCATTACTATCTTTTCCTTCAAACCATAAATCAATATAATTACCAGGATAAATAGCATTACCAAAAGTACTATGTAAATCGACATCTAAGTATACTAGTGTGTAACCATCCTCAATATTAGACAAAAGTGATGATGTACCTTTATTATCAGATGGCTCTTCAACATCGCCCTTAAAAAAGAAACTATCTTGCTCTATTGTATCACCATATCTAACTTCTTTATCAATTAATTGATTAGCACTTTTTATAATATTACCCATTTTACTAAGCACAGTTCCAGCAACTTCCATATAACCTATATCATCTTTAGTTATTCTATGTCTTGATGAAAGTGTACTTTTAGCATATGGTATACGAACTGGTTCAGTAGCTGATTTTACACGCCAATTATAACCAATATAAAGAACAAGAATACCTGCCAAAACACATAGTATTGTGACAGTATTCTTGTTACTTAAAAATCTTTTTATCTTTGTGAGAATATTCCCCATATTTCTTCCTCCTTATTCTTTTACTGTACCATTTAATTCAAGGATAGCATCTACTTTATTAGTTATATCAAAAGTAGTAGCATCACCGGCTACTGTATAAGTAGCGCTTTTAGTTGTTACTTTTACACTCACTTTTGGAGGAGCTTCGTATATGCCATAAAAATCAATTTGATATGTATTTAATTCTACATTATCGGCAAATCTTCTTAAGAAAGATTCTACAAATTTTTCAGAGTTGATTTTTAACTCTCCAGTTGTTCTATAGTAAGCATAGTCAACGGCATCGACCATAGATGCTTCAGTAACTTCTTTTACTAAGTAATAATCTTGAGTATTTGTAGTTGTTACATTAGATACTAACATCATAATTACAATTACGAATATTCCTAATAAGATTATCCAATAACCCCAATATGATTCTCTCATTATTCTGCCCCCTTAATACGCCATGAAGGACCAACATATTTACAATTACCATTGCCATAACCAGAAGTACAACCACTGAAGTTTTCAAAAGCATCAGTATCTGCTGTAACTCTTACACGGTTATCACGGCTAGTTAAGCCTGTTTTGTTAACATTTGCTAAGTCTAGGAATGTACTTTTGCAGTGATATGGAATTTCATAACTTTTACCATCGCTTGTATTAGAGCTTAATTGTTCACAATATAAGGAATTACTATTGTCAACATACTTTTGATACTCACTTGGTATAGAGGCATTAGTAAATGATTCTGCTTTTTTATTATATTCACGAATCTTTTGTAAATTAGAAGGAGTAAGTGTATATGAATATTGTGCTTTTTTATAAACAGTATCACCATCTTCTTCAATTGCTTTAGTAGTTGCTACTGCTTTAGCATTTTCGCCCGTATCAGCATTCCAGTTATAGCCTAGGCTACGGCTAGTTGGATTTAAATTATTAGTAGAAATTGTTCTATAAGTGAAGTTTGCTGTACTACCATCAAATGCACAATTTTTACAAGTCATACGACAGTTATCACCATCACACTCTTTCTCAGTAAATTCACAGTTTTTATCATCTGTACATGTAAATTTACAATTATCACAGTTATTTAGATAATGACATACATAACCAACATTTTGATCAACTGTTTTAGTAGAACTATCAGCAGCGCATCTTATATCATCAGTTAAATTATCATATTCAGTTATAACACTAGTAGTTGCACCCATTAATCTTCCTAATGTACTAGTTTTATTATCTTGACCAATATCGCTATATTTAATAGTGAATGGGAAGACACCAGTTTTAGTAATCATTGAAATAGGTAGAGCGTTTTCTGGCATTTTACTATATAAGCAGTCATTACCATTACATGCTTTATTTTTTAATTTAATTGTTCCATAAGGAGAATACGTTGCAAACTCATTTTTTGGTTCATATGTTGCGCTAGCATTTTTACTCTTTTGTACCCATTTTGCTGTACTAACATTAATTGCTATTGTACTACAGCTGTTATCATTACATGTTATAATGTTCCGCGATGTCAATTGTGGTGTACTTGAGGTACCAGATTGACAAGCGTAATTTTCGTTAACTTCTCCAGAACAATATGTTGTGGTTGCGTTTGCGTCAATGTTTGAACTTGTTTGTTCAAATTCACCAGATATATCTTTTTTATAGTTTTCATTATAATCAAATGTTACTTTTGGATTAAACACCATCTTATTTGACCAAGTTGTATCATTATTAGAAGTTGCATTTTGAGTAGTTAGCCCACTAGTTAAACTATCAAGTGTACTATTATCTACTGCACCAGAACAACTATTATATTGTTGAATAATTTCATTTAATTCAGCCAATTTATCTTTAAGAACACCATATGCAGTATCTCGATTAGATTTATGTTCTGAATCCTTATTAGTTCCATCAGTACAACTACAATCGCTGCAGCTTCCGCTTCTATAACTATCTGATTCTTTAGAAGCAACACCTGAATAAGAATATTTAGTATAATCCCAATCCTTAAAATATTGAGTAGTCGAATGTTTGCCAGGATGACATTTCCAAGTTCCACCAGCATCATCCCAATCACCACTATTACTAATTTTACTAGAACTAGAATCTTTTTCAGCAGCAGCTTTCCATTTACTATATTCATTCCAAGCATCGATCACGGCTTTTTGTTTCTCAGCCAAATCACTATTGAATTTTGCTGTATTAATACCTTGTGTTTCTATTTCGCCTTTAGCATTTCTAACTGCATTACCAACATAACAATCTCTTGCTGCATCTACAGTTGTACTTAATGTGAAGTAACCACCACTTCTTGTTATTTTAGCTGTTGGTAAAGTAAATGTGTATTTTTCTTTACAGTAAACTTTACAATAAGGGTTTTCTTCACTCATTTCGTTTGTTGCTTCATAAGAAGTGTTTGTTAAATCGTTATGACCTATAACACATGATTTTACTTGGTTTGCATTGTTAACTGCACCATTAGAACATGTTCTATTTGATTCTTCGTTAATATCACTAATTATACCTTTTTCTGTACTTTCTTCATCAAAATTATTACAATTTGATGGCATTGTTACAGTTGGCATACAATTTATATTTTCACAATCTGCACGATACTCTGGTTCACTACATTCATGACCATCTTTACAATAATATTTGTTATTATTAATGTCTTTTGAACATTTTGGACCATTATTTTTAGGTGGTGTTGCGGTAATATAAATCTTACTACCACCATTTAAAATAGGTGTTCCATCAGATACAATAAGCATATTTTGTCTTGCCTTACCAGCATTTACGATAATCATGTTTGCACTAGCAGACATTGTACTTTTAATAGAACTTTGAACGTATACACCTGCATTACTAACAGTGTAGCCCCCACTTGTGGCAATATTAATTGTAATAGTTGCACTATTGCCATCAGTTTGAATAGACTCCTTAGTACATTTTAAGCCTTCGCTATCACAACCAACTTCAAATTCTTTCCAGTGAATCTCTGATGCTCTTTCGCCTTTAGCAGTTAACTTAACAGTTATTTTTGTTGATGAAGCGGATACTTCTTCGCCTATGGTTGCTATATCATATTGATCAGCCCATAATAAGTTATTTTTTACAGCATCATCATAAGAAGTTGTGTCAGCAAGATTTACAGCCTCATTATAAATGTCTTTAGCATACTTGGCCAAAGCATAACTAGACCCATTCCAGTACTGATTATAGAAACGGTCGGCATCAAAGATATTAACCAATGTTTGATAACCTATTGTATCACCCTTTTTATCACACGTATTATAAACTTTTATGTTATCATTATAGTTCATTTTGCCATAATGCTTACCAATCCATCTGAAAATAATCTCGCCTAATTGACGGTCAGCAACTGAATCGGTATTTTTACCACGTGCAACGAGTAGTTGATAAGCTTTAGTCATGGCTAATTCATATTTTTGTGTTACGGCATCATTCTTTTTATTTGATGGGTCAATTCTACTAACACATATTGCAGGACCAACACCACTTGTTTTGGCCGGATCCAAACAATATGCTTTTACATTTAAATCTTTTACTTTGTAAGTATGTAGAGCATAACTTGTGCCATTTAAAGAGATGGTTTCACATTTATCAGACTTAATATCATACTTCATATTACTATTACATGCCAAATCTGCTTTAGCAACGCCAGGCAATAAAAGAGCCCCGGCAATTAAAGATAAAAACATTAAATTTCTTTTTTTCATAATACTTTACTCCTCCGTTTTTTTATCACAATTACGGTAGTAGCAACCCCTGCTATTAATACAATAACACCAACTCCAGTGTATATAACCCATTTATTCTCTTTTAAATATTCTTTTGTTTTTTCAAACCAACTCTTAGTCTCACTATTTGAAGTATTGGAACTATCAGTACCATTTTGTTTTGATGCAGCTTTACTTATGATATCACCTTCAGACATATTTAAATCATAATCAACAAACTCTTGACAATAATAATCATCATTACCTATACAAGCTGTTAAATAATGAAAATCGTTACGTTTTGGTGTCAATAAATTAAGTGTCCTTAATTCTTTACCAGAACAACTTGGATTAGTAGTTGTAACCTTTATTTCATAATTAACAACTTTTTCCAAATCTAAACGATCAAATGCGTATGTTCCATTATCAGTTTCATCATATGTGATAGTTTCTGTACTACCATCATCACCTGTAATTAAAACATTCATGTTTTTTGTAATGTTATAAATACTTACGGTTATTTTTTTCCAGTTGGCATAGTCACTTTCAAAATCAACATCCTCTGGATTAATTCCTGATACTTCTTCACCAGTCGTTGCATCAATAACAATGTCTTTTGCTTCATAATTTGCTTTGACATTTGATGCTTCTTTGGCCATATTTACTTCTGTTTCATAATCACATTCAGCATTTGCTCCACCAATAAATAGAAAAGAACATAATATAGCCAATATTATTTTTTTGCTTTTATGCACATAAATCACCTCTAATCAATCTCATAGCATGATTTTAGCATATTTTGATAGGTATTTCAATTAGGTTGAAACCACTTTTTTTAAATTTATTAATTTTCTTTAATAGAGTTCATTCTTACTACTAAATCACTAATTTTTTCTTTAGCAATAAAATGTGGAATAAACATATAAATAGATATTAATGTAACTAAAATAGAAAGTGCTATTAAAGTACTAAAGTTTTTTATTTCTAATTTTTTCATAATCTTTCGCCTACTTTAAAATAAGTATATTGAAAATACTTAAAAAATGCAATACTTTCCAAGAAAGAAAATTTATGATATTATTTTAATAGAAGGTAGGTTATATATGAAAAAAATAAATTTTTTAGAGTTAGGTAAAGCATTATTGATTTTAATGGGCTATATGTTATTCATTCCCGATTTAGTAGTATTTATTTTTAGGTTTTTAAACCTTGATTTAAGTAATAGACTAATATATGTACTTGCATATGTATTTATTTACTTGTTAACATTCATATTAATTGGTATATTCTATGGTAAGTCATTAAAAGAAGAATTTAAGTTATATAAAAATAATTTTAAGAAAGATTTAAAGATTGGTTTGAAAAACTGGGGTATAGCACTTTTATTTATGGTAATTACAAACTCACTTGTTTTATCACTAGTTGGTGATATGGCTACTAATGAAAGTGTGAATCGTTCAATGATTAGTGAAATGCCTTTATTTTCTATAATATCAATGGCATTAATCGGCCCTTTTATAGAAGAAATGCTATTTAGAAAGAATTTTCGTAAATCTTTTAAAAGTAAACAATTATTTATGATATTTACTGCTCTTTTATTTGGTGGAGCACATATGCTTAGTGCTTTTACCATTGGCGATATTACAAGTAATTATTTTCAGATTTTATATATTATCCCTTATAGTGGCATAGGTTATTTCTTTGCCAAAAGTTATATTGAAACTGACACAATATTTACAAGTGTTACAACTCATGTTTTACATAATTCTTTATCTGTTTGTCTTGTGATATTATCTAGTTTTATAGGAGCATAATATATGGAAGAAGAAATTTTAGAAGAAACTAGTTTAACGAGAAAAAAAATGCGTTTTATTCCTAAATTATTTTTAACTATTCTTTTTATGATAATTATCTTTTTATGTTATATCCACTTTTTGGAACCGAAACTTATAGTTACTGAAGAAGTTGCCATTATTGATAAGACAATTCCTGAAAATTTTAATGGTTTTAAAATAGCTCAGATATCAGATATTCATTTCGGAAGAACAACAAATGAAAAAGAGTTAGAAAAAACTGTAAAAAAGATAAATGAAATGAAACCGGATATAGTTATATTTACAGGAGATCTGTTTGACGACTATATTAATTTATCGGAAGATAATATAAAATTTTTAAAAAGTACTTTAAGTAATATAAATGCTAATTTAAATAAATACGCTATTATGGGGGACAGTGATATTACAAAAGAAGATGTATTTAAAAGTATAATGACTGAAGCTAATTTTACAGTTTTAGATAATACTAATATACCAATATATTATAATGGCAATACACCTATTTATTTAAGTGGGATACCATCTATTAAAAAAAATACACCAGACTATAGTACTGCTTTAAAAAAAGATAAGCAAGAGTCTTACCAAATACTTATGGCACATGAACCAACTATTTTTGATAACAAAGAAAATACTGCTAATCTAAGTATTACAGGTCATAGCCTAGGAGGCTTAATAAGAATACCATTTGTAGGTGGAATATTTAAAGGTGAAAATGTTTCTAATTATGAAAGTGGTTTATATGAAAATGATAATAAAAAACTTTATGTTTCAGGTGGTATTGGTACGGAAAACATAAGTGCTAGATTTTTAAATTTTCCATCTATCACTTTATTTCGATTATATAATAATTAAAAATGTCCTAAAATTTAGGACGTTTCAGGTTGTTGACAAAGTAATTTTTTGTTAACAACCTTTATTTTTGATAAACAAAGTGATATAATTAATTTGCGAGTGATAATCCATTCTCAACAAATGCATTGTCAATACTCGCTTTTTTAATGCTAATTTGTTATAATTATATTGTTGAGAATGGAGAGATAATTATGGCAATGACAAGACAAAGATTTAAAAATGATTGTATCATACATAACACATTAGATGAATTAGTACCACAAGAACATTTGGTAAGAAAACTAGATAATTGTATAGATTTTACCTTTATAGAAGAATTAGTAAAAGATTTATACAGTGATTTAGGAAGACCAAGTATTCCACCTGTGGTACTTTTTAAATTAATATTTATAAATATGATATTTGGCATAAATTCAATGAGAAGAACATGTGAAGAATGCAAAGTAAATATAGCATATAGATGGTTTTTAGGATTATCGATGTATGATGATATTCCTAATTATTCAACATGGAGTCAAAATTATATAAGAAGATATAAAGATAGTGATGTGTTTGATAAAATATTTGAAAAGATATTAGATCAAGCCATTGAATATGGATTTGTAGATGTGGAAACAGTATTTGGGGATGGAACGCATCAAAAAGCAAATGCCAATAAAAATAAACATAAAGATGTAGAAGTAGAAATATCCAAAAAAGTTTATGAAGATAAATTATTAGAAGAAATAAACGAAGATAGAATAAAACATGGAAAGAAAAAAATTGACAGTTTAATCAAAAAAGAAGTAATGTTTGACGAAGTAACAGGAGAATTAATTGAAAATAAAGATACCAAACATATTAAAGAAAGTATAACTGATCCAGAAAGTGGATGTTTTCATAAAGGAGAGAAAGAAAAATGTTTTGCTTATACTCATCAAGTTTTTTGTGATAAAAACGGATTTGTGTTAGCTAAAACAACCACGCCTGGTAATGTTCATGATAGTGTTGCGTTTTTTGAGGCATATAATACCCTTAATAAAAAATTTAAAGATCAAATTAAAAATATATGCTTAGACGCAGGATATGTAAATCCGACCATTTGTAGGGAGATAATATTAAATGGACATACTCCACTTATGCCATATAAACGACCAATGACTAATAAAGATTTCTTTAAAAAATATGAGTATGCTTATGATGAATATTATGACTGTTATATTTGTCCAAATAATGAGGTATTATCTTATTCCACAACAGATAAAAATGGATATAAACAGTACAAATCAAATCCTGATAAATGTGCAAATTGTCCACTTAGGGATCGATGTACAAAAAGCAAAAATCACCAAAAATTAGTAACACGTCATATATGGGAAGAATACAAAGAACAAGCAAATGAAAATAGATATACTCAAAATTGGAAAGATAATTATCCTAAAAGAAAAGAAACTATTGAAAGAGTTTTTGGCGATTGTAAAGAACAACACAATTTAAGTTTTACAAGAGTTCGTGGGTTGCTCAAAAATGGGCAAAACGCCACGTTGATTTTTGCATGTCATAATTTAAAAAAAATGGCCAATTGGAGATGGAAAAAGTCATCAAATAAGCCATTAACTATATCTTTTTTTCTTAAAATATCAAAATTATTCAAAAAAAGAGGCATATTCTTTTTTGAACATACCTCTTTGTCAACAACCTGAAATGTCCTAAAATTTAGGACATTTTTTTAGCGTTTTCTTTTTTCTTCTTCGACAATTGTTATATCACTTAATTTATAAAAGCCATCTAATGTACCGACACTTATAACTACCCCGCCAGCATTTAATGCTTTTTGTAATTGTTCTTTGTTATAAGCAGAAACTACTTTATTATTTTTTAAAAGCAAATTATAACTTATTACATATCTTGGCTCATCACATGAGTATAATAAATAGTCAGGTTCTTTGCCGGTAATGTCTACAGTTGATGTCGTATACCTTATTTTGGGATTTGTTTCATTAATAATAATTGGAACATAAAATGCGTAATCTTCAGCAGAACGATAATCATCATAAATGAAAGCTGGAACTTCTACTTCTTTTTGTACCTTACTTTTTCTTACAAATGGTTTAGAAGGTACTTGTGAGTTTATTAAAATGCGTTCACGATTATAATCTTTACTTTGAGGAATGACAGGTTCTCCTTTTACAAGTGGCGTATATTTTATTGTTTTAGGGGTTTGTTTTGGTTTAGCAAAGGTAATTGGTTCTTTTTTTACTTCTGTTTCCTTTAACATATCACCTATATTTATTAGACCATTATCAACCTGTTTATTAGTGTTTTTTGACCCACCTTTTACTGTGGTTATATCTGGAACATAGAAACTTAAATCTAATTCTTTATTATCTTTTAATTCATAAAATTCTTTTTCTTCATCAAATGTTTTTCTATATAAAATATTTATTGATTTCTTCCATTCTTCTATTTGTTTTTCATCAATACTTAAATTAAATTCACTCGCTCTTTTTATATAAAGGTTATATCTTGCAACTACTCTTACTAAATTGATTAAATATTCTTTAGGTTTTTTATCTAGACTATAAAGAGTATGACCTTTCTTTCGTAAATCTCTTTGGATTCTAAGGCAATCTTCAATATATGTTTTAGAGTGTTTTTGCCACATATATAACATGCTACTAAAATTTCTTTTTAAGTCTTTGTTATTAGTGGTATTTATAAATTCTATTATTTCTTGTTCTTTTTTGGTTATTTCATCTAAAGAAGCAAGTGAAGCATCAATATTATTAGTATAGGAACAATCTTCTAAGAAACGCTCAGTTTGTTCATCAAGTTTTGATTTATTATTATCAGTTGGTAGGTAGGCCTTTAATTCTAATGAGTCAGTATTTTCTAATTTATAAAAATCATTATCTGTGCTGAATGCTTGTTTATATAAGTCATTTATTGTTTTTTTCTTGGCTAAAATATCTTCTTCTTTGACAAGTGTTTGTTGCTCTTTATTTTTTTTCATATATAAATTGTAGGCTGCTACGGTTCTAATTAAGTTTAACATAGCTTTATTTGCCTTTAAATCACTAGTTTTAGACAATTCTTCATTATTACTAGAGTTTTCTTTTATTTTTTCTTCTATTCTTTTTATATCATTTAGATATACTTTGGAATGATTTTGCCAGTTTTCTAATTCAATTATTAAGTTTTCATTATTAGTTTTGTTAATAACCTCAATTATTTTATTTTCAATATTTGTTATTTCATCTAATGATTTTAATGTAACGTTTATGTCATTTGTAGAGGCACATTCTTCTAAAAATTGTTCTGTAATAGTTTCTAATTTATTTTTCATAAAATCAATCCTTTACCATATGAAAAGTATAACATAATATTCATTGGTTGAAAAGTATTATTGATTTCATGAAATAGCAAAAAAGAGCTCTTACGAACTCTTATTTAGTAAATAGGCCTTTTAATAATTCCCAGAAGGATTTCTTAGTACTTGTAGAAGTAACAACGTTTCTTTCACTACTAGCTTTTACCCCATCTACATTTAATATAAATTTAGTAGTTGATTCTGTGTCACCCTTTTTACCAGCAAATATTTGATAGTTATCACTTAAATCTTTTAAGGCTTCTACCTTGTTCGTGTAACTTTTAGCACTATTAGCCATACTACTAATGGCACCGATACCACTTTTATTAAACTTTTTAATTCCTTCATCTAAAGAATTCATGCCTGTTTCAAGAGTTTTGGCACCATTTGCTAACTCTTTTGTTTTAGAAGAAAGAGTATTTACACCACTTTCAAGTAATGTAAGACCACTAGAAAGTTCTTTTGTACCACTTTTAACTTCTTTTAAATACGTCGTTAAAGTATTTAGAGTTGTACTTAATGTTTTACTTGTACTATCCATTGTTTTTAAAGTTTCAGTTAATGCTTCATTATTTTTTTCTAAAAGAGTTATCATAAGAGCATTACTTGCATACATATTTTCATATTGAAATTTAAGATCATAGAATGTTTTGTTTTTTGATTCAATTAGGGAATCATACGTAACATCTTTTAATCCATATTTGTTGTAAGCTGCTGCTAACTTTGTATTGCCTTCTTTTAAAGTATTAATTGTTTCGGTGTTTTTAGCCATTAAAGTTTTTAGAGAGGTTATGCTTTCATTAGTACTACTACTAGTTAATGTTGCACTTGCTGACTCTAAGTTTTTAAGGATTTCTGTAACACCATTATCAATTTTAATTGAACCATTTTTTATAGCTGTTATTTTAGACGCAACTGTATTTAAGTTTTGACTAATTAAGCTTGCACCTTCGCTTAGACTTGCTGTACCACTTTTTATTTTAGAGGAGCCGTTTTCAATAACGTTCATACTAGTTTGTAATGTATCAACATTTTTATATAAATCATCTAATGAATCAAAAATACTTAATTCATCTGTATCTAATATTTTAGGAGTAGCAAGAGAAATAATACTTGCTAGAGAAAAACGATTGGTATCATAAGAAATAGTTATCGTGTCCATTTCTCTTAACTCATCTAAAGCAAGACTTTCATATAAACCAGGAGCAGAGATACCAACTAACATATAATTAGAACCAGTATCCATTATTTTACCATTAGTAATAGTAACATTTTCATTTCCTTCACCAGGAATAATAGTAGTTGTCGTTACAATAAATGGTGTATACAAATTATTAACAGTTCCATTTACATTTACTTTGTGTAAATCAGAGTTTGTGTATTTTATTTTAATAGTAACATGCCCACTTTGACCAATTAAGTCGGTTAGAGAAATATCTTTACCATCTAGAGTATAAGTAATAGATTCAGTGATTGGTAATTCTTTATTAGTTAAACCTTGATAGAAAACATCTTTTTTAGCACTTTCAAATGTTACTAAATCACCATTTTTAACGAAAGGTCTATCACTAGTCATATTAAAGATATCTGTAAGACTAGTTTGATCTGTAATATTATCTAATTTTTCAGTGTTTTTTAAATGTTCAGTTACAAATGTACTTTTAACCGACCCGTCTGTATTAAGACGAGTATAAACAGTTTCTTCTTTAGTTAAAGCAAATGTATTTAATGGTAATAAGAACATACCAACAAATAAAGCCGTCACTAATTTTTTATTTTTTTGCATATTATTCATTCCCTTCTCTTTTTTAGTAGTTTTCATAATTAAACTATCAAATGTAATGAGTATACTTGGTAAAACCGTTAAGACAACAAGCATACTAATAATAGCACCACGGCTTATTAGGGTGCAAAGTGAGCCGACCATTTCTAGTTTTGAATATACGCCCACGCCAAATGTTGCCGCAAAGAAACACATACCACTTACAAATATGGAGTTAGCACAATAGTTAGTCGTTGCAAGGATTGCGTCTTTTTTAGCCATACCAACTCTTCTATTTTTTAAGTAAGTTGTCGTAAGTAATATAGCATAGTCAATCGTAGCACCAAGCTGTATTGTACCTAAAACAATAGGCGCTACAAAAGGTAACGTAACATTACCAAAGTAAGCTATTGACATATTAATAAAGATGGCAAATTCAATAGCAAGAATTAGTAGGATTGGTAAAGAGAAAGATTTTAAGACAAAGAACATAATAATTAAAATGCAAATAATACTTGACGTATTAACATTGTTAAAATCTTCATCACTTGTTTTTACTAAGTCTTTCATAAGTGGTCCTTCACCCGCAAGAATGGCATTCTTATCATAACTTTTAATAATGTTATTTATTTCACTTACTTGGTTATTTAATTCATCTGTAGCAATGTCATAATAGGAATTTAAGAAAAGCATTTGATATTTATCACTTTCAAATATTTTTACGATGTCACTAGATAACATATTCTCAGTAATACCACGACTTTTTAGTTTAGAAAATGATAAGACAAAGTCGACACCATCGACACATTCAATTTTACTTACCATTTCATCTAATTTTTCAGATTTAATATTTTTATCAATCAGGATAATCTCGGGTGACACAATTTTAAATTGTTCTTTTAATTCATTATTAGCGACAATGCTATCTAATGATTTGGGAAGACTTTCATCAATTTTATAATAGACACTTACTTTACTATTAGCAAGATAAGCTGGAATTAATAGTATTAAAAATAATACTAATATGGCTTTATTGTGTTTAACGACAAAATTGTTAAATTTTTCAAAGTTAATAGTAAGGGCTTTATGATGTGTTTTAGTAATTAAGTTATCAAATACTAGTAATAAACTTGGGAAAACTGTTAAAACACATATAACACCTAGTAAAACACCTTTGGCCATGACTAAACCTAAATCTTTACCTAATGTTAAGTTCATGGTAATAAGAACTAGGAACCCCGCGATAGTTGTTAGACTACTACCAGTGACACTTGTAAACGTTTCTGATATAGCCTCTTGCATGGCTTTTTCTTTAGTAAGGCCTTTATTTTTCTTGCTTTCATAGGCATGATATAGAAATATTGAGAAATCTGTAGTTACACCAAGTTGTAAGACTGCTACTAGGGCTTTAGTAATATAAGAGATACTACCAAAAATAATATTACTACCTAAGTTAAAGACAATAGCTATACCAATATTACCTAGTAATAGTAATGGTACTACGTATGAATCAAGAGATAACTCTAAAACGATTAAACATAATATAACAGCGATGACAATGTAAATCATAATTTCTTTATCAGAAAGATTCATTGTGTCTAAAACCATGGCACTCATACCGCTTATTTTAGCACTGTTTTTAGAAATTTCTTTCATTTGTTTAATCGCGTCAATTGTTTTTAAGGATGACGTAGACTCGTCAAATGTCACAAAGATTAAATCGGTATTATCTTTATGAATTTTTCTTGTTATTTCACTTGGAAATATATCGATAGGAATAGTCGAACCAAATAAATCATAAGCACTTATGGCTTTGTTTACACCATCAATACTTTCGTATTTGCTTTCAAGATCTAATAGCTCTTGGGCTTTTAAATTTTCAGCTATAACTACGGAATAAGCACCCATCCCAAAATCTTCTGTCAAAATATTTTGGCCTTTGACTGTCTCAATCTCTTCTGGTAAGTAAACTAATATATCATAATTAATTTTAGTTAGTTTCATACCAATAAGAGATAGAGCAAATAAAATAGATGTAACAATTAGTATTAATACTTTGTTATCACATATTTTTTGGGCTATTTTTTGCATAACCTCTAACACCTCTTTTCGCTGATATATTTTATTCGCAAATAAGAAAAAAAGCAGCAACAGAATTTTTTATTTGTATGATAACCAACATTTTGTTTAAAACGTATGTATAAATAAGCAACAGAGTGTATTTTATCTTTACAAATGTGTTATTTTTGCTAAAATGGAATTGGTGATAAATTTGAATAAAAATGATTTAAGAGTGAAAAAAACAAAAAATGCTTTGTATAATACATTAATGGAATTAATGAAAGCTAAGTCTTTTGAAGAAATAAAAGTTTCTGATATTTGTAATGCAGCTTTGATTAATCGTTCTACTTTCTACGCTCATTATAATGACAAATATGAATTATTAAAAGACGCGATTGATAATTTGAAAAATTCTTTAATTGAGGAGTTAAATAAAAATGTTAAAACTAGTAATACAAAAGAATATTATTTAGAAATGATTAGTATATTACTTAACCATATTGAAGAAAAAAGAAGTATTTACCAGCAAATAATGCTTAACAATAGAAATAGTATAATGGTTGATATTTTGTATGATGTTCTTGATTATGATATAACAAGCAAAATAAAGAAAACTAAAAGCGAAAAAATTCCTGGGGAGATTATTGCCAAGTTTTACATAGGAGCAGTTTTTAATGTTGGTCTTATATTTTTGAAAAATGAAAAAAAATATTCTAAACAGGAGATTTTAGAATATTTAAAGAGATTAATACCGGATGATTTTGATAATTAGACTTTTATTTCAAGAATTTTTATGTTAATATGTATCTAGTGAATATATTTCATATAATTAAAAAAGAGAACCTCTAGTTTTTTCGGGCTAGACGTCCTCGGTTATTTTGGGACGTCTAAACTTTTGTTTAGACGATTTTTTTAATTATAGAGGGAGTGTTAAGAATAGCATGGAAACTAAAAAAAACACGATCATAACTAACAAAAATATTAGTATCAAAAGAAAACAATGTTCTGTATCTTTTTTCACACTAATCCTCCTATCTAGAGGACGCCTAACAACTAAAGGTTCGAGGCTTATTATAAAGCCTTACTAGTTAATAATCAATGAGAGATTTTGAGAAGTTTTGTCGCATAAAATCACGTACTCCCGAAGTATGTCGAAAGTATCTTTTTATATTTTTGCTTTTTTCTATAAACTTGGGATATATGGGTTATTTTTGGTGCCATTACCCGTATATTTTAAAGTATTTTTTAAATTTATAACTGGTCTTAAACCCTGGCCTGCTGACGGATATGTGTCACAAATAATACCACTACCAATTGAAAAAATTACTGCTAAAATACTAGGAAAACCATATAAATTAAAATAGCCAGATGGAGATAGAGTCCAAAAATCTGTACCAGACATTAAATAGCCATTTATATTTTGAGGGGCATTGAAATCAGCTCTGTCATAATATCCGGCCCCACTTCCAGCAAAAACAATTTCATCTAACGTTATTAAACCAACAGGATACGTTAATGCTTTGTTACCAGTTGATGCACTACTTGCAGTATAATAATCACTACTATCATTACATTTTAAGGACGGAGTTGCACGATTAAATCTAGTATATGATTTATAGTATGTCAAAACAGTTCCAGTGCCAACACCAGGCATGACATTATAAGAACTTCTATCGCCACAAAAACCAGAAGAAGTGTCGATATAGCTTGTGTAACTAGCAAGTTTAGACGCATAAAAGTTGTCATTAGCTGTTTTAATTGCTGAGCTTGTATCTAGGCCATGAGCGTTACCACTTGTATACATATAACCAACATACATGTTATCACTATTGCTAGGATTAAACTGGCTTGTCCCATATTCTCTATCAGTACTAGATTCGCCATTATCATGAGCACTTGTTCCATCATAAATCATTCTGATACTGCCATTACCATTAATACGAATGATGCGCCAGTAATATCCTGCAAACTTGACATAGTTGTTTTCTACACTACCGCGGTAATAATAACTTGTTCCATCGTCATCTTGAGTTTCATATATACCCTTTTCATGCGATTCACATGTAGAGTCATCACACGCACTTTTACTAAAATCTGGCGTATAAGTATTAACATCAATATTACCAAGTGCCGTACTTACTACCTTACTAGTTTTTTCAAAATACAAATTACATCTGGTTCTTGTATAATCTGTGGCATTGTAGTTATGATAATCCCCTATAAATTTCCAACCAGCATTATCCCAACTAGGTATAACGCCATTTGAGCAAGTACTCTTCTCCTTATTTAACGTATAACCCGTGTTTTGTTTAGGCATACTCCTTGTAAGTTGGTTATCAACATAATAAGCAAAATATATGTCACCTGGATCACTTATCGTTCCATTAATAACATTAAAGTTTTTTTCTTCACTAAACACTGCAAAAGAACTATATAAATATACACCTGATAATAACAAAACACTTATAATTATTGCTGTTACTATTACTTTTCTTTTACTATTATTTTCTTTAAATTTCTGTAATTTTGGAGAGTTATATTTATTTAATACCCCCCCCCAGCAAATTTATGCTTCATGATTTATCTCCCCTATTCTCATTCAATTTTACAAAATTTATTTCATTATTTCAAGCGTTTTTAGTGATTTAAAAAAGAAACACTAGACTTTATTCTGTATCTATTGTTTCTATTTTTCTATTTTCATATTTGTTCATTATTTGATTCATTTCATACATTTTTCGATCTAATTCTTGAATATCTGTTGCATATTCTTCCATTTTCTTTTGAACTTCAAGAGGGATGCTTTCATGGAACTTATAACGAATCTTATGATCTAGACTTGCCCAGAAATCCATGGCAACAGTTCTAACTTGGATTTCAGCTGGAATATACTCAACATAATCCTGTAGATAAATTGGTACTAGTACTTTTAAATGATAACTAGTATAACCAGAAGTTTTTGGCTTTAATATATAATCTTTTCGTTCTTTAATTATTATATTAGTTGATTTGGCAATACCGGAAATAATATCATAAACGTCGCTTAAAAATGATACAACAATTCTTACACCAACAATATCATAAATATAACGATAAACATTTTTTTCAGTAACCTCATAACCTCTTAATTCTATTTTTTTACAAATACTATCTATTGATTTCATACGTGATTTAACATGTTCAACTGGCGTGTAGCCATGGTGACGTTCAAATTCTTTTAATAATATTTTTAGTTCTGTTTCTAGCATTTCTTTAGCGTATTCATATTTATATAAATCTTTTAAATCCATTAAAATTTTCGTCCTTTCATAATAAATATAATATATATTACTTAAAAAGTGAAAAGATTATACCATATTATAAGTATGAATGCAAATTTTAAAAAAAATAACCCACTTGGATTATTTTTCTTTTTTTTCGCTTTTTTCTAGTTTATCTAAAACACTTTTAGTAACTTCAATAGCTTTAGTACGTACAGATTCAGCTGATGCAGTTAAAACTGGTTCCCCTTTTGCCTTTACGTAATTTACTAAATCAGTTGCTGACTTTTGAATTTCTTTAGATTTTTGTTTAGCAATTTTAGCTACTTTTTCCTTGTCTAAATCTTTTAGAGCATCTTCTATTTCTTGTGATTTTTGGACCACATATTCTCTTACATCATCAATATCAATTTCTTTTGCTTTGTTAACAAGTTCATCTAACTTGGATTTTAAATCTTCCCTAGTTTCTTTACCAGCCTTAGGCGCAAATAAAATTCCTAATCCAGCACCAATAGCGGCCCCACCTAAAAGAGCACCAATAGTTTTTTTCTTCATAAATATATCCATCCTTTCAATACCATTATTATACACGAAGTTATTTAAATTTAATACAATAATCACTAAAAATATTTTGACTTTTTACTTTCACTTGACAACATAGCAAAAAATTTTTATGTTTATAGAACAATATTTTGAAATATGTATTTTATCTTTTCTTTACAAAATTAAATGTTTCAAGTTATAATATGAACAAGAAAGGATATTGATATGGAAGTTATATGTAACTATATTTTATTATTTTTTATATACTCTTTTTTAGGATGGTGTTTAGAAGTTGGCTGCAAATTAGTAAGTGATCATAAATTTGTCAACAGAGGTTTTTTAATTGGTCCTTATTGTCCTATTTATGGACATGGGGCTCTTATAATGACAATTTTACTTCATAAATATTTAAACGACCCTGTTACTCTTTTTATAATGATTATTTTGGTTTGCTCTATTTTGGAATATTTTACTAGCTATTTTTTAGAGAAAATATTTCATACAAGATGGTGGGATTATACCCATTATAAATTTAATATTAATGGCCGAATCTGCTTAGAAACTATGATTCCATTTGGAGTATTTGGCTTATTTATTATGTATGTAACTAATCCATTTTTTATGGGCATTATTACAAGCATAATGTCTATATTACGTTATTTTATATGTATCATTTTGATAATTGTGTACATAGTTGATAATATTTTATCATTCAAGATTATTAAAAATATTCAAACTGTTAGTCGTAATGTTCAGAAAAAACAAATTATTAAGAAAGATGATACTGAAAGAATTACTGAGTTAGTTAGAAAACAAATAGAATCTTCTATGAAAACATTTGAAAAACGTATTATTCATGCGTTTCCACATTTACAAGTACTTAAAGATATTAAGTGGAAAAAAAAGTGATAAATTATTAAGACCTTATATGGTCTTTTTCTAAATTCTAATTAATCTAGAGAGTAATTTGATTAAACGGAATAAATAAAAATACATAATGATGTCTCCCTTCTAAGAGATACTTTTGTACCTCTACTATTAATATTCAAGAAGAACTAGTTATTTTCTTTTTTTTTATGTATTTTTTTTGTTAAAACAGAAAAAAAGTGTCTTTCATTGACACTTCTTTACAAATTAACATTATGATAGATGTCTGTCACATCATCAATTTCATCAAGCATTTTATATAGTTTTTGGAATGTTTCTAAGTCTTCACCATCTAAAGTAATTTTATCTTTGGCATACATACCTTCTTCATCTATTTCATAAGTAGCGCTTGGTATCACACTTTCAATAACATCTTTTGCCTTATTATGATCAGCTGGTTTTAAAGATATAACAACTTCGCCATCTTCAACTTCAAAATCAATTGGTTCAATCCCACTTTCTAATAAAGCATTAAATAGTTCCTCATCTTTATTTGTTTTAATACTTATAATTGCTAAGTAATCATAATTATAAGATACAGAGTTAGTAACACCTAGGCTTTTATGAACCTTGTTAAATGCGGCTCTTACCATACCAACAGTACGATTGACATTATCAGTAAGAGTTCTAATAATTAAAGTTGATGCACCAGGTCCAAAACCTTCATAATAAATAACTTCATAGTCTTCACCACCTGTGCCTTTTGCCTTATCAATTGCGCGGTTAATAATATCACTTGGCACTTGTTCTTTTTTGGCTTTTTCAACTAGTCTTTTTAAAGAAACGTTACTATCTAAGTCTGGTGTACCTTTTTTGGCAACTAGATATATTTCTTTTGCATAGTTTGTATATAATTTGGCTTTAGCAGCCCCGGTTTTTTGAATGCTTGCTTTTCTAACTTCATATGCTCTTCCCATAAAACACCTCTTTCTTTCTAAAGTATTATACTAAATTAATTAAAGATTGTCATTATTACTAATAGTAAAATACCGATAAGCATACCTAAGTATACTTTTTTTTCTTTTTTGTAATTAAAAATTTCTTGTAATAATTCAAATAAAGTAATATATAAAATCATGCCACTAGCAAGGGATATTAAAATTAGTTCTGTAAGCTTTGGCAAATCACCAATAACTAAAACTAATAAAGCCCCGATAAAAGATGAAATCGTAAGTAAAGTAAAAGTTATAATCTTTTGCTTTTTTTTATCACTTGGCATACTACTAGATATTTCCATACCAAGTGGCAAATTATGAGCACCGATGGCAAGGGACGTTAATAAACCTGTTGTAAAATCAGTCATACCTAAAATATAAATTGACATACCTTCTAATATATTATGAAGAATAAGTGATACAGTTGTCATAAGGCCAATGTGCGACATGTGTTTTTCATGAATAGTCTCATCTTCATGTTCATGATGTTCATGGTGGTGATGGGGCATAAATGTATCCATTACCTTTAATAAAACAATACCCAGTAAAATAAATACAAAAATATATATTAACTTGGTTGTTTTTTTAAGAGATATTTCATTACTTAAAGTAATAATTTCTGGTATTAAGTCAAGTAATAGCATACCTAACATAACAACAAATCCCATACCAATACTTAGAATACTGACACCTTTTTTATCTTTAGCAAAACGAACTATAATATTTCCTAGTAAAAAGAATATTCCAGCAAATATTGCAAGCATTAAAACACTTAATTTATTAAACATTTAAATCACTCCTTAATAAAATATTGTACAAGCCTTATCTTGGCGTTGTTCTTCTAATTTTTTATCTGTTTTTTTAATACTCTTTATTTCATTATGAAAAAATAAATCTTCTATATCGTCATCAATATAGGCTTGATACGTTAAAAAAGTAAATTCATAATAATTTTTTTCCTCAATATCTTTAGCAATACTTCTTTTTACTTGAACTGTTTTAAATGATTCATCTCTATCATCAAGTAAAACTAAAGATATTTTGTCTTTATCTTTCATTTCTTTTTCCATAACTACATAATAGGTTCTTACAAACTCACAACTAGTATAATTCTTTTCAGATTGGTAGAATTTTTGCCTATTTTCTTTAATGCGCTTAATATTTTTTTCGTTAGATGTAATAACTATCGTGGGTTCGATGTAATAATTATAAACCTTTTTTTGACTTAAGTCTGCAACAAAATGGTTAATAAATTCACTTTTTAAATAAATATTTTTCATATTCCAATTCAAATATACATATTCATTTTTTTTAGTAACATTAGTAGACATAGTTGTTGTAAGAGGATAATATATGTAATCAACATTTACATTCACTGTATTTTCATCTATTTTAAAATCAGAAATATTACCAATAAATACTGTATCTTTATTCATAGTAAGTTCAACACTTAATTTATCTGTTTGTAAATCACTTGGTGGTGAATTAATGTATTCTGTATCTTTTATTTCAATACCTGCAATACCACACCCTACGCCTAATAAAACAAAGTTAAAGATTATTGTAAATAACATCTTTCTTATTTTACTATCACGGTCTAATACAAAATTAAATAAGACCCAGAAAAACAAAACACCTAAAAAGAAAAGGGATATCATAACTATGTAAAAGCCAAAATAAGTAACATTATGTAATAATAAATAACAACAGATAACCAAAATAATGGCTAAGAATATTAGATAGATACTTATTAGAAATAGTACAATGATTGCAAATAACTTAATAAAGAATACTATGAATTGAATAATTTTTAAAGAATAAAAAGAAAATTTGTCTTTTTTTAATGATTTACTTTCTTTTTTAATCTTAGTTTCTTTGGATAAATAGCGAATTTTAAAGAAACGAATAAATGATAAAAGAGCTAGAAGAAAATAAGCAAATTCTAAAACAAAACGCCAAATCAAGAAGAAAAATCTATTTATTGGATTAGACAGAATGTTAAAAACATCTTTACCAAGATTAACTATTATTTTTACAGGGATATGAGCTACTGAAATCAGAAAAACAAAGATAAAAATTTCTGCAAAGAACTTAAGTAACTCTCTTGGACTTTTACGGCTTATCATTACAATGATATCATTCATATTACTAACCAATTTATTGGTAAAGTTTTCAATTGGATCTTCTTCCATCTTTGTATGTTTTTTTATTTCTCTGCAAACCAGAGCATCAATATCACCAAATTCTTTTATAATATCGGTTTCTTTCATACCTTTTATTTTCTTATCTTCAATAATAGCGTCATAGTTATCTATTATTTCTTCGACTAAAAATAGGTCAAGTGAAGATAACTTTTGTTTCAATTTTTTCAAGAATGTTTTTTTATACATTTTATCGCCTCATTTAATTATCAAATATATTTTAACAAAGGAAAGTTAAAATGTACAGAATTTTAAAAGGCACCAGATGGTGCCTAATCGTGAATTCTTTTTCCAATTTTAGAAGTGTGATTTTAAAAACGTATTTGTATAGGGTAGTGTATTTGATTTGATTTTAATAATTTGTTTAAAAAAGAATTCACTTACCAAACAATTTTTGCTTGGTGATACCTATATTAACACAAGTTTTCAATAACGCAAGGGGGAGATTTTAGGAAGTTTTGTCGCGTAAAATTGTATTTTGTCAAAGTGTGTCGAAAACGTTATAAAAAGACTTATTATTCACCCACTATAGCATCAACTTTGCTTTTTAAATCATCATAATTTTGCTTAATTTCATTACTCTCTTTAACATATTTTTCATACTTAGGAACAATAATAACCGATACGCCAATAATCCATAGTATATTAATAATTATGACAATAATAAAAACTTGCAAGTAAGATAAAGATTTTCTTTGGTGTCTCAATTTATATTCTAAGGCTCTTACTTCTTTTTCTAATTCAGTTGTTTGATTATTATTATTATTTGCCTGTTCATAATTTTTTAAAAGTTCACTTTGTTGTTCTTTTACTTCCTCTATTGGTTTAAAAAATGTTTTTGGAATATCTTGATATTTTTTTTCATCATTATTCATGTGGTCACCTTCTTATTTATTACTTATAAAGTATAACATTTTTTTCATGATTAATAAAGATACAAATATATAACAAATTTTTGACTACTTGAAAAAATTTATAATTTTCACATTTTTTTATTGACAAAATATAAACAGATATTATATAATTTGATTGTACTGCTCAATTAGCTCAGTCGGTAGAGCAAACGGCTGTTAACCGTTGGGTCGTAGGTCCGAGTCCTACATTGAGCGCCATTAAGTATACTAACTCTCTTTATGAGAGTTTTTTATTTATCTATTTAAAAAACACTGTCCATTCATAGGACAGTGTTTTATTTTCTTTTTTTCTTTTTCTTCTTTTTATCTTCACTAAAAATGTCATACATGGTTGGCTCTAAATCATTTTCTTTAGGATGCGTTTTTTTAGGTTCTTTTTCAAAAGTATCAATAATCTTTGTTGCATCATCAATTTCTGTAGTAATTTCTCTTTCTTGATGGTTTTTCTCTTTAGGAGATGATTCTTTTAAAATCTCTTCTTTAGCAATTTTATTTATTTTTATGTCTTCTTTTGGTTCATTTACTTTTTTATTAATTTGTTTCTTTCTCTTTGGTTTATGTAAGATAATTAATATTAAAACAAATATAACTATTATTGAGCCACCACCTAGATATAATAATACTTGTTTATATTTAGTTATTTCGCCTTTGTAACTATCAAATAAACTTGTATTATATTTTATATAGCTATTTAGTTCTTTATCATACATATAGTAATCTTCTTTACCAGTTACAATATTCATTGCTTTTATTATAACTAAATCATCTTTCTTTATACAGTCGTAGGTTATATCGTTTATTTTAACTGTACCTTTAGTAAATCCTTCTAATTCTTTGTCTATAGGCATAACATATAAAAGTAATTGATCACTTTTATTTTCGTTATATAATGTATAAGTATTTTTATCTTTATTATATATAGCAAAAGATAAGTCACCTTTACCATTTTTAATAGCTACTAGAGTAAAGTTTGATACCTCGGAGTAAAAAGCTGGAACCTCGATATCATTAATCTTAATAGTTGTTGCTTCATAAGTTGAAGGTGCTTCTATTTTTTTTACATTTTTGACAATTGTATAATCAGAATTACTAATATTAATATTGATTGGGTTTTCATCTTTAACATTAACATTTATTTTATATTCTTTGGTATTACCGGTTTCACTAGTTACAATGACACTAAAAGCATTAGCTCCTTCTGATACCTCAAATTCCCCGGTACCAGTGATACTTGCATAAGAACTGGCCTTTTCCCCTTCGATTGTTACTTTATTAACTGTGTTTGGTACGTCAACACTATACTCTAAAGTATCAGAATTAAAATCAGGACTTAACTTATAACCTTTAACACCTAAAGATTTTAAATTGTTATTGGCATCTTTCTGCCTTGGAGCTGTTACTGTAACAACTCTTACAGCACTAATATTGTTTGTGCTACCATCACTACTAGTTGCATCTCCCGTTGCTCGAAAACTAATCTGACCAATTCCAGTTGATCGGCATGTTACAGTTAAATACTTAGTTGTGTTGCCTCCATTACTTGTTGCATCGGCGTACTTTTGACTACAACCACTGGTAGATCCATTTCCTTCTAAAGAAACATTCCAAGCCGCTACCCCACTAATAGTAAGAGTTGCCGTTACAGAACTACCTTGTTCAATCCTAGTAGCACTTAAACTCATACTATAAGATGGAGCTGCGTGCACGACACCCATAAGCGATATTGATACAAATATACAAAAAATTCCTCTTTTTATTCTTTTCATTTTTTCCTCCTTTAAGCTTGACTTATATTTTTCTGACCAAGTAGATACTGACGCATTCTTAGTAAGTCAGCTGAATTAACATTACCACTTATATTAACAAGCCTTGCGGCTTCTAAATATGCCCCACTAAGTTTTACTTGACCAAGTAAATGTTGACGCATTCTTAGTAAATCAGCTGAGTTAATTACGCCATCCCCTGTTAAATCACCATAAACAACAATTGTTTTTGTTTCACCGGTTTTAAAGCTAATTGTTATACCAGTTCCAACTTTTTGTGAATCGCCAACTACACTACCACTTGCATTTTTAAAAGTAAGTTCACTAGATGTCGTCTTTGATTTTAATGTACCAATTGTTGTATTTAAAGTTGTATTAGTTAGATAACTACCCTTAATATTTAAATTCATTCTACTAACATGGGTACTAACTGGTGTAACTTGTGGTTTATTATTATTATTATTATTGTTATTGTTATTGTTATTGTTGTTGTTACCATTATTATTGTTAGTACTATTACCATTAAAATTACCAACGTACTTACCAGAACTATCTTTACTAGAACCAGTTGCGGCATATACAAGGCCTGCTTTAGCCGGATTACTTTCAGATGAATAAGCCCCTATATTATAGAAATTATAAAATCCGACATAAGTATTACCGTTATAACTAAATTCTTCGCCACTTGTTACAAGCCCTATAGTAGTTCCAACTTCTTGTCTTGATAAGCTAGCTAAATAAATGGGACTAACATTGGCTTCTTTGGCTGCAGTCATAAACATACTTGAATAACTTATTTTATCAATATTATCACAGCCACTCATAAAAGTACCTTGTAAAACACTTTTTACCATATCTTCAGTATAAAAAGAATTATTACCTAAATCTTCAAACATTAAAATACTATCTTCTTCTAAGAAATTTCTAGGATCTAGAAAATAAGCCGTTACTTCAGTTGAACCAACATACCAACTACCTTCTGTGTTAGTATTAGAGGCATCAACACACTTAGCACAACTATTTTTATTGATAGAACTAACCCATTTCTCTCTTTCTACCGACGTATTAAAATCTAAATTAGTTTTTATGGCTTCAAAAGTCCAATTAGGTCTATTCTTATGGATTACTCGTAACCATTTTTTATAAGTTTCTGGAAATCCTTGTTTGTCTAATTTCTTCTCAAAGTCAGTATCGCTAACTGTACTAGTTCCACCCTTTTCTTTACCCGTTACTGGATGAGTCGTATATTCAGGCATATTATTGTAGACGGGAATTTGAAAATGTAGTGCTAAACTAAGTAAACCATTATTTTTATAGGAATTATAACTTGTACTTGCTTCATTATAAGGAGCTGCTAAATTAGCCATATATTGATGATTATATGTACCATAATAACTATTTGGATTAACATTAAACTTTTTTAAGTAACTTGTATTTTGGCCCATGGCAATATATGAAGAAGAAATAAATTTGGCACCGCCAACAATAGCTTTTTTGGGACTAGTCCAAGGTCTATCGTATTGGTCAACAAATTTTTCACCATCAACATTTAAATAAGTACTACAAATATATCCACTTTTACCATTATAATATATGTTATACCAGCCTGCACTACAACCAGCACCACTACTCTTATTAGAACTTTTTAAAACAACTTTATAGCCTTGATATAAATAGCCTAAAGAAGAATAACCAGTACCAGGACCACTCCTAAATCTTACCTCATCAGCATTAACAATCGCATTAATTTCATCAGCCCCATAAACAGTACTAGGAACTAACACGCATACCAGAATATTTAAACATAATAAAATATTTAAAAATTTATAACATTTCTTCATATCGCACTAGCCTCCTATTTACACCAGAATTATATCAAATAAATAGTTTTTTTTAAAGTATTCTAAAATTTTTTTGTAAATAAACTATCAAATATTGTTAATTATTAATTTTTAAGGTATAATTTGATAGTATGATAAAGAAATAAATAGATAGGGGTTGTTTTATGAAAGTCTTCTTAAAAAAACTTAAAAACACTAAAAAAGGTATGAAATTTACGTATTTTTTTACTTTAATAACTTATATAGTAACGTTAGTACTATTTACTAAAAGTATATTAAGTCTAGTTGGTATTGAAACAGTTATTAGAACAATATTGATTATTGTTTTCATCTTGTATGGCTTAATATATATGATTTTTGCTCTTGCTAAAATGTTTCAAAATAAAAAACTTGGGTTTACTATTATAAGTGTTATAACGCTTTTGCTAGCACTTATATTTGGCTTTGGTTCTTATTATATCGATAAGTTATATGGTAAACTTGAGAACTTAACAACAAAAGAAACCAGTACTTATACAACCGTCTTACTTGGTTTAAATGGTACAAGTTATGATAGTGATATAACAATTGGTTTAATAAGTGATGAGAAAGACCGAACTGGTTATATCTTACCACTTGAATTTATGAAAAAAGAAAAAATGAATAATGAAACTAAATATTATAGTAACTACACTGAATTAATTGAAGCCTTGTATAATAAAGAGGTTGATGCAATATTTATTACTAAAGATTATAAGACAATCTATGGAAATGAAGATAAGTATCAAAATATAGGTACTGAAACAACTATTTTAAAAGAATATCAAAAAGAAATGAAAACTGAAGAAAGTGAATTATTAACTTCTACTAAAAGTTTAACTGAACCATTTACTGTTTTAGTTATGGGAGTTGATTCAGAAGAAAAAAATGGACTTGATGCCAATGCAGCCTTTAATGGTGATACACTTATTCTTGTAACATTTAATCCGAAAACTTTAACTGCTACGATGTTTAGTATTCCAAGGGATTTATATGTACCAATTATAAGTAGCTATGGCTCTCAAATAACAACTAATAAAGTAAATTCATCAGCAGCCTATGGAACAGCAAGTACTGTTAATACAATTAAAAAGTTGACTGGTATTGATATTGATTATTTTGTTAAAGTTAATTTCCAAGGTGTAATTGACTTAGTAAATACTTTAGGTGGTATTGATGTTGATGTTGAGGCACCTGATTATGATTATTATATTTCCCAGTGGGGAGAAGGAAACCTTTGTGAAAGTGACGCTAATAGAACTTATATTCACCCAGTCTGTATGAAAACTGGTTGGCAACATTTAAATGGGGAACAAGCTCTAGCTTATGCTAGAAATAGACATGGTTTTTTAATGAGTGATTTAGCTCGTAATAAACACCAACAGCAAATTATTGAAGCCGTGGCAAAAAAACTTGTTAAAACATCAAACTTTAGTGAATTTGAAAAATTACTTGATACATTAAGTAACAATATTGCTACAAACATGAAAACTAGTCAGATATTATCTTTTTATCAAAGCTTAAAAGGCATGTTAGTTCAAGCTTTAAATGGTGAGGATTTTATAACAATTGAAAAAACACAAATACAAACATTTAGCTTTAAAAATACTTATGGCCTTGATTGCTTAGGGTATTATTCAGGATCTCTTGATGCAATTACAACTTTAATGAAAGAAAACTTAGGTCTAACAAGTATTAAGACAATTAAGACATTTAGTTATGATTATTCAGAAGATTATGAACTTGATAGTGAGACAACTGGTAAAGGTATTTATAGTGGCACAAAAAAGCCAGATCAAAGTATTTATGGTAACTATAATAATACGACTAAAAATGATAAAACTGAATCTAATAGCAGTGATAATGATGATGATGATTTAGATAGTGACGATGATTTAGATAATTCAAATAGTTCAAATAATAACTCAAATAATAGTAGTAACAATAATACTAATGATACTGATAATAATAATTCTAATAACAACAATAATAGTAGTTCTAATACTACTACTGATAGTTCAAGTAAAAATGATGATACAAAAAATGATAACAGTAATAGTTCTAGTTCAAGTGATAATACTGGTACTGATAATAGTACTAGTGATACTCTACCTACTATTCCTGGTAATCCCGAATAAACGAGTTAAGGCTCGTTTTTTTAATGCTTTTTATATAAATTAAAAAAGAAACCTATTATGGTTAAAATGTAACCTATAAAGTGGACTCTAAAAAAAAGAGACATACTTTATAGGTTTTTATTATGTCTTATTGTATAATATAAGAAAGTTGGTGATAATAATGTCAAAAATATTATTTACAGATGCTCAAGTAAAAAAATTAAGTAAAAATAAATGGATTAAAAACATTACTAATAAAGGAATAACTTATACTGATGAATTCAAGTATAAGTTGGTAAAAGAATGTGAAAACTATAAAAAGTTCCCCCAAAATGTTTTTAGAGAATGTGGTATAAATCCAGAAATTGTTGGAGAAAGAAGAATCTCAAATTCAGCTCATAGATGGAGAAAACAGTTAAATTCTATCGGTAAAATAACAGATACTAGAAAAGGTGCTTCAGGAAGACCTTTAGAACATGAGTTATCAGATAAAGAAAAATTAGAACGAGCTGAAGCAAAAATAAAATTACTTGAAGCTGAAAACGAATTATTAAAAAAAAACGAATTGATAGAAATGAAAATTTTAACAGATATCAAATCAATATCAAATTTGAAACAATAAAATATATTATTGATAAATATGAATTAAAAGGCATGACTACATATTTATGTAAATGTATTGGTGTTTCTAAATCAGGATATTATAATTATTTAAAAAATGAAAATAAAAGATTTGAAAGAGATAATAAAGACAAAAAAGATTTTGATTTAATCTTAAAAGCATATAAGTTTAAAAAACGTAAAAAAGGTGCTAGACAAATAATGATGGTGCTTGATAATGAATTTAAGATTCATTTTAACTTAAAGAAAATAAGAAGATTAATGAAAAAATTCGGACTAAAATGTCCAATTAGACAAGCAAATCCATATAGAAGAATGATGAAGGCTACACAAGAACATACGACTTGTGAAAATGTTGTTAATCGTGTATTTAAAACTGGAATACCATATAATGTACTTTTAACTGATATAACATATTTATTTTATGGTGATAACAAAAAATGTTATTTATCAACTATTAAAGATGCGGAAACTAATGAAATACTTGCTTATTATATAAGTGAAAATATGACTTTAGACATTTCATTAGAAACAGTAAAAAAATTACATCGTAAGAGAAATGTAATTTTAAATGAAAATGTCATAATTCATTCTGATCAAGGGGTTCATTATACAAGTCCTAAGTTTCATAATTTATTAAAAAAATATAATATTCAACAATCTATGTCTAGAAGAGGTAATTGTTGGGATAATGCACTTCAGGAATCTTATTTTGGACATATGAAAGATGAACTAAATTTAGATACCTGTTTCACTTTTAGAGATGTATGTAATGAAATAAAAGATTATATCGAGTATTACAATAATTATAGATATCAATGGAATTTAAAAAAAATGACTCCAGTTCAATACCGAAATCATCTATTTGAATCCATTGCCTAAACTCTCTCTTTTTTATTTAGTCCTTGACAAAGGTTACACTTTA
>JABLTO010029164.1_pt1 | contig 71485 bp, 64 predicted proteins | sample 7160091 | NCBI WGS metagenome assembly JABLTO01 (sample SAMN14651225, study PRJNA627086) | human gut metagenome | isolation source: feces | host: Homo sapiens
GAATTGCAGGGACTGGAAGAAGATATTGACAAGATCCTGCAGGCACTTTACAATGACCGTTATATAGAGATTGATGACATCCGAAAACGCAGTCTTCCGGTTGATGAGGAAGAGCGAGGTTTCGGGGTAAGATATTAAGGAGGACGCACACGTGGACGAATTATACCAGGCAATTGAAGAGAAGATCAAGGCAGCAGGATACCCGAGAGAGATTTCCGGTCAGGCTGTTTACGAAGATATCTGTGATCAGATTGAAGGAAAAGAAAATGGCAGTTATGTATTACTGTCCAAGTTTGAGGATGATGTGATCTTTGAATATCACATCACCATTATGGATCATGAATTTAATCTGGGAATTCTTACCATGAGACTTCCGGAAGGCGTATACGCAGCAAATTTTGACGAAGACTGAGAAATAAATGGAGCGGGTGTAAACCTGCTCTTTTTATGTAATAGGAAAAATTACCAGGGGGATTTATATGTGGATTCTGTATGCGGTGGGATCTTCGTTTTTTGCAGGAATCACAGCAATTCTTGCAAAGTGTGGAATTCAGAAAACGGATTCTGATGTGGCAACAGCTGTGAGGACGATCGTGGTGCTTTTGTTTTCCTGGCTGATGGTATTTGTAACAGGAACAATGTCCGGAATAAAGGACATAAGCGGAATGACTTTGCTGTTTCTTGTGCTTTCCGGTCTGGCAACGGGAGCATCCTGGCTTTGTTATTTCCACGCATTGCAAAAAGGAGACATCAATAAAGTTGTACCGATTGACAAATCAAGCACGATCCTGACGATTTTTCTGGCTCTGATTTTTCTTCATGAAGGCCTGTCCTGGGCAAAAGCGGGCTGTGTTTGTCTGATCGGAATCGGAACCATGATGATGATAACCAGAAAGGAAACGACAGATGAGACAACTGCGAAAGATGGGAGCTGGCTCATATATGCGGTACTGTCGGCAGTATTTGCAAGTCTGACAGCAATTCTTGGAAAGATTGGAATTTCCGGGATTGATTCAAGCCTGGGTACTGCGATCCGTACAACAGTTGTTCTTGCAATGGCATGGCTGATGGTATTTATGAAAGGAAAACAGCATGAGGTTGGAAAAATCGAGAAAAAAGAACTTCTTTTTATCGGACTTTCCGGAATTGCGACGGGAGCATCCTGGCTGTGTTATTATCGGGCATTGCAGGAAGGCCCGGCGAGCGTTGTTGTGCCTATCGATAAGCTGAGTATCCTCGTGACAATTGCTTTTTCCTGGATTGTTTTCCACGAAAAACTGACACGGAAATCTGCAACAGGGGTTGTCCTGATCACGGCAGGAACTGTACTGATGACAATGATATGATCGGTAACTGTTCACACGGCACTATCCCACGAGGTGTTTTGGCATGTTTTTTGCCAAAATCCCGAGACATATAAGGCAAAATTTGATTTTTGAATATTGTAAAACCTGCATATGTGTTGTAAACTTCAACGCATATGCAGGTTTTGCCTATTCATCTTCTAATGTTACAATGTTTAATGTGAGATTGGTTTCCATTAACACAATATGTTTTTTCATTTCACGTTCTGCTTTTGCAGAATCCTTTGTTATAATTGCTTTTAAAATTTTTTCGTGAGGTCCAATAGTATCTTTGACATTTTGTTTAATTGAAAAAGTATTATTTCTAAAATCCTTTAATCCCATATTTAATCGTTCCATAACATCAATCATTAAGTTATTTCCACATCTTTTTATAATTTCAGAGTGAAATTTTTCGTCCATGAGGGCAAGATTATTAGCATCATTTTTTGCAGCAGCATCGCAAAATTCTTTATGAATATTTTTTAAACATATGATGCCTTCTTCATCAATTTTTTCAGCAGTCATTTTTGCAGCAATGGGTTCAATTGCGTATCTTAATTCGAAAACATTTCTAAGATCAGTTTCGTTAGCTACAAGCCAGTTGATGGCAGGAGATGGTTTTTCTGCCTTTTTTTCTGCAACAAAAGCGCCCTTTCCTGTCTTTAATTCAACAATTCCCTTAGCTTGAAGAAAACGGAATGCTTCTCGTACAGTTCCACGACTGACATTTAAGTTCGTACAGAGCTCCTTTTCTGTAGGTAATTTTGTACCAGGCTGTAATTTTTCCTCTTTAATCAAATCTTTAATTCGTTCTTCTACTTGGTGAACGAGTGGCACACGTTTAATTGGTTCCATACATATGGCCTCCTTCCCTGTTGCATTTTTTATTAAAACTATGACGAGATACAGTTTTAATTATCATAGAGGATAAAAAAATATATGTCAAGTACATTGTAGGACATTATACAATATTTTTGGGTACTGATAAAATGATTGCAGAATTATGCAAAATGCATAAAAAATGTGGCAAAAAAAGAGACATTATGACAGAAATGATATTTCATGTTGACAAGATGAAAGAAAAAGACTAATATACAAATTGTAAGACAATCCTACAAACAAACAATCAAACATAAGACAATATAACAAAGAGAGGAGAAAACATATGAGTGTAAAGTATGAAGGGATAATTCCCCCGATTGTTACTCCATTCACGGCAAGTGGAGAAATTGATGAAGAAAAAATCAGGCGTGAAATGGAAATCTGTCTGGATGCAGGCGCTGATGGAATCAGTGTTGGAGGAAGTACCGGAGAAGGACCGACATTACGTGATGAAGAGCTGACTCAACTGATTAAAATAGCCAGAGAATACGTAAAAGAAGGATCAGATAAAACGGTTGTCTGCGGAATAATGAGAACTTGTACAAGAGATGCTGTCAGAGCTGGAAAAACTGCAAAGGAAGCAGGGGCAGATGCAATTATGGTTACACCTACTGCTTATAATGTCCTGGTACCAAATGCAGAAGGTATGTTTGATTTTTATAATACAATTTCTGAAGAAGTTCAACTTCCAACAATTATTTATAATGTGATTCCACAAAATACGATATATCCTGATTTGTTCCATCGGTTGTTAAACGAAACGGAATATATTATGGGAATAAAGCAGAGTGTTGGAGGAATACAGGCTCTGTACGCAGACCTTATGGAAATTGAAGGTAAAGGTCGTGTATATGCGGCTACAGATGATATGATTTATTCTTGCTTTGATCTGGGGGCCAAAGGTGCAATTTCGGCGATTTTGTCAGTATTCCCTAAGGAATCGGTAGAAATGTGGAAATGTGCGCAGACAGGAGAGCATTTACGTGGACTGGAAATTCAACAGTCTTTATATAAAAAATGGCAGGTTCTTGGAGGCAACCAGTTCCCAATTAAAATGAAATATGCATTGAAGTGTCTGGGACGTGATTGTGGATATTGTAGAAGTCCAATTACGTATTTACCAGAAGAAGAAAAGAAAGCAATTCGTGAAGCATTCACAAAGTAAAAATAAAATGTAAAGATTAAAGGAGGAAATGAGTTATGAACAAATTTGTTGCTAAATATGGAAGGATTCTGGTACCGCTTATTACACCTTATGGAGAAAATGAAGAAGTTGATTATGTTCAGTACGAAAAATTGATTGATTATATCATTACTAATAAATTAGGAGATTCTTTGATCGTTACAGGAACAACAGGAGAAGCAAGTCTTTTAACATTTGATGAAAGAGTCAAGTTGATGGAAACAGCTATAAAGGCTGCAGCAGGACGAATGCCAGTAATTGCAGGAACTGGCTGTGCAAGTACTAAAGAAACTATTGCGCTGACACAGAAAGCAGAGGAACTTGGAATAGAAACCTGTCTTGTAGTAGTTCCATTTTATAATAAACCCACACAGGAAGGTATTTATCTGCACTATAAGAAATTGGCTGAGAATACAAAGGTAAATATTATGCTTTATAATATACCTATTTTTGTAGGTGTGAATATGGAACCGGAAACAGTCAGAAGACTTGCAGAAATTCCTAATATTATTGGAATCAAAGATGAAGCTGGAATCAATCCAACACAGGTTACAGACTTCTTCCTTGCAACAAAAGATGTTGATCCAGATTTTGCAATTTATAATGGAGACGATGTAATGCTTCTTCCAACGATTGTGCAGGGAGCTATGGGACTTGTGTCTGGTGGAGCACAGATTTTTGGACATGAAATTCGTGTAATTTTTGATGCGTTTGAGGCTGGTGAGAATGAGAAAGCAAAAGAAACTTTTGAACCGCTTTACCGTTTCTGCAAGAGTACAGGTCAGAATGGCCGTATTCTTCCGAACTCGATTATGCGTCCGGCAATAGAAGCAGTATCTGGAATCAAACTTGGAAATGCAAGACTGCCATTGGCACCGCCGACGGATGAAGAAATGAAAGTAACTCTTGGTATTCTGAAAGATATTGGAAAAATTTGAAAAATAGTTTATAATATTGAATGTATTCTGTAAATACATGAAAGGAGTAGGCAAATGAAGAAAGGATTAGCATTACTTACTACATTAGGATTAGCAATAACAGGATGTACGACAAATGTTTTTGCAGCAGATGTTGTGATTAAACTTGCAGATGTGCAGGCCGAAAATGATGTTGAAACACAATTTGAATATAAATTTGCAGAATTAGTTAATGAAAAAAGTGATGGTCGAATTGAAGTCCAGGTATATCCGGCTGGACAGATGGGAGAAATGACAGATATTTTGACGGCAGTACAGTCTGGATCTATGCAGATGACCAGAACAAATCCATCATGGCTTGCAGATGCAGGTGTTTCTTCAATGAATCTTCTTGCGCTTCCTTTCGTGTTTGATGATCTGGACAGTGCTAACAAGGTTCTGGACAGCGATGTTGGACAGAAAATCCTTAATCAGGTAGAAGAAAGTGACACAATGGTAAAAGCACTTGGTTATCTTGAACCATCAGGACGTTATTTTTTCTTTAAAAATAAAAGAGTTGCGAATTTGAAGGATATTGCAGGATTAAAAATTCGTGTACAGACGAATGATCTTGCGACTAAAATGGTAAGTAGTCTTGGAGCATCTGCAACTCCTATTTCTTACAATGAATTATATAGTTCGCTGCAGACTGGCATTGTTGACGGAGCAGATAATCCGCTGAAGGGAATCTTAAATATGAGCTTTTATGAGGTTGGTTCATATGTGTTGGATATGCCTCATCAGTATGAAGCAAGTATCATCATTATTAATTCTGATTTCTTCAACAGTTTAAGCGAGGAAGATCAGGCAGTGATCAATGAGGCTATGGAGGAAGGCGCTGAATACTTTAAACAGATTTCCGACGAGGCTTTGGAAGGATATCGTTCGCAGCTGGAAGAAAAAGGAATGGAATTTGTTACACCTGATGATCCGCAGGAGTGGAAAGATGCGGCGCAGACTATCTATTCGGAATTTACAGAGGGAAATGAAGATCTTCTTCAGGAAATTATAGATTGTCAGAAATAATCTGTGAAAGTGCAGCCCGGGTGAATCAGAATGTGAACTGAGTCATCCGGGCTGTTTCAGATAGGCAGCTTAAGGCAATGGAGGTATTCATATGGGGAAAGAACAGGTAGATGAAAAACATGAAATTAAATTTTTCGAAATAATTTATAAGTTGATTGAATTTGTCAGTGCGCTTTGTTTATGTGGACAGGTAATTATTATTTCAATTGCCGTTATTGGAAGATACATATTCAGTTACACTCCCACGTGGTCTGAAGAAATTGCCAGAGTTTTAATGGTGTGGATGTCTTTTCTCACAGCCAGCATGGCAATTAAAGACAACTCACATGTAAGAATTTCCGTATTTGATAAATTTTTTGGAGAAAAAGCACTTAAAATTCGAGATATCATATTTTCAATTTGTAATATTGCTTTTAGTTTAATACTTTTTTGGGAAGGATCTAAATTAGTCATACAGACTTCCAGAACAAAACTTCCAGGCAGTGGAATTTCATCAGGTATACTATATGCATCAATTTGTGTGGGCGGATTACTTATGGCAATTATGCTAGTTTATAGAATGGGGGCGAAAGTATGTCAACGGAAACAGTAGGAACGATTATTCTTTTTGCAAGTTTTTTTATTATGATCTTTGCAGGAAATCATATCATTTTTTCAATAGGTATTTCTACATTATTAACTTTGTTATACTTAAAAGTTCCACTTATGACAGTTGCCCAGCAGTCAGTTAAAGGTTTAAACTCTTTTTCTCTGATGGCTGTCCCATTTTTTATTCTGATGGGTGACATTATGTCGGCAGGCGGCATAACGGATCGACTGGTTAACCTGGCAAATGCACTAGTCGGGTGGATGCGGGGCGGTATGGCAATGGTGAATGTCCTGGCATCTATGTTCTTTGGAGGAATTTCAGGATCACCTACTGCTGATGTAGCGTCATTAGGACCGATTGAGATAGAAATGATGGATAAGTCTGGATATGATAAAGATTTTTCTACAGGACTTACAATGAGCAGTGCTATTCAGGGATTACTAATACCACCAAGTCATAATATGGTTATTTACTGTATGGCAGCGGGAGGCGTTTCTGTTGGACAGATGTTCATGGGAGGCATTATTCCAGGTGTATTTCTTGGAATCGTGCTTATGGTATTTTCCTATTTTGTGGCATTGAAAAAAAATTATCCTAAAGGTGAAAAGTTTTCACTTAAAATTGCAGTAAAAGCATTTGTTGATGGAATTTGGGGAATCCTCACAATTCTTATTGTAGTAGTAGGTGTAGTTGCGGGGGTTTTTACAGCGACAGAGTCTGCAGCAATTGCATGTGTCTATTCTATTATTGTCGTATTGTTTATTTACAAATCTGTTTCTATAAGAGAGCTGTTTGGGGTGTTTAAGAAGAGTCTTAAAACGCTGGCAATGGTAATGGCTTTAATCGGGGTATCATCAGCTTTTGGATGGGTAGTTTCTTATTTACGTATACCGATGAAACTTACTAATTTTATGATGAGTATATCTTCGAATAAAATAGTTTTGTTGTTATTAATTAATTTATTGCTGCTGGTTATGGGTGCGTTGATGGATATGATCTGTAGCATTCTGATTATTACACCGATTATTCTTCCAATTGTAGCAGCTGTTGGTGTTACACCTCTTCAGCTTGGAGTAATCATGATTTTTAACCTTGGAATTGGTCTTATGACACCGCCGTTTGGTGTATTACTCTATGTGTGCAGTGCGATAAGTGGAAGAAATATTGAGCAATTGGTAAAAGCAAGTGTACCATTTTATATTGTAATGTTTGGTGCTCTGTTAGCTATTACTTTTATTCCACAGCTTACAACTTTTCTTCCTGGAATACTATTTGGCTGACAGGAGGGAATGCACATGATTATAAGACGTACAAATTGTCAGAAAAATAAAGAGATTACATATGATACGGTAGTAGTTGGTGGAGGTATTGCTGGTGTATCAGCTGCAGCATCAGCTGCTAAAAATGGAAGTAAGACATTATTAATTGAAAGTGCTACTTTTCTGGGTGGCGTTGTAACAATGGGACCGCTAGAGGCATTAATGACGCAGTATGATGCTGATCGGAAAGTTATTGGCGGAATTGCTGATGAATTACTTGAATTAATAAAAGCGCAGGATAGGCAGGCTGAAAATGTAGATGATACAACAGGATATTGTAATAAAATTATTCCGTACCAGTCGGAATGTATGAAATATGCAATGTTATGTCTACTGGATAAGTATCAAGTTGATCTTATGATGGAGACAATGCTTGTAGAGGCAAATGTTAAAAATCAGGTTCTTGTCAGTATAGAAATACAAACGAAAAGAGAACGGCTTACAGTATATGCAAAGTCTTTTGTAGATTGCTCAGGGAGCGGAATATTGGGTTATTATTCTGGCTGTGACATTTTATTTGGAGATGAGAATGGAGTCAGTCAGCCAGTTACGGTATTAACAAAATGGGGAAATATAAATAAAGAACAGTTGAGAGAATATGTTCGCACTCATATGGATGAATTTACTTCTTTTAATAATGAACTGGATGTGGAAGCAGAGTTTTTACATCTATGGGGATTTGGCAAAACTTTGACTGAAGGATACGAAACTGGAAAATTAAGTTTAAAAAGAGAAGAAATGCATCTAATGGAATCAACAGTACCTGGAGAGGTTATACTCAATTTTTCCAGAATGGGTGCGAATCCATATGATGCTTTTGAAATGAGCAAGGCACAGCTTGATGGCTCCAGGCAAGTATATGAGTTGTTTCAATATTTTCGAGAGAAAATTCCAGCATTTAAAAATGCCAAAATAGTTCAAAATGGGTATGTGGGAGTTCGAGAAAGCGGACGTGTCAAGGGAAAATATGTATTGACCAGACAAGATATTATTTCAGAAGAAAAATGCAAAGATAGTGTTGCAATAGGCGCTTTTCCTATGGATATACATCAACAGGGAAGTGGAATGAAATATGAAAGAGTTTTAAGGGGATATGGAATTCCAGCATGTGCTTTGTGGTCAGAACATATAAAAAATTTGTTTATGGGTGGTAGATGCATAAGCTCTACATTTGAAGCTAATGCATCTTGCAGAATTTCAATTACGTGTATGGCAACGGGGCAGGCAGCAGGAGTTATGGCCTCTGAATATCAGGAAGGAATAAACGAAGAAGTTTTGATTCGTAACTCCAGAGATATACTTGTAAGTCAAAATGCCATCATTTAATAATAAGAGGTCATGTTTCTGTGAAGAGACATGGCCTTTTATGTGAGACAAGAAATATAAAACAATTTAAAGAGAGACTTGGAATATCAATCAATTAAAACTGATATAGTAGGCTGAGCTCAGCTTTTGTTTGTAGGATAATTCTATATTGTACGCTCTGGGGCGTTATGCTATAATACACACTAGGTTACTAGGTTAAAAAGGAGATTTTATAGTGAGTATTCATGATAAGTATAAAGTATTGCAGAAGAACCTGAAAGATATGGGAAGTGTTGCAGTTGCATTTTCAAGTGGCGTGGATTCTACCTTTCTTTTGAAAGCGGCGCTGGAAGCACTTGGAAAGGATAAAGTAATCGCAGTGACAGCCAGTTCCTGTTCATTCCCGGAGAGAGAATTGAAAGAAGCGACGGAATTCTGCAAAGAAAATGGTGTTCGTCATATTATCTGTAAATCAGAGGAGCTGGATATTGATGGCTTTCGACAGAATCCGAAGAATCGCTGCTATCTGTGCAAGCATGAACTGTTTGAAAAAATCTGGCAGATTGCAAAAGAAAACGGCATGAATGCAGTAGCCGAGGGCTCCAATATGGATGATAACGGTGACTACCGTCCGGGACTGATTGCTGTTAAAGAGCTTGGTGTCAGTAGTCCGCTTCGTCAGGCTGAGCTGTATAAAGAAGAAATCCGTGAACTGTCCAAAGAGATGGGACTTCCTACATGGGACAAACAGTCTTTTGCCTGTCTTTCTTCCCGTTTTGTTTATGGAGAAACAATCAGTGAGGAAAAACTTGGAATGGTGGACCAGGCGGAACAGCTTCTTCTGGACATGGGCTTCCATCAGATCCGTGTACGCATTCACGGAAATATCGCCAGAATTGAAGTTCTGCCGGAGGAAATAGCAAGACTTGTAGAAGAAGAAAACAGAACCAGAATTGCGAAGCAGCTTAAGGAATATGGATTTGATTATGTGACTCTGGATCTTCTGGGATATCGTACAGGAAGCATGAATGAAACATTAACTAAGGAAGAGAAGGAGATTAAGAAATAAATGTTAAATCAGTTTTCCAGAACAGAACTGCTATTTGGTAAAGAAGCAATGGAGAAACTTGCCGGCTCCAGAGTTGCCGTTTTTGGAATCGGTGGAGTTGGCGGTTATACAGTAGAGGCGCTTGTGCGAAGTGGAGTAGGTGCGATCGATCTGATCGATGATGATAAGGTATGTCTGACCAATCTGAACCGTCAGATCATTGCGACAAGAAGTACGGTTGGTAAATACAAAGTAGATGTTATGAAGGAGCGAATCCTTGATATCAACCCGAAGGCAGAGGTTAATGTTCACAAATGTTTTTATCTGCCGGAAACGAAAGATGAGTTCGATTTTTCCAAATATGATTATGTAGTGGATGCGGTTGATACGGTAACAGCGAAGATTCAGCTTGTTATGGAGGCAAAGGAAGCTGGTGTTCCGATCATCAGCAGTATGGGAGCAGGAAACAAATTTGATCCGACTGCTTTCCAGGTAGCGGATATTTACAAAACATCTGTCTGTCCGCTGGCAAAGGTTATGCGCCGTGAGCTCAAGAAGCGTGGAATTAAAAAATTAAAGGTTGTGTATTCTCAGGAAAAACCAACCCGTCCGATCGAGGATATGTCAATCAGCTGTCGTTCACATTGTATCTGTCCTCCGGGTGCAGCACATAAGTGTACAGAACGTCGTGATATACCGGGATCTACTGCATTTGTTCCATCGGTTGTAGGGCTTATTATTGCGGGAGAAGTAATTAAAGATCTGGCAAGAGTATAATTGAAAAAGTATAAAATCAATGATAAGATAAATTCATGTTATTGACTCCATGTTTTGCACAAAGGAGAGAATGTGTATGAGAAAGAAAAGTAAAAGTGCAGCGATACTGGCCGTGATCATGGCGATGACCCTGGCAGGAAGTTCTGCGGTATATGCTGAGGAGAATCCTTCTGCGAAAACAACTGAAACGGATGATAATGAAAAGGAAGACACAAGGGCAGCAGAGAATGAACCTGCTCCATGCAATGAAGGTGAGCATGAGCTTATAGAAAGTAAAGTCGTTCTGCCAACCTGTACAGAAAGAGGTTATACGATCTACAAGTGTAAAGCGGATGGCTGTACCTACGAAGAAAAGAGAGATGAGACAGCTGCGCTTGGTCATGAACTGAAAGAAGTTTCCATGCAGGAGGCGACAGCAGATAAACCAGGTGTGATTACATATAAATGTCAGAGACAGGGATGCGATTATACAGAACTGGCGGAGATACCGGTCAAAAATACAAATACTGTTGATGGCAAAACAGACGATGCAGATACAAAGACAGATGAGACGCCGGGAACAGATGCCGACAGCAAATCAGAAGATGGCAAAACAGATGCTTCTGAAGAAGATAAAAATTCTAATACAGAAAATGCTTCCGTAGATAAAGACAGTACTTCCGGAAAAACAGATCCGGCTGATTCAGACACTTCTGCCGATAGTAAAAATGAAGATGCAGAGGAAGACCTGCCAGATGAAGATATCGATGAAGAATATGCTTCTTTTGCATCTTCCACTTCGACTGATATTGTGACGGAGTATGATCCGGAAACTGCAGTTGGTACGATTTGTGTTGCAAAGAAAGATTCGGATGATCCGACGGAAACAGAGGAAGTTACCGGTATGACAGTTCCAACAGAAACGACAGAGATCAGGAAAGATTCAGAAGGAAATATTACAGATCTTGCGATTTCTACATCCATCAATGAGATCAAAAATGGATTTTCACTGACAAGTGAGAATAAGAAACTTCATTCAATCGCTATCATTGATGAAAAAGATCCAGAGAATCACTGGATCACACTGAGAGCAAAAGAAACTGTATCTGAGCTTGGAATTCATATTTATAACGGAAATAATAAAATCATCATAACACTTACAGAAAATGAAAAACCATTGAACATAATCAAGGTTTCTGATACAGAGAAAGAAGTGATTCTGACGACTTCCACCAATGGAACCTGTGTGATCAACAAGGTGGTTCAGAATATTTCTGTGGATAAAGACTGGAAGTATTCGGACAAGAAAACTCTGGGCAGAAAGAACCAGATTATTCTGAATAATATAAAGGGAAGTGCTCCATATCTGGAACTTGAGTATGTGAAAGATGAGACTGTAACGACATCTGTATCTGCAAAAGATGAAAATGCTGCAGGAGTTCTGGAAAATGGAAATACCAAAGTAGGAAATTCTGAATCAAAAGGTTCTGCTGCAGAGAAACAGAAAGATCCGGACGAAGAATTATACTGGATTCAGCCATATGGAGAGGAAAATCAGGAGCCGATTGTAATTACAGTTTATAAGAAATAAAAGTGTTTTTACAACAGATATGTCTGGATTTTTTATGTGAGTAAAAAAACAGGTCATTATCGTCCAGAACAGGAGATAATGACCTTATTCATTTTGTATACAATTTTACAGAACGGCTAATTCTGTTGTAATAAGCAGATTAATACTTACCCACAACGGTTGCTTTGAGCAGATTTGTGTTGCCAGGATGTCCAAGAGGAACACCAACTGTAAGAACAACGATATCTCCTTCTTTGACATAACCTTTTTCTTCAGCTGCTTCTGTAGCGTGAAGAAGAAGAATCTCCATGCTGTATTCCTCTTTGGTCAGGAGTGGCGTTACACCCCAGATCAGGTTCATCTGACGCCAGGTACGCTCATCCGGAGTACATGCAATGATCTGGCATCCCGGACGATATTTGGAAACCATGCGTGCAGTATTTCCGGAACGAGTAACTGCGATGATCGCTTTTGCGTTCAGGTCGATTGCTGTCATGCAGGTAGCATGAGAAATAGCGGTAGTTACATTTGTAGCATGATCTTTTGAAGAAGTGCTGAACTGTTTATTGTAGTCAACATCAGCTTCTGTACGAACTGCAATTTTAACCATTGTCTTAAGTGCTTCAATTGGGTATTTACCGGCAGCAGTCTCACCGGAAAGCATGATCGCACTTGTTCCCTGATAGATCGCATTGGCAACGTCAGTGGTCTCAGCACGTGTCGGACGCGGATTTTTGATCATGGAATCCAACATCTGAGTAGCTGTGATAACCTGTTTGCCGGCACTGTATACCTTTGCAATGATATCCTTCTGGATAACCGGTACGTCTTCAAGCGGAATTTCAACACCCATATCACCACGGGCGATCATGATACCATCTGCAGCTTCAATGATGCTGTCGATGTTGTCAACACCCTGCTGGTTCTCGATCTTTGCGATGATCTTGATGTCATGTCCGCCGTTTTTCTCAAGGATATCACGGATTTCTTTGACATCGGCAGCAGTTCTGGTAAAGGAAGCTGCAATAAAATCATAGCCTTCTTTAATACCAAACAGGATATCATCGTGATCTTTTGGGCTGATAAACGGCATGTTTACTTCTACACCAGGGAGGTTGACGCCCTTCTTATTGCCGAGAACACCACCGTTTACGACTTTACAGATGATGTCCTGACCTTTGATCTTCTTGACTTCAAGTCCGATCAGACCATCATCGATCAGAATGCTGTTGCCTGGTTTGACATCTTTATATAAATCTTTATAGGTAACAGAAACGATTTTTTCGTTTCCTACGATTTCTTCTGTAGTTAAGGTAAATTCTTGACCTTCCTTCAGTGTGACCTTTCCATTTTCAAATTCGCGGATACGAATTTCAGGCCCTTTTGTGTCGAGAAGCGCAGCTACCGGTTTATTGAGTCTTGTACGAATTTCTTTTAATTTATCAATACGGCCTTTTTGTTCATCATGTAAACCATGAGAGAAGTTAAAACGTGCTACGTTCATTCCTTCTTTAACGAGTTCTTCCAGAACACCGTCCTTATCAGTAGACGGACCAAGGGTACAGATAATTTTTGTTTTGCGCATTCAAATTCCTCCTACTTTTCCTAAAAAATACACCTTTATTCTAACACATTATTTTCAATGCACAAGTAAAGTTTTTGATAAAATACACGTTAAATTTCTAACATTTTTTACGTTATTGTGAGAAAAATATATGGGAATCGAAAGTAAAATAAAAGAAAAATTCCGATGCCTGAAACTATTTATTTAAAAAGTAGCAGACATCGGAATATGTAAAATTAAATTTTATAAATTTAGAAACGAGTATGACGATTGATGTACTTAGCTTTATATTTGGAGTATACGATTGTCTGATCCTTGTACAGACCATAGTATCCGGATACGGCATAACTGATAGATACAGCAATCAGGTAATAGGACGCACCACGGAAGCCAAACAGCTCAAATGCGATCAGGATGGAAGTGATCGGGCAGTTGGTAACGCCACAGAAAAGGGCTGCCATTCCGGCGGCTGCACAGATGGATGGGGAAAGACCGATCAGGTGTCCCATGATACATCCGAATGTTGCTCCGATGCAGAAGGACGGAACAATCTCACCACCGCGGAAACCGGCACGCATGGTCAGTGCAGTGAGTACGAGCTTCCAGAAAAAGTCCAGCGGGCGAGCCTGACCATTCTCGACAGCAAGCTCGATCAGGTTATTTCCGGCACCCATATAATCAGAGGTGCGCAAAAAGAGTGTGATCACAATAATGATGGCACTGGCTGCGACGATACGGATATATGGATTTTTTAAAAATTTCGCATAAAGTTTGCTGACACCCTGAAGTGCTATACAGAAAATAATACTGATGGCAGCACAGGCAACGGCAACAAGAACCATCTTGAGTCCTGTTTCGATGGTAAGTTCCGGGATATTGACTACATGAAAAGATTCCGGATTGATGCCAAAGCCCGCCGCAAACTTTGAGGCAATAATGGATGCAATCACACATGGAACCAGTGCGGCATAATACATAATGCCAACGCTCACGACCTCCATAGAAAAGACTGCCGCTGCCATCGGTGTTCCGAAAACTGCGGAGAAAGCAGCACTCATACCGCACATGACCATGACATGACGGTCTTCTTCATCGAGGTGAAACCAGCTTCCAAGCTGATTGCCGATGCTTCCGCCGAGCTGAATTGCAGCACCTTCACGACCGGCAGATCCACCGGCAAAGTGAGTCAGGATCGTAGAAACGAAAATCAGCGGAGCAGAACGAAAAGGCACATCATCCTGAGAACGGATCGTTGATAAAACCTGATTGGTTCCGCCATCTTCCTGACCGAATTTCTGATACAGAAAAACAATGATCAGACCGGAAACAGGAAGCAAGAAGAATACCCAGAAATGCTCTGTACGATAGTTGGTTACGAATTTCAGTACTCTGGCAAAAAGGCTGCTGATGAAGCCTACGCTCAGTCCGGTCAGTACTGCCAGAACCAGCCATTTAATAAGATTGGTCATATCATATCGAATGTGATCGATATAATAGTGCAGGTTATGGATTTCTTCTGGTTTTTTTTTATCCTGTGTGTTGTTCATAGCTTCCTTTTATTCCTGTGTAATTCCGGTTACTTCGTATCCGGCATCTTTGATCGTCTGACGGATCTTGTCCTCATCAACCTTTTCCGGTGCTGTGAAAACGGTTGTGTTATTTTCGTGAGAAGATACAACGTCTTCAACGCCGAATGCTTTCTTAATAGCTTCGTTTACATGTGCTTCGCAATGTCCGCACATCATTCCCTCAACATTAACTGTAACTTTTACCATAGTTTTTTGCTCCTTTTCTTTTTTATTATAATCATTTTTTACTTCAATGGAAGTAGCTTGTTTAATTTTTTTGTCCTTTTTTGTGTCGTGGATCTTAAACAGGTTCAGACGAAGGGCATTGGTGACAACGCAGAAGCTGGAAAGACTCATTGCGGCGGCACCGAACATCGGATTCAATGTCCATCCGAAAATCGGGATCCATACACCGGCAGCCAGTGGAATGCCGATCACATTGTAGAAAAATGCCCAGAAAAGATTTTCGTGGATATTTTTCAGGGTTGCACGGCTGAGACGTACTGCAGCAGGAACATCGCTTAAACGACTCTTCATCAGAACGACATCAGCGGCATCGATCGCGATATCAGTTCCGGCACCGATCGCGATTCCGATATCTGCGCGGGTAAGTGCAGGGGCATCGTTGATTCCGTCACCGACCATGGCTACTTTGCCCTGTTCCCTGAGTGAACGGATCACACTTTCCTTGCCATCCGGGAGAACACCTGCGATGACATCATCAACACCGGCTTGTGCACCGATCGCTCTTGCGGTGCGTTCATTATCACCGGTCAGCATGACAACACGGATTCCCATATTCTGGAGTTCTTTGACCGCCTGTGGGCTGTCTTCTTTGATAACATCGGCAACAGCGATAATGCCGACCAGTTTACCATTCCGGGCAAAAAGCAGGGGCGTTTTTCCTTCTTCTGCAAGTTTTTCTGCCTTCTGGGAAAGGGTGGCAGGAACGTTTACCTGGCTGCTGATGAATTTCATGCTTCCACCGATCAGAGTTTCCTGATCGAGTACTGCAGAGAGCCCGTTGCCGGGAAGGGCATGGAAATCAGTAACCTCCGGCGCTGTAAGATGTTGTTCTTCAGCATGTTTAAGAATCGCTTTCGCGAGCGGATGTTCACTTTTTTTCTCCAGGGCAAATGCCATGGTGAGGAGTTCCTGTTCGGAGATTCCATCTGCAGGGAGCAGATCAGTAACTTCCGGCTGGCCGCTGGTGATCGTACCGGTCTTGTCCAGGGCAACAATCTGAACCTTGCCGGCCTCTTCAAGAGAAACGGCAGTTTTGAACAGGATACCATTTCTGGCCCCCATTCCGTTGCCGACCATGATCGCTACCGGAGTAGCAAGTCCGAGGGCACATGGGCAACTGATAACGAGAACGGAGATACCGCGGGCAAGAGCATAGCCAAATTCGTGTCCGGTCAGAAGCCAGATGATCGTAGTAACGATTGCAATCGTAATAACTGCCGGAACAAAAACACCGGAAACGCGGTCTGCGATTTTGGCGATCGGAGCTTTGGTAGCGGCGGCATCACTTACCATTTTGATGATCTGGGAGAGAGTGGTGTCTTCGCCGACACGGGTTGCTTCGCATTTGATAAATCCGGACTGGTTGACGGTTGCGGCGGAAACAAGATCTCCGGCTGCTTTGTCAACAGGGATGCTTTCGCCGGTAAGGGCAGATTCATTGACGGCGCTGGTTCCTTCAATGATCACACCATCGACCGGGATATTTTCACCAGGACGTACGACAAAGATATCACCCTTGTGAACCTGTTCGATCGGAACGGTTACTTCCTGATCGCTTCTAAGAACAATGGCGGTTTTGGGGGCAAGTTTCATGAGGCTCTTAAGAGCATCGGTCGTTTTTCCCTTGGAACGTGCTTCGAGCATTTTTCCAACAGTGATCAGCGTCAGGATCATTGCGGCAGACTCGAAATAAAATTCCATCATGTAGTTCATAACGGCAGCGGAATCACCGTCTACCTGTGCTCTTGTCATGGCAAAAAGTGCGTAGACACTCCATACAAATGAGGCCATGGAGCCGAGTGCAACCAGTGTGTCCATATTGGGGGCACGGTGCCACAGACTCTTAAATCCGCTGATGAAGAATTTCTGGTTGATGACCATGACGATTCCGGCAAGCAGAAGCTGGACAAGTCCCATAGCAACGTGGTTATCGTTAAAAAATGCCGGGAGTGGCCAGCCCCACATCATATGTCCCATGGAGAAGTACATCAGAACGAGTAAAAATCCGATGGAAGCGATCAGGCGGCGTTTGAGAACCGGTGTCTCGTGATCTTCCAGGGCTTCCTCGGCTTCAGACATGGAAACCTGTTCTTTATTTGCACCCTTGAGTGATGCGCCGTAACCTGCCTGCTCTACGGCAGTGATGATGTCATGAGAGGATGCGGTTCCTTCAACTCCCATAGAATTTGTCAGAAGGCTGACCGAGCAGGATGTAACTCCCGGCACTTTGGATACGGCCTTCTCCACACGGGAACTGCAGGCAGCGCAGCTCATCCCGGTGACGTTGTATTGTTCCATTGTATTACCTCCTATTTCATTAGCTTCTGCAGAGTTGCAACCAGCTCATCGATGGTTTCATCTTTACCTTCGCGGATATCACGAGCCACACAGGTACGGATATGATTCGCGAGAAGTTCTTTGTTAAAAGAATTGACGGCGGCATTAACGGCGGCTGACTGAATGAGGATATCGTTGCAGTAAGCATCGTTTTCCAACATTCCTATGATTCCCCGGATCTGCCCTTCGATACGTTTCAGACGGTTGATGAGTTTCTTGCGGTCAGCTTCTGAACGGTCGGTGTGCCTGGTACAGCAGCAGGCAGGAGCGGATGGGGTGGCATTATCATTGCTGCAACAAGATTTTTCCTGAGTAGCTGCTTGTTCCTTTATAATTTCTTCTGTCTTTGTAGAGGAACTGGCATTAAAGTTATTATGATCCATAAGCAAACTTCCTTTCGTTCGAGATTTATTATATCAGATGTGAGATGACTCCCACCTCGCAGCAAGAATGTCGATGGCATTCCTGAACCATATACCCTACATGGGTATATTTGCTATACTTGTAATATATACCCGTGTAGGGTATTCGTCAAGAGAAAATAAAAAAGGACCATCGGGTTTATACCCCGATAATCCTCTTACTGATGAAAAAGGACACCCCGGCGGTCAGTGCTTCCGCAATCCAGAAAGCGTTCCATACTCCGACGGCTCCGAAGAAATGACTCAGGATAAAAGCGGCCGGAAGGATAATGATCAGGTATCTGCAGAGAGAGACGATCAATGATGCACTTCCTCTGCCAAGTCCTTCCAGTGCACCGCATGCTGTGACGGATACAGAAGAGATCAGAAATCCTGCACAGATGATTCGAAGTGCTGTTTTTCCGGCGGTGATCGTCTCCGGATTTGTGGTGAACATTCCCATCAACTGTCCCGGAACAGTCAGACAGATGATCGTTCCGACAAGCATGATCACACCACTCATACAGAGCGTAACATAATAGATTTTTTTCACACGTTTATGTTCCCCGGCACCATAGTTATAACCAATGACCGGACGCATTCCCTGTACGATTCCACTTGCCGGAAGATACAGGAATGTCTGTAGTTTGTAGTAGATTCCAAGGATCACGACATAACTCTGTGAGTAGGCTGCCAGGAGTCCGTTCAGTGCAGAAACCAGGACAGAAGGCAGCGCAAGATTCAGTGCACCTGGGATGCCGACAGAGTATAATCTTGCTGCCAGAGCCATGTCCGGGTGGAGATGGCTGCGGCTGAGCTGAACCTGGAGAGGTTTTATTTTATATACGATCAGGTAGAAAACAAGATTAAATACCTGTCCCAACCCGGTTGCCAGTGCAGCGCCTTCAATACCGAGTGCCGGGAACGGACCAAGGCCAAAGATCAGCAGCGGATCGAGGATGATATTGGAAACACAGCCAATCATCAGACCGATCATCGTAACCTTCATCTTGCCGACACCCTGGAAGATCTTTTCGTAGGCAAGATTTATGGTGTTTATGACAGCAAAGAGAAAAACAATTGTAGAATAACGGATTCCAAGGTCAATGACATCTGCATCACCAGTAAAAAGTGCCAGAAATCCAGGCATCACAAGGATACAACCGATTGTCAGAATTACACCATGCAGACCGGACAATGCAAGCCCGTGTGTGGCTGCTTTGCTGGCAGTCTCTCTGTTTCCGGCACCAAGACAGATGGCAATCTGTGAACTGATACCAATTCCAAAACCAATCGCAATCGCATTGGCGAAGTTTTGGACAGGAAAAACAAGCGACAGCGCGGTCATGGCATTTTCACTGATCTGTGCGACAAAGAAACTGTCCACAATATTGTACAGAGAATTTACAAGCATTGAGATGACCATTGGCAGAGCCATGGACAGAATCAGTGGAAAGACCGGTTTTTCTTTCATAAATGTATCGTTCATAGAAAACTCCTTTCAAATAAAAACATCTGCAAGTGCCGGTATTTCTGAAAAATCTGTATCGGCGGAGCAGACATAAAAAAACGCCGCACAACTACCGCAATGGGTAATTGTGTGGCGAAAAATGGTCGGACCAGAAAAATCCACACTATGTTTTGGAAATTAAAATTGTTGTAAACATGAAAGAACAGAATCGTTGTTTACAGACACAGATTGTAGCATATAAATAAGAAGAACGTCAATAAGAAGATTGTACAAAAAGGAGATGTCCGACCTCATTTGGATGGTCAGGTATCTCCTTCCGTCAAATCTCCAGATCACGGATCTTCTGATTCGTCCATGGATTTCGCTGCTGGAGGGTGATCTCTTTTGAAACGTATGGGTGGAGTAATGTATTAAATATAAACGGAATCGTTCGCAGATTATTGTATACAACTCTGTACAACTGGCCTTCTTGCGGGGATTTCAACAATGTGCTACACTAAAGTATGATTTGAGATGATGAGGATGAAAATGAATTAAGAAGAAAGGAAGCAGGTGTTTCAAAGGAAGGAAACACGCGGAAAGTAGAATATTATGAAAACACTTCTTACATTACAGCTTACGATCTTTCTGCTCGTGGCTGTAGGATTTTTAATGAAAAAAATACATATCATTGGACCACAGGGGCAAAAAAACATCAATGACCTTGTTATTTATCTGATCCTGCCGTGCAACATTCTTCATGCGTTTACGCAGAGTGCAGCAGATGGAAATTTTATAAAATATCTGGAAATCCTTCTTATATCTATAGGTATTCAGGTATTCTGTGTGATTTATGGAAAAGTGATGTTCCGAAAAGAACCGGAAGGACGATATAAATGTCTTCAGTATGGAACCATCTGCTCGAATGCGGGATTTCTTGGAAATCCGATCGCAGAGGGAATTTATGGCGCAGAAGGTCTGGTGCTTGCCAGTGTTTATCTGATTCCACAGAGAATCATGATGTGGTCCTCCGGGTTGGCTGTTTTTTCCGGAAGCAGTGATAAGATGAAAACACTGAAAAAAGTCGTAACCCATCCGTGTATTCTGGCATGCGTTCTCGGAATTATTCTGATGGTTACAGGACTTCCACTGCCACTTGGACTTGACGGTGCAGTAACGGCAGTTGGAAACTGCAACACTGCTATGTCCATGATGGTCATTGGCATGATCCTTGCGGACATTGATCTCAAAGATTTCTGGGACTGGACAGTTGTAAAATATACTGTACACAGACTGGTCGTTATTCCGGCGGTCGTTTATATTGTATGCAGTTTCCTGCCATTGAATAAAACAGTCCTTGGTCTTTGTGTGCTTCTGGCAGCGATGCCGGCGGGTGCGACAACCAGTATCCTCGCAGAGAAATATCAGGTCGATTCTCCGTTTGCAACGAAGATGGTTATTTTTTCCACGCTGCTGTCATTGCCGACGATCTGTCTGTGGAGTATCTTCCTGCAGTAGGAGAAGTAGAAGAGAATTTGTAATAATGCATAGAGTTCTATATATGGATATGCTAAAATAGAACAAAAGGGAGAGGCAGGTGGAAATTAAGCCTGAAAAATATGCTGGATGAAATATTTGCAGGGTTACTTTCATTTACAGAAGATGAATGCTTTATTAAAAAAATAAAAGAATAAATACCATACGAGGAAATTTCCCAAAGTACGTAAGATAGCAAAATATAAAGACAGAAAGGGAAAAGCCTCATGGCGAAAAACAACACAACATTTGATAATGTATTTCGGACAATGCTTGAGAAGATGCCGGAGCTGATTGTGCCAGTGCTCAATGAGATATTTGGAACAAATTATCCACTTGATGTTCCGTTGGAACAGCTACGAAATGAACACCAGACGCTGAATGGTGAAAAAATTACTGATTCATACTTCAGAATTGGAAAAAAAGGTTATCATTTCGAATGTCAGAGTACAGGTGACTCGAAAATGGTGATCCGAATGGTGGAGTATGATTTTGCAATCAGCATTGAAAACGTGAAAAAAGAAAATGGAATTTTCAGAATGAGATTTCCACACTCAGCGGTGATATATCTTCGTGGTACAAGAAAAAAGAGCCTCAGAATGGAACTGATCATGCCGGACGGAAAAATTGTGCGGTATCAGGTTCCGGTTTTATGTGTGCAGAAGTATACGAAAGATGAAATTTTTCAGAAGAAGCTACTGTTTCTGTTACCTTTTTATATCATGAGATATGAAAAAGATAAAAAGAAAATTAATAAAAGTGAAACAGAACTGCATAAACTATTGGAAGAGTATGAATCTATACTGCAACACCTGGACAAGATACTTTATGATCAGGGAGCGATATATGGCAGACTGCTTGAGCTTATAAAAGAAATTTCCGACTACATATTCAAAAAAGAAGAATCGGTGAAGAAAGGAATAGGTGATATTGTGGGTGGAAAAGTGTTGGAACTGCAGACAGATAAAGCACTGCAGAAAGGCAAAGAACTTGGCGAGAAAATCGGTGAGATAAAGGGCATTTGTGAAACGGCACAAGAATTTGGGGGATCTAAGGAATCGCTGAAGAAAAAGCTGATCGAAAAGTTCAATCTTACAGAAGCAGAAGCCCAGAGTCACATCGATAAATACTGGAAAGAATAGAACAAAAGATAAATACAGAAAGTAAAAGAAAGCTTCAGAGCTCGTACAGTGAGCCCTGGGGCTTTCTTTGCGTATAGAATTATTTTTTTTGCTGTTATGAAATCTTCCATTTCTTTGGGATAGGAAATTTATAGATATTACATATCCCAGAATGTGTTCTAACAGGACATTTGATATGTTATAACGATTGACATGAGATAATTAATATCCTATAATCAGTAAAAGAAAGTCATACAATATCCGATTTTCGAGTCCGAGGTGCTATTTGATGGAAAAAATGCCGTACTATGCGATCACAGTCAGGAGATACAATATCCTGTTTCGACATACAGAGTGGTTCCACCAGACCCAGGACCTCTACAATGAAATCTTGCTTTTTTATTACCAGCTCTATCTGGAAACCTTTACAGATGAGCAGCCCGGCACACAGGAAGCACTCCGCATTCTGGAGAAACTGACAATCGTTGGCCGAGATAAGCAGCCGGTACCGAACCCACTTCCGTGGAAAAAGGTTCCCCTCTATTTTCGAAGAGCGGCAATTAACACCGCCACGGCAGCAGCCAAAAGTTATCTGGCAAGAGATAAGCAGGAACAGCCTACCGGGGCTTTCACAGAATCGGTAACATTCTATAAGGGAATGTATCGGGACTTTCAGGGAAATACAATTTCTTTAAAGCTCTGGGATGGAGAAGGATGGCAGTGGTCCAGACTGCGTCTCCGCGGAAATACAGTTCCGGAAGAAGGACAGATGATGTCACCGGCACTGGTTCTGAAGAAAGACCACGCGGAACTTCATATCCCATGGAAAGTACCAGTAACAGACGGACGTAGCGCCCGCGAACGCATTACAGCAGAAAATAAAATCTGTTCCACGATCTTTACCGGACAGGACGCCTGTGCAGTGTGCTGTATCCTCGATTCGGCCGGAAAACGAACGAGTTCCTTCTATATAAAAGGGGGAAGAGAATACGCCAATGCGAGCCGTCAGATTTATGAGCGGATCCACCGATCCGAACAGGTCCATGGTGGTGGCGGCAATGCAAAAGCAAATTACCGCTACTGGAAGAAACTGCGAAATCTCCATGAGCATTATGCACATCAGTTCAGCCGCCAGATCATTGATTACTGCAAAGAACAGAATGCCAGCATTCTGGTGTTGCCCGAATACAACAGAGATCATGGCAATATCATCCAGGCAAGCGTCGGAAAAAATTCCCCACTTCGTCTGGTTCCGTCCATCCGAGAAAAACTGAAATACAAGGCATGGCAGGAAGGCATCGTCGTTCTGGAGGTTCAACAGCATAATATCAATTCTGTGTGCAGCCAGTGCGGAGCCAAAATCCGCCGGAAAGGTGCGGATTTCCAATGCGAAAACGGCCATCGCGGCAGCAGATATCTGAATATGGCACAGAACCTTGGACAGAAATGCCTGGATAGCTTTAAGGAAAATCAGAAAAACAAATAATGGAAAAGTCAACGATAGAGTCGTTGTTTTCATGTGATGAGCGATCATCGCATCACGAATAGAAGTAGGTAACTACAAAGAGAGCAGCATCTATATGGTGCGGTTTTCGGGCTGAGTACCGCCCGCCGGAGTCCACGAGGACCCCGCAAAGACCGTGACTTTTACAAAAGCCGCGAGAGTACTCGAAGTTATATAAGAAGAGAATTATGTAAGAAAGAGAACATTGATACAGATTTATTTTTGACCGAACTGCATAACTGAAGGAAAGCTGGTTTGGGTTCTGAATGGAAGATGAAAATGAAAAAGAAAAAGACAGAACAGAAAAGAAGATAAATTTGCATTAGCCTGCCGAACTCGAGGAGTGAAGCGGGCTATTAGTGTGTATAAAATGAAGGGGAGAATGATGGTTTTAAATTACAGATGAAGAATACGAAAAAGAAAACAAGAAATATTCGATGGATGTTAGTAATCTACGATGTGGCAGTTTTTGCATTGGCTGCAATATTAATGTTTGCATTATATGAAGGAAACGACAAACTCTCACATATAGGAATTATTCAACAATCTATATTAGCGTTTGTATGTGTGTTTGCAAGTAGATTGATTGGTAATGTATATGGACAGATTTGGAGATATGGAGGTATTCAGTGCTATATAAGACTTCTTTGTACTGATGCGATTGCTTTTCTGGTTTACATGGGATTTGAACTGTTGTTACCGATTGAGAAGATTACTTTTCCAAGAATGTTGTGCCTAAGTTGTTTGAATCTGCTTGGCGCACTGTCATTACGCATGGCTTATCGCTATGCATATAAATGTGGTAATCAGGAGACTTTGGTTGGTCGGTTTCTTTCTTGGATTTTATATACAGTTTCTGGAGTTGCAGCAGCAAATAATAATGAATCGCAAAAGATTAAGATTGCCATTATAGGTGCAGGACGGGTAGGGGTCAGCTTTGCAGAGGAATTGCTTAATAATGAAGAAGCTGCCTACATACCAAGATGCTTTATTGATAATGATGTCGATAAGGTAGGGCGTGAAATCCAGGGGATTCCTGTATGGTCTGAGGATAAAGCAACATTTAGAAGGCTTAGTGAGTTAGAAGTTCAGGAAATTGTGTTTGCGATTCCTTCCATGGATGTAGAAAAGAAAAAAACGCTTTATGAATATTACAAAAACGCAGGATATAAATTGAAGGTTTATGACTATCCAATTGTCTATACAGCAGGTGGTAAAAGGCATCTAAGAGAATTTGATACTGAAGATTTGTTGTTCAGGAAACCTTTGGTTGTAGTGGATGAACGAACCAATGATTATTACAAGAATAAGGTGATATTAATTACGGGAGGCGGCGGTTCCATTGGTTCTGAACTTTGCAGACAGCTTGCGAAGATGTCACCGAAGAAGATTGTAATTTTGGATATATATGAAAATGGAGCATACGATGTACAGCAGGAATTAAAGATCGCATATGGCAGTGATTTGAATCTGCAAATAGAGATATGTTCAATTACTCATAAAAAGGCACTTGAAAAAGTGTTTGAGAAACATCATCCACAAATTGTTATTAATGCTGCTGCACATAAACATGTTCCATTGATGGAACATAACTGTGTGGAAGCAATCTACAACAATGTATTTGGAACACGAAATCTAGTTGAATTGTGTGAAAAATATGAAGCAGAACGTTTCATGATGGTTTCCACAGATAAAGCAGTAAATCCTACAAATATAATGGGAGCTACCAAGCGTATGTGCGAGATGATCGTGGAGAGTGCAAGCACACATGGAAAGGTAAAGTACAGCGCAACAAGATTTGGAAATGTGCTCGGAAGTGCTGGTTCAGTTATTCCATTGTTTCGAAGACAGATAGCAAACGGTGGACCGGTTACTGTTACTGACAAAAGAATTATTAGATATTTTATGACAATTCCAGAAGCATCACAGTTAGTACTTCAGAGCGGAGCGATGGCGAAGAATGGTGAACTGTTCGTGCTTGATATGGGAAAGCCGGTCAAAATTTATGATCTTGCAGAAAGTATGATCCGTTTGTCCGGGGTGCAGGGAGTATCAATCATAGAAACGGGGCTTAGACCTGGAGAAAAGCTTTATGAAGAACTTTTGGTTAAGACCGAGGAATTGGATAAGACCGAAAATAGCATGATTTTTATTGAAAGAGATACAGCATTGAGCAAGGAAGAAATAGATAATCGACTCGTTGTATTACAGGAGGCTTGTGACTCCGGGGATGATGATTTTGCACGTGAGGCATTAAGAAAAGTAGTGCCGACATTCAGAAAACCAGAGGAAGTAAATATAGAGATTGTTTGAAAATGAGGTGAAAAAATGTCTTTGGAATTAATGTATATTACAAATAATCCGGATGTAGCATTAATTGCTGAGAAGTATGGCGTTGGTAGAATTTGGATAGATCTTGAAACGTTGGGGAAAGAAGAACGTCAAAAAGGAATGAATACAGTTAAATCTAAGCATACTGTTGAAGATGTAAAGAAAATTAAGCCATTATTATCAAGAGCCAAGATGTTGGTACGTGTGAATCCGTGGAACAGAAATTCTTTAAAAGAGATAGAAAGTGTTATAGAGGCAGGTGCTGATATAATAATGCTCCCAATGTGGAAATCTACAAGAGAAGTCTTTGAATTTATAGAAACTGTAAATCGGAGATGTAAGACAATATTGCTATTAGAGACAAAGGAAGCAGTGGAGTGCTTGGATCAAGTACTAGTAAATGGAGGTATGGATGAAATATATATAGGTTTAAATGACCTTCATTTATCATATGGAAAAGAGTTCATGTTTGAACTTTTAGTAGATGGAACTGTAGAGAAACTAACAAAGAAAATATCTGCAGCAGGTTTGCCATACGGATTTGGTGGAATTGCGCGTTTAGGTCAGGGAGAATTACCTGCTGAAAAAATAATTATGGAACATTATCGACTTGGATCAACGAGAGTTATTTTATCGAGAAGTTTTTGTAATACAGATTTAATCATGGAATTATCGGAAATTGATGAAATATTTAGGAAAAACATTAAAAATTTACGGAAATATGAAAGTGAAATATGTCATATAACTAATTTTAATGAAAACCATGAAGAAGTTAAAAAAATTATAAAAGAGATTGTAAAAAAGAAAAGGAGTATGTGATGCAACATAAATTTTATAGAAATTATGGAAAAAGAATAATAGATATATTTTTCTCTTGTATAATGCTTTTAATATTATGGCCAGTGTTTCTTATTATAGCAATTTTAGTTAAATTGGATGATCAAGGACCTGCTATATTTGTGCAGGAGCGTTTAACGCTTAATGGTAGAGTTTTTAAAATGTATAAATTCCGTACTATGTGTGTTAATGCGGAAAAAAAAGGAACAGGGGTATATTCTTTTGAAAATGATCCAAGAATAACTAGAGTAGGGAAAATTTTACGTAAATTAAGTTTAGATGAGTTGCTGCAATTAGTTAATATTTTTAAAGGAGATATGTCTTTTGTAGGACCAAGACCTATTCTTACATATCATCCATGCAAATATGAAGATTATACAGAAAAAGAAAAAGAGATATTCACAATAAGACCTGGGATAACTGGATGGGCACAGATAAATGGAAGAAATACAGTTGATTGGGTTCAGCGTTTTGAATTAAATGAATGGTATGTAAAGAATTTATCGTTGAAACTTGATATAAAAATTGTGCTGAAAACTTTTTTACAGGTTTTTTCAACAAAAGAAACTATTATAGAAAGAGAAACAGCTAAAAGTTTTGAGGATCGTAAGAAAAATGAAAAATGACGTTACATTAAAACAATATAATATAGAATTTTTAAGAGAAAAAGCTATAGAAAGCTTGTTAAAAGTAGGTGTAAAAAAAGAAAATGCATATATTTTAGTTGATTCAATGTTAGAAGCAGATATATGTGGAGTACATTCGCATGGGGTAAGAATGTTACCTTCGTACATACAGAAATGTGAGAGAGGTGAATTCTCGTATGAGAATCCGACAATAGAAAAGCAGACAGCTGCATTTACAATTGTAGATGCAAAAAATAATATTGGTGCTGTTTCTATGAATTATATTACTGAGGTAGCGATTAAGACGGCAATGAAAGAAGGTATTCATACAGTATTTTCGAGAAATGCAAACACATTTGGAGCTGGTTTTTATTATGTGGAAAAAATTGCAAATGCTAGTATGATAGGGTTTGCTTGCTGTAATGCACCAGCAGCTATGCCGGCTTTTAATGGACTTGAAGCTATATTGGGTACCAATCCATTAGCATTTTCATTTCCTACAAAATCCTATGGAAATGTAGTGATGGATATGGCAACAAGTGTAGTAGCTAAATCGAAATTTGGAATAGCAAAAGAGAAAGGCGAGAAGTTAAAGGAAGGATGGGCCCTGAATAAAGATGGTGAACCAACGACAGATCCTGAGGAGGGAATCAAAGGATTAGTTCTTCCAATGGCAGGATTTAAGGGATACGAAATCGCTATGATGATTGATACATTAGCTGGTTTTTTGTCTGGTTCTGGTTATTTGAATAAAGTAGGAAAGTTTTACTCTCAAACAGGAGAATGCATGAATGTTGGGCATATGGTAGTGGCATTTAATCCCAAAATCCTATATGAGGGTGAGTTTTTAACAGCAGCAGATAATTATATAAAATTAATTAAAGAGTCACAAAGTATAAAAGGACAGCAGATAATTATTCCAGGAGAAAATAAGAGAAAATATAAAAGAAAGGCAATGAAAGAAGGGATATCTTTGCCATTAGAGGTTGTAAAAAAACTGGAATTTATTTTTAAATCTGAATTAAAAAAAGGGGAATGAAAATGAAAAAGGTAGAGAATCTACGTCAATTACAACTTATAAGTATATATATATATAAAGATTTACGGCAATTTTGCGATAAGAATAATATACAGGTATATCTTCATGGAGGTTCCCTAATAGGTGCACTTAGACATAATGGATATATTCCGTGGGATGATGATATAGATGTATGTATGAGTAGAACCGATTATGTAAAAATGCTTAAGATTAGTAATGGAAGAATATCTGATAAATGCTCTTTGATAGATCCGGAAAAAAATGATGATTTTAATGGTTATATACCTGTTGTTGTGTACAATGAATCGAAGATGGAGTCTAAACAATATAGAACAGAAGAAAACTTAAAGATAGGAATCAGTATTTTTGTTTATGATGGTGTTCCTAAAAGTCGATTAATGCAACTTCTATATTTTTCTCATATGTACATACTGCGATCAAAACATGCATTGTGCCGAGCTAATTTTAAATATGTTAATACTACAATAGCAAAAATAGTAGGACCAATATTACAGTGTTTTTTTAGTTCTAAAAATACAAAATTCTATAAAGAGAAGATTCTAAAATTGCAAAAAAAATACGATTATCAGAAATATAAATATGTTTCTACAAATGCAGATTATAGGGCTTCAAAAGAAGTGTGTTTAAAAGAAGAGTTTGAGAAAGCGATACCTATTATATTTGAAGGAATCAGAAGCTTTACATATAGTCATTATGACTATCATTTGAAAAAATATTATGGGGAATATATGGAGTTACCAGAAAAAAAAGAACAGAAACCGAAACATAGTTTTACTGCTTACGTAGATGAGGAATTCATGTATTGAATCTCTTTAATAAGCAGAGTTTTATAGACATGAAAATTTTAAAAGAAAAATAGAATAGAGAGAATAGTATGTGTAAAGAAGTACCTTGTATTGCTGTGATTTTAGGAACGTATAATGGCGAAGAATTTGTAGAGGAGCAAATATTAAGTATATTAAAACAAAAAGATGTATTAGTACATATATTTGCCAGAGATGATGGATCAAATGATAGAACGGTAGATATATTGCAAAAATATGAACGCAATTATTTGAATTTTCATTTGATGAATGAAGGAAAAATAATAAATAAAGGAATTAAAGATAATTTTATTTGTACTTTAAAGTGGGCACTTTCTTTTCCTGATAATTTTGAATATTTTGCTTTTTCTGATCAAGATGATGTATGGGAAGAAAGAAAATTAATTTCAGGAATTAACAAAATTAAAAACAGTACAAATGAAAATGGCGCATTGTATTATTCGAATAAAACAATTGTTGATAAAAGATTAGATATTTTATATCAAGAAAAATTTTATGAAAAAAATAGTTTTTCGAATTTTTATTTTGTTTCACATGCATATGGTTGCACAATGGTATTTAATAGAAAATTAGCAATATTAGGTAGTAAATATATTTCTAATGCAGCACATTTCCATGATGACTGGATTCATAGACTAGCTATTTGTTTAAATTCAGAGATTATTTTTGATGAAAATTCGTATATTTTATATCGACAACATGGTAATAATACATGTGGTACCTTTGCTACAAGTTCTAAATCAATTATTCATTTATTAAAAAGAACAATTGAATTTATGACTGTGGGTGGCGGGTATAATCGCGCTAAATTATCTGAAGATATACTAAGAGAATATTCAGATAGAATAGATGATTTAAATAGAAACAAGCTAAGAACTATTATAGAATACAAAAATAGTTTTTTGAATAAGATTAAATTGATAAATAGCGCCGAATTAACAAATAAGAAACTAAAAGAAATAGTTGTTTGGAAAATTAAAGTTTTAATAGGGTATTTTTAGTTGATAATAATTATTTAAAGTGAATTTATTTTTTGTTGATAATAGATTGGATTATCAACAAATAAGCATGAGGAGATAATGCATGGCGAAAATAAATAGAAGACATGTTTATATAGAAAAAATAATTATATATTGTTTTTTGTGTTCAATGGTAATTTCTGTTTGGGCAGTTAGAACTCCAAAATCGACGTTGGGTTCTGACTCACTTAGAACTGTTTTAAGCATTATTTCATATTTTATGATAATTATGGAGTTGGGATTATCCCTTTTTATATTAAAACCGATATTTAATATATGGGCATTATTACTAGCAATATGGCCTGTGTTGTATTGGATATATATTCATATATGGGCATATGAAATTGAGAGTTTTGCTATTACAAGTCCAATAATTGTGTGTGTGTTTGCTATGCAGAGTAATGATGTGAAAAAGGAAGTTTTTTCTCTTTTTAGAAAAGTGATGGTGATTATATCTTTTATAGCAATCATTTGTTACGTGTCTTATATGTTGAATTTGGGACTTTCATATTCCGTAGTACCATACTATGATGGACGAATGTATCAAAATTATGTGAATTTTTATGATATCTCTTTTTTATATATTAATAGTACAAGTACTAGGGTGTGCGGTATTTTCAATGAACCAGGTTGGCTAGGAACGACTATAGCGTTAATTATATGTTATGAGAAGTTTGACTATAAAAAAATGTCTAATTGGATATTATTAGTTGCTGGAATATTAACATATTCACTTGCTTTTTTTCTTATTATAGTTGCAGGCTTCGTTATAAGGAATATCAAAGAATATAAAAAATGGATTCCCATTATTGCGGTGATTATAATTATAATGTTTGTATTGCCAAATATTAATACAAATAATACTCAGATTAATTTACTCTTGTCGAGATTTAAAGTTTCATCAGAAGGATTGGCTGGAAATAATAGATCTAGTGTAACTATTGATACGTTGTTGAATAATATGTTTCTAACAGCTCGAGGATTAGTAGGATATGGAGATGGATATGCAGAATGTCTAAATAGTCTCTATGAAAAGAAACAGATTTTAACAATAAAAACAGAGTTTATTAATTTTGGAATCTTAGGGATGTTGTTTTTGTATGTTCTTCCTTTGTTCTATATTATAAAAACGCCTCATTTTAGTAAAAAATCATTATGTTTTGTTATTTGTTTTTGGCTTAGCCTATATCAGCGGCCATGGCTTTACATAGTATCAAATTATATGTTATTAGTTTCAGGAGTTGCATATTTAAATACAAGTGAGCCATATGAGAAGATAAACCAGAATATAAAAAAACATTTGTCAATAGGGAGAAAGATTTAAAATGTGCATTAATGAGAATGATATAAACAATAAAGCGTTAGGTATTACTGAGGTTCAGAGAATTTCTCTTAAAGTACTTATTGAAATTGATTCAATATGTAGAGAAAAGGGATTAGATTATACGCTTGCTTATGGAACTTTAATTGGTGCTATACGGCATAAAGGTTTTATTCCATGGGATGATGATGTAGATATTATTATGCCGCGAACGGATTATGAGAAACTTAGAAGTTTCTTTATAGAAAAGTATTCTGGAAATCTTAAATGGTGTGATCGAACAACCGTTAAAAACTATCCATATTGTATTTCACGAGTTTCCGATATGAAGTATAGATATAAAACAAGTGTGAAGAATCAAAAAGACTTTGATATAGGTGCATTTATAGATATATATCCGTTAGATAATTATTGTGATACGGAAAAACAAGCATTTAAACTTGGACGTAAGGTTTGGTTAAAAAATAGATTGTTTGATTTGTATATTAATCCAGACAAGACAAATGGAAATACAAAAAAAATAATTCGCAATATGATTTCTAGAATCCTCAGAATAAAATATGGTAAGGACTGGAATTTGAGTATAGATAGAAAAATATATGATATGATTTCGAAAAAAACCAATAGTAACAATGAAATTGTTGGAGTTATAAGTCAATATGAATGGAAAGAACTTATGAGAAAAGAGTGGTTTTCATCTTATACAGAGATAGAATTTGAAAACCATAATTTCTTAATATGCCAAGGATGGCAAGAATTGCTTACCAGTATATATGGAGATTATATGAAATTGCCAGAAGAATCAAAGAGAATACCTACACATGATTATAAAATTGAAATTCGAACTGATTAAATTATTTGTAGATAATTTAATAGATATAGTAAGTAAAATAATTGGATTTATGGGATAGAGGTGTGATAGTGCAAAAATCATTGGTAAAAAATAGCGTATTTTATATGTTTTATAACTTATTAAATATGCTATTTCCCTTTATTACAAGTATATATGTGGCAAGAATATTACTTCCAGCGTCTGTCGGAGAAGTTGCATATGCGCAAAATATTGTAAGTTATTTTTCAGTATTAGCATTTTTGGGTATTCCGACATATGGCGTTAGAGAGATAGCTAAGGTTAGAAATAATAAAAAAGAATTAAGCATTGTTTTTTCTGAATTATTTATAATAAATGGTATTTCAACATTTTTCTTTTCAGCTGCATATTATTTCTTTGTCATTAGCGTAGTGGCAAAGAATTCGAACTTATTATTGTATTGCGTGGTAGGTTTAACAGTAATATTAAATATGCTGAATATATCCTGGTTTTTTGAGGGATTAGAAGAATTTGGATATATTTCACTAAGAAATGCAGTATTTAAGTTGATTATGTTTGTTTTGGTTGTATTAATGGTTAAATCTGAAAACGATATAATACAATATGCATTGATAAGTGTATTAGGAGTAGCAGGAAACAATATTTTTAATATTGTATATTCAAAAAAATTTATTTATTTTACTACAAAAGATTTAAATTTAAAGCGACATTTAAGACCTATATTTTTATTATTGTTTGTAAATTTAGCGATTGAAATTTATACGCTTGTTGATACTACGATGTTGGGTACGATGTCATCAAAAGAGAATGTGGCTTATTATTATTATGCAAGTAAAGTAAACAAAATTTTTTTGCAAATTACTAATACTGTGACAATGGTTTTAGTTCCAAGAATTTCTCTTTATTATAAGGAGAAAAAAATGGAAGAGTTCAACATTGTTCTGACCAAGGCACTAAAAATAATATGTATTATGGCCATTCCTATAATTGTAGGAGTTCAATTTGTAGCCCCAACTGCCTTTGCTGGGGTTTTTGGTGATATATATTTTAAATCAGGAAATGTAGAAAAAATTTTATCTTTAGTATTGCTGATATCACCAATCGGGTATTTGTTGGGATCGCGAGTAATGCTTGTTTCGAATCATGAGTCGAAAATGATTTTTTGTGTAGGTATGGGCGCTGTTGTTAATGTGATTGGAAATATGATATTAATCCCCCGATATTTAGAAATGGGAGCGGCTATGGCGTCGGTTATTAGTGAAGTGGTAGTAATGGTGTTATATTTGCAGCAGGGAAGAAAGATATTTAAATTAGGAAATTATCAGTTTACAGTAGGTAAGGCACTTATAGCAGGAATTGGTGAAGGTGTATCGTTATGTGTGATGAATAAGTTGTTCGGAATATCAGTCAGTTCCTTTGTGTTTGAAGGTGTTTTTGCAATAGTAGTTTATCTAATTATATTATTATTATTAAAAGAAGATATGATAATGCAGTATATGAAGCTCTTTCTTATGAAGTTGAGAATGAACTAAAAAATATATAAAAGGAGATTATAGAGATGCTTAATTTTACAGTAGGGCCAGTAATGTCAAGTGATACAGTATGTGCTATAGGTGCAGAACAAGTTCCATATTTTCGGACTCCTGAGTTTTCTCAAGTTATGCTTGAAAACGAAGGATTAATTAAGAAGTTTGCTAAAGCTGAGAAAGATGCGAGAGTTTGTTTTTTAACAGGATCAGGTACCGCATCGATGGAAGCGGCAGTGATAAATGTTTTTACAAATAAAGATAAGGTATTAGTAGTTGATGGCGGAAGTTTTGGCCATCGTTTTGTGGAGATACTTGAAATTTATGGTATTCCTCATACAGTAATTAAGCCTGAATTTGGAAAGGGAATAAATTCAAAACAATTAGAAGCATTTGATGGAAAAGGTTATACTGGATTTTTAGTAAACTTAGATGAAACTTCTGTAGGAGTATTATATGATATAGAGATAATTAGTGATTTTTGTAAGAGAAATAACATTTTTCTTGTAGTGGATTCGATTAGTTCATTTTTATGTGATCCGTTTAACATGGAACAATTGGGAGTACAAATGATGATTACTGGATCACAAAAGGCATTAGCATGTCCACCTGGTATTTCTTTAATTATTTTATCTTCTATGGCAATCGAAAAAGTATACAGTAATAAACCTAAAACGATGTATTTAGATTTGAAACTAGCGTTAAAAAATGGTGAAAGAGGACAAACACCATTTACTCCAGCAGTTGGGATATTGCGCCAGATAAATCAACGCTTAAAAGAAATAGAGAGTGCTGGAGGGGTGGAAAAAGAAATTGAACGTATTGGCGGATTAGCACAATATTTTAGAAAACAAATAAAAGACAAAAATCTTCCATTTGAATTTATTTCCAATTCATTGCCAAATGCAGTCACTGCGATTTCCCCTACAAATGGTAAATCAGCTTATGATATTTTTACTATTTTGAAAGATGAATATAAAATTTGGGTTTGTCCTAATGGAGGAGAATTTAAAGATAAAATTTTCAGAGTAGGACATATTGGAGCATTACACGAAAATGATTACGATATATTAATTGAAGCAATGTTGGATATGAAAAGAAGAAATCTCTTATGAGGAGGATCACTTCGTACCAGTTAATGCTGTAACAAAATAGATATAGTTTCAAAGTGCCTTTTAAGAATATATCAGAGATGGAAATACATACCCAGTGATAATCGGGAGAAAGGAAAAATCTAATTATCATATAAGATGATTGGAGTATACGTGAAGATATGATTAAAGTAATTACATATGGCTCATATGATTTGCTTCATTATGGGCATATACGTCTTTTAGAAAGAGCTAAAGCCCTTGGCGATTATTTAATTGTTGGGGTTACATCAGATGATTATGATAAAACTAGAGGGAAGATTAATCTTCAACAATCTTTAATGGAAAGGGTTGAGGCAGTAAAGGCAACTGGTATAGCAGATAAAATAATAATAGAAGAATATGAAGGACAAAAAATAGATGATATTAAAAAATATAATGTAGATATTTTTACAGTAGGATCAGATTGGACGGGATATTTTGATTATTTAAAGTCTTACTGTAAGGTTGTCTACCTTCAAAGGACAGAGGGAGTTTCAAGTTCAAAAATCAGAGAAGAGAAAAGAACAGTTCGTTTGGGGCTTTTGGGAGATTCTGGGTTCCTAAATAAAGTATGGAAAGAATCTAAAATGGTTAATGGTCTTCATGTAAATGCACTGTGTTCAAATGAATTAGAAGTAATGGACAAAGAGGCTCGGAAGAATATTTCCATAATTTCAAGTAATTATGATATGGTCTTAGAAAATGTAGATGCTATTTATATAAGATCACTCCCGAAATGTCATTATGAAGATATAAAAAAAGCGCTTAATAAGGGAAAACATGTTTTGTGTGAATCGCCTATGACATTGAGTCGAATTCAAAGTGAAGAATTACTAAAATTAGCTAAAGAAAAAAATTTAATACTTATGGAAGCAGTTAAAACTGCGTATGCCACGGCCTATACAAGATTATTATTACTTATAGAAGCAGGTAAGATAGGAAATGTTATTTCGATTGATTCTACATGTACCAGTATAAGGAATAAAGAAAATCTAAAAGAATGGAATAGTATATATGAATGGGGTCCTACAGCATTATTGCCAATATTACAACTATTTGGAACAAGAGAAAAAGAAGTTAGAATAGCAACACATTTTCAAGATGGTGTAAATGATAGCTTTACAAAAATGGATTTTGTTTTTGATAATGCTGTAGGAACTATTAAAATAGGAGATGGATTTAAAGCAGAAGGAGAACTTATAATTTCTGGCTCGAAAGGATATATTTATGTTCCAGCGCCATGGTGGAAGACGGATTATTTTGAAGTTAGATATGAAAATCCTGCAAACAATAGAAGGTATTTTTATCAACTTGACGGAGAAGGAATTCGATATGAATTAGTAGCTTTTGTAAGAGCAGTTGAAAGTGGTAAATATAGACCAAATATAAGTGAAGATGTAACACTTAAGATATCTGAAATAATGGAAAAATTTGAAAAAAGAGATAATATTGTTTTGCTGTAAAATATAAAAATTAGACATTTTCCATGTTTTATGGTGCATAGGAGGCTTATGAAGGGTATCATTCTCGCCGGTGGATCTGGCACACGTTTGTATCCATTAACAAGGGTAACATCTAAGCAGCTGTTACCAATCTATGACAAGCCGATGATCTATTATCCGTTATCGGTTTTAATGAATGCAGGAATCAGGGACATCCTGATCATTTCTACACCGCAGGATACTCCTCGGTTTAAGGAACTTCTGGGGGATGGAAAGCAGTTCGGAATCAATCTTACATATGCAGTGCAGCCGTCACCGGACGGACTGGCTCAGGCGTTTATTATCGGAGCGGATTTCATCGGTGATGATACAGTAGCGATGGTTCTTGGCGATAACATTTTTGCCGGACACGGTCTGAAAAAGCGTCTGGAAGCAGCAGTGAAGAATGCTGAAACTGGCAAAGGTGCGACTGTATTCGGCTACTATGTAGATGATCCGGAACGCTTTGGAATTGTAGAGTTCGATAATTCTGGTAAGGCTATTTCTATTGAAGAAAAACCGGAAAAACCGAAGAGCAATTACTGTGTAACAGGATTATATTTCTATGATAATCGTGTTGTTGAGTTTGCAAAAAATCTGAAGCCATCTGCCCGTGGTGAGTTGGAGATTACAGATCTGAATCGTATTTATTTGGAAGACGGAACTCTGAATGTGGAGCTTTTAGGACAGGGATTTACCTGGCTGGACACAGGCACACATGAGAGTCTTGTGGATGCGACAAATTTTGTCAAAACAGTGGAAACTCATCAGCACCGCAAGATTGCCTGCCTGGAAGAGATTGCTTATCTGAATGGCTGGATCAGCAAAGAGCAGGTTCTGGAAGAGTATGAGATCCTGAAAAAGAATCAGTACGGACAGTATCTGAAAGATGTGCTGGATGGAAAGTACATTGATGCCTGATCACAGGTATTGAATAATTTGTATAGCATCATAATAAAACACAGAGGATGGAGAAAAAATGAATATTATTGTAACAGGTGGAGCAGGTTTTATCGGAAGCAATTTTGTATTCCATATGCTGAATAAATACCCAGATTATCGTATTGTTTGCCTGGATAAGTTAACTTATGCGGGTAATCTTTCTACACTGAAGCCAGTAATGGACAACCCGAATTTCCGTTTCGTTAAAGCGGATATCTGCGACAGAGAAGCAGTCTATAAACTGTTTGAAGAAGAGCATCCGGACATGGTTGTAAACTTTGCAGCGGAGAGCCATGTAGACAGAAGTATCGAGAATCCGGAAGTTTTCCTTGACACTAATATTAAAGGAACTGCAGTGATGATGGATGCCTGCCGTAAATATGGCATCAAACGTTACCATCAGGTTTCCACAGACGAAGTATACGGAGACCTTCCGCTTGACAGACCGGATCTGTTTTTTACAGAGGAGACCCCGATCCACACAAGCAGCCCGTACAGTTCATCTAAGGCAGCAGCTGACCTTTTGGTCCTGGCATACCACAGAACTTATGGCCTGCCTGTGACTATTTCAAGATGCAGCAACAACTACGGCCCATATCATTTTCCGGAAAAACTGATTCCGCTGATGATTTCAAATGCGCTGGCAGACAAGCCGCTCCCTGTTTATGGAGAAGGTCTGAATGTTCGTGACTGGCTGTATGTAGAAGACCACTGCAAGGCAATCGATCTGATCATCCATAACGGAAGAGTTGGAGAAGTTTACAACGTAGGCGGACACAACGAGAAACAGAATATTGAGATCGTTAAGATTATCTGCAAAGAGCTTGGCAAACCGGAGAGCCTGATCACACATGTAGGTGACCGTAAGGGACATGATATGCGTTATGCAATTGACCCGACTAAGATCCACAGTGAACTTGGATGGCTTCCTGAGACAAAGTTTGAGGATGGAATCAAAAAGACGATCAAATGGTATCTGGAAAACAGAGAATGGTGGGAGACGATCATTTCCGGTGAATACCAGAACTATTATGAAAAAATGTACAGCAACCGCTGATTAGCAGGAGATTTTTAAAATGGGACAGATTACAGTTGATAAAAATGTAGGCGGCATCGAAGGGCTTTGTGTGATCAAACCGGCAGTTCATGGAGATGACCGTGGCTACTTTATGGAGACCTACAATGAAAAAGATATGAAAGAGGCAGGGATTGATATCAAGTTCGTACAGGACAATCAGTCCATGTCAGTGAAAGGTGTTCTGCGAGGACTTCATTTCCAGAAACAGTATCCGCAGTGCAAACTGGTGCGTGCGGTTCGTGGAACTGTTTTTGATGTGGCAGTTGATCTTAGAGCAGATTCCAAGACCTATGGCAAGTGGTATGGGGTTACTCTTTCTGCTGAGAATAAGGTACAGTTTCTGATTCCGGAAGGATTTGCACACGGTTTTCTTGTGCTGAGCGATGAAGCAGAATTTTGCTACAAAGTAAACGATTTTTATCATCCAAATGATGAAGGTGGAATGGCATGGAACGATCCTGAGATTGGGATTGAATGGCCGGAGCTGAAGGGCGAATATCAGGGAAGTGCATCCGCAGAAGGCTATACACTGGCCGATGGAACTGCACTGATCTTAAGCGATAAGGATCAGAAGTGGATGGGATTGAAGGATACATTTAAATTTTAAAAGTTGGAAGCCAATACGGGTTCGATTCCCGTACTGGCTTTCTTGATAACATAAGATGAGTTATATAAAGCAATATTGTGGACGGCAATGCCTCTGTATCCATTATTCACCTATAAAGTGAATCTAATGTAAGCAGCAAAACATCTTCATCAGATAATGAGTTGAACCAATCTGTATATCCTGATAGAGAAAAGAAAATATATTTTGAAATTTTGTATTTATTGGATATAAGAGTTCCTCTTCTGACCAAGGTTTCATAAATACCCTTGTCAATTTTTTCGTTTTTGAACTTACATTCGCCAATAACTGCTTTTTTATCTATATCAGATAAGGCAACGATATCTATATCGGCAGATTGTGCTCGTATAGAACCGTTTTTATCTGTAATATTTTCTACACCCCACCAGGTTCCGACTGAAGTAACGAAACAACCATATGCACCGACTATTCCCTGATTCAGAGTATAGTATCGGCACATTTCTTCAAATACAGAACCCATAAATGAATGTAAGAATGGTTTGACAGCTTTTTGATAATAAAGTGCACCTTGTCCCATTTCAATTACACTGGTTGCTTTTGGGATAAATTCGTACCAGAATTTGAACATATAATCTTTTAGAACATATTGAGTTTTCTTTTTGTTTTTTTCCTCTGTGATACATTTCTTTTTTTCAATTAACCCAACACTGATTAATTTTTCTAATGAGTATAAGACAGTTGGCTCTTTCTCGTTAATTTTTCCAGAAATGGTATTAAGTGTATTTACTCCGGAGGCAATTTGTTCCACAATATTATTTACGAGTGATATATCAGAAAATTCCTGTGTCAGTAAGTTTCTGGTTTCATCATATAAATAACCATCTGTCCTAAAAAATAATTTTATAATGTTCTCGTCAATGTTTTTTTTCGGATCGATCATGGAAAGATATTTTGCAACACCGCCAGTAATGCCATAGCAGATTGCTTTATCTTCGTTTGAATAGTCAGGAACAAATTTGGCTGAATCTAAATAATTAAATGCTTCTAATTTTATCTGTGAATCACGTCTTCCAAATAAAGGACTTTTTTCACTGAGCACTTTATTTTCCATAAAGCTTAATGCTGAACCACATAAAATTATTTTCAGATTTTTGTCATTCCAAATCGTATCTATATATTTCTGCAGAATAGATAAAAGAGAGTCATCTTTTTCAGCCCAGTATGGCAATTCATCTATTACAAGTACTATCTTATCATTAGCTATATTTTTATCAATAAAATCAAAAACAGCTTCTATACTGTTAAAACTGATGTTTTCAATTCCGGGCATGAATAAATCTAACACTTGTTTAGAAAATAGCTCCAGATTTCTGGTTTTTCCGATTTTTGTTGCCGTATAAAATACAGTTTTTTTATCTTTGACGAATTCGGTAATAAGAGTAGACTTTCCAATACGTCTTCGCCCATAGATAACGGTCATGCCAATGCCGTCTTTGGCATAAAATTCTTCTAACGATGCCAGCTCTTGTTCTCTTCCTACAAACATATGAATAGCCTCCTTTTATTTAAAATAGTTTTATTAAAATTTATTTTATTAAAATTGATTTGAATAAAAACAAGATAGCACATATTATTATATATTACAAGTAGTTTTTGCAGTTTTATTATTGAAAATCCATTTGGCGGAGGGAGAATGCAGGAGAACGTGAGACATTTACAAAAGATTTGACAGATAGTGTATAATAAGACCACTTGGAATGTTTTATGTGAAGGAGCAGTAGATGGATATCTATCAGATCTTGACGGAATACAATAATCCGTGGTCAAGCCGGGAAATCTTTTGTTTCTCGTGTATTATGGTGATCGCGGTTATTATGATGATTTATTTATTACGTAAGGAAAAAATGAATAAGCTCCAGGCAGCTGCGATTTTGGCAGAACTGGTCTTCCTTGGGATTGTGTTTGGTTCTACAGTATTTACAAGGACGGGTTCGGTCCGGCAGTGTGAACTGATTCCATTCTGGTCATGGAGTGCCATACTCAGGTACCATGATATGGAATTGCTGAAGGAGAATCTGCTGAATTGTATTTTGCTTTTACCGGCGGGAGCGTTGCTGCCGCTGATCATGAACCGGAAGGTGAAATGGCAGGAGGCACTGGTATTTGGCGTGCTGATATCAGCCACAATAGAAACGAGCCAACTGATCACAATGCGTGGATTGTTCGAATGGGATGACATGATTCACAATGGATTGGGGTGCATGGTTGGTGCGGTTCTTGTGAATTGGATGATTGGATTTTTTGGAAAAAAGGACGAAAGATAAACTTTCCCCTATCCCCCCCACAGGGTTGTGGCGGGGACTTTTTTTTTATATACTAAAAGAATACTATTTTAGGCGGAGAAAATAATTATGAGTGATCTGAAAAATGAAATTCATGACTACTGGACGAATCGTGCCAGGGGTTATTCAGAATATAATCAGCAGGAAATGGCAGATGCGAGACGGACGATGTGGCGAGACAAGCTTTTAAGCCTGCTGGGGGAGGCGTTCCCGGAACGTGAACCAGGGGAAATAAGAATCCTTGATGTAGGAACGGGCCCTGGATTTTTTGCGATCCTTCTTGCGGAGGCCGGCTATCAGGTGACGGCGGTCGACTATACAGAAGAAATGCTGAGGGAAGCACAGCAGAATGCCGGTGGATTAGCGGAGTGTATAGTGTGGAAAACAGGCGATGCGCAGGCTCTTGATGTGGAAAGTAACAGCTTTGATGCTATCGTGACGCGAAACGTGACCTGGAATCTGCCAAGACCGGATCTGGCATATAAAGAATGGCTTCGTGTGCTGAAACCGGGCGGAGTTCTCTATAATTTTGATGCAGACTGGTATGGACATTTATATAATGAAGAAAAGCGCAGCGGATACGAGAAGGATCGTCAGCAGACAGAAGCGCAGAATGTAGAAGACTACTACAGTGGTACGGACATTGAGAAGATGGAAGAGATTGCGCGTCAGGTTCCGTTAAGTCGTCTGGAACGTCCAAAATGGGATCTGGAAACGATGCGAAAGACAGGATTTCTGGATGTTTCCTGTGACGAAAATGTCTGGAAAGAGGTCTGGACGGAGGAAGAGATCATTAACAATAGTTCTTCTCCAATCTTCTTTTTAAGTGGACGCAAAAGAGAGGCTTTTCATCTGAAAAACATTACGGTTGAGCCTGGTGAAAAATGGAATGGCGAGCTGGAACTGGCGAATGGAGAACTGCGTTTTCCGGCAACGGTGCTTCATGGACATGGAACAGGTAAGACGATGCTGATCACTGCCGGTGTGCATGCCGGGGAGTATGTGGGAATCCAGGCGGCGATCGAGCTTTCACAAAAGCTTAAGATTGAGAAGGTCACTGGTACGATCATTATCGTGAAGGTGCTGAACCGTCCGGCTTTTGAGGCGCGTAATGGAAGTATGGGGCTGGCGGATGCAAAGAACCTGAACCGTGAATTTCCGGGAAACCCGGATGGTACGGAGATGGAGCGTCTGGCATGGGCGGTTTCGCAGGAGCTGCAGCCGGTGGCTGATCTTTATATTGATCTGCACAGTGGAGATGATTATGAAAAGCTGACTCCATATGTATATTATGCGGGAGCTGCGCCGGAGGATGTGGTGAAGGTTTCTCGTGAGATGGCGGAGCAGGTGGATGTGCCATATATGGTAAAGTCCAACGTGGCTTCGGGTGGTTCGTATAATTATGCGGCTTCGCAGGGAATCCCGAGTATCCTGATCGAGCGTGGCGGCATGGGCGACTGGAATTATGAGGAGGTCCGTTCGACTCGAAGAGACGTCCGGAATATTCTGTGTCACATGGGAATCTATCAGGGATTGAAGGATTTTCGTACGTATTATCCGCTCGAGGTGGCAGATGTGCGATATCAGGATGCGGAAGAAAACGGGCTCTGGTATCCGTTTAAAAAGGTCGGTGACATGATCCAGGAGGGCGATATCCTGGGTGAAGTCCGTGACTATGAAGGCAAGGTTAAGGAAGTCAGTGAGGCGGAGTTTGACGGGGTGATCCTGTATCAGACGGGCACGCTGCAGGTGGTTGAAAATGGTCCGATGGTGACCTATGGACGTATTGTAAGCCGCTATGATGAGCGCAAAGAGCGTATCGTTAACTACTGGGAAAAACGCAGCGACAGCTTTCTGGAACAGAGGCGTGCGGAGCTTCACAGTGCGATGGCGGACCGCTGGATGAAGGAGATCCAGGCACAGCTTCCAAAGGATAATAAGAAGCTTCGCATCCTGGACGTTGGATGTGGAGCAGGATTTTTTACGATTCTTCTGGCAAAGGCTGGCCATCAGGTGACAGGTATCGATCTGACACCGGATATGATCAAGAATGCAAAGCAGCTGGCAGAAGAGGAGCAGGTAGAGTGTGAGTTTGCGGTGATGGATGCGGAGAATCCGGAGTTCCAGGAAGGTACGTTTGATGTGATCGTTTCCAGGAATCTGACCTGGACGCTGCCGCATGTAAAGCATGCATATGGAGAGTGGCTTCGTGTGCTGAAAAAGGGCGGCGTGCTGCTGAATTTTGATGCGAATTATGGAATTACAGACTTCTCGAATGTGGAAGATTTGCCGGAAAATCATGCCCACAATATGCTTGGAAACGAGATGATGCGTGAGTGTGAGGAGATCAAACGGCAGCTTCCGATCAGTTCTTACAGTCGTCCGGCGTGGGATCTGGAGACGCTGGGAGCGATGAGTCTGAAGGAGTTCCATGTGGATCTGGGCATCAGCAGCAGGATCTATCTTGAGAAAGATGAGTTCTATAATCCGACACCGTTGTTTATGCTGAGGACGGTAAAATAGTATGGATTTAAAACAATTACAGTATTTTGTAGTATGTGCACAGACGGGTTCTTTCAGTGATGCAGCGAAGGTTCTTTATTCTACGCAGCCGAGTGTGAGCAAGGTTGTCAAGGCGTTGGAGGATGCTCTTGGAATGCAGCTTTTTGAGCGGCTTCCGAGAGGAATACGCCTCACAGTGCAGGGACAGAAAGTTTATCAGTATGCAAGCAGAATCACAAACGAGATCAGCGTTTTGGAAAATATGGCGTCGCACGGAATGACAAAATGGATCCGTGTTTCGCTGAACCCGAGCTCCTGGTTTGCGAATCAGTTTGTGGATTTTTATAATGAAACATATGAGAAAAATTATCATTTTCAGCTGACTACGGCAGGTGTTCGAAGCGTTATGGACCGTGTCAGGGACTACGTGGACGACATTGGTTTTGTATATATCCTGAGTCAGCAGAAGGAGAATTTTCTGCATGAAATATCTCGGAATAAGCTGCAGTTTGTTCCGATGTATGAGACGGATGTGGTGTTTTATCCGGGAAAAGAGACGGAGCTTTATGACTCTGGTAAGAGCAAAGTTGAGCTGAAAGATCTGGATGGAGTCCGGTTTATTCAGAATTATCAGGATGAATTTTTTGACATTGGTTCTGTGCATGAAGAGTCTTTTCAATGGAAGGATATTGACATTTCGGTGCTGACAAACAGTGACTATATTATGGAAAAGATGTTGAAAAACAGCAGGGTCTCCAATGTGAGTGGAAGCTATCTTTCTGAGAATAAAACGGGTACAACACCTGGAATTCCATTGGATATGGGGGACAGCAAGGTGCTCTTCGGTTATATTGTTCATAAAGGGGAAAAAATTGACGAAAGTGTACAGGAACTGATCGATTTTTTGGTGGCACGACTACATAAAAGTTAAAACAGACTTATTCCATAATGCACGAGAGATATTCTTTTTTAGAATAGCGCATAACCCTCCCCGGGGGTTGTGTGCTTTTTTTTGATTTGTTAGACTTTATTTAACGAATTAATGTGCGGATATTTGATCTGTTTCAGACAGACATAAAGGAGTACTCATGATTAAATATATTATTAAAAGGCTTCTTCAGTTGATTCCGATCTTAGTCGGGATCACTTTTTTGTCTTTTGCCATGATGCGTCTGGCAGGCGGCGATGCTGTCACGTATATGTATGAGAATGCAGGTTCGGCAGTTTCTCAGGAAGTGATTGACGAGACAAGAAAAGAATATGGTCTCGACCAGCCGTTTCTTGTTCAGTATGCAAAGTGGTTTGCGGGAATGGCAACTGGAGATATGGGAAAGAGTTACGTATCCAGGAGGGATGTCTATGAAACTTTCATAGAGAAACTTCCGGCGACGATCATGCTCACAATATCTTCTGTACTGCTTACAATGCTGATCGCAATTCCACTCGGCATTCTTTCAGCGGTACAGCATAATAAATGGAGCGATTACCTGATACGTTTCTTAAGTTTTATTGGAAATTCCATGCCAAATTTTTTTGTAGCACTGGTGTTGATGTATTTTCTTTCTATTAAACTGGGATGGTTTCCGGTTATTACAACAGAGAATAAATTACAGAGTCTGGTGCTTCCGACGCTGACGCTCGCAATCTCCATGGCATCCAAATATACCAGACAGGTGAGGGCAACGATCCTTGAAGAACTGAATAAGGACTATGTGGCCGGAGCAAAGGCAAGAGGTGTGAGAGGAAGTGTAATTATATGGAAGAATGTTATGAAATCTTCCATGCTCACGATCATTACCCTGCTGGCTTTATCAATAGGAAGCCTTTTGGGTGGAACCACGATTGTTGAAACAATTTTTATGTGGGATGGCGTTGGTAAAATGGCAGTAGATGCGATCACCATGCGAGACTATCCGATCATTCAGGCATATGTGGCATGGATGGCGATTATTTATGTGGTTGTAAATCTGATCACGGATATCATTTATCATTACCTGGATCCTCGAGTAAGATTAGGAGGTGACGGAGCATGAGATGTATAAATAACACAGATAAAAATGTTACTGTCCGAAAGCAGAAAATCCGCAAAAATCATGTCAGAGAAAAACTGATCTTTTTTACAATACTGGCACTGATCCTGCTTCTTGCAGCAGCTTTTGCCCGGAAACTCTGTCCATATGATCCGGATGTACAGGATCTTCTGATGGCACAGAAGCCACCCAGTGCAGAACATATACTGGGAACCGACCGTTATGGAAGAGATATGTTTTCGCGTGTACTGGTGGGAAGTACGACCAGTATTTATGCAACTCTGCTTCTTGTAGCAATCATTACTGTGCTTGGAACTGTGATTGGTATCATCTGCGGATGGTGCGGGGGAATCCTTGATACAGTGCTGATGCGTATATCCGATCTTTTTCTTGCATTCCCAAGTCTTGTTTTTGCTCTTGCAGTAGCAGGTGTACTCGGTGGTGGTATTCAGAATGCAATCATAGCTCTGGCGGTGATCGGCTGGCCAAAGTTTGCCAGACTTGCCCGGGGACTGACTCTTGCACAAAAAGATTCGCCGTATCTGATGGCAGTGAGACTGTCAGGAAGCATTACACCCAAGATTATGTTCAAACATATCTTACCGAATATTGTAGGTCCGATACTGGTCACATCTGTACTTGATATTGGAACTATGATGATGGAACTTGCAGGGCTTTCCTTCCTTGGACTTGGTGTACAGCCTCCGATGGCAGAGTGGGGAAGCATGATCAATGATGGAAGAAGTATGCTTCAGATATCACCATGGATGGTGCTTGCACCGGGACTTGCCATATTTATAACCGTTATGATATTTAATCTCCTTGGAGATACACTGAGAGATTTTATGGATCCGAAGGAAAGAGCTAAAAGATAACAACATTAATAACATCAAGAAAGAGAGGAAAATTTATGAAAAAGAAACTGATCGCAGCAATTCTTACAGGAGCAATGCTGGTAGCAGGAATGACAACAAGTGTATGGGCTGACGGAGAAAAAACATTCGTATACGGAACAACCGGATACAGTGAGGAAATGGGTGATGCCGGTCTGAACCCGCATGACAACTATTCCGGATGGAGTGCACTTCGTTATGGCGTAGGTGAAACACTTTTTAAATACAATGATAATATGGAAGTAGAACCATGGCTGGCAACGGACTATGAATTTGTAGATGATACAACGGTTAAGATCACACTTCGTGACGGGGTAAAATTTTCCAGTGGACGTGATATGGATGCGGAAGCAGTAAAGGAATGTCTGGAAGACCTGATCGCAGTTCATGACCGTGCACCATATGACCTTAAGATTGATCATATCGATGCAGATGGACTGACACTTACAATCTACACAACGGAGCCGTGTCCGGCGATCATCAACTACCTTGGTGACCCATATGGTGCGATCATTGATATGGATTACGGAATTCAGGGAGAAGGCGGTTCTGCCAATGTAGCGGGAACCGGTCCATACATTGCAGAAAATGTAACGCCAACCCAGATCGATCTGGTCAAAAACGACAACTATTGGGGTGGTGATGTTAAAGTAGATAAAGTTACCGTCAAATCATTTGCAGACGGAAGTGCGCTGACAGCTGCCCTGCAGACAGGAGATATTCAGGGAACTTATGGGCTTCAGTATGACAATTATGCACTGTTTGACGGAAATCCGGATTATACGATCAATTCCTGTGCAACAAGCCGTTGCTTCTTCGGACAGTTCAACATGGATTCTGAGATCATGCAGGATCAGAATGTCCGCAAGGCTGTAGAGATGGGAATCGATAAGGAAGGTTTCTGTTCTGTAATTATGGAAGGTCGTGGAGTGCCGGCAAAAGCAGCATTCCCGAGCAGCTTTTCTTATGGAAATGATGCAGTGGAAACCGTTTCCTATGACCCGGATGGTGCAAAGAAACTCCTTGAAGAGTCGGGATGGACAGACACTGACGGTGATGGATATGTAGACAAGGGCGGACAGAAGCTCAGTATCAACTGGCTGACTTATCCGACCCGTCTGGAACAGCCGAAGCTTGCTGAGTATGCACAGGCTACGTTGAAAGATATCGGAATTGATGTAGTTGTAAACAATACATCTGACCACATGACAATTGCAAAGAGTGGAGATTTTGATGTATATGTAAGCTCAACAACTACAGCACCGACCGGTGATCCGGAATACTTCTTTACCAGTACAGTTACAGGTGCCAAAAACTATGGAAAATATCAGAATGAAGAAGTAACAAAGCTGACAGACCAGCTTCATCAGACTTTCGACAAAGATGAAAGAGCAAAGCTTGCAGTAGAACTCCAGCAGGATATCCTGGATGATGATGCATTCTTTTTCGTATCACATTTGAACATGGGAATCGTGACAAAATCAAATGTTACAGGAATGGCAGCACATCCATGCGATTACTATGAGATCACTGCTGACCTGGATGTAGAATAAAATTTCTGAGGAGAAAATAAATTATGAATTCTTTGCTTCGTGTAGAGCATGTGACAATTTCTTATAATGGAAAACCAATGGTAGAGGATGTCAGCTTTGAAGTAAAGCAGGGCGAGATCCTTGGAATCGTGGGTGAGTCCGGAAGCGGCAAAAGTACGATCATAAAAGCAATCATGGGACTTCTGGGAGAAGAAGGTCTGGTTACAAGAGGCGATATCTGGTACAAAGGTGAAAATCTTACAGACATGAGCGAAAAAAAACTTCGTAAGCTTCTGGGAACAGAGATCGGAATGGTATTTCAGGACTGTAAAGCCGCATTATGTCCTGTACGGACGATTGGAGCACAGATATACGAAGCAGTGTCTGAACATGAGAAAATCAGCAAAAAGGAAGTACGGAAACATGCAGGAGAGATTATGAAAAAAATCGGTCTGGATGACAGTGACCGTGTGCTGGACAGCTACCCGTTTGAACTTTCGGGTGGAATGAACCAAAGAGTGGGAATCTGTACGGCCATGATCCTGCATCCGAACCTGCTTCTTGCAGATGAGCCTACCAGTGCGCTGGATGTGACCGTGCAGAAGCAGGTGGCAGAAGAACTTCTGTTTATGCGCAAAACATACAATACCGCGATGATTCTTGTAACTCATAATATCGGTGTTGTAAGGATGATGGCAGACAGAATACTGGTGCTTCAGAACGGACAGGCAAGGGAGTATGGAGAAACTGAGGCTGTTCTGGATCATCCGAAAGATCCGTATACAAAGAAACTGATGAGTTCGGTGCTTCATCTGAAGCGGGCAGAGAATCAGGAGGTGCGTTGAAATGACAGACATTATCCTGAAAGCTGAGCATCTCAAAAAAGTATTTATATCAGGAAAAAAGTCCATGACTGCAGTGGATGACGTAAGCTTTGGGCTGGAACGGGGAGAATGCCTTGGAATTGTAGGTGAGTCTGGTTCCGGCAAAAGCACGATTGCCAGGATGCTCACACATCTGGAGCCGGTGACAGATGGGCAGATTTTCCTTAAGGGAAAGGACATCACCCATGCCAGAGGGAAGACTCTGCGTGATATTTACCAGGATATACAGATGGTCTTTCAGATGCCGATGGAATCGTTTGACCCGCGACGTACGCTGGGTGATGGAATTGGGGAAAGTCTCCGGAATATGGGGATAAGCCGCAGGGAAACTCGTGAAAGAGTGGAAAATCTTCTGGAAAAGTGCGGGTTGGAAAAGGAATTTGCTGACCGTTATCCTCATCAGGTCAGCGGAGGTCAGTGCCAGAGAGCTGCGATTGCCAGGGCTCTTGCAGTAGATCCGGAAATCCTGATTTGTGACGAAGCAACCAGTGCACTGGATGTAACCGTGCAGAAACAGATACTGGAACTTCTGATTGAACTGAAAGAGAAGGAAAATCTGTCATTTCTGCTGATCTGTCATGATCTTGCACTGGTACAGGCACTTTGTGACAAAGTTCTGGTTCTTTATCATGGAAAGACAGTAGAATACGGAAGTCCGGATGAGATCATTGATCATCCGAAAATGGATTATACGAAGAGACTGATTGAGTCGGTTTTATAGGGCAATTACTATAATAAGTAGCAAATAATAGTTGGAGGGCAGGAACTATGGTAGTCAATGTTTTTCTGTTTGATGATTTTGAAGTGATGGATGCGTTTGGTCCGGTGGAGATTTTTGGGCGTGTACCGGAGCATTTCTATGTGCGTTTTATTTCTCTGCGCGGGGGTCTGATCACAGGAAAACAGGAAATGAAAATTTGGACAGAACCGCTGAATCCGGTGGAGATTGAGGATATTTTCCTGATCCCGGGCGGAACGGGAGTTAAGAGCTTTCTTCATATGGAGGGAGAAAATGGCCAGCAGCTGCTGAAACAGGCGGTGGAGGAGGCATCTTTTTGCATGATGGTCCAGAATGCCTCTGCGCTGTTGGCAAGGACGGGGCTTTTGTTCCACAGACAGGTGGCCGATTATGCGTATGATGAAAACTGGAAGAGGATGTTTACGGTTGGAATTGATTACATAGACGGTGAGAAATGGATTTCTGATGGAAAATATTATTCCTGTAGTACGACGGTGGCTGCAATGGATATGACGCTTGCTCTGATCAGTGATAATCTGGATGTTTCTGTTGCAGAAAAGATTGCAGAAGAGATTGGATATTCCTGGGACAGCAGTTTCTGAGCGGAGTGTGTGAGAGATTATAAAAAAAGTACTTCCCGCGGATTTGGAAGTACTTTTTTTATGGGTTGAATTGAATGTGCATCAATATGTGGAGGTCATGCACTTTATTTGGGAGATAACACAGTTCTTTGTGTTGTTTATATTTTAACAAAACAGGGGGTAAAAACAAGCCTCCCGGGGGGATTATTACCTATGAAAAAAAGAACGTTATTCATGCTGTATATGAATATATAGATATCCCCCCCGGGCGGTTGTTGACACTTTGACACAGTGATAAAATACAGTTAATTACGAGGTGCGCGCCGAATAAAATAAAGTTTTCACAGGGAAAGGAAGTATATATATGCATATACCTGAGAACTATTTAAGTCCGTCAACATGTGCGGTAATGACGGCAGCCATGCTTCCGGTATGGGGATATTCGATCAATAAGATCAGAACGGAGATACCTAAGGCAAAGATGCCGTTACTGGGAATTGGCGCAGCATTTTCATTTCTTGGAATGATGTTTAATGTACCGCTTCCGGGAGGTACGACAGGACATGCGGTAGGTGGAACTCTTATCGCAATTCTTACAGGCAGTCCGGCGGCCGGGTGCATATCGGTATCCATTGCGTTGCTGATCCAGGCACTGCTTTTTGGAGACGGTGGAATTCTTGCATTTGGAGCAAACTGTTTCAACATGGCTTTTGTACTGCCGTATCTAGGATTTTTTCTGTATCAGTTACTTCTGAAAAAGACAGGCAAGCGTAAACTTAGCGCTGCGATTGGTGCATATGTAGGAATCAATGCAGCGGCATTCTGTGCAGCTGTTGAATTTGGAATTCAGCCATTGCTGTTTAAAAATGTAGCAGGTCAGGCGCTGTATTGTCCATATCCGTTAAGTGTGTCCATACCGGCAATGATGGTCGGACACATTACGTTATTTGGCCTGGCAGAGATTGTATTAACAGTAGTTGTATTGGCTTTTGTAGAAAAAGTTTCACCTGCAGCACTGGACAATGTTCCGGAGAAATCTTCGTTCAAACCACTGTACATATTAATTGGAGCACTTATCGTTCTGACACCGATCGGACTTCTCGCAACAGGTACTGCCTGGGGAGAATGGGGCGTGGATGAGATGGCGACACTTGTCAGTGGCGGCACTCAGTTGGGATATACTCCGTCTGGTATGGAGAGTGGATTTGAGCTTTCAACACTGTTCCCAGATTATTCGATGACAGGTATGCCAGAATGGACAGGATATATTCTGTCAGCAGTTGTTGGAGTAGCTCTTCTGGTAATTTTCTTCAAAATTATTTCTTCTCTTATGAAGGATAAAGTTGATTTTAAAAAGAAAGCAGCATAATTAATAATGAACGATTACAGAACAGAAAAAACAGAAATTCCTGAATGGATGTGCCAGCAGGAAGAATATACTCCGTCGAAGGATAAAGAAGCATTTTTGACTAAGAGCACAAAGTCTGTTTTGTCTGTACTTGGAAAGCTAAGATTTCATGAAGGGAAGGATGGCAGATTTTCTGCTACTCCTTCTCTTAAATTATTTTATACGCTAATATATATTATACTGACAGCATCTGCGAGAAATTATTTATTTGTATTGATCATGTGTGCAGCAGTAACTGTCAGACTGGCATTTTTTCCGGCAGCAGCAATACGGCAGGTTTTAAGTGAAACAGCAGGTGCAGTAATGATTTCTGTGTTTCTTCTTTTGCCGGCAGTTTTTATGGGGAATCCTCAGACACTGGCGAATATTACAGCCAGGGTGTATGTATCGGTAACTTTGGTTGGAATATTGTCGGCTGGGACATCCTGGAATAAACTTACAGCCAGTATGCGAACTTTCCGGATTCCGTCACTGTTTATTTTTACACTGGATATTACGCTGAAATATATTTCTGTTCTTGGAGAAATCTGCGTGGATATTCTGACATCTGTCGGGCTCAGATCGGTGGGAAAAAACCCGGACAAGGCAAAATCTTTTTCCGGAGTACTTGGAATCACATTCCTGAAATCCAGTGAGATGTCAGAAGAAATGTATGCGTCTATGTGCTGCAGGGGATTCACAGGAGAATATCAGATGAGCAAAAAGTACAGACTTTGTTTGCAGGATGTTTTGGGTATTCTGATGATGGTGTGTGGTATTTGCCTGTTTTTATATTTGAATGTAAATATGTAGTCCGAGATTTTTAAAGAAAGGGAAGAAGCATGATCACACTTGAAAAAGTATGTTTTGCATATGAACATGAAGTTGCACTTCGATATGTGAATCTTCATATCGAAAAGGGAGAGTCACTGGTAATTCAGGGACCGAATGGATGCGGCAAATCAACGCTTATCAAATTATTGAACGGGATTATTTTTCCATCAGAAGGGCATTATTTATATAAAGGCCATGAGATTACAGAAAAAGCGCTGAAAGACAGGCAGTTTGCAAAGTGGTTTCACCAGCAGATGGGATATGTTTTTCAGAACGCGGATACACAGCTGTTTTGCGGAAGCGTGGAAGAGGAAGTTGCGTTTGGACCGATTCAGATGGGGCTTTCGGAGGCAGAAGTCAGGGAGAGAACAGAGGATTGTCTTCGTCTGTTTGGAATTGAAAAGCTTAGAGAAAGACCACCGTATCATCTGAGCGGAGGTGAGAAGCGAAAGGTTTCTCTTGCATGTATTCTTTCCCTGAATCCGGAGGTGTTGATCCTGGATGAGCCGCTTGCCGGTCTGGATGAGAAGACGCAGGATATGCTTCTGGATTTTCTTAAAAACTTTCATAATGCAGGAAAAACGCTGATCACGATCACACACAATCGCCAGCTTGCGGAAAATCTGGGAACGCGTTTTGCAGTTATGAATGAAGAGCATGAATTGAAAGTATTATAACTGTTCAGAAGGTAGTAATATTATAAAAAAAGGTACTTCCCGCGGATTTGAAAGTACTTTTTTTATGGGTTGAATTGAATGTGCATCAATATGTGGAGGTCATGCACTTTATTTGGGAGATAACATAGTTGTTTGTGTTGTCTTTATTTTAACAAAATGGAGGGGGAAAACAAGCCTCCTGGGGGGATAATCCTGCCTGTAAGCATCCCCAGACACAGTCGTAGGGGAGGTGTGGCGCAGAAGATAATCTGCAAATGAGAAAAATTGCGAATGCGGTCACAAATATAGAGCAGAGATAATCTACAAATGGGAAAAATTGCAAATGCGGTCACAAGTATAGAGCAGAGATAATCTACAAATGAGAATAATTGTGAATGCAGTCACTGGTTCGGAGGGGAAGATAATCTGCAAATGGAAAAAAGTGCGAATGCAGTCACAAGTATAGAGCAGAGATAATCTACAAATGGGAAAAATTGTGAATGCGGTCACTGGTTCGGAGGGGAAGATAATCTGCAAATGGAAAAAAGTGCGAATGCGGTCACAAGTATAGCGCAGGGATAATCTGCAAATGGGAAAAATTGCAAATGCAGTCCCCAGGACAGCTGTAGGAGGAAGGTACAGAGGGAAGCGTAATTCGACTCTGACAAAAACATATAAAAGACACCTGTTGACAATCATGGCTGGTATGGGTATGTTTAAAAGAAAGAGCAGAAGAAGAGCAGAAAAAGTTCAGAAGGAAGAGGCGGAGCGTTATGTCAGCAAATACAGCAGTCATTGAGGAACTCCATCAGGCAATCGTGGAGCAAAGGAATATGGAGGAGCTAGAGGGGCTTCTCTGGGCAGGGGTGCTTGCATATCAGGGAAAAACTTTTTATACGCTTTCCGGGTTGGAATTTTCCTATATGGTAAAGCATAAGAAAAACGGAGACTACAGTGGAGAACTGTTGATCTCACGTAAGGAGACAAGCAAGACCCTGACCAGAAGCTCCGTGATGCTGGCATTCCACAAAGTCCTCGCCGAGATGAAATTCAAAGAAATCAATGGAGCAGCATATCTTCTTCCTCCGGAATATCGTGGACCAAAATCAATCGGGCAGATTTTTGGAATCTCATATATTTTCAGCATGTTTCTGGAGTTTGGCCTGATACGTACAAATGAGAAAGATAAGATAGAAAAAGCAAAAGCTGAAAAGGTCAGATGACCTCTTCAGCTCAAATTTATGCTTGACAATAAATTTTTTTGGATATATACTTTGATAATCAAAATATTCTAAAACCAAAACAAATCAGGAATATGAGGAAACAATTATTATGAATAAAGAACAGACCTTAACCGGTGTCATCCGGGGAACGGGAGCCTGTGTTCCAAAGCGAGTCATGGATAATGACGAGATCGCCGGTTTTGTTGAGACCAGTGATGAGTGGATCCGGGAGCGTACAGGTGTGGAGCGGCGTCATATAGCAGAAGAGGAAACAACCGTTTCCATGGCTGTTGAGGCCGGTCGCCAGGCAGTTGAAGAATCCGGTGTTTCACCGGAAGAAATCGATATGATCCTGGTGGCTACCGGATCAGCTGACCGGGTTTTTCCATGTACAGCCTGCCAGGTACAGGAGGCTCTTGGAGCTTCGGGTGCCGTTGGATTTGATCTCAATGCTGCATGCAGTGGATTTCTTTTTGCTTACAATACAGCGCAGGCGTACATAGCATCTGGAATCTACCGTACGACTCTGATCATTGGAAGCGAGAGTCTTTCACGCATTGTTGACTGGACTGACCGTGGAACCTGCATCTTGTTTGGAGATGGAGCCGGAGCGGTTCTTCTTCAGGCGAAGGAAGGAAAAAGCTATCAGCCGGTTTCACATTCCGATGGACGAGGCGGACCGGCACTGACCGGACCGGGAGTGCTTGGAAGAGCCCGCAGTATTGATCAGGATCCAAAAGAAACAAAAACAGAATACATTACCATGAATGGCAAGGATGTTTTCCAGTTTGCAGTCCGCAAGGTTCCACAGGTGATAAAGGAAGTTTTGAAAGAAAATGAACTTTCCACAGAAGACATTGACTGGTTTGTTCTTCACCAGGCGAATGCAAGGATTGTGGATGCGGTTGCAAGGCGACTTCGTCTGGATATTGGAAAATTTCCAATGAATCTTCAGGATTATGGAAATACGTCATCCGCGAGTATCCCGATCTTGCTGAATGAACTGAATCGAAAAGGTGTCCTGAAAAAAGGACAGAAACTGGTTCTGGCAGGATTTGGAGCAGGATTGTCCTGGGGCGCAAGCGTGCTGGACTGGGACATCACGGAGTGATGAAGCAATTCGTAGATATCCGATATCTCAATATTAAATAGATACAGAAGAATAGAGACCATATAACATTGGCAAAAAGGGGAACAGAATTTCATCATAAAAGTGAAATCTGAAACCCAAATTATATAAATTTAATTAAAACAGAAAAAGGAGAAAACAAAAATGTTAGAAAGAATTATCGAACTTACAGCAGAAAACTTAGGAGCAGACGCAGCAACAATCACAGCAGAGACATCTTTTAAAGATGATCTTCATGCAGATTCCCTGGATCTCTTTGAGCTTGCAATGGCATTCGAGGAAGAATTTTCTGTAGAAATCCCAAGCGAGGATCTTGAGCAGATCACAACAGTTGCAGATGTAATGAACTATCTGACAGAGCATCAGGCGTAATCGTCAACCTGGCTGATCGAGAGGACATAAATTTATGAAGACAGAGATCACAGAATTATTAGGAATTGAGTATCCGGTGATCCAGGGCGGTATGGCCTGGGTTGCAGACTATCATCTGGCAGCAGCCGTATCCAATGCGGGTGGCCTTGGGCTGATCGCCGCAGGCGGTGCACCGGCAGAGTGGGTAAGAGAACAGATTCGCGAGACAAAAAAGCTGACTGACAAACCATTTGGTGTGAACATCATGCTGATGAATCCGGAAGCAGACAAGATTGCAAAGGTAATCCTGGAAGAGGGCATCAAGGTAGTGACAACAGGTGCAGGAAGTCCGGAAAAATACATGGCAGACTGGAAAGCAGCCGGAGTGAAGGTCATTCCTGTCATTGCTTCTGTAGCACTTGCAAAACGTATGGAGCGCTGCGGCGCAGATGCAGTCGTTGCCGAGGGTACTGAGGCTGGAGGACATATTGGAGAGCTTACCACAATGGTACTGGTTCCGCAGGTTGTCGATGCAGTGAATATCCCGGTGATCGCAGCGGGTGGTATTGCAGATGGCAGAGGTATGGCAGCAGCCTTTATGCTGGGAGCCAGAGGAATCCAGATGGGAACTATTTTTGCAGCATCTAAGGAATCTGTGATCCATGAAAATTATAAGAACAGTATTCTTAAAGCAAAAGACATCGACAGCCGTGTAACAGGCAGAAGTACGGGACATCCGATCCGTGTTCTTCGCAATGATATGGCACGCAAATATCTGGAAATGGAAAAAGAGGGCGCACCGTTTGAGGAACTGGAAAAGATGACTCTTGGCAGTCTCAGAAGAGCAGTTCAGGAGGGTGACGCTAAGAATGGCAGCCTGATGGCAGGACAGATCGCAGGTATGATCAAAGAAGAACGTTCCTGTGAGGATATTATTAAATCTACTGTATCCGATGCATGCAGACTGATGAATGGAGTAAGTGTAAATGAGTAAGATTGCTTTTATTTATCCGGGACAGGGCGCGCAGGCAGTTGGAATGGGAAAAGACTTTTATGAGAAAAGTCCTTTATCCAGGACAATATTTGACCAGGCATCTGAGGCAGTGAATCTCGACCTTAAGAAGCTTTGCTTTGAAGAAAATGATCTTCTGGACAAAACAGAATATACACAGGTTGCAATGGTGACTGCCTGTCTGGCAATGACAAGAGCGGTTGAATCCATGGGACTTCATGCAGATATGACAGCAGGTTTAAGCCTTGGCGAATATTGCGCGATCGCTGTGGCAGGCGGTATGTGTGATCTGGATGCAATCCGCACAGTGCGTTCCAGAGGAATCTTTATGGAGCATGCAGCACCGGAAGGAAGCGGCGCAATGTCCGCAGTACTCGGAATGGATGCAGCGGTGATCGAGGATGTCTTAAATGGCCGAGAGGGCGTTTCTATTGCAAACTACAACTGTCCGGGACAGATCGTTATCACCGGTGAGGCAGCTGCGGTTGCTGAGGCAGGAACTGCTTTAAAAGAAGCAGGAGCAAGAAGAGTACTTCCACTTAAGGTGAGCGGACCATTCCATTCACCGATGATGAGACCTGCAGGAGAAGAACTGGCGAAGGTTTTTGCAGGAGTCAGTATGAATCCATTAAAGGTTCCGTATGTGGCAAACATTAACGCAGAAGTGATCACAGATTGTGGAAGAATCGAAGGACTTCTGGTGGAGCAGGTCAGTGGATCTGTCCGCTGGCAGCAGAGTGTGGAAACCATGCTTCGTGAAGGTGTGGACACCTTCGTTGAGATCGGACCGGGCAAAACCCTGACAGGTTTCCTTCGTAAGATTGATAAAAATGTAAAAGCTTATCACATTGGCAGCTGGGAAGAAGCAGTTCAGGTGTGTGAGGAATTGAAATAAAAATTGATAAGACCGGATAAAGGTACATCTGGTCACAGCAGATGCCGAGAGGAGAGAAATAAGTGGCAGAGCAGAATAAAAAGAAAGTTGCTGTTGTAACAGGTGCTTCCAGAGGAATCGGAAGAGCCATTGCCCTGGAGCTTGCTTCCAGAGGTGCAGCAGTTGTAATCAATTATAACGGTTCTGAGGAACGGGCACGAGAAGTGCAGAAAGAGATTGAGGAAAAAGGCGGAGAGGCTGAGATTAGACAGTGGAATGTTGCGGATTACAAAGCCTGTGAAGGTGCCGTAAAGGACATTGTAAAAACTCATGGAAGCATTGATATTCTGGTTAATAATGCCGGAATCACAAAAGACGGACTTCTGATGGGAATGTCCGAAGAAGATTTTGATCAGGTGATCGATGTCAACCTCAAAGGAACTTTCAATATGATGCGTTTTGTTTCCAGACAGATGCTCCGTCAGCGCAGTGGACGCATCATCAGCATGGCATCTGTAGTTGGAATTGCAGGAAATGCAGGACAGGCAAACTATGCAGCGTCCAAAGCAGGAATCATTGGTATGACCAAAAGTGCAGCAAGGGAACTTGCATCCCGCGGTGTTACGGTCAATGCAGTTGCACCGGGATTTATTGAGACAGAGATGACAGCAGTATTATCTGAAGAAGTAAAAAAAGCATCTGCTGCGCAGATTCCGCTGGGACATTTCGGCAGACCGGAAGACATTGCAAAAGCAGTAGCTTTTCTGGCATCTGACGATGCAGCATACATTACCGGACAGGTAATTCAGGTTGATGGAGGAATGGTCATATGAGTAAGAGAAGAGTAGTTGTAACCGGACTTGGCGCCGTTACTCCTATTGGAAATAATGTTGAGGATTTCTGGGCAGGAATCCGTGAAGGAAAAGTCGGCATCGGACCGATCACAAAATTTGATACAACAGATTACAAGGTAAAGATCGCAGCAGAAGTTAAAGATTTTAATGCAAAAGATCATATGGATCCGAGAGCCGCAAGACGTATGGATCCATTCTGCCAGTATGCAGTGACAGCAGCAAAAGAAGCTTTTGAGGATGCTGGCCTTGATATGGAAAAAGAGGATTCTTTCCGTGTGGGTGTTATTGTTGGTTCTGGTATCGGAAGTCTTCCGCAGGTAGAAAACAACTATGAAAAGATCCTCACCAAGGGACCTGGAAAAGTAAATCCACTGATGGTCCCGATGATGATCTCTAACATGGCTGCAGGAAATATTTCTATTCAGCTGGGACTCCGCGGCAAATGTACAGATGTTGTGACAGCCTGTGCATCCGGAACACACAGCATTGGTGATGCATTCCGTGCAATTCAGTATGGGGATGCGGAAATCATGCTGGCAGGTGGAACCGAGAGTTGTATCTGTCCGACAGGAGTGGCTGGCTTTACCGCACTTACAGCACTGACCAAGACCGAAGATGTCGCAAGAGCATCTATTCCATTTGACAAAGACAGAAGTGGTTTTGTACTTGGAGAAGGTGCCGGAATCGTAGTTCTTGAAGAACTGGAGCATGCGAAGGCAAGAGGAGCAAGAATCTATGCCGAGCTGGTTGGCTACGGTGCAACAGCAGATGCTTTCCACATCACTTCTCCTGCAGAGGACGGAGCAGGCGCAGCCAGAGCAATGGAGCTTGCAATGGAAGAAGCTGGTGTTCAGCCATCTGAGGTAGAATACATTAACGCGCATGGAACGAGTACGCATCACAATGACCTGTTTGAGACAAGAGCGATCCACAAAGCATTTGGAGATGCGGCAAAAAATCTGGTTGTAAATTCTACAAAATCCATGATCGGACATCTTCTTGGTGCAGCCGGTGGAGTGGAATTTGTGACCTGCGTTAAATCTCTGGAAGAGGGATTTATCCACCAGACAGTTGGAACAACAGATCCGGACGAAGAGTGTGATCTGAACTATGCGATCGGTGCTCCGGTAGAAAAAGAGATCCATTATGCAATGAGCAATTCTCTTGGCTTTGGCGGACACAATGCGACACTTCTTGTAAAGAAATATGAGGGTTGATAATTATGGAATTTGAAAATCTTCTTACATTAATAAAAACAGTATCAGATTCTGAACTGACAGATTTTGATTACGAAGAAAATGGTACCCGCATCCGACTGAAGAAGAAAAAAGAAACCGTTGTGGTTTCTGGCACTTCTTCAAATGTACCGGTTATGGGACTCCAAACAGTGCAGCCGTTGGGACAGATCACGGAATCAGAAGAAAAGATAGAGAAAGATATTGCAGATGGTGAACCAGAGGGTATGCTTATAAAATCTCCTCTTGTGGGAACTTTTTATGCAGCACCTGTCGAGGATGCAGATCCGTTTGTTTCTGTTGGAGATCAGGTCAAAAAAGGTCAGACGCTTGCCATCGTGGAAGCAATGAAACTGATGAACGAGATTGAAAGTGATTTTGACGGTAAAGTTGCGGAAATTTATGTGGAAAACGGACAGGCAGTAGAGTATGGACAGCCGTTGTTCCGGATTGCATAAATTCAGGGTATAAACCTGAAAAAATGTGGATCATTCGAATGTACAGAGAAATTAATGTGGATAAACGAAGTTTCCATTGTAGGAGTATAGATTATGAATAAATTAGGAGTAAAAGAAATTGAACAGATTCTTCCTCACAGACATCCATTTCTTCTTGTGGATTATATCGAGGATTATGAGCCGGGCAAATTTGCTGTCGGTTATAAATGCGTGACTTTCCGTGAGGACTTTTTTAAAGGACATTTCCCACAGGAACCGGTAATGCCGGGTGTCCTGATGGTGGAAGCTCTTGCGCAGACAGGCGCTGTGGCAATCTTAAGCCTGGAAGAAAACAAAGGCAAGATTGCATACTTTGGCGGGATCAAGAACTGCAGATTCCGTGGAAAAGTTGTTCCGGGGGATAAACTTCGTCTGGAAACAACGATCATCAAATGCAAAGGACCGGTTGGTGTCGGTCATGCAGTTGCAAGTGTTGACGGCAAAGTGGTAGTTGATGCAGAACTGACTTTTATGATTGGATAGGTGACACACTATGATTAAAAAAGTGCTGATTGCGAATCGAGGGGAGATTGCAGTACGGATCATCCGCGCATGCAGAGAAATGGGAATAGAGACGGTTGCTGTTTATTCAGAGGCAGACAGAGATGCACTTCATACTCAGCTTGCGGATGAGGCAGTCTGCATCGGACCGGCACCGTCATCCGAGAGCTATCTCAGCATGGAAAATATCATCAGTGCAACGATCGTTACAGGTGCGGATGCAATTCATCCGGGATTTGGTTTCCTTTCCGAAAACAGTCGTTTTGCGGAACTCTGTGAACAGTGCAATATTACATTTATCGGGCCGCCGTCAACTGTGATCGCAAGTCTTGGAAACAAGCAGGCGGCAAAAAATACAATGGCAAATGCAGGGGTTCCGATCATTCCTGGTGGCAAAAATCCAATCTATACAGTAGAAGAGGGAATGAAGGAAGCCGAAACGATCGGTTATCCGGTCATCATCAAAGCTGCTCTTGGTGGAGGCGGCAAGGGAATGCGAGTTGCTGATACACCGGCAGATTTTGAAGAAAGTTTCCGTACCGCACAGAAAGAAACGCAGATGGCTTTTGGCGATTCTACGATGTACGTGGAGCATTTTGTACGTCATCCAAGACATATTGAATTTCAGATCATGGCAGATAAATTCGGTAATGTAATTCACCTGGGGGAACGTGATTGTTCCATTCAGAGAAATCATCAGAAGATGATCGAGGAGTCCCCATGTGAGGTGATCTCCGATGAACTTCGTGCCAGAATGGGAGAGGCAGCGGTGAAAGCGGCAAAAGCAGCCGGGTATGAAAATGCCGGAACGATTGAATTCCTTCTTGATAAAGAAGGCAGATTTTATTTTATGGAAATGAATACCCGAATTCAGGTGGAGCATCCGGTTACGGAGTGGGTGACAGGTGTGGATCTTGTCAAAGAGCAGATCCGCATTGCATCCGGGCTTCCACTATCCTGTAAGCAGGAAGATATTCAGCTGACAGGGCATGCGATTGAATGCCGGATCAATGCAGAAAATCCATCCAAAGGTTTTCGTCCGTCACCAGGAACGATCACGGACATGTATTTTCCAGGAGGAAAAGGAATCCGTATTGATTCCGCTGTGTACAGTGGATACACGATCCCACCGTATTATGATTCCATGATCGCGAAGGTGATCGTGTGGGCGAAGAACCGTACCGAAGCAATCCGTAAGATGCAGAGTGCGCTTGGTGAAGTGATCATAGAGGGAATCGATACCAATGTAGACTATCAGTATGAAATCCTGGATCATCCGGATTTTCAGTCAGGAAATACAGATGTAGAATTCATCGAAAGAATGGAAGCAGATAAATAAAGTGTTACTGCAAACGGAGTGAACAGTAACGTATAGTTTTGGTATTAACAGGAGTGAACGATCATGAAGTTGGATAACATGTTCAAAAAGACAAGAATTGTTTCCAGAATACAGAGCCATAGTGCGGTCCGTGCTTCCAGGCCGGAGGTACCGGAAGGACTTCTTCGTAAATGTAACAAGTGCGGAGCTGCCATCATCGCAGAGGATGTAAAACAGGGATATTATATCTGTCCGAAATGCGGAGGATATTTCCGTGTACATGCATATCGCAGAATCCAGATGGTGATCGATGAGGGAACTTTTGAGGAATGGAATCAGGATCTGATCGGTGGAAATCCTGTAAATTACAAAGGGTATCCGGAAAAAGTACAGGCACTTCAGGAGAAGACCGGGCTCAAAGAGGCTGTTGTCACAGGCAAAGGCAAAATAAATGGCAGAGATACTGTGATTGCAGTCTGCGATGGAAGATTCCTGATGGCAAGCATGGGCTGGGCAGTTGGCGAAAAAATCACCAGAGCAGTAGAACGTGCAACGGAGGAAAAACTTCCCATTATCATTTTTGCCTGTTCTGGTGGTGCCAGAATGCAGGAGGGAATCACATCTCTGATGCAGATGGCAAAAACTTCCGCGGCGCTGGAACGTCACAGCAAGGCCGGACTGCTTTATGTAAGTGTTTTGACAGAACCTACGACAGGTGGCGTGACGGCAAGTTTTGCGATGCTGGGGGATATCATTCTGGCGGAACCAGGTGCACTGATCGGTTTCGCAGGTCCGCGTGTCATTGAGCAGACTCTTCGTCAGAAACTGCCGAAAGGATTTCAGAGAGCAGAATTTCTGGTTGAGCATGGTTTTGTAGATGATATTGTAAGGCGTGAGAATCTGAAGGAAACACTTGGTAAGATCTTGGAGATACATGCGGTATCCTGGAAAACAGAAAACAGGATCAGAACGGATGCAGCTGAATTACATCACGCGGATCATCCGGGATCAGATTCTGAAAATCTGACAAATGACAAGTGTGATTCGGATAGAGGAGATTCTAATCCAGCTGGCATCAACCCTTACCTCACAGCCTGGGATCGTGTACAGATCTCACGCAAGATTGACCGTCCATCCGGCAGTGATTATATAGAAGCACTTTTTACGGATTTTATGGAATTTCATGGAGACCGAAATTACGGAGATGATAAGGCAATCATTGGTGGAATCGCAAAATTTCATGGAAAACCGGTCACTGTTATCGTGCAGGAAAAAGGAACCAACACCAAAGAAAACATTGCACACAATTTCGGCATGCCGATGCCGGAAGGATATCGCAAGGCGCTGCGCCTGATGAAGCAGGCAGAAAAGTTTCAGCGTCCGGTAATCTGTTTTGTGGATACGCCGGGAGCTTTCTGTGGTATCGAGGCAGAGGAACGAGGACAGGGCGAGGCTATTGCCCGTAATCTCTGGGAGCTTGCCGGACTGAAAACACCGGTTCTGTCTATTGTGACAGGAGAAGGTGGAAGCGGTGGGGCACTTGCCCTGGCAGCAGGTGATCAGGTATGGATGTTGGAGAATTCCATATATTCTATTCTTTCACCGGAAGGATTTGCAAGTATTCTCTGGAAGGACAGTACTAAGGCAAAAGAAGCTGCCGCGGTCATGAAACTGACAGCATCGGATCTGTATGAGAAAGGAATCATTGAGCAGGTGATTCCTGAACCGGAGAATCTGACACCGGAAAGTATGTGGCAGGTGGCTGAACGCCTGAACGATAAAATCTGTACTTTCCTTCAAAAATATACATCTCTTTCCGAGGAAGAGCTTCTCGAAACAAGATACGCCCGTTTTCGTAAGTTCTGAATTGAAATATCACGCGACTCACTTCTTTCACTTTTCCTACATTATATAGAAAAAGGCGCGCAGGAAAAGAAAAATATCTGGGACAGAAAAGGAAAAGTGTGGAAAAACCGAACACTTTTCTTTTTTTGTCTATACAAAAGGACAGAAAATGGAACTATAATATATAATGATAGAAAAGAAGAAAAATCGGAGGAGACACGAATGAAAGAAGTAAAATCGCCAAAGAAGCCGTTACTTTATTATTATGGAATCGTGCTTCTGATCATAATTGTTTTTAATGTGCTTGTAACCCCAATGCTTACAAAAACAATGGTCAAAGAAGTCGATTATGGAACTTTTATGTCAAAGATCGAAGATAAAAAGATTGATGATGTCCAGATTGAGGATAATCAGATTCTTTTTACAGATAAAGATGATAAAAATACCATCTATAAAACAGGCGTGATGGAAGACCCGACTTTGACAGAACGTCTTTACAAGGCTGGTGCAAAATTCTCAAAAGAGATCGATCAGCAACTGTCACCGGTTGCAGGCTTTCTGCTGACAGGAGTACTTCCTCTGATCATCTTTATTGCCCTGGGACAGTACCTGAGCCGCAAAATGATGAATCAGATGGGCGGTAAGAATTCCATGGCATTTGGAATGGGAAAAAGCAATGCCAAAGTTTATGTACCGTCAACCGAAGGTATCCGCTTCAGTGATGTAGCCGGTGAAGAAGAAGCAAAAGAAAATCTGCAGGAAATCGTTGATTACCTGCATAATCCGGAGAAATACACCAAGGTGGGAGCTTCCATGCCGAAAGGTGTTCTGCTTGTCGGCCCTCCAGGTACCGGTAAAACCATGCTGGCAAAAGCAGTAGCCGGAGAATCCAATGTACCATTCTTCTCGATGTCCGGTTCTGAATTTGTGGAAATGTTTGTTGGTATGGGTGCTTCCAAGGTTCGTGATCTCTTTAAACAGGCAAAGGAAAAAGCACCTTGTATCGTATTCATTGATGAGATCGATGCTATCGGTAAGAAACGAGACGGACAGATGGCAGGTGGAAACGATGAACGTGAGCAGACTCTGAACCAGCTGCTTACTGAGATGGATGGTTTTGAGGAAAATAACGGTGTCATTATTCTGGCAGCGACCAACCGTCCGGAATCTCTTGACCCGGCACTGACTCGTCCGGGACGTTTTGACCGTCGTGTACCTGTGGAACTTCCGGATCTTGAAGGTCGTGAAGCAATCCTTAAGGTACATGCAAAAAAAGTTCAGCTTTCTGACGATGTGGATTTCCATACGATCGCAAGAATGGCATCAGGAGCTTCCGGTGCAGAGCTTGCCAATATTGTAAATGAGGCAGCTCTTCGTGCTGTTCGTGATAATCGTGAAGTAGTCACAGAAGCAGATCTGGAAGAAAGTATTGAAGTTGTTATTGCAGGATATCAGAAGAAAAATGCGGTACTTTCAGATCAGGAGAAAAAGGTAGTCGCATATCATGAGATTGGACACGCTCTTGTAGCAGCAATGCAGACACATTCTGCACCGGTTCAGAAGATTACGATCATTCCAAGAACTTCCGGTGCGCTTGGTTATACCATGCAGGTAGAGCAGGGAGACAAATATCTTCTGACAAAGCAGGAACTGGAAAATAAGATTGCAACATTTACCGGTGGCCGTGCTGCAGAGGAAGTGGTATTTGGTGAGATAACAACCGGCGCATCCAATGATATTGAACAGGCAACCAAGATTGCCCGAGCCATGATCACCCGCTATGGTATGAGTGATGACTTTGATATGGTGGCTATGGAAACCGTGACAAATCAGTATCTTGGCGGCGACGCATCCCTGGCATGCTCTGCGGATACGCAGAATGAGATTGACCGTAAGGTTGTGGAGCTGGTTAAGAGAGAGCATGAGAAAGCGAAAAAAATTCTTCTTGATAACCGTCAGAAACTGGATGAATTATCCAATTATCTCTATGAAAAAGAGACGATCACAGGAGATGAATTTATGGCAATCCTGAATGGCGAGGCAAAAAAAGAGACAAATACAGAAACGAAAATAGAATCAGGAGCTGAGAAGAAGGAGGCGGATGCAGATGAACAGACGATCTGATATTGGATGGTTTGAATTAATCGTGGGTATCATTCTGATCATATTTGGTGTTGTGATCATGCGTCAGCCGGTAGGGGTACTTACCTGGATCGTGATTCTGTGTGGTGTGCTTGCAATCTTAAGCGGAATTGGGGATATTGTTCTGTATGTCAAAATGGAACACTTTACCGGGTTTGGACCGATCGTTTCACTTGTCACAGGAATCCTGAGTGTGATGGCCGGATTTATGCTCGCGGCACATCCGGAAGCAGGAAACTGGGCGCTTGCAATGATTCTTCCAATCTGGATTATTGCGCATTGTATTTCCAGACTTTCTCATCTGCAGTATATGAAGATGCATTACGGAATGACTTATTATACGATTTCACTGATTCTGAATATCCTTGGTCTGCTCGTTGGAATCCTTCTGATCTTCCGGCCGATGATCACGATCCTTTCCATGGGTGTGCTTGTAGGAGGCTTTATGATCATTGAGGGAGTGGAGCTCATTCTTGTTGGACTGGACGGCAGACAATATTACAGATAAAAAAGAAATTCAGGTACAGGTGGATCTGGTATTGGCCTGTCAGTTGCAAAAGCAATCGTACAGGCGCATAAAGGTAAAATTACCGCAGAAAATAAAAACGGAAAAGGATTGACGATCACGATTCTTCTATAAAAAGAAGAATATGTGAACAAAGCCGCCGCACTCTTGTGCGGTGGCTTTTTATATTGTAAAATATATAAAATAAAACTTCTTAGGGTTCAATGACAAAGGGAGGAGAAGTTTTGAAAAATAATTATACCGTAAGCAGCAGAAAAAGATTTCTGTTCTATATTCTGATGATATTAAGTCTGCTCTGTATCATAGCATTGCAGTTTTTTGGACAGAATGAAAGGGATGGAAATACAACAGAAAAAAATCTTATTTACCAGGGAACTTTTACCTGGTAAATAAGATGGAAGCAGTGAAAAGATCAGCGTTCCGGGACAGTATGATGTAAAAGCAAAGGATACGATGACTATCCTGACCAGACTGCCGGAAGATTATCATGAGAATACACTGGCAATCCGTTCATCACTTCAGTCGGTCCGATTTTATGTGGATGGAGAACTGAGAATGGAATATGATACATCAGGGACTAGACTTGTCGGAAAAAACTCAGCAAGCTGTTATGTGTTCTGTCCGACATCAGAAGATGATGAAGGAAAAGAAGTGCGTATTGAACTTACCACAAATACAGCAAAATATTCTGGAGTGGTAAATACTGTTTATTGTGGAGATGAGGCAGCAATCTGGGGGTATCTGTTTCAGACGTATGGACTGGAGACTGTCATTGCTCTTTTTTTGTTGTTTGCCGGAATCATTACGATCATTTTTGGGTTTTCTCTCGGGATTGCCTATCAGACGAAATTTGATATGGAATATCTGGGCTGGTGCGTTTTTATGGCAGCAATCTGGATGCTTGGTGAGTCCAAGATGCGGCAGCTGTTTTTTCCGAATCCGTCAGCACTTGCAACGCTGTGTTTTGTAATGATCATGTTAAGTCCGATCGCAATCGGATATTATATGGATACGCTGCAGAAAGGAAGATACCGGAAAGTATTTGGAGTGGTAGAAAGCATAGCATTTCTGAATGCTCTGATCTGTTCAGCACTTCATATTCTTGGGATTGCGGATTATATCGAGACACTTCCTGTTGCCCATGTGATCCTTGCAGGCAGCGTTCTGATTGGGTTCATTACGATGGTCTGTGACCTGAAAAGAGGATATGTGTCAGAAAAATATACTTTTTTCAGTATTATATTGGCAATGATCGCTATTATAGCAGAGTCGAGCCTGGTTTATTTCAGAGTTTCCGCATCAGGAATCTTTATAGGAATCGGAATGATCATACTGCTGTGCACAAACCTGCTGAAAACGATCAAAAATATCCAGAAAGTGGAAAGCCGCCGTCAGAGAGCAGAGTTAAATAAGCGCAGGAAACAGATGGAAACCATGTCACTGCAGATGATGCGGACACTTTCCACAACGATTGAGGCGAAAGATGAGTATACAAGAGGACATTCTTATCGGGTGGCAGAATACGCAGCTCTGATTGCAGAAGAACTTGGGTGGGATAAAAAAGAAATCAGAAATCTTAAAAATGCAGCACATCTGCATGATATCGGTAAGATCGGTATTCCGGATAACATTCTGAACAGGCCAACCAGACTGACGGAAGAAGAGTTTCAGGTAATTAAAGAGCATACCGTCATTGGAGCAGAGATACTAAAAAATATTACGTTGATCGATCATGTGAAAGAGGTGGCTCGAAGCCATCATGAAAGATACGATGGTATGGGGTATCCGGATGGATTGAAGGGCGAAGAAATTCCGCTGTATGCAAGAGTTATAGCCATAGCAGACTGTTATGATGCTATGAAGTCAAGGCGGATTTACAGAAATCCGCTTGGAGATGAAGTTATATATAATGAAATATCCAGAAACTGTGGATCACAGTTTGACCCCAAGATCGCAGGAGTCTTTCTGAAAATGTTGAATGAAGGTCGCGTAGTGATCAGAGAAGACGGCAAGCTTGCAGATAAAGAAGATAATCTTCTGAATATGGAAGCAGAAATTGAAAAGTTCATCTCCACTGTAATGATAACAATGAAAACACAGGAAGACAGTGAAGGATTTGATTTTCTGACAGGATTGCCAATGAGAAATCGTGGTGAAAAGCTTGCGGCACAGTTTATGCAGCAGGACAGCGGTTATCTGGTATTTCTTGACATGGATAACCTCAAGAAGATGAATGACCTTTATGGACACAAAGCAGGAGACAGAGCATTGAAATTACTTGGATCTTTCTTGATGGAATATGCACATCATTCCGTTGTCTGCCGCCTGGGTGGGGATGAATTCCTGATGTTTGTGCCGAACGTTTCAAAAGAAAAGATAACAGAGATCGTCACAGAAATCCAGGAAAAATTTGAACAGAGCAAGGAAAAGGATGTAGCGATCCGTTGTGCTTCTGTTTCTGCCGGAATCTGTGAAGTAAATAAAGGAGATCCTTTTGAAGAATGCTATTCAAAGGCAGATAAGGCCCTGTATTATGTGAAACAGAATGGAAAAGGAAGCTTTTTCTTCTATCAACAGATGGAAGGGGAAAAGATTGTTGGCTATGGAACAGGAAAAGATCTGACACTGGTTTCCAAAGCACTGAGCGCCAGCGGCGATTATTCCGGGGCACTTGAGCTGGATTATCGTGAATTCGCCAAGATATATGAATATATGAATAGTATGGAAAAAAGATACAAATGTCATTGTTATCTGGTGATGGTAACGCTGGAAACGGAAGCGGATTCTGTATTAAATATCGAAGACATAGAATATGCACTGGAATGTATGGAGCAGGCAATACGACAAAAAATACGAAAGGTTGATGTGTGCACGCGTTACAGTTCCATGCAGTATCTGATCATTCTGTTTGAACCAGATGAAAAAACAGTTCCAAATATCATGGAACGTATTTTCGGTCAATATCGTGAGCAGTGCGGAAAGAAAAAACTGCTTCTTAATTATGAATATATGTCAATGACGGAAAAATAATACAGAGGCTGAATTGTTGGAACATTACGGAGTAATTTCCTATAAAGTAAAGTAAAAAGCGCGGTCGTAATAAATGCGACTGCGCTTTTTGAGGTTAAAGAATGATTTTAATTAATGGCATATTCTGATTAAAGAACATCTTCTCTGCGGATATATCCAGGATGTCCTTCTTCTGCGATGATCTCATTGCCGTGGATGACCTTGGCCCATTTATCCATTACCTGATTTTCAAGATGAGCATTCTCGCCGACAACAGTATGAGACAATACAATGCTGTTTTTAATGACAGCACCGGCTTTGATCTGGCATCCACGTCCGATAACGGAATTTTCGACTGTTCCTTCGATCAGACAGCCATTGGAGATAACAGAATTCTTGACAGATGCACCTTCCAGATACTGGGTCGGGCAGGAATCGTTGGTTTTGGTATAAATTGGCCATTCCGGATTGAACAGTCCTTCTGCAGTTTTGATGTCGATCAGAGAGATATTTGCGTTGTAATAACTGTTAAAGTCAGTAATGGATGCAAAATATCCTCTGTGTGAAACACCGCGGATATCGAGATCCGCAGAAGATTCATTGACAATCTGAGGCAGAGTGTACATCGAAGAAATTTTCCGGGCTTTTTTGATCAGTTCAATGAAAAGCTCTTTACTCATAACATATGTATCCATGAAGATGTTGCGTTTCTGGGCACTTCCACGGTTTTTTTCGATGGATTCAACACCTTTCTGTTTGTTCAGATTCAGAATATCACAGTTCAGGAATTTTTCTCTTGCATTGTCCACAGAATGATACAGGAGTGTGATATCAGCACCGGAATCAATATGTGTCTGAAGAAGTTCCCTGTAATCTTCTGCATATACCATGTAAGATGGCGCGATGATCACATATGGCTCATGCATTCTTTCAATGAATTCAATATTTTCATAAAATGATGCGATATCTGTATTGTATACATCATTTTCGGAACTGTTCTGAGCGAACATAAGCTGCAGCTTGCCACGTTTGGAGTTGATGTTGTAATGACGTCCGGTTCCGAGATGTTCTGCCAGAGAACGTGGCTTGGTTCTTACATATACCTGGATGCGGTCGATACCGCTGTTGCTCATATTTGAAATAGGAAAGTCAATGACACGATATCTTCCGAGGAAGGAAAAAGCACCGATTGGACGATACTGCTGAAGTCCTTCTACTTTGATATGGGTTCCGGAAGATGTGACAATTCCAAATGCTCTTGCCATATTATTCTACCCCCTTTACAC
>JABLTO010019452.1_pt1 | contig 71414 bp, 72 predicted proteins | sample 7160091 | NCBI WGS metagenome assembly JABLTO01 (sample SAMN14651225, study PRJNA627086) | human gut metagenome | isolation source: feces | host: Homo sapiens
CAGCCTTGGCAAGGCCGAATTCTAATCGTTGAACCACATCTGCAATGAATATATATTTATTATATTAAAAAAATATTAAAAAATCAACTGTTTTTATTAAAAAAAATTAAAAAATAATGTATAATAGGTAATAGGTGATAATTTTATGTTTGAGAATTTAAGTGATAGATTGCAAGACGTGGTTCATAAGATTAAGGGCTATGGCAAAATAACAGAAGATAATATTAGCGAAATGATGAGAGAAATTAGACTTTCTCTATTAGAGGCCGATGTTAACTATAAAGTTGTAAAAGAGTTTACAAATAATGTAAAAGAAAAAGCTTTAGGAGAAGAAGTTAATAAAAGTTTATCTCCTGGTGAAGTGTTTGTTAAAATAGTTAAAGATGAACTTACTGAGTTATTAGGTGGAGAAAATACCCCATTAAATGTAAATGGTAATCCTGCAATTCTTATGTTAGTGGGTCTTCAGGGAAGCGGTAAAACTACTACTATTGGTAAGCTTGCCAATTATCTTAGAAAAAATAATAAGAAGAAACCTCTACTAGTAGCGTGTGATGTATACAGACCTGCTGCTATTGATCAGTTAAAACAAATTGGAAAAGAACTTAATATTGAAGTTTATTCTGAAGGCAAAGGTAATCCAGTAGAAATATCAAAAAATAGTATTAAGTATGCTAAGGATAATGGCTATGATTATGTTCTAATAGATACTGCCGGTAGACTACAAATAGATGAATCTTTAATGGAAGAATTAGATAATATTCAAAAAGAAGTTAATCCTGATGAAACTATTTTAGTAATAGATTCTATGATGGGACAAGATGCTATTAATGTTATTAATGGTTTTAATGATAAAATTAAACTTAGTGGTGTTATTTTAACTAAATTAGACGGTGATACTAGAGGTGGTGTTGCATTATCTGTTAAACATCTTACTAATCTTCCTATTAAGTTTATTGGTGTTAGTGAAAAGATGGATGGTCTTACTCCTTTTTATCCAGAGAGAATGGCCTCTAGAATACTTGGTATGGGTGATATACTTTCGATAGTAGAACAGGTACAAAGTGAGATTGATGAAAAAGAGGCCGAGAAAACTGCCAAAAAAATGATGAAAGGTAATTTTGATTTAGAAGATTTTTTAAATCAACTTAATCAAATAAAGAAATTAGGACCACTTGAGAATCTTTTAAAATTACTTCCTGGTGCTAAAAAGATGGGGCTTAATAATGTTAATATAGATCCTAAAATTATGAAGAGAACAGAAGCTATTGTTTTATCAATGACACCTGAAGAAAGAAGAGATCCTAGTATATTAAAGGCAAGCAGAAAAAAGAGAATAGCGGATGGCTCAGGCACTACTGTTACTGATGTTAATAAACTTCTTACGCAATTTGAAGAAATGAAAAAAATGATGAAAATGATGGGGCAAGGCAATTTTAAAATGCCATTTTAGTGTTGTATATGAAGGCGTTATTGGGCTAGTCTAATTATTAATGGTTACAAGGAGTATGAATTTAGAAGTTGGAAAACTAATTATCGTGGTAGAATACTTATTCACGCAGGTTTAACTTTAGAAAAAGATGCATTTAAAAATTTTAAAGATTATAACCTTAATTATGGTAAAGGTGAAATTATTGGCGAGGCAACACTTACTGATTGTATTTTAGTTACTGATAAATTAGAGGATGACTTATATAAGCTAAATCCTTTGGTGTATGCAAAGAGCAAACATTCTAGAGTTTATGCTTGGAAGCTAGAAGATATTAAGGTTTATAATAGAAGAATACCCTCAAAAGGAAGACTTGGTCTTTGGAATTATGATATTAATGACTAAATTTATCTAAAAACTAGACTTCTTTACTATCTATCCATATTATTACTTCATATTATAATGTAGATAGGAGGATAATTTATGAATTTTAGTGATGGTTTTAACCAAGGTATGTATGATGGTGATATTGATATTAACATAACTAATACTAATCAAAATGTTAATGATAATACAAATATGAATTATAATAATGTTGGTACTCCAATGATGGGAGGCTCTGTAATGGGTGGAGTTACTTCTCCAGTTGTAGAAACTCCTAGAGAAAGAGTAGTATACAGAAATATTTATCATACTGTACCTCATGTATGTCCTATAAATACTAGAATTGTTAATAATCATATTTATAAGCATACTTATCAACCTAGATATACTTGCTGTGAAGAAAATACAGTTACTAATGAACAATGTGGTAGCTGCTGTCAATTTAGATAAAATGTTTAAATTTAGTAGTATTAGAGCGTAATGCTCTTTTCTTTTTGCTTATTTATATGGTATAATAATTGTTGTGTTAAGGATGTGTTAATATGATTAAAGGAAAACCATTTGTAAAATGGGCTGGTGGTAAAAGACAAATTATTGATAAACTTATGATGTATGTTCCAGACGAGTTTGATACTTATTATGAACCTTTTATTGGAGGAGGAGCATTATTATTTGAATTATCTCCTAGAAAGGCAGTTATTAATGATTCTAATGCCGAGCTTATGAATGTATATAAAGTTTTATGTGATGAAGATAAATTTAAAAAGATGTGTAATGTTCTTAATCATTATGAAATGGAACATTCAGAAAAGTTTTTTTATGATGTAAGAAATAAGGATAGAAATAAAGCCTCTTATAATAGATTATCTGATTATACTAGAGCTGCTCGTACAATTTATTTGAATAAAGCTTGTTTTAACGGCTTATATAGAGTTAATAGCAAAAATGAATTTAATGTTCCTTTTGGTAAAAAGTCTAAGGTTAATACTTATGATGGAGGTAATTTAATTACTGTCAGCAATTATTTAACAATGAATGATATCAAGATATTATGTGTTGATTTTGAAGAGGCTGTTAAGACTGCTAAAAAAGGCGATTTTGTATATTTTGATCCACCATATGATTCTGATACTACAACATTTAATAGTTATACTGAAGATGGCTTTAATAAGGATAGTCAAAGAAGACTAGCTGAAGTATTTAAGAATTTAGATAATAGGGGAGTATATGTTATGCTTTCTAATCATAATACTATGTTAATTAATGAACTTTATAAAGATTATAATATAAATGTTATAGAAGCTAAAAGAAATATTAATGCTAATGGTAAAAAAAGGGGTAAAGTAGAAGAAGTAATTATTACTAATTTTGAAAACAAAAGAGGCTTTTAGTAGTAGTATTTATCTAGAAAATAGAAAATTCTAAGCTAGAAAATATATTTTTGTTAATTGATTTGTAAATAATTTTTCTTTACTATTTAGTAGTAGAAAAAAACGGAATATGGTGAATTATATATGGTTGTTATGAATGAACAAGAAATAAATTATATGTTATATAAATTATCTAAATCAAAATTTAGAAGTAGTTTTCATTTAAAAGAAAAAGATATATTTTATGTAAAAGAAAAAGGTTTAGATAAAATAATGGAACATACTTATGATTTTATTAACAAGAGACTTAGGGATGTTTCTAATGTTGTTGATGGTAAACAAACTCCGATGAGAGGTCATCCTACTTTTATAGCACAACACGCTACCGCTACTTGTTGCAGGGGATGTTTAGAAAAGTGGCATCATATAAAAAAAGGTAATATTTTAACTGATAAACAAGTTGATTATATTGTAAATGTCATTATGATTTGGATAATCAATGAAATAAAAAATAATGAAAATTTTAATTAATATTTAATATAAAGAATTATTTATATGATATAATACTGTTATAGGAGTAAGGAGGTAAGTATGGATAATAACAATAATATTCCATATAATTATAAACCATTATCACCTTGGGCTTATTTTGGCTATCAATTATTGTTTACTATACCATTAATAGGATTTATATTTCTATTAGTATTTGCATTTAATAATGATAATATTAATAGAAGAAATTTTGCTAGATCATATTTTTGTTCACTTATATTAGCAATAATTATTATCTTAATAATGGTTGCTATTGTTACATCTACAGGAATAAGTTCATCTGGAATGAGTAATGTTTTATGATTAATTTTATTGTTGACTACTAATAAAAATATTAGTAGTTTTTCTTTTAAAAATAATTGAGTATATATGTTTGCTCGAACAATAGTTTCAAATTTAACTATCTATATATTGATATTAATGAGTATAGTTTTTTCTATTTATGTCTATGAATGTTGCTGCAAAGACTGTTACTTTGGTTAAAGATAGAATAGATGATACTTATGTTTATTACTATGATACTGTTCTTGAAAGAGAAAGATATATTAATGCTAGCAAATATGTATTTGGTAATAATATTGGTTATTGTTTGGAATTAGGTAAGAGTATAGAAAGCAACATATATGAAGTTACATCTTCTTTTGACAAGTTTGCTATATCAAAAGATAATCTAGAATATATTAAATTAGTAGGTTATTATGGTTATGATTATCCAGGCCATAAAACAAATAATTATTATATGGCCGCACAAGAACTTATTTGGAATAGATTGTCTTCTGCTAAAACTAAATGGGTAAAAGAATTAAATCCTAATATAGTTGTTGATGTTTCAAAAGAGAAAGAAGATATATTGTCTTTAATAGATAGTCATTATTTAAAACCTTCATTTGATGGGGATAAGATTACTTTAATAAAAGGTGAAGAATTAGTTATTGAGGATTATAATAATGTTTTATCTAGATATACTACTTCTGTTGATAATGTTGTAATAGATAATAATAAACTAATAATTAAAAAAGACTTTGATAAAAAAGAGATAGTTTTAAATAAGAAAAGTAGTTTGAACAAAGAGTTTTTATTATATACTTCTGGAGTGTCACAAAAGATGTTATCTGTTGGTGATGTTGATAATGTATCTAGTAAAATTACTGTTGATATAGTTAGTGGGTCATTAAAAATAAGTAAGCTTGATCGAGATAATAATAGCAATGTTCCTTCTGGTGATGCAACTTTAAATGGTGCTGAATATGAATTATATGATAGTAATAATAATCTTATTGATACATTAATAATAGGTAAGAAAGAGAAAGTTACTGGCCTTGCTGTTGGTAAGTATTATTTAAAAGAAGTAAAAGCTAGTCAAGGATATTTACTTGATCTTAATGTTTATAACTTAAATATTACTAAGGATGATTTGGATATTGATTTAACAGTTTATGAAGATGTTATTAAAAGAAGAGTGGATATCTTTAAAGTATTTGGTAGTGATAGTACAGGTATATTAACGGGAGAGGCTTTGGCAGTTTTTGAAATATATGATAGGAATAATATACTAATAGATACTATAACTACTGATAACGATGGGTATGCTAGTGTTGTTTTACCATACGGAAGGTATAGGCTTCATCAAATAAAAGGAAACGATAATCATTATATGATTGAAGATACTTTTATTGACATACTTTTTGATGATGAAAGACCTATTTATAAGGTTATATCTAACGGCACTGTTAAAGCAAAACTTAGAGTTGTTAAAAAAGATGCTGCTACAGGAACTGATATTAAAAATAAGAAGTTTAGGTTTAAGATATTTGATGTTAACAATAATAGATATGTTTCCTTTAAGAGTACTTATCCAGAATATAAAGTAATAGATGAGTTTGAGATAAATAATGATGGTTATTTTGTTACGCCAGAAGTTCTTAGTGCAGGCAATTATATTTTATATGAAATAGATGATTATATGGATGGATATCTTTATAACAAAGATGGTATTAAGTTTTCAATTGATAAAAATTCTAATTTGATAAATGATGATGATTATGGAACAGTTATTGAAATTCCTTTCTATAACAAGGCTGTTAAGGGTAGTATTAAAGTAAATAAGTATGGGGAGAACATTATATATAAAGATAATTCTTATTATTATGATAAAGTAAAATTAGAAGATGTCTATTTTGAAGTGTATGCTAAAGAGGATATTTATGATAATGATGTACTTGTATATAATAAAGATGACTTAGTAGGAAAAATAATTACTAATAAAGATGGCTTTGGTAGTTTAAATAATTTACCTCTTGGTGCTTATTATATGATTGAAGTTAAATCTAGTAATAATAATATAGTTAATGATAAAAAATATAATATTAATCTTGAATATAAAGATCAATATACTGCAAATGTTATTTATGAAATTAATGTTGAAAATTATTTGCCTAAGGGGAAGTTAATAATAAATAAATATGAAACTAATAGTAGAGTTTTACTTCCTAATACTTTGTTTGAAATTTATACTTTAGATGATAGACTTGTTTATAAGGGCTATACTGATAACAATGGTCAAATAGTTTTAGACGACTTGTTATATGGAGAATACTATATAAGTGAAGTTGAAGCTACTAGTGGGTATAGACTACTTAAGGATAAAATATATTTTACTATTGATAAAGAGGAATTAAATATAGATGTATATAATGAGAGAATAGCAGTTCCTAATACAGGAATAATTAATATTACAAGTATTATTTTGGTTACTTTAATGGTGTTTAGTATTATCCTGCTTATCTTTTTTGTAAGTAATAAAAGAATAAAAATTATAACTATTTTACTTATTATATTTTGTTTGGGGTATATTTCTTTTCAGATATTTAGATATCTTAATGATAATTATCAGAATAATAAAAGTATAGAACTTTTCATTGATGAAAAAATAAATGATAAGGTGGCTTTAAAGTATCGTTATAAGTATTTACTAGAAATACCTTCGATTGGTTTAAAAAGAGGACTACTTGATATTGATAATGAGTATAATAGTGCTAATTATAATATAGAACTATTAAGTATTAATAGTGATAGCGTAATATTAGCTTCACATAATGGTAATAATTATAATTCTTATTTTGGAAAATTAAATAAGCTAGAATTAGGAGATAGTATAAATTATTATTATGATGGTAAAATATATACTTATATATATAGTGATAGTTATGAAATTAAGAAGAATGGATATGCTGATATATATCGAGATGAAAATAAAAAAAGTATAATTTTAATTACCTGCAAAGATAACAGTAGTGATGGACAAGTGGTGTATATTGGTTATTTAAAAGAAATTAAATCATATAAGGGAGAGTAATTTTGCTCTTCTTTTTCTTGCTTTTTTATATTTATCGTGATAGAATTATTATAGACGGGAAGGTAAAATAAAATGAAGAAAAGTAGTGTTAAATTAGAAAAACTTACAGATCATTTTACTTATCGTATAATAAATGATACCATTTATTTATTTCAAAGTAATATTAATGTTACAGAAGATGAACTTATGATAGTTTGTAAAAAACTTTCTTTGATTATTGAAGATAATGATATCTATTATATTAATATATCCGCAGAGAGAATGGAAGATAGAAAAGAGATTTATCAAAACATAGGTTTTTCTCTTTCTTATTATGATACTAATAAACTTAATTTACTATATGATGGTAAAAAGAATAAGAATCTATATAAGTGTTATGGTATTATGACAAGAAGTGATTTCTTAAGATATATTAATTCTAAGAATAATGATAATGTTATTAATAATAGAAAAATAGTATCTTCGAATGATGGCTTCGTTTATAATATGTTACTTCTTTTTGGAGGAGTTATATTACTTTGTTATTTTTGCGTTAATGCGGCCATATATATTGTTAAGTAGAAAGGAGTTTTTGATATGACTGTTGATAGTATGTTAGTAATATTACAAAAGATAATAGATATATCTTTAGTATGGATGATTATTTATTTTGTTCTTAAGAATATTAAGAATAATGTAAAGATGGTTTTGTTATTTAAAGGGGTTTTAGTAGTTATTATTATTAAGATCCTTAGTGATACTTTAAATTTGACTACGATAGGATTGCTTTTAGAATATGTTATTATGTGGGGACCACTTGCTCTTATAATTATATTTCAGCCAGAAATTAGAAGTATTTTGGAGCATATTGGTAGAAAGCAGTTACTTGGTAGACATAAGATCCTTACCTTGGATGAAAGAGAAAAACTTGTATATGAAGTTATGTCTGCGGTTGATTATTTAAGAAAATCTAGAATAGGAGCATTAATAGTTATAGAAAGAGATATTAGCTTGAATGAATATATTGAAAGAAGTAAACCAATATATGGTGATATTTCTTCTGAACTATTGATTTCTATATTCTTTCCTAGAAATCCTCTTCACGATGGTGGTGTAATAATACAAGGTAATAAAATCACTTCTGCGGGAGCTGTATTTCCAATAAGTATTAATAGTAAGATTAATAAGAAACTTGGTACTAGACATAGAGCTGCAATTGGTATTAGTGAAGAATCTGATGCTATAGCTGTTGTTGTAAGTGAAGAGACTGGTAAGATATCAATAGCAGTAGGTGGAAATTTAAATTATAATCTTTCTTTAGATGATGCTAGAATGATCTTGATAGAAGAACTTAAACCTAAAAAAGAAGTACTTTTAGATGATGAGTTTGAGGATGACAAGGAGGAAGATAATAATGAAGGTGCTTAAGAAAATAATAAGATTTTTTAGAAATATCTTCCGTGGTATTGCTAGATTTATTGATAAATGTATAATAACTCCAATAACTAAGTTTGTATTATTTATAGGAGAAAAAACAGATAAACAAGCAGGTAAGTTTGAAAAGTGGTTAAATAAAAGAAATACTTTAGTTTTTATTTCATTACTAATGGCTATTCTATTGTTCTTTTATGTTGATAATCAAGCTAGTACTGTAATTGATAGTGCTGCTGAAGTACTTAGAAATCAAGAAGTTGAAGCTACTTATAATAAAGAAGCATATGTAGTAGAGGGACTACCTGATACAGCGGATGTTACATTGATAGGTAGAACAGTAGATTTATATTTGGCTAAACAATTATCTACAGGAAAAGTATCAGTAGATTTATCTGATTTAAAAGAAGGAACACATAAAGTAGATTTAGTTTATGATAGTCCTATTAATTCGGTTACTTATAAATTGGATCCTTCTTCGATAACTGTTGTTGTATATCCTAAAGTGTCTGCTACTAAGACAATAACAGTAGATGTTATAAATAAAGAAAAACTTGATAGTAAGTTATCAGTACAGTCTGTTACTGTTGATAAAGAAGAAGTTATTATTAAAGGAGCTGAACATACATTAGAAAAAGTTGCTACTGTTAAAGCGTTGGTAGATATAGATAATATAGTTGATCCAGTAGCAGGAGTTAATACATTGAAGGATGTTAATTTAGTTGCTTATGATAAATATGGTAATGTTGTTGATGTTGAGATAGTACCTGAGAAAGTAACTGCTACTGTTAATATAGAATCTTATAGTGGTGAAGCTAAGTTAAAAGTTGTTCCAATAAATATAGATAAACTTTCATTTGGTAAAGCTATTAGTTCAATTACTGCCTCTGTTGATACTGTTAAGATATATGGTGATCAAGAGGTTGTTAGTAAATATACAGAATCTTATATTCCTATAGAAGTAGATGTTTCAGGACTTTCTGATAATAAGAGTTATACAGTAGTAGTTCCTAAACCAGAAGGTATTAGAGAAATATCTGAAAAAACAATAACTGTTAAAGTATCTCTAGGAAAAGAAGAGAGTATGGAATTTAATGATATTAAGATAGATGCTATTAATCTTGGACCTAATTTGAAGGCCGGAGCGATGGGAGAAAATTCTTCGAAGACAACAGTTATAGTTAAGGGTACAAAGGAAGTACTAGATAGTATAGATGCTGCGAATATTAAAGCTGTAGTTGATCTATCTAAACTTGGTGAAGGAGAGCATTCTGTACCAGTAACTGTTACGGGTGATGAAGTTAAAGCAAGTTATTATCCTAAGACTACAACTATAAAGGTTAGAATAACTAAAAGTTAATGTCTTATATTGATAAGTTTTGTCGAATATGATGCAAGAATATTAAAAATATGATATCTTTTCAATAGAGGAGGGATAAGTAATGCCAGATTATATATTAGCACTAGATATTCTTGATGAAATGAGTCAAAACATTAGTTACATAAAACTTAATACTTATATAAAAAATGAAGAGAGAATTAAATTAAATTAAGTCTTTCTTCTTTTTTTCTTGAAAATAATATTTGTTTATTGTATAATTAATTTAGAGAGTGAAATATGAAAAAAATTGTTGCTCCTTATGATACCGTTATTGATATTGTTAACTGGATGTTTTAAAACAACTGATGGGGAAAAGTTTAAATGGTACTACATCTGTTAGTGATAAAGAGTATTTAGAGGTAGATGTAGATAAGAATAATGTTATGAAGTATACTTCTATTGATAAGATAATAGATATAATTAAGAATGGAACTGGTGTTATCTATTTAGGTTATCCAGAATGTCCTTGGAGTAGAAATGCAGTGCCTGCTTTACTTGAAGTAAGTGAGTCTACAAGTATAGATACTATTTATTATTTAAATATGAAAGATGTTAGAGATAGACTTGCTCTTGATTCTGATAGAAACATTATTACTGAAAAAGAGGGAGTTAATGGATATGATGAATTACTTGCTGCACTTGATTCAATATTAGATGATTATACACTTACTAAAGAAGATGGAACTACTGTTACAGCAGATGAAAAGAGAGTGTATGTTCCTTTGGTGGTATTTGTTAAGGATGGTAAGATAGTTGATTATTACGCAGACACAGTAGAGAGTCAAAGTGATCCATATGTTGCTTTGACAAAAGAAAAAAATGAATTAATTAATATATATAAAGAAGGTATATTAAAAGTGACTGGTGACAGTTCTTGTAATGAGGAAGAAAAAGATAAGTGTTAGGAGTGATATTGTGGCAAAAAAGAAGACTAATAAAGAAGAAGTAAAGAGCGAAGTGGTTAAATTAGAAAAATTAAATGATACTTCAAAGAAAAATAATAATATTTATGTTGGTGAAGGCTTCTTTTACTTAATTGGTTTTGTATTGTCTCTTGTACTTGTATTTGCTACTAGTGAATTTCTTTCTACTATTAATTATTTATTTGTAGTTATATTTGCTATAGTAGCAGTTATAGAACTTATAAATTTTATTATGGACAAGGAGTATTTAAAGAGAAACTATTCAGGTTTAGTTGTTTCTATTATGAGTATTTGGATGGCATTCTTTGTGTTTAAGTATGGAGACTTTCTATTTTTAGAGATGCTTCCTGTATTAGTTTCATTATTACTATTTATTATGGCTACTAGTAGTTTTACTAAGTATTTTGATTATAAGATTACTGGTAATTTAATAGTTTCTATTGTTTCTATTATATTAGGACTTTTATTAATATTTGTACCTAGAAGTGTAGTGTATATATTGTTTAAGATTACTGGTATATATATGTTCTTGATACTTATATTAGATTTTATTGATTTAAAAAAGAAACAAGGAATAGAAAAAAATACTACTAAAGAAGAAAAAGAATAAATATATATTATTAATATTAAGAGATAAAATTTTGTTAATATAGGCTTGTTTTGTTTAAAATTAGTTAAAATTTTATCTTTTTTTATTAAAATTCTTCTCAAATACAGTATTTAGTGGTATAATTATGACTTGTGACAAAAGAGGTGGATTTTATGAAAATAAGAAATGTTGCTATTATTGCACATGTAGACCATGGTAAGACGACACTTGTGGATCAATTACTTAAAAAGTCTGGTACTTTTAGAGATAATGAACAAGTTGAAGTTAGAGCTATGGATTCTAATGATATTGAAAGAGAAAGAGGAATAACTATTCTAGCAAAAACTACATCAATTAATTATGATGGTTATAAAATAAATATTCTTGATACTCCAGGACATGCTGATTTTGGCGGTGAAGTAGAGAGAATTATGAATATGGTTGATGGCGTTTTACTATTAGTAGATGCTTATGAAGGTACAATGCCACAAACTAGATTTGTACTTAAAAAAGCATTAGAGGCTGGTGTTAAACCAATTGTAGTTATAAATAAAGTTGATAAACCAACTGCTAGAGTAGAAAAAGTACTTGATGAAGTTATAGATTTATTTATTGAACTAGGAGCTAATGAAGAACAACTTGATTTTAAAGTTGCTTATGTTAGTGCTTTAAATGGTACTGCTAGTTTAGATCCAGATATTAATACACAGAGTGAAAGCTATGACGATATATTTAAATTAATTATTGATGAAATACCAGAACCTAATGTTAATCCAGATGGCAATTTACAATTTCAACCAGCACTTTTAGATTATAATGAATATGTTGGTAGAATAGGTATTGGTAAAATTCACAGTGGATCTATAAAAGTTAATGAAATGGTATCTTGTGTTAGATTAGATGGTAGTATTAAACAATTTAGAATACAAAAGTTATTTGGATTTGATGGTCTTAAGAGAATAGAAATAAATGAAGCACAAGCAGGAGATATTGTTGCTGTAGCAGGTCTTATGGATATTTCTGTTGGTGAAACTGTTTGTGATATTGGTAAAGAAGAGGCACTTCCAATTCTTAGAATTGATGAGCCTACACTTAAGATGACTTTTATGGTAAATAATAGTCCATTTGTAGGAAGAGAAGGAAAAATAGTAACTGCAAGAAAAATAGGAGAGAGACTATTTAAAGAAACACAGAAGGATGTTAGCTTAAAAGTAGAAGAGTCTGGTAATGAATCTTGGATAGTATCTGGTAGAGGAGAACTTCATCTATCAATACTTATTGAAAATCTTAGAAGAGAAGGTTTTGAATTGCAAGTGTCTAAACCAGAAGTTATAATAAAAGAAATAGATGGCGTTAAATGTGAGCCTTATGAAGATGTTCAAATAGAAGTTAGTGATGAGTCTGTTGGTAATGTAATTGAAGCTCTTGGATTACGTGGAGGTAAGATGGATAATATGTCTAATGTTAATAATTTAATTAGACTTAATTATACTATTCCTTCAAGAGGACTTATTGGGTTTAACACTAATTTTATGACTTTGACTAAGGGTTATGGTATTCTTAATCATACTTTTAAAGAATATTTACCTATAGAGGATATTAATTCTACAGAAAGAAAAGTAGGAGTATTAGTGTCTACTGAAGCTGGTAAGGCTACAGCTTATGCTTTAGGACAATTAGAAGATAGAGGTGTTATGTTTATAGAACCAGGTACTGAAGTATATGAAGGTATGATAGTAGGTGAATGTAATAGAGAAAATGATCTTGCAGTTAATGTAGTTAAGGGTAAACAACTTACTAATACAAGAGCATCAGGATCTGATCATACAGTTGTATTAAAAAGACCTAGATCACTTACATTAGAATATTGTCTAGATTATATTAACAGTGATGAATTAGTGGAGATTACTCCAGAGAATATTAGACTTAGAAAATTTATTTTAAATACAGAAGCAAGAAAGAAGTTTGATGCAAAGAAATAACTTCTTTTTTTATGTAAAAAAATACCTAGATTGGTAGGTATTTAGTTATTTTATTCCTTTTCTTTTATATTCATCATATAATTCTTTAAATCTAGTAAAGTGAATTATTTCTCTTTGTCTTAAGAATAGCAATGGTCCTATGACATCTGGATCGTCTGTTAGATTAATTAGATTTTCATAAGTGGCTCTAGCTTTTTGTTCAGCTGCCATATCTTCAGATAAGTCTGCGAGTGGATCGCCAGTTGTAGCAAAATATGATACAGTAAATGGTACTCCATTGGAATCAGTTGGATATAAGCCATAACCGTGTTCAGCGTAGTGTGATTCTAATCCAGCTTCTTTTAATTCTTTTAGAGTGGCTCCGTTTAGTAGTTGATATATCATAGCAGATATCATTTCTACGTGTGCTAATTCTTCAGTTCCTATGTCTGTAAGTAATGCTTTTCCTTTATCATCTGGCATAGTATATCTTTGATTTAAGTATCTAAAGGCTGCACTTAATTCACCATTAGCTCCACCATATTGTGTTACTAAGTATTTAGCCATTCTTAAGTCTTTCTTTTTAATATTAACAGGGTATTCTAGTGATTTTACATATTTCCACATTAGTTTTGCACCTCCCAAGGCCAAGGTGAGTTATTCCATAACCAGTTATTTGTTTGAACAGGACTATATATTGTTAATGGTCCATATTTACTTTCATATAGAGATACTAATTCTTTTTCTTTTTTTAGGTAGCCATTATATTTATTTAGAGCTGCTTTATCATTTGGATATACATCTAAATATAATCCTAATTCTATTACAGCAAATCTTTGTTCATCTATTTGAAGAATTAGATCCTCTCTTTCACTATTTGCTTTTAATTCTTGTGGTTTATAGTTTTTGTATTCATCATAGAGACTATTAAATAAATTTCCTCTTTTGAAACCTATTAGAGTAGTAGTGATATCTGGAGTAGTGTCTGCTATAGGATAATTGTTTTGAATGTTGTTTTGATAATTAATGTCATTTATAATGTTATTGGGGTATTGCATAAAGTTTGGATCACTATAGTTACCATTTAAGTAGTTATAATAGTCATTAAAATCATTCATTTTTTAACCTCCTAAAATAAGTTATGATATTAGTGTATTTTGTGTATGGGGTAATACCTATATTGACAAAAATATATTATTAAAATATAATTTAGATAGATTGGTAGTGAGTAGTATGTTTGATAAAAAGAATGAACCATTAATTATAAAAAATAAAAATTTTAAAAGATGTATTATATTTATTAGTTATCCAATAATTGATTATAAAGAAGAAGAATTAAGAATATTAGAGAAGATAGCTTTTGATAGAAGTAAAAAGTATGATACTAATAAAAAGATAGCGGTTGTTAATATTAATAATTATTGTTTGTCTTATAGAAGTAAGATATCTTTTATTGGTAATAGTCCTTTTTTAGAGTTTACACTTAGTTATCCTTCTTATGATTGTTTGGGAATAGATGTACTTGAAGATAATTTGAAATTTATTAAAGAAATTATATATGATCCTTATTTAGAAGATGGGGCTTTTCCTAGAAGTAAAGTAGAAGAAGCTAAAAAAATATATAAGAATAGAACTATTAGAATTAATAATGATTTTTTTAGTTATTATGACTATAAGAATGATTTGTTAAATGATGAAGATGATTACTTGGTTTCTAAAGTTTTTAAGGATACTTCACTTTTAGATAATGTTACTTCGAAGAGTTTATATGAAACTTATAGAAAGATTATTAGTGGACCTCCTTTAGTATATTTGATTGGTAATGTAGATGTAAATGAATCTAAGAAGTTGATTAAGAATATTCTTCTTGATAATAAGATAAGTAGGGTTAAATTTAAAAAAGATTATTATGTTTATGCTAAGAATATATCTAGTAAAGTAGATGTTGTAGTAGAAGATAGTCCTTTTTCTACAGCAGGAGTTTTTTGTAATTATAAAGTTAAAAATATTAATTGTGTTAGAGATACTATTTTACTTAGTGTTGTTAAGAAACTTTTGTATTCTAATGTATCTAATATTTTGTTTGATAGTTTAAGAAAGGATAATGATTTGATATATAGATGTTATGTTAATTATACTATGTTTGGTACTTTGACTTTGGCTTCTTTTACAGATAAGGGTAATGCTAAAATAATATTTGATATTTATGATAGTGTTATGAAGAAAATAGAGGATATTGATTATATAGGAGATAAGCTTTCTTTGATAGTTGAGAATGCTAGAATTGATAATGAACTTAGTAAAGAAAATTTAGGTGATATACTCTATGAATATATAGATAAACATTTAGAATATATTGAAGATAAATACTATGATATATTAAAGACTGTTACTAAGGAAGAAGTTTATGATTTTATTAAGAATAGATTGGTTATGGTATCTAAGTATGTAGGAGGAGATAAATATGAATAGTGCTAAGTTTATTACTTTAGAAGATGGGCTTACTATTCTTATATATACTGATAAGAGTAAGAGTACTAATCATATGGAGTTATATACTTTTTATGGAGGTAATTATAATTTTTATGTTGATTGGCGCGGAAAGAAAAGAAAAATAAAAGAAGGTAGTGCTCATTTGCTAGAACATTATGTTTGTGAGAATACTTCTTCGGGTAATTTATTAGATAACTTGAGAAATTATAATGTACTTAGTTGTAATGCTGGAACTAATTCTTTTTATACTTCTTATTTTTTTAATACAGTTGGTAACTTTTATGAGTGTTTTGATACTTTCTTGGAGGGAATATATAATGTTACTTTTACTAAGGAGAAGTTAGATAAGACTAAGTATGCGGTGTTAAATGAGATTAGAGATAGTCTTAATGATGAGGGGAGAAGAGTAGCTTCTAGTAATATAAGAACTTTATTTAGTAATTGTAATGATACTTTGGGTAGCGAAGAAAGTGTTAATAGTATTAGTATTAATGAACTTAGAGATATTTATGATAGTGTGTATATTCCTTGTAATCAGTTTTTAGTGGTAGCGGGTAATTTTGATTATGATAAAGTGCTTAATAGGATTAAAAGGTTTTATAGTAATCAATCTTTTAAGTGTGATAAGAAGTTACCTAGGATAGTAGATAAAAGGGATGTTGTTTCTAAGTATACTACTTATGAATGTAATTTGATTGATAAGGTTGTTATTAATTTTAAAATTGATATAAGAAAATTATCTAGTTATGATAGATATAAGCTTGATTGGTATGTTTGTTGGTTTTTGAATATTAATTTTTCTGAGTATTCGAAGTTAAATGAGTATATTAATAAGAGTGATAAATATATTGGTGATGTTGTTAGTTCTTCTTATTACTATAATGGTTATTTGGTTATAGATGTTTGGGGATTTACTTCTTTATGTGATGATTTTGAGAAGAGAGTTATTGATGTTATTAATAGTGTTAGTGATGATGATAGGGAACTTTTTGAGCTTGCTAAGAAGAATAGTATTACTAGTATGGTTGTTAGGAAAGACAGTATAAATGGGTATGTTGGTCCTATAGAGGATAATTATATTAGTTTTGGTTATAAAGATGAGGATTATATTGATGTTATAAAGGGGTTTAGTTATGAGGATTATAGAAGGGTAATTGATAGTATTGATTTTTCTTTTTATTCTGTTTTTTATAGGAAAAAGAAATAAATGTTTGTTATTGGAGTGTGAACTTATTGTTTCACACTCTTTCTTTGAAGCCAACTTTGTATTTGTCTTCAAAGATAATCTAGAGCCTTAGGTTTAAGTCTCTAGATTAAATTATTTTGGTAAAATTATTGGCTAAATTATTAAATTACGGTAACCTTTAGGTAAAAGAGGACAACTATGAAAAAAATATCTAAAGAAAAAATTCTAAATTCTTGTTATTTTTCAAAAGGCGATGGATGGAAATAATGGATAGCTTAGGCTATCCTTTTTAAAGATGGGGGATAATAAAATGTATTATAGATTAAATAAAAATATGATATTGAGATTTGAGTTTTTTGGTGGGTTATTATATAATACTTTGACTAATGAAGAATATCAACTAGATTTTTCAAATACTATTTTTTTGAATTGTATAAAAAATGGTTATGATAGTAATAAGTCATATGAGATGGTAAGAAAAATATTAAAAAATGATATTAATACTATTTGTTTTCAAGATTTTATTTCTGAAAAGATATTAATAAAGTGTAAAAAAAGAAAAGAAATCAAAAGTGATGAATATTTTATAAATGAAACATTGTTAGCGATTAATAAAGTTAAAAATATAAAACACTTATCTTTTCCAATACAGGCAAGTTTATATCTAAACAGTTCTTGTCAATTAAATTGTAAATTTTGTTTTTATAGTTCAAAAAGAAATGTATACAAAACTACTAGAAAGTGTGAAGATTGGCTTTTGTTAATAAAAGAATTAAAAGAATATGGAATAATTTATTTATCTATACTTGGTGGAGAACCAACTTTATATAAAGATATTGATGTTATTTTGAAATTTGTTGATAAGTTGGGGATTAAAACAACTATTACTACGAATGGTTATAATATTAAGGATAGTACTTTTGATATAATATGTAATAGTAAATATATTACACTAACTGTTTCTTTACAAAGCTTGAATAGAGAAACAAATGAGTTTTTGATGGGGATAAGTTCTACTAATGCTGTAAATACATTAAAGAGATTTTTAGCTAATAAAAAAACTCCACGAATAAATACAGTTATTACAAATCAATCCGAAAAAGAAATATGTGATATAGTTGATTTTTGTGTTAATAATAATATATCAGATTTTTATATTGATGTGTATGTTGAAAATAACATTAATATTGGATTACAAAATCATACATTTTCTGAATATAGGTTATTGAAAGAAAAAATAGATAATTATATAATTGAAAAAGGTTATTCACAAAATATTTTCTTTCAATTGCAAGGCTGTCTTTTATATTCTACTTATTATGATAGTATTAATCCAGAATTAAAAACTGATTACGAGAGAATAAAGTATGGTTGTGAAGGCGGAAATACAAAAATTGAAATAATGCCTAATGGTGATGCTTTACCTTGTGTGATGTTTGATGTCGATAATTTTGAATATGATAATGTTTTTGATAAAAATATAAAAGATATATGGTATAATTCTAATTGTATTAACTTACTTAGAAATTATAAGAATAAAAATAAAAAGTGTATGAAATGTAAGTTTTATTTATTTTGTAATGGTGGTTGTCCTGCGTTGATATTAAAAAATAATGGTAATATAAATATTGATGCTGATGCTAGATGTCAAATAATAAAAGATATGGAGGTATAAAATGATTAATGATTTTATAAATGTTAGTTTGGATGAGTTTCGTAATCAAATAAAAGAAATGAAGAAGTTTGTTACTGATCCTGAATGGATTTGGACTTTAGAATATGATATAATGATTAATCCTAAATTGGGAAATGAATTAATTGATTATATAAATAAGATAGATTTAAATAGTGATTTAGATACTATTGAGAATGTAATGATAGATATTAAGAATAAGTCTATTTGTACTGCTTTAGTTGCAGATAAGGAAAAAGATGTTGTTAAAAAATGGTATTTATATAGATGTGCTTATGCATATTATGGCTTTTTAGAAACTGTTATAGAAGGATCAGTGTTAACAACACAAATACTTGAATTATTTAAAAAAAAATATGGAGATTTGTATTTGGAAGTTTTAAAGAAGATTGATAATATGGAACCATCTATGTTAACGGGTTTTTTAAAGAAAGATAGTGATTGTTCTGGTAGAGAAGTTGATTTATATTTATTAATGAAGAAGTGGCAGGATTTGGAACACTTGTATCATAATAATGAACTTATTGAAAAGCATAATGCTGCAAAGAGTGATTTTGAGAATTATATTTATACTATGTATCCATATTTAAGTGATATAAAGGGTAGAAATTTACTTGGTATATATTTACTTAATAAATTACCTATTATTCCATATGAACAAATATTTAAATTTTTTGATATTGGAATAAATGAAGAACTTGCTAATATAATAGGTGGTAAAAATTTAGGATTAGCAAAATTAGAATATATTGGGGTTTCTATACCTAAAGCTGTAGCTGTGTCTGTTGATGCTGTGTTAAATAAAACTTATGTTAAACAATTAGATGGTATTGAAGATAGAAGATATTCAGTTAGAAGTTCTGCGACTGTTGAAGATAATAAAAATCAATCTTTTGCTGGTCTATTTGTTACAAATTTAAATGTAAATAAGGAGAATATTGATAATTCAATACAGAATGTGTATAATTCAGTATTATCTGAGCGTGTAATGAAGTATTGTCAGAAGTTTAATACTAAGCGTCCTTATATGTCGGTTGTTATTCAATATTTTAATGAACCAAAATATTCTGGCGTTTGGTTAGGTAATAGTTTAAATAGTGGTAATTTGGAGTGGGTAGAAGGTAATGGTGAGAAACTTGTATCTGGTAGAGTTACTCCTAGTTATGAAAATTGGAGTGAGAAAGTTAATAATCCGTTGACAATTGAAGGTGTTAGTGTTGGTGAAAAATGTATTGAACTTCAGAAGAAATTAGAAACTGTTTCTGATTTTGAATGGTGTGTAGTTGAAGATAAGTTATTATTTGTTTAATTCAGACCAGTAACTGTAAAAATTAATAATAAAGCTAAACAGAAAGTTAGCGATAATGAAATTATTGGTATTCCTGCATCATCTGGAATTGCTATTGGCAGGCCTAATTATTTGGAGGAAGTTAGTGATATGGATAAATTTAACAAGGGAGAAATTTTACTTGCTGATTTTACTGATCCTGATTGGGTACCTGCGATGATTAATAGTAGGGCTATAGTAACTGCGGAAGGTGGCTTCTTATCTCATAGCGCAATAATATCTCGCGAACTTGGTATACCCTGTGTTACTGGTATAGGGTATAAGAATATAGAGGAACTTAGTAAAATGAAGGAAATATTTGTAGATGGAAATAATGGCTTGGTTTGTGAAGCAAAAAAATTAAAGAAAACAATTAAATAATATTACTTTTAAATGTAACTGTAAAAAAGTTACATTTTTTCTTGACAAAGAAAAGTTTATATAGTATGATTTAATTGTACTAGTGCAAGTAGTACAATCATATATTATAGTGAAAGGAGAATTTATATGATAAAAATAGATAAACTGTCTAAGAAATATGAAAAAGACTATGTTTTAAAAGATCTTAGTTGTACTATTCTTGATAATTCTATTTATGGCTTAGTAGGAGCTAATGGTTCTGGTAAGAGTACATTACTTAGAACTATTATGGGAATATATGAAGCTGATAGTGGTGTTATTTCTGTTTCTGGAGAGTCGGTTTATGATAATGAGATTATAAAACAAAAGATGGTTTTTGTACAAGATGATTTATTCTTTTATCCTGGATATACTCTTATGGATACTGCTAGATATTATCAATCTATGTATAAGGATTTTGATATTAACTATCTAAAAGAGTTAGCGGGTATGTTAAATCTTAGTCTTGATAAGAAAATTAGTACTTTTTCAAAGGGAATGAAGAGACAATGTGCGTTGATATGTGCTATTTGTACTAATGCTGATTATATGTTCTTTGATGAGACTTTTGATGGATTGGATCCTGTTATTAGGAATACTATGAAGAAAATACTTATTAAACAAATGAATAAGAAGGATACTACTATTGTTATGACTAGTCATAATCTTAGAGAACTTGAAGATATTTGTGATAATTTAGGACTTTTATATCAAGGTGGTATTTTGTTTGAGAGTGATGTTGATACTATTAAAACTAATATGTTTAAAGTTCAAATATCTTTTGAAAATAATTTTGATAAAGAAGATTTTGAAGATTTTGATATTTTAAGTTTTAAGAAGACTGGTAGTGTGGCTACTATAATAATTAAAGATAATGATGGAAAGAGTAAGAATAAATTGGAGAAGATGAAACCTTTGATACTTGATTATCTACCACTTACTTTAGAAGAGGTGTTTATTTATGAAATGGAGGCTTTAGGATATGAGTTTAACAAGTTTATTTAATTTTAATTATTTAAAAGAGAATATTAAGAAATCTAGAGCTATTATTCTTTTATGTATGCTGCTTCTTCCTACAATTGGTGGTATTATATTACTTGTTAGTTGTAGTGATGGTAATAATCTTATGCCTAGTATTTATGAAGCGTCTGCACATATGTTATTTGGAATGTATATTATACCAATAATACTTTCACTTACTTTGTTTAATTTTATTTATAAGAAGGGATCTATTGATTTTACTTTGTCGATGCCTATTAATAAGAAACAAATATTTCTTACTAATACGATAGGTGGAATAGTTATACTTCTTTTGATGCAGATTATTAATTTTGTTATTACACTTATTATAAGTTTGATATATAGTAATATTATTATTGATTATAAGATGTTATTTGATATACTTTTAATTTATTCTATTGCTTATATATTTGTATTTACTTCTTGTAATGTGGCTGTTAGTGTGTCTTCGAATAAAATTACTACTATTGTTGTTACATTGCTTATATTGTTCTTAGTTCCTTTTGTTAGTACTTTTATTAGTTTTAGGGGATTCCAATATAGTGCCGGATCTAATGCTAGAATAGAATGTACTTCTAAGGATTGTATTCCTAGTGTTTATGAATGTGATAATATAAAGTGTGATGTTGATAAGAAGAATAATATTTATTCTGGTTATGTTACTAAAATAGATAATATTACTTATACTTTGCCTTATGAGCTTATTGAAAAACTTATGCTTAGTAATGAGGCAGATTCTAAGATAAATGTATCTATTATTAAGATGATTGTTTTAAGTATATTATACACTGTTATGGGGGGTATTCTTTTTGCAAAAAAGAAATTTGAGGTTGTTGGTACTTCATTTAGAAGTGAGAGAACACATATTTTTGTTAGGACTTTGACTACTGTTCCTATAGTTTGTGTAGCATATATGATAATTAGAAATTTTAGTGTTTCTAGTAGTGATGTTTTTTCAATAATACTTTTATTAGTTCTTATATTTACTTATTTAATTATTTATGATTTGATTACTAGAAAGAAAGTTACTAATTTCTTTAAGATGCTTATTTGTTTAGGTGCTGTATCTGGTGTAGTTGTTATTATAGGATTACTTTTTAAAGATAGTGAATATAATATTAATACTGATGATATTAAAGAGATTACTTTTGTTGATGATGGTAATGTTAAGGTTGGTGCTACTAAAGATAAAGAGGTTATTAATTATGTTGTTTCTCTTTTATTGAATAATGGACCGGTAGATGACTACTATAGTACTTATCATATAAAGACTAATATAAAGGGAACTACATATAGATTTAATGTTTCTGCTACTAAAGATAATTATAATTATATTAATAGTAGATTACTTAATGATAAGAAGTATGCTAAAGAATTAAATAATTATAGAAATAGTAAAGTGTTTGGTATTGGCTATGCTGATGGTTATACTGGTATTAATAATAATAAATTATCTAATATGATTATTGAAGAATATAAAAAGAATAGTGATGTATTAAGAAATAATGATAGTGGTAGTGAGTTATTTGTTGTTACTTTATATATTTATGATAACTATAATGTTAGAAGTATAAATGTTGATATTGGTAATAATAAGGAGTTGGCTTTAGAAATATTAAAATATTATAACAATAATACTAAAAATAATTTAGATAAGATTGGTAATGATAGTATTTATTCTTATTATGTTAATGGTTTATATTATGGTACTTCTTATTTTGATATTGGATCATTTATAGTTAAGAATATTGATGATGAGATAGATATTAATAAGGATTATAGTTATATTACTATGTATGATAATTATGGAAAGAATGTTTTTGTTACTAATAAGGTTGAGGAACTTAAGGACATTGTTGGCGATCCTGATGATACATATGATGATGCTGAAACTACTGGAGGGAATGTAGATGAAACAGATTATGATTAATTTGGATTATCAGAGTAGAACTCCTATATATGAACAGATTGTTAATGATATTGAGAAGTATGTGGCACTTGGTATACTTAAAGAGAAAGTGCAGATACCTTCTATTAGGGAGATGGCTAGTAATTTGGGTATTAATCCTAATACTGTTAAAAAGAGTTATGATATATTAGAAAATAGAGGGATTATTACTACGATTAGTACCAAAGGAACTTTTATATCTTCAGATACTAAAAAAGCTACTGATGATAAAATTAATAAAGAAATAGAAGTTATAAAGAAGAAAATAGATGAACTTACTAAAATGGGAATTAGTTATGATGAAATAATAGAAAGGATAAGAAAATGAAAATATTAGAAGTTAGTAATTTATGTAAGAATTATGGTAAAGGTACAACTTTAGTTAAAGCTCTTTCAGATGTTTCTTTTTCTGTAGATGAAGGTGACTTTGTTGCTATAGTTGGTTCATCTGGTAGTGGAAAGAGTACATTACTTCATATACTCGGTACCGTTGATAAACCTACTAGTGGAAAAGTTATTATTGGAGGAGTAGATGTTTTTAAACAAAAAGATGATGCCCTAGCAGTTTTTAGAAGAAGAAAAGTTGGACTTATTTATCAATTTTATAATTTAATTCCAATACTTAATGTTGAGGAGAATATGACACTTCCTATATTACTTGATGGTAAGAAACCTTCAAAAGAGTATTTAAAAGAACTTATAGAAGTACTTGGGTTAGAAAGAAGAATAAACCATTTACCTAATGAATTATCTGGAGGACAACAACAGAGAGTATCTATTGGCAGGGCACTTATTTCTAAACCAGATATTATACTTGCGGATGAACCTACAGGTAATTTGGATTCTAAGTCTAGTAGAGAAATTATGGATTTACTTAAGATTTCTAATGAGAAATATCATCAAACTATTATTATGATTACACATGATATTAATTTGGCTAAAGAAGCTAAAAGAATTATTACTTTGGAAGATGGTAAGATAGTTAAGGATGAGAAGATAAAATGAGTGTTTTAAAAGAGTTGACTATTAAGAATTTAAAGTTAAATAAAAAGAGAACAATTGTTACTATTATTGGTATAATATTGTCTACTGCTTTGATGGTGGGAATTGGACTTTTGTTTTCTTCTTTTCAAGATTTGATGATTAGAGATACTATTAATTATAATGGTAGATATGAAGCATTATATAAGAATGTTTCTTTGGAGAATGTTGATAAAATAAGCAATGATAATATTGATTACTTTTACGAAAAACCTATTGGTTTTAGTACTTTTGATTCTGATAATGAATATAAGCCTTATATCTATATTGCTGGTGTTAATAAAACATATTTTGATGAACTTAAATTAGTTACTGGTAGATTTCCTCAGAATGATAGTGAAATAATTGTTTCTAAACATATCAATGAACAAAATGATGTTTCATATAAAGTTGGAGATAGTATAACATTATCTTATGGAAGTAGAAATATTGATGGTAATCTTACTTTGTCTAATGGTGAGTTAGTAGATGGTGAAACTATTAGTGTAAATGGTGAAAAGACATATAAGATTGTTGGTATTGTAGAAAGAAATAATTTTGAAAGTTATTCTGCTTGTGGATATTCTTTCTTTACACTTGATACAAATGATAACAAGAAAAATGTAAATTTATATGTTATGTTTAATAAGAATAAAAAGATTATTAAACAATCTGAAGAACTTGCTAAAGATTTAAATTATGAAGATAACATTATTTATAATAGTACTTTACTTGCTTTATATGGTGAGAGTACTTATGGTAATGTTATGTCAACGATGGTTAGTATGATGGTTATTATGCTCGCTTTAGTTAGTATTGGATGTATAGTTGTTATATATAATTCTTTTGCTATTTCTGTTATGGAAAGGAAGAAGGAATTTGGATTATTATCTAGTATAGGTACTACTAAGAAGCAATTGAGATCGTCTGTACTTTTTGAAGCATTAATAGTGGGTGTTATTGGTATAGTATTGGGCATAGTTGGTGCTTATGTTGGTATAGGAATTGTTATAATTATTATTAATAATTTAATTGGTGATATTTTAGAGATGAGTTTAAATTTAGTTACTAATCCAATATTTATTATTATTCCAGTTATATTTATGATAATAGTTATCTTTGTATCTTCATTAATACCATCTAGAAGAGCTAGTAAAATATCTCCGATTGAGGCTATTAGACAAAATGATGACATAAAGATTAATAAAAAGAAGATTAAAACAAGTAAATTAGTTAATAGTTTATTTGGTATAGAAGGGGAGATTGCTCTTAAAAATATAAAGAGAAATAAGAAAAAATATAGGGTTACTATAGTTAGTTTATTTATTAGTATAGTGTTATTTATATCTTTTTCTTCATATATGAATTATACTTTAAATACTGCTAGTGAAGTGGCTGGAGAAATACCTTATGATTATCAGATTACTTATTTTAAAAATGATAATGATAAAGAAGCTTTAGATAAAATTAATGAAATTATTAATAGTAGTGATGTATTAGAGTATACATCTTATAGTAGTAGTAATTTGGCGGTAGTAGGTAATTATACTTATAATGATGAATATTTAAAATATTATAAGAGTGCTTTTGGTGAAGAGGTTTTAAATGATTTAAAAACTGCTAAATATAATAATATTTCTATTTTAGTAATAGATGATAATTCTTATGAGAAGTATAAGAAGTTAATTGGTCTTGATAAAGATAGTGTTATTCTACTTAATAGATTTAAGGGTGTTAGTTATGGGGATAGTAAGAGAGTTAATTATGATATTCCTGTAATTAATAATGATAATAATATTACTATAAAGATATGTGATTTTGATCCTGATGATGAAGTAAATGATACTACTAAGTATTGTACTAAGAATATAGATAATATTTTTATTACTAATAAATCTTTTGATTTAATTGAAGAGTTTTCTTATATTACAGATTATAAATTTGTTGTTAATAAGAAATTATATGATAGTATTACTGATGGTGAGACTGATTATACACAATTTAATATTATAAGCGATAATACTAATAGTATAGATAAATCGACTAAGGATCTTGATAGTTATGATAATGTTAGTTATACAAATGTTAATGAGGCTATGAAAGAAGCTAATAATATTATATTGGTTGTTAAAATACTTATGTATGGATTTATTAGTCTTGTTACTTTGATTGGAGTTACTTCAGTGTTTAATACTATATCTACTAGTATGGCACTTAGAAGAAGAGAGTTTGCTGTACTTAGAAGTATAGGACTTACTAAGAGAGGATTTAATAAGATGCTATTCTTTGAGAGTTTATTCTTTGGTATTAAATCTTTAGTGTTTGCTATACCAGTTGGTATTGGTGTTACTATTCTTATACATTATTCACTTGCTGATATGATGAGTGCAAGTAGTATCATTATACCTTGGAATGCTATTATTATATCTATAGTTTCGGTATTTGTAATAGTTCTTCTTACTATGATGTATTCTGCTAGTAAGATAAAGAAACATAATATTATAGAACAAATTAGAGAAGAAAATATTTGATAAAAATACTTTCTTTTTTCTTAAATATATTATATAATTATTGTAGAGAGGAGTAGATATATATGGCAAAGTTTTGTACTAATTGTGGTAATGAATTACCAGAGAATGCTGGATTTTGTGTTAATTGTGGCAAGATGGTTGAGGGAAATAACACTAATAATAATATAAATAATAATAAGAAACAAGAAAAGAAGAAAGGGTTACCTACTTGGGCTATAATATTAATAGTAGTAGGTTGTGTTGTTATTATTCCATTTATAGCTTTTTGTGTATTAGCTGCAGCTGGATTTAAATATCTAAAGAATAATGATATTAAAATTGAAAATTATATTGATGATTATGTAGATGATGTTATTACTTCTAAAGGTACTGTAGGTGATACTTTGAAGGGTGATGATTTTAGAATAACTTTAAAATCTGCGACTAAGTATGATACTATAGGAGAAGGATCTTTAGCTAAAACTCCCGCAGAAGGAAAGGAATACTTAGTATTTTTACTTGAAGTAGAGAATATTTCTGATGATGAAGAGTATATTTCTGATATGGATTTTAATGGTTATGTAGATAATAATCTAGTATCTAATTTAATTACATTTTCTGATGTAGATGGACAAAAGGCATTATCTGGGACACTTGTTAGTGGTAAGAAAACAGATGGATATATTGCTTATGAAATAGATAAAAATTGGAAAGAGTTTGAACTTCATTATAAAGAAGGTTATAATGGAAATAAAATGATATTTAGTGTAGTAAATGAAAATAATGATACACAGAATCAAGATGCATAAATTGCATCTTTTTCTTTCTTTTTTGAGGAATTTATTATATAATTATTGTAGGAGGAGAAAATATGAATGTTTGTGATATTATTATACTAATTGCTTTGGCTTTTGGAGCAGTAGGAGGTTTTAAGGCTGGGGTAATCAAGAAGACTGCTGACTTTGTTGGAATGTTTATAATAGTTATTTTAGCATTTTATTTAAAGAATTATTTGTCTGTTATTATGTATGAAAATCTACCATTTTTTAATTTCTGGGGATTTATAAAGGGATTAGATGCTATTAATATATTATTTTATGAAACTTTAGCTTTTATTATAGTATTTATGGCACTTTTATTTGTACTAAGAGTTGTTTTGACTGTAACAGGACTTATAGAAAAGTTACTTAAAGCTACAATTATACTTAGTATACCTTCTAAATTACTTGGTATAGTAGTAGGTATTATAGAAATGTATGTTTATGTTTTTCTTATTTTAATAGTTTTAACTTTACCTATATTTGATCTTCCTTATGTAAGAGAATCAAAAACTGCTAATTTTATAACAAATAATACTCCTATATTATCTGGTATATCTGAGGATATGATAAATATATATGATGATGTTTATGATGTAGTTATAAATAAGAATAGTAAAACTGATGAACAATTAAATAGTGATATAACTAAAATATTAATAGATAATAATGTTATCACTAAGGAGTCTGCTAGAAAATTAGTAGAAAGGAATAAATTACATATTAATGATAAAACTATATTAGAGTGAGGTGATTTTGATGTCATTAATAACTGATGTAAAAGATTTTGATAAATTAATAGAGACAGATGCTGTAGTAGACTTTTATGCTACTTGGTGTGGTCCTTGTAAGATGTTTGGACCAGTATTTGAGGAAGTATCTAATGAATTTAATATTAACTTTGTAAAAATAAATGTTGACAATAATGCTGATATTGCTAGAAAATATGGTGTTATGTCAATACCTACAATAATATTATTTAAAGATGGTATTGAAGTAAAAAGATTTACTGGCTTTATGTCTAAAGAAGAATTTGTTAAATTTTTAAAATAGTTTTATAAACTATTTTTTCTTTTGATAAAAAAATTAGAAAAGATATTGATTTTCTCTATTTTTTTTGATATTATTATTATGATAGAAGAGAGGAGAAGAGTAATGGAAAAGGAAGATAAGAGAGGAATATTTTTTGGAGTTATTGGTGTACTTACATTAATTGTTGCTATAATTGGTGCATCTTTTGCATACTTTTCTATAAATGCTAAAAGTGATAAAGATGCTGTTAAAGTTAAAGCTGCTTCAGTTCAAATCGTATATGATGATGGAGAAAAAATTGCTATTGAGAACTTAATTCCTTCTACAGAAGCTGTAGCTCAAGAAACTGTTAGAAGAGCTGCTGCTGGAGAATCTGATTCTGAAGGTAATAATTATGTATCTTGCCGTGATGATAAAGGATATACTGTATGTGGTTTCTATGATTTTACTTTAACTAATAATGGAGATGGTGCTGTTAAAGTTAAAGCGTATGTTGAACCTACTGCATTAACTGATGGAGAAAAAGCATTTACTAACCTTAACTTTGTTTTATATGATGTAACAAATGGTGGTAATGGAACTTCAGTTGGTAAAGGAACTTTCTCTTACGAAGGTAACTTTGGTATCGTTGGAAATCCTGCTACTTTAGATTCTACTTTAGATTTAGCAGGTAATGGAACTACTCAAAAATATCGTCTATTTGTTTGGCTTAATGAAGCAGGAGCTGCTAATGATGCTGAGCAAGGCGCAGTATTTAATGGTACTGTAAAAATCGATGTAGTTGGAGCAGAAAACGGACAAATTACTGGTACTGCAACTGGTGCATAAAAAAGCAATTTAATATTGCTTTTTTTTTGTTTTTTTGATATCATTATACTAGGTGATATAGAATATGGAGAGTAGAAAAAAGAATGAAATATTTTATCTTATTTTACTTGTTTTGACTATTATAACTATGTGTATAGGTATTACTTTTACATATTTTTCCATAATAGCTAGGGAAAAGAAAGATAGTACTCAGATAAGAACCGGAGTATTAGAAATAAATTATATAGACGGAAGAGTTATAGATACATATGCTTTGTTACCTATATATGAACCAAATATAAATTCTACTTATTCAGTGTATAAAAAGAAATTTGCTGTTAGAAGTACTGGTACTTTGGATCAGACATTAGATATAAATATAGATGTTACAAATAATGAATTTACTTCTAATGAATTAAAGTTTGCAATATATGATTCTAATAATAATAAGATTGGTACGGGTAGTATACCTTCTAGTGGAAGTGTTAGAATTGCTTCAGGAATTTACTTAAAAGCAAAAGAAGAAAAAACATTTACTGTTCTTATATGGCTTGGAGAAAATGGTGAAAATCAAGATATAGAACAAGGTAAAACTTTTGTTGGAGGATTTGATATAACTGCTAATCAAATTAAATATGAATAGCAGTTTTTCTTTACTAAATAAATTTAATGTATTATAATTAGTGTGGAGGAATTATGATTGGAAAAAGAATAAAAGTTAATGATTATAAATTTGTTTATGGACAAGAAACTATTTATGTTAATGTTTTTGCGGCTTTTAAAAATAAAAAGAATGGTAATAAGTATATAATATATAGTTATGATAATAAAAAGATTTATTTTGGTACTTTATTTGTTAGAGAACAAGAAATAATTGTTATGACTTCAAAAGAAGATATAAGTAATATTATAAAGAATTTTATTGATTTATTATTAAATGGTAATGTTGATAGTGATTATGAAGTTATATCTTTAGATAATATTAATTCAATACAAATAATAGATGAAAGTATTTATAATAATACTGTTGATATAAATAAATTAAGTGATTTAACTATTCCTAAATCTAAATTAAAGGAAGATGTAAATACAAATAAGAAGGTTAATAAAAAGAAAATACTATTATTTCTTGTGATAATAATAGTAATTGTTATAGCGGGTTTATTATACTTTATGAAAGATAAAATATTAGATAAAAGTAATAGTAATTATTTATGCTCTAGGAGTTCTTTTTCAGCATCATTACCTTGTACTGTTAAAGAGGAAGTAGAACTTACTTTTGATTATAAAAAGAATATTAATAATATAGAAGTAAAGAGTAATTATATTTTTACTGATACGGCTTATTATAAAGAATTTAAAGATAAGAGTTATTTTTATAAATATATAAATGATGGAGATACTTATAAATTTGATGATGAAAAGTATACATATATAGTATTTTCTAATATAAATACAGAAGAAGATTATTTTATGCCTAGAACATTAGAAGAACTTATTTTATATTATAAAAATAATAATTATGACTGCAGGAAGATAGAAGAGTGATAGAGTGAATTTTTATTTGTTATATGGCGAAGATAAAGGCATAATTAAAAAGAGAATAGAAGATATTAGAAAGAAAATAGAAGTTAATGAAGATGATGTTAGTTATTATGATATAAATGATATAGAGGATATAGTTAATGATGCTCTTACTATATCAATGTTTTCTTTAAATAAATTAATTGTTATAGATAGTACTAGTTATTTAAGTGGAAAGAAAGAAGTTCCATTGATGGAAAAATTAGAAGATTATTTTGATAGTTATAATTCTAATAGTTATTTAGTTTTTGTTAGTTATAGTTCTACTGTAGATTCTAGAAGAAAGTTAGTTAAACTTATAACTGCAAAAGGTAAAAGTGAAAAAGTGGAAGCTACTTTGGAATATTTAATTTCTTTTGCTAATGATTATGTAAAGAGTAATGATTATAACATTACTAAAGAGGATATTAATTATTTGATAGATAGGTGTGGTAATAATCTTGATAATCTTACTAATGAATTAGATAAACTTATGTTATATAAAGTTAGTGATAGAGTGATTACTAAGGCGGATATAAATATTCTTGTTTCAGAGAATTTTGATGATTCTGTTTATGATTTAGTTAATTGTATATTAAAGAAAGATAAGAGTAAGGCAATAGAAATATATAATAATTTTATTCAGAATGGGATGGATGTTAATCAGATTATAGCGGTTATTGCTGCACAAATTAGATTACTTTTTCAAGTGAAGAGATTATATAATAGTGGTAAATCTAATGATGAGATAGCTAAGATATTAGAGTTTAGAAGTGTATATAGGGTTAAGTATTTACTTAGTGATAGTTATTATTATACTGAGGAAGATTTGCTAAGATATCTATCTTATTTAGCTAATTTAGATGATAATATTAAAAGTGGTACTATAGATGGTAATGTATTTTTGGAATTGTTTATATTAGAAAAAGATATGTAATTATTTACATACCTTTTTTTATGTTAGAGATAATTATACCTTTTTCATCATCACTACTATTATTCCATAATAGTTCAAATAAGACACCAAGACCTATTAAAGGATCATCTTCTTTTGAAGAAATTGATTCTTCGATAGATAGTTTAATATCTTCAGGGGTGTCTTCTTTGAAGTTATTTATGATATAACTTCTAACATCTATATTATTCATATTATCACCATTACTATATTGTGCTTATACTAATAATTTTATTCATTGAAAATAATATTAATTTATGTTATTCTATTAGATGGTGATATTATGTCTATATATATACATATTCCTTTTTGTGATAATATTTGTTCTTATTGTGATTTTTGTAAGGTCTTTTATAATAAGAAATATATAAATAAATATTTAGATAATTTAGAAAAGGAAATTAAATCTAGGTATAAGAATGAAATAGTTAATACTATATATATAGGAGGAGGGACTCCGAGTAGTTTAGATTGTAATGAATTACTTAGATTATTTAAGATTATAAAGATATTTAATGTAGATAAAGATTATGAGTTTACTATAGAGTGTAATATAGATTCTATTACTGAGGATAAACTTGTTATAATGAAAGAGTATGGAGTTAATAGAATAAGTATAGGAGTACAATCTTTTAATGATGATATTATTAAGTTACTTGGAAGAAATAATACTAGAGAAGATATATTTAGACAAATAGAATTAGTAAAGAAGTATTTTGATAATATAAATATAGATTTAATATATGCTGCTTATGATGATATTAATATATTAAAAGAAGATATTAAGTACTTTTTAGAATTAGATGTACCTCATATATCTACTTATAGTTTGATAATAGAAGATAATACTATGCTTAAGATAAAAGGATTTACTAATATAGATGAAGACAAAGATTATGAGATGTATAATTATATAGAGAATACATTAGAAGATAATGATTATATTCATTATGAGATTAGTAATTATGCTAAAGAGGGGTATAAATCTAGACATAATCTAGTATATTGGAATAATGAGGAGTATTATGGATTTGGTCTTTCTAGTACTAGTTATATAAATAATTATAGGATGAATAATGTAAAGAATTTATCTAAGTACTTAGATGGTATATATTTAAAAGATAAAGATTATGAAGAAGAAGATATTAGAATAGAGAATGAAATAATGCTTGGACTTAGAAAAATAGAGGGTATAAATTTAAAAATATTTAGGGAAAAGTATAATAAAGATTTAGAAGATATTTATAATATAGATTATCTTTTAGGGGATGGTTATTTAATAAAAAAGAATAATTATCTTAGTATTAATAAAAAATATATGTATATTTCTAATGAGATTATTGTTAGAATAATAGATAGTAAAAAATAGTAAAAAGTGCAAGTTATCGACCACTTTCGTGGTAAAAACAGTAAAAAGTGGTCGATAACTTGATATTTTTGATAAAATAGTGTATAATTTATGTGGGTGATGATTAATGGAAAGAGTATATAAAAGAGAAGATTACTTGAGTAGAATAAGAGGATTTTATGATGATACTATGATAAAAGTAATTACAGGAATAAGAAGATGTGGAAAGTCATATCTTTTAAAAAGTATTATTGAAGAATTAAAAGAAAGAGGAATAAAAGATAAAGATATTATATATATAGAACTTGATAAAATTGAATATAAGAATATTAAAACACCAAAGAAATTAGAGAGTATTATAAATAAACAGATAAAAGATAAAGATTTCAAATATTTATTTATAGATGAAGTACAAAATGTTCCTGATTTTGAAACTCTTATAAATGCTTACAGAGAAGAAGAAAATTATTCAATATTTTTAACTGGATCTAACTCATATTTACTTAGTGGTGAATTAGTTACTAAACTTACTGGTAGGTATATAGAATTAGAAATGCTTCCTTTAAATTTTTATGAATATGTTGATATGAAAAGATTTTTAAATAAACCAGTAGATGTTAATATATATCACGAGTTTGAAGAGTTTATCCGTCAAGGCGGTTTTCCAGGCTCACTATATTATAATACATATGAAGATAAGATGCTATATACTAGAAATGTAATAAATCAAATATTTGAAAAAGATATTAAAAAGCATAAAAAGATTAAAGATAAGGCTCTTTTTGAAGTTATACAAAAATTTGTGGTTAATAATTTTGGTTCTATTATATCAATAGGTAGTATATATGATTATCTAATAAAAGAAACAAAAGATAATGTGGATAGAAGAACAATAAAAAAATATATAGAAATATTAGAAAATGCTAAAATAATATATCCTTGTGATTTATTTGATATTAAATCTAAAAAAGTATTGGATGGTGAGAAGAAATATTATTTGGCTGATTTAAGTATATATTTTGCTTTGAATACTGATAATAGAATTAATTATGGACCAGTGTTAGAACAAGTGTTGTTTTCATATTTGAAAAGTAAAAATTATAGTTTAAGTGTAGGAAGAATAGGAAATTTAGAATGTGACTTTATTGCAAGACGAGGTACTGATGAATATTTTTATATTCAGGTTACTAAAAATATGGATGATAAAAAAACTGAGGAAAGAGAATATAAACCATTTTATGAAATAAAAGAAATGTATCCTAGATATTTATTTGTATCAGATTTAATACTTCAAAAAAATATAGAAGGAATTAATAATGTAAATATAGTGGACTTTATATATAATAAAGAAGATTTGTAGTAAATGAATATGTATTTAAAGTAAATAAATTTTAATGTAAATTTATTTACTTTTCGTTTAATTTGTATTATTATAGTGCTTACAGAAAGAGATGATGTTATGAATAATGATAATAAAGAGAAGTTATCTAAATTATATCAATTAAGAAGAACTACTATTGATAGCATAAATGAATATAAGAAGGAAATAAGTGTTCTAAATGAAACACTTGATGATATTAATAATAATATATGTAAGATAAAAGGACATAGTTTTTCTTGTAGAGAAAAGAATGGTGTATATATTAAGAAGTGTAGATTATGTGGTAAAATAATAGTTACTAATTATAAGGAAGATAATGTAAATAAAAAGAAAGTTAAAGTTAAAGTAAAATAATTAATTATCTTATTTACTTATTTAATTAAATATCTTATAATAAATATAGAGAGGTTGGATGTGTATGGAAAAATTTACTGATTTTATAACTAGTTATAAATTTTATTTACCATTTGTTTATGCTGTGATAGGAATTATATTTAATTTTATATTAGGAAAGATAGTAGATAAACTTACTGTTAGACATAAAGGTGGAAGAGGAAAAGATAAGAGAAAAGATACTATTATTAACTTAGTCAAGAGTGTTTGTAAGTACTTAGTGTTAGTATTTGTTATAGTAGGTATTTTAAAATTATATGGAGTTGATACTACTAGTATTATAGCTTCATTAGGAGTATTTGCTGCGATTGTTGGTCTTGCTTTTCAAGATATTATTAAAGATTTATTAGCAGGTATTGCTATTATATTTGATAATAAGTTTGCTGTTGGAGATTATGTAGAGATTAATAAGTTTGGTGGTTATGTTATAGAGTTTGGACTTAGAACTACTAAATTAAAAGCCTTTACTGGAGAAGTTAAATCTATAGGTAATGCTTCATTTAATGAAGTTATTAATTATAATTTATCTAATTGTGATATATTTCTTAAACTTAATGTTGCTTATAATACTGATATAGATAAATTAGAAGAGGTTCTTAGTAGTATGAAAGAAGATATACTTAAGATAGATCAAGTAAAAGATTATAAATTACTAGGAGTAGATGAACTTGGTAATTCTTCAATAGTATATGCAGTAGATATTACTTGTAAGGCTATGTCTAATTTTGCAGTTAAGAGAGCTGCTTTAAAGATGATAAAACAAAGATTTGATAAAGAGAAGATAGAGATACCATATACAACTGTGGATATTAATGTAAGGAAGTAATAATATGGAAAAAGTAGATTGTTTTAATAAAGAATATAATTATATAAAAGATAATAAGAAGAGAGAAGATTTAAAATATTTAGTTAGTAATTTACCAGATTATTTCTTTGAGATACCTGCATCTAGTACTGGTAAATATCATCCTAAATTTGCTAGTACAGAGAATGGATTGGTTAAACATACTAAAGTAGCAGTTAGAATAGCTAAAGAATTATTAGATAATCCAGGACTTAATAATTTTAAAGATAATGAAAAAGATATAATTATTATGGCTTTAGTATTACATGATGGATTTAAAAGTGGTGTAGTAAAAGAAAAATATACTAGATTTGATCATCCTTTGTTAGCAGCGGATTTTATAAGAAAACAAAAAGATAATATATCTTTAAATGAAGAAGAATTGGATTTAATTACTAGAGTTATTTCTTCACATATGGGTATATGGAATAAAGATTATAATGGTAATGAAGTACTTCCTATACCTAAAGATAAGTATGAAAGATTTGTTCATATGTGTGACTATTTATCTAGTAAGAAGTTTATTAATGTAGAATTTGAGGGTATTGATATTAAAGACTAATAATTATAGTCTTTTTTTCATATTATTATTTAGGTGAATATATGAAAATAAGATATCTTTTAATACCTTTTATTATTATTACAATAATGATATTAGTATTAGATAAAGAAAAAGAATTAGTAAATAAAGAGATAATATCTGATACTAAGAATATTAGTTATCCATTCTTTAGTAATGATAACATAGATAATTATATAAGTGATTTTTTGAATGATTTTACTAATAATAAGGGTAGTGTATTTATAGATTATGATTATATAGATAAGAATAATTTATATTATTTGACTTTTTATAAATATATATTTAATAATAATAAGATAAATTATGATAGTAATTCTTTTGTTATAGATAAAGATAATAGTAGTGTTACTAAGACTGATAATAATATGTTTGATTTTGATTATATAACTAATAATATAAAAGATAAAGATAATAAATATATAGCTCTTACTTTTGATGATGGTCCTAATTATAATACTAATAAAGTATTAGATATATTAAATAAATATAATGTTAAAGCTACTTTCTTTGTATTGGGATCTAAGATAAAAGGGAATGAAGATATACTAAAAAGAATGAAAGATAGTGGTATGGAGATAGGTAATCATACTTATAATCATTTATTACTTACTAAGTATAAAGAAGATAAGATAAAAGAGGAAATAGATAGTACTAGTAATTTAATATTTGAAGTAACTGGGAGTGGTCCTAGATTATTAAGACCTAGTTATGGATCTTTTAATAAGAAGATAAAGAAGTGTAGTAATCTTCCTATTATTATATGGGATATTGATACTTTAGATTGGAAGTATCATAATTCTAAGAAGATAGCTAGTAGGGTAATTAATAAAGTAAAAGATGGGGATATAATATTAATGCACGATATATATAGTGCTACTTCTAATAGTTTAAATATTATTATACCTAAATTGTTAAATAATGGTTATACTTTTGTTACAGTACCAGAGTTATTTTATTATAAGAATATTTCTTTAGAAAAGGGTAAGGTATATGGATATGCTAGATAATTATTATATATTATATATCCTTTTAAGTCTAAGGCCTTAAGAGGTATTTTATAGCCTTATTCTAAGTCTATAAAATAAATTTTATTATTTTTTCTTTTTCTACTTGTATAAATTAACAAAGTATGATATCATTTATTCGTATTCTATAGACCATTTTTGGACTATGACACCAGGTAACTTCATGGGCGGTTATGCTATTGTAGGTGTTGTTGGAGATGATTATGTCGCTGTTGATTATGTCAATAGTGATCGCGGCGTCCGTCCAGTCGTTTCTCTAAAATCTGATGCAATAACTGGTGGTGATGGAACTATGAATAATCCATTTACTGTGGGGTAGATAATTAAAAAGCTAATTGAATAATTAGCTTTTTTTATGCTGAAACAGATAATAAAATAAATGTTTCATTTATAGACGAAATGCTATAAATGACCGGGAAAGACAATTGGGATAATGGCTTTCACGGAAAAAGAAAAGTTTTTCTTTACAAAAAATTACTTTTGTTATATAATTATATTGGTTTTTTGTAAGGAGTGGTACTATGGCTTATATCAGTAATGATGTTATTAATGAGATAAGAAATAAGACTGATATAGTAGATGTAGTATCAAAATATGTTAATCTTACTAAGAAAGGTAAGAATTATATAGGAGTTTGTCCCTTTCACGATGATCATTCACCAAGTATGAGTGTTAGTCCTGAAAAACAAATATATACTTGTTTTTCTTGTGGTGCTAGTGGTAATGTATTTACTTTTGTAGCAGACTTTGAACATATATCATTTGCTGAGGCAGTTAAGTTATTAGGAGATAAAGCAGGTATATCAGTAGGTAGTAATGTAATAAAGAGTGAAAAGAAAGATAAGTATTTTGAAATATATAATTATGCTAGTAAGTTTTATCAAAATAGTTTATTTAGTACTTTAGGTAAGAATGCTATTGATTACTTAGATAATAGAAAGATAGATAAAGATACTATAAAGAAATTTGGTATTGGTCTTTCTATGCAGAAGACATCTCTTACTGAATATTTACTTAGTAAGAATTATACTTTAGATGAACTTATTACAGCGGGTATATCTAATGATAATGGTAGTGATATATTTATAAATAGAATAGTATTTCCTATATATGATCTAGGAGGTAATCCAGTTGCTTTTTCTGGTAGGATATATAATACTAAAGATACTTCTAAATATATTATCACTAAGGAAACTAATAAGTTTAAAAAGGGTAAGATACTTTATAATTATCATATAGCTAAAGAATATTTAAAGAAAAATGATACGATAATTATTATGGAAGGTCAAATGGATGTTATTAGAGCTTCTACTATTGGTATAGATAATGTTATAGCTACTATGGGAACAGCACTTACTAAAGATCATAAAAATATTATTAAAAATATGGCTAATACAGTTATTTTATGTTTTGATGGTGATGCTGCAGGAGAGAAGGCTACTAATGCAGCAATTGAATTACTTGAAGATACCAATCTTAATATTAAAGTAGTTAGACTTCCTAATGGAATGGATCCTGATGAATATATACTTAAAGAGGGAAAAGATAGTTTTATTTCACAAATTAAGTTTGCTAGTAATCTAATTGATTATAAGATGGAACTACTTAAGAAGAATAAAGATTTTAGTAATATTAAAGATATATCTTCTTATATTAATTTAGTTATGAATGAATTAGCTTATGAAAAAGATAGTATTGTTATAGAACTTAATATAAAGAAGCTTGCTAATAATTTTAATATAGATTATAGTACTTTGATGGATAAGTATAATAATATGAAGAAAAGTCAAAAAATTATTTCTAAGAATATAGTAAAAGAACATAAGAGTTATGATAAATATAGACAAGCTGAGAATAATCTTATTTATTATATGCTTAAAGATAGTAGTGTTATAGAGATGGTTGATAAGAGAGTTGGATATTTTCCTACTAAAAATATTCGAGAATTATCTAATGAAATTATTTACTATTTTCATAAATATGGTATAATAAATGTCGCTGACTTTATTAGTTATATATCTGATAGAGAAGAAATACTTAATGCCTTAAAAGATATTATTGCTATGGATATAAAAGAGGAGTTTGAAGTAAGAGAGATAGAAGATTATATTTTTGTTATAAATGAGTATCATAAAAAAGTAAAGATAGATAGTTTAAACAAAATGTTAAAAGAAGAGAAGGATCCTTTGAAACAAGCAAAAATATCTGAAGAAATTATGGAAATAAGGGGAGTGAAGAAATATGGTATCAGAGATTAAGGATTTTGAACAAAGAAAAGAGAATTTAATTAAGAAGGGTAAAGAGTTAGGTTTTATTACTTATGAGGAATTAGCAGAAGAGTTAAAAGGACTTGAAATTGGTAGTGACTTATTAGATGAACTTTATAATTCACTTATGGAAAATGATATTAGTGTTGTTTCGGAATCTGACTTAGAAGATGATGGCGAAGAAGATAATGGTGGTAATTTAGAGGATATATTAAAAGATGATAATATTGCTAAAGAACTTACTATTAATGATCCAGTTAGAATGTACTTGAAAGAGATTGGTAAGATTAGTTTGCTTTCTTTAGAGGAGGAAACTGAATTATCTGAGAAGATAGCACAAGGGGATGAAGTTGCTAAGAATAGATTAGCAGAGTCTAATTTAAGACTTGTTGTATCTATTGCTAAGAGGTATGTTGGTAGAGGTATGTTATTTCTTGATTTAATTCAAGAGGGTAATATTGGTCTTATGAAGGCTGTTGAGAAGTTTGATGCTAATAAAGGTTATAAGTTTAGTACTTATGCTACTTGGTGGATTAGACAAGCTATTACTAGAGCAATTGCAGATCAAGCTAGAACTATTAGGGTACCTGTACATATGGTTGAAACTATTAATAAGTTATCTAGATTTCAAAGACAACTTACTCTTGAGTTAAATAGAGAACCTACTGATGAAGAACTTGCAGAAAAGATGGGAATGACACCAGAGAAGATAAGAGAGGTTATTAAGATAGCTCAAGATCCAGTATCTTTAGAAACTCCGATTGGTGAAGAAGAGGATTCTCATTTAGGTGATTTTGTACCTGATGAGAGTAATATGTCTCCAGAAGATTTTACTATTCACGAAATGTTAAAAGAAGAGATTAGTGATGTACTTCTTACACTTACTGAAAGAGAAGAACAAGTACTTAGACTTAGATTTGGTTTAGATGATGGTTCTTCTAAAACATTAGAGGAAGTTGGTCAAATGTTTGGAGTTACTAGAGAGAGAATTAGACAGATAGAAGCTAAAGCTCTTAGAAAACTTAGACATCCATCTAGAAGTAGAAAATTAAAGGACTTTTTAAATGAATAAATTATCTCCTAGACTTAGAGTGATCGCAGATTACATAGATGATAATGATAAATATATTATAGATATTGGTTGTGATCACGCTTTTTTGTCTATATATTTAGCTAGTAAATATAAAAATAGTAAGATAATAGCTAGTGATGTTAATAGTAATGCTTTAAATAGTGCTATTACTAATATTAAGAATGCTAATTTGAGTGATAGAATTGATGTTAGACTTGGTAATGGATTAGCAGTTATTAATGATGAAAAAATAGATACTATAGTTATGTCTGGTCTTGGATCTAATACTATAGTGGGTATACTTAAATATTCTCTTGATAAGTTAAAGAATGTTAATAAGATAGTTATTCAAAGTAATACTGATTTATATTTTTTAAGACGTAATATTACTAGTATTGGTTATTATATAGATAGTGAGAAGTTAGTTAAAGATAAAGATATTATTTATACAGTTATTGTATTTAAAAGAGGTAAAAAGAGGTATAGTTATAATGATTTATATTTAGGACCTATACTTAAGAATAATATTGATAATTTATTTATTTTAAAGTATAAAAAAGAACTTAATACTAATAAGATGATCTTAAGTAATATTAAAAAGGGACATTATTTCTATAAGCTTAGAATAAAGAGGAATATTAAAATAATTAGTGATATATTAAAAGTATGAAATTAGATATTTATTTCATATTTTTTTTATTTATTCATATCTTTTATTGAAAGGATGTGTTTATATGAAACAGATTGTACCATTTAAAAAGGAATTACCATTTAAAACTAAAGTTAGTGATATTACTTCTATATCATTAGAAAGAGATATAAAAGTTACTGATGAAGGAGTTGTTACGGGTACTTTTTATATTACTGGGGACTATAAAATGAATGAGGGATCTATTAATAGAGAGAAGTTTTCTTTTGATTTACCTTTTGATATTACTTTAGATCCTAGATATGATATTAGTACTGTTAATACTGATATAGAGGACTTTTATTATGATATTAAGAATGAAGATACTTTGAAAGTTAATATTGATTTATTTATAGAGGCTGATTATCTACCTGAACCTATAGAGGATAAAAAGGAAGAAGAACAAGAAGCAGAGGAAGTTATAGAGGATAATAAAGATGAAGAATTAGTTGATGTTATAGAACTTAATGATCGAAGTACTACTATAGATAAAGTGGATACTGATAGAACTAATGTAATAGATAATAATAAAATAGAAGAAGATAGTGATAGTTCTAGTATAGAACAAGATTTGTTTTCTAATTTAGATAATACTGAGACTTATACTACTTATTATGTTTATATTGTTAAGGAAGAAGATACTATAGATAAGATTATTACTAGATATAGTATAACTAAAGAAGATTTAGAGTATTATAATGATATAGCAGATATTAAAGTAGGAGATAAGATTATTATTCCAAAGACTCGTGAATAGAGAAATTAAGAGTATACTTGATAAGTATAATATTCCTATTAGTAAGTTTACTATTAAGAGTGGAGCTACTATTGTGGATGATAAGTTAGTTATTAAGAATAAAGAAAAGGATGATATAGATAAATATTATAATTATTTAAGTTCTAGATCTTTTGATTATTTTCCTAATATTATTGATAAGAATGATAAGTATGAAGTATATCCTTATGTCAGAGATAGTTATGAACCTAGAGAGCAAAAGGCTATGGATTTGATGCATTTACTTAGTCTTTTACATAGTAAGACCACTTTTTATAGAGAGGTAGATGTAGATAATAATAAGAAGATATATGAAGATCTTATTGAAGAGTTAGAATATTTAGATAATTATTATCAGGATTTAATAGAACTTATTACTAAAGAAGTATATATGGCTCCTTCTTCATATTTGATAGCTAGAAATATTAATATTATATTTGAGAGTATATATTTTGCTAGAGATAATATAGAAAAGTGGTATAAATTGAAAGAGGATAATAAGAATGAGCGAGTAGCTTATATTCATAATAATGTTAATTTAGATCATTATATTAAGAGTGCTAAACCTTATTTAATTAGCTGGAATAAGAGTAGGATAGATAGTCCTATATATGATTTGTTATCTTTTTATAAAAATCATTACTTAGAGTTTGATTTTGATGATTTGTTTTCTTATTATGAAACTAGTTATCCTTTAAAGGAAGATGAGAGATTACTTTTATTTACTTATATGGCGGTTCCTATGAAGATAGAGATTGAAAATAATGAGTATCAGATGTGTATAAAGATAAATAAGATTATAGATTATTTGTATAAAACTAGTGATTTGATTATGAACTATCAAAGTCTAAAAAGATAGTTCTTTTTCTATTTACTTTGGAGTAGTAAACTGTTATAATTAGTTAGAAAAGAGGTATTATATGCAAGAGGGTAGTTTTATTAGAGGTAATTTATATAAAGAAATATATCGTAATGAAATGAATAGTTATATGGTTGGTCTATTTAAAGTTAAAGAGACTAATATAGATGATATAGAAGTAGGAGATATAATAAATTTTACTGGTACTCTTCCTAAACTTAGTGATAAGAAAGATTATATATTATATGGAGAGATGGTTAATCATCCTAAGTATGGTCTTCAGATGGCTGTTAGTACTTTTGATACTAGCCTTCCTACCAAAGAGGAAGAACTTATTACTTTTTTATCTAGTGATTTATTCCCAATAGGAGAGAAGACTGCGGAGAAGATAGTAGATAAGTTTAAAGAAGATACTATTAATAAAATACTTGAAAATAAGGATTGTCTTCAGTTAATACCTAGACTTAATGAAAAGAAGATAGATAAGATATATGAAGTACTTAAAGATTATCAGAGTACTTCTAGTATTGTTATGGAACTTACTAAACTTGGTTTTGATACAAAAGAGTCTCTTAGTTTTTTAAATAAATATAATAATAAAATATTAGATACTGTTAATAATAATATATATGATCTTATTGATAGTGATGATATTTCTTTTACTAAGATAGATGAAATTGCTATTAATATGGGAATAGAAGAGGATGATGATCGAAGAGTTAAAGCACTTATTATTTATGTTATGAAGAGCTTGTGTTTTAATAATGGGGATACATATTTAAGTTATGAAGAGATATCTTTTAATTTATCTAGTTATGTTAGTCTTACTGAAGAGAAGATAGATTATTATATTCTTCAGTTAGTTAGAGATAAGAAAGTAATAGTGGAGGATAAGAGGTATTATTTAAAGAAGTTTTATGATGCAGAAAAGTATATATGTGAGAGAATATGTTTTTTGAATGATATGCCTGTTATGGGGAATACTAGTATTATGAAGTATATTGATAATGGTAAGTTTAATAATATTTGTTATGATGAAGTGCAGGTTAAAGCTATAGAGAGTGGTGTTAATAATAATATTACTATTATAACAGGAGGTCCTGGTACAGGGAAGACTACTATTATTAAAGCTATTGTTAATATTATTATGGATAGTAAGAAGATAAAAGATACAGATATTGCGCTATTGGCTCCGACTGGTAGAGCAGCGAAGAAGATGATGGAAACTACTGGTATTAGTGCTAGTACTATACATAAGTTTTTAGGATGGGATAAAGAGAGTAATACTTTTACTACTAATGAGTATTCTCCGAAGAGTAATAAATATGTTATAGTAGATGAAGTTAGTATGATTGATACATTACTTATGGAAGCTTTATTAAAGGGAATTAGAAGGGATGTTCATTTGATATTGGTAGGAGATTATTATCAGCTTCCTAGTGTAGCAGAGGGACAGGTACTTAAAGATTTAATAGATAGTGATTGTATTCCTGTTATTAAGTTAAATAAGATATATAGACAGGCAGAAGGATCTTATATACTTAATTTGGCTTATGATATTAAGAGTAAGAATATTAGTGAAGATTTATTTATAAAGAAAGATGATTATTTATTTATTAGTAGTGATAATGATAATACTTTATCTTATGTTAAAGAAGTGGTATCTAAAGCTATAAGTAAGGGATATAGTGATATGGAAGTACAGGTACTTGCTCCGATGTATAAGTCTAATAATGGTATTGATAATTTGAATGTTATGCTGCAGGAGTTATTTAATCCTTCTAGTGATAATAAGAAAGAGATAGTACTTAGAGATGTTATTTATAGGGAATGTGATAAAGTACTTCAATTGGTTAATGATCCAGATAATAATGTTTATAATGGGGATATTGGTTATATAGAAGAGATTAGTATTTCTAGTGGTAAGAAGATAGCTAATCAGATTAGTATTAATTATGATGGTAATATTGTTAATTATACTCCGGATAAGTTTATTAATTTTAGACATGGGTATGCTATTAGTATACATAAAGCTCAGGGTAGTGAGTTTGATACTGTTATTATGCCTATTACTTCTAATTTTAAGAGAATGCTTTATAATAAGCTTGTTTATACGGGAGTTACTAGAGCTAAGAAGAGTCTTGTTATAGTGGGAGAGGCTAATTCTTTGATATATGGTATTAATAATGATTATGTTGATAATAGGAAGACTACTTTGAAGGATTTTATTATAAATAATTATAATAATTAGTATAAAAGTTATTTATTGGGTGATAATATTAGTGGTATTTAATAATAGTGTATTAAATACTGTCATATTTTGAAGGAGTGATATAATGAAATCCAAAATGGGTATAGCTTTAATGGGAGCTTCGATGGGAGTGGGAGGAGCCGCTCTATATCATAATATTAAGAATGGTAATATGAAGAAATGGATTAGAAAAATGAACTCTGCTAAAACTAAAGCTATTGATGACCTAGAAAATATGATGTAGGAAGAGATTTAATTCTCTTTCTTTTTTTACCTCAGAAGCCTAAGGTCTTCTTGAGGCAATTTGAAGCCTAAGGTCTTCAAATTAGGCTTTTTGGATTATGGTAATAAAAAAAGAAGTAATTTATTTTACTTCCATTACGTTTACTTTTTTAGTTAATCTTGATTTTTCTCTATCAACTTTATTTTTATGAACTAAACCTTTAACTTTAGCATTATCCAAAGCTTTGATAGCCTTCTTTAAACTTTTTTCAGCAAGATCTTTGTTTCCTGCTAAAACAGCTTTATCTGTTTCTTTAATAGCGTTTTTAACAGTAGACTTTAATTGTTGATGTGCTAAAGTAGTTTTCTTAATTTGTTTTATTTTTTTCTTTGCATTTTTAACATTTGCCATAAAAATTCATCTCCTTCCAAAACTAATTATAATTTTATCAAAAAAATATAAAAAAAGCAAATATTTTGGGTGTTTTTTGTAAAAAATATTATTGGTGATGTGTTATGGGTAATGAAATTGATTTAGAAAAGTATGAAATTAGGACTGATTTAGTACTTGATTCGATAGAAAATGGTAGTTATAAAGTACCTAAGAATGTTGAAAAATATGGGGATATTGTGGTTACTACTGTTATGTTAGATGAAGATAATAGTAATCTTTTAGCTAAGAAAGCTGGAGATTATATTACAATAGAGTTTGAAGATGTTACTGATAGTGGTAATAGTCTTAAAGTAGAAGAGGTTTTTACAAAGGAATTAAAGAAGCTTTTGGTAAAAAAAGGATTAAAAGATAATTCTACTTTTTTAGTAGTTGGCCTTGGTAATGAAAGTAGTACTCCGGATAGTTTAGGACCTAGAGTTGGATCTAATATTATTGTTACAAGACATTTATATTTACTTAATGAAGAAGTTTCGTCTTCTTATAGATGTACTTCAGTAGTTATACCTGATGTAATGGCTAATACAGGGATAGAGTCTTTTGAAATAGTATCTTCAGTAATAGATAAAGTATCACCTTCTTTTGTTATTGCTGTTGATGCATTAGCAGCTTCTTCAATAGATAGAGTAAACAGAAGTATTCAGATTACAGATACTGGTATTCATCCTGGTAGTGGTGTTGGAAATCAAAGAAAAGAGATAAGTTTTGATACGCTTGGAATTCCTGTTATAGCAGTAGGTGTTCCAACAGTAGTAGAATCCTCTATTATTGTATATGATACAATTAATTATTTATTCAAACATATTTCTTATATAAAAGATAATCAGAATAAGAATAAATTAATTTTAACTAGACATAATTATTTAGAAAAATTAAAAGATAGAACTCTTACACTAGAAGAAAAGAAGAATTTAAGTGGATTACTTGGAGAACTTAGTGATAGTGAAAGACAAAATCTTATTAATGAAGTACTTAGTTCTATTAATTATAATTTTATAGTTACCCCGAAAGAGATAGACTTTTTGATAGATAGGCTTACTACTATTTTATCTAATGGAATTAATAATAGTATTCATAATTTAGATAGTTTGTAAAGTTTATGTAAAAGTATTTGATATTTTAATTATATGATATATAATATTGTTAGGATGGTGATAAGATGAAAATAGCAATAAATGGTTTTGGTAGAATAGGAAGATTAGTATTTAGACTTATGGAGGAAGATGACTTTTTTGATGTAGTAGCTATAAATGATTTATCTACTCCAGAAGAACTTGCTTATTTATTAAAGTATGATACTAATCATAGAAATTATGATAAAGAAGTTAGTTTTGATGATAATGCTATTATTGTATCAGGAAAGAAAGTTAGAGTTACTTCTTGTAGTGATCCTAGTACTTTACCTTGGAAGGAATTAGATATTGATATGGTATTTGAGTGTACTGGTAGATTTACTAAGGAAGAAGAGGCTATGAAACATATAATAGCAGGTGCTAAGAGAGTTCTTGTTAGTGCTCCCTGTAAGGGAAATGTAAAGACAATAGTTTATAATGTTAATGATGATATTGTAGATAAAGAAGATAAGGTAATATCTGCGGCTTCTTGTACGACTAATTGTCTTGCTCCAGTATTAAAGTTATTAGATGATAATTATGGTGTTAAGAAGGGATTTATGACTACTATACATGCATATACTAATGATCAAGTAACTTTGGATGTTTCTCATAAGAAAGGTTTTAGATCTAGAAGAGGAAGAGCTTGTGCTATGAATATAGTACCAACTTCAACAGGAGCTGCTACTGCAATTGGAAAGGTTATTCCAAGTTTAGATGGTAAATTAAAAGGAGGAGCTGTTAGAGTACCTGTATCAGATGGTTCTTTAATAGATTTAACTTTAGAGCTTAATAAAGATGTAACAATAGAAGATATTAATAATATGTTTTTAAATAATCAAAGTGCTACTATAAAAGCAACTTATGATCCTGTTGTTTCTTCAGATATAATAGGAAGTAGATGCGGTGCTTTAGTGGATTTATCTTTAACTAATATTATTGATAATAATTTTGCAAAGGTTGTAGCTTGGTATGATAATGAGATGGGTTATTCTGCACAGATGGTTAGAACTGCTAAAAAAATATTAGAAAATGATTAATAAATAATACTTAGAAACTTACTTTTGTGGTAAGTTTTCTTTTATTAAAATTACTTGACAAGTAATTAAATCTAAGATAAAATTAAAGTGTATAGTTTAAATTAATTAAATTAAATGATTTTTTCTATAAATGTATTTTAAGAATGGAGGTGTTTTAATGAATGAGACAGTTTTCTCCATTTTACTATTTGTTCTTGGGTTAATAGTAGGACTTGTTACTATATTATTAATAAATTTTTTAAAGAAGAAAAGTGATCAGAAAAAAGCTGATTCTATTATTGATACAGCTAAAAAAGATGCTGATAAAATTAAAAGAGAATCTTTATTTGAAACAAAAGAAGAAATCCATAAATTAAAGATGGAAGCAGATAAAGAAATCAAAGAGAAGAAAAGTGAGATTAAAGGACAAGAAGATAGATTACTTCAGAGAGAAAATAATATGGATCGTAGGGATGTTGCTCTTCAGAATAGGGAGAATTCTCTAGAAGAGAGAGAAAATAATTTACTTGAAAAGCAACAAAGGATTCAAGAAACAAAAGAAGAAATGGAAGAAATAAAAAGAAAAGAACTTGAAGAACTTGAAAAAATTAGTAAATATACAAAAGAGCAAGCAAAAGATGCTATTATGAAATTAGTTGAAGATAAGATGAGTAAAGAGCTTGCTACATACATTAAAGAAATGGAAGCAGAAGCTAAATTAGAGGTAGATGAGAAGTCTAAAGAATTGTTAGTTAGTACTATGCAGAAGTATGCTGCTGATATAACAAGTGAGCAGACAGTAACGGTTATTACTCTTCCAAATGATGAAATGAAGGGTCGTCTAATAGGAAGAGAAGGAAGAAATATTAGAACAATAGAGTCTGTTACAGGGGTTGATTTGATTATTGATGATACTCCAGAGGCTATAGTTATTTCTAGCTTTGATCCATTAAGAAGAGAGATTGCTAGATTGACTTTAGAGACACTTATAAAAGATGGTAGAATACATCCTGCTAGAATAGAGGAGCTTTATGCTAAAACTTGTAGTGATGTTAGACAGGCAATTCGTGAATATGGTAAGAATGCTATTTATGAACTTGGATTATCGAAGATGGATCCAGAACTTGTTGAGATAGTAGGTAAACTTCATTTTAGAAGTAGTTATGGACAGAATGCTCTTAGTCATTCTATGGAAGTAGCTAACTTATCTGGTATTTTGGCTTCTGAACTTGGTGAAAATATTAATTTAGCTAAGAGAGCTGGTCTATTACACGATATTGGTAAAGCTATTGATTTTGAAATGGAAGGATCACATGTAAAGATTGGTGCTGATTTAGCTAAGAAATATGGAGAGGATCCAATTATAATTAATGCTATACTTTCACATCACGGAGATACAGAACCAACTAGTGTTATATCTTCAATTGTAGCTATTGCAGATGCTATATCTGCTTCTCGTCCTGGAGCAAGAAATGATTCTTCAGAGAATTATATTCAGAGATTGGAGCAACTAGAGGAAATTGGTAATGAGATGCCAGGAGTAGATAAAGCTTATGCTGTTCAAGCAGGAAGAGAACTTAGAGTTATGGTTAAACCAGAAGAAATTGATGATTTAACTGCTCATCAGATAGCTAGACAAATAAAAGAGAAGATAGAAAGTGAATTAAAATATCCTGGTACAATAAAAGTTACTGTAATAAGAGAAACTAGAGCTCAAGAAGAAGCAAAATAGTTTCTTTTTTATTACTTAAATTTAAATATTTTCCCATTTTAAAAATCTCCTTTCAGATATGGTAAAACAGCAATATATATTGTATAACTTTTCTATTAGTTTGCAAGTGTGATGTTTGAAAAATTAAATTGACCGATGAAAAACATACTGGTGTATTTAAAAATTCATTCAAATAAAAAGTAAAATTTAAAATGATAAAAACAAGAATTACCAATTATATGATATACTTAAAGAAGGAGATGATATATATTTATGAAAAAAATAACTTATGTGACTGGAAATTGGTCTAAAATAATGAGTGCTAAAAACATATTAGAGCCACTAGGAATTGAAGTTGACAATGTAAAAATGGAAACAACAGAAATTCAAGCTGATACTGTGGAAGAAGTTGCAATGCACTCTGCTAAAGAAGCTAGCGACAAATTAAAATGTGCGGTATTAAAAAACGATACAGGATTATATGTAGAAGCATTAGGTGGCTTCCCAGGACCATATACACATTATGTAGATGAAAGACTTGGTGAAGACGGATTATTAAAACTTCTTGAGGGAGTTGATAATAGAAATGCTTGTTTTATGGAAGCATTTGCATATTGTGAATACGGAAAAGATCCTATTGTATTTAAGTCTATTACTAAAGGAAAAATAGCAAAAGAAAAATCTGGTACGTATGGTTGGAGTTGGGATTTCATTTTCATACCAGACGGTTATGATAAAACAATGGGAAATTATCCAGATGAAGAAAGATGTCACGTTTGGAATACCGATGCTTATACAGAATTAGCTGATTACTTGAAAAACAAGGAAGATTAATAAAATGGAAGAAATAGGTTGTCATTTTAAATTTGAAAAAATAATTGGTAATATTTATCACGATACAAATTTACTACTAAGTTCTGGTAGAAATTGTCTAAAATATATTATTAATGAAAGAAATATAACAACATTATTTCTTCCATATTTCTTATGTGAATCATTAAGTGAAGTTGCTATATCTGAAAATGTAAAAATAGAATTTTACCATATTGATAATAATTTTATGCCATTTGATATAGATGAAAACAAACTAAATGACACAACCTATATTTACTTTGTAAATTATTATGGATTATTTAAAGATAATATTCAAAAAATTATTGATAAATATAAATATGTAATAGTTGATAATACTCACGACTTTTTTAATAAAGACAATTACGGTGTAGATGTCATATACAATTATAGAAAATATTTTGGAGTTCCTGATGGAGCTTGTATAGTTAGTAATGATTTAGTTCCTAATTCTAAATACTCTAAAGGTAAAAGTTTAGATAAAGTGATTGAGATGTTATCAAGAGATGAAACAGGACAATACTTCCATTATCCAACTTTTTTAGAAGCTGATAAATATTTTAGAAATGAAGATTTATGCTATATGTCTAATTTCACTGAAAACTATTTACGTGCAATAGATTATGAAACAGTACTAAAAAATAGATTAAGAAATTATGAAATGCTTTATGAATCACTAAAAAAATATAATCAATTAGATTTATCTTCGAAACAGTTAACATATATGTATCCACTATTTGTATCTGATGGTGAATCTTTAAGAGCTTACTTAAAATCTAATAATATCTATTCATTAAGGTTATGGGCTAATATAAATTGGAACGGTGCTAATTCAGATGAAATAATAAAAGCAGATAATATGGTTTTATTACCGATAGATCAACGTTATTCAGATAATGAAATGGAATATATAACAAGTGTAATAGATAGATATTATTCAAATAAATGTAATAAAAGTAAAATTTTAGTTATTAGAAACAGTGAGGCAAATAGAATATAGTATTAAATAGGATATAATATGTTGATACTAATATTATTGTGTTAGTAAAATATACAAATTTATATTTTGAAAATTTTATCAAGCCCTTAGAAAAAACTAGGGGGTTTATTTATATTTTGGTAATATTATACAAATATGGTATTGTCATAATTATATAATTAAATTTTTAACAGATTTTTAATATTCGAATAGCTGTTTTTCATATTTACTTTTTAGTTTAAAGATGTTATACTTTAGAAGTAAGGATGTAGTATTATGAATAGTAAATTAATAAGATGTGAAAAAGATGATGAATTTGTTTTTAGTAGGAATGTAACTAATTCTTGTGGTAATGTAGTAAAATTAGATAATGATAATGTTTATGAAATAATATCAGTAGATTATGATGGAGAGTATAAAGAACAGTTTTATACATTGTGTCCTAATTGTGGATATATGATAAATATAAATGAAGAATTATTAGATGAAGATGTAAAAACATTAGCTAGAGAGAAAAATAGTTTGGATAGATATTTATTTAGAAAGAATGAATTAAGATCAGAATTGATACATTTAGAGAGTATAAGTAACTCAAAGAAGAGGGTAAAGAAAATTAATATGACAAAATAAGGAGGACTTTATGGGTTTATTTAATAAAATAAAAGAGGTGTTTAGTAAGAATACTGATGCTTCTTTGTATGAAGAGGGACTTACTAAAACTAGAAAAGAGTTTGCAACAGAGTTAAGTAATTTATCAAAAAAATATAAGAATATAGATGAGGATTACTTTGAAGAATTGGAAAATATTTTAATAATGTCAGATATTGGAGTTAATACTGTAGTTAAATTTGTAGATAAGTTAAAGAAGAGAGTAAAAGAAGAAAATATAAAGGATTCTAATATATTAAAGGAGGTTATAGTAGATGAACTTCTTATAATGTATGTTAATAATGGAATAGTTAATACGAAGATTAATTATAGTGATAATGGACCTACGGTAATATTATTTATTGGTGTTAATGGAGTAGGTAAGACTACTAGTATAGGAAAGATTGCTTCAAAGATGAAGAAAGATGGCAAGAAAGTATTACTTGTTGCTGCTGATACATTTAGAGCGGGAGCGATAGAACAACTTATTGAATGGGGTAATAGAATAAATTGTGATGTAGTTACTACTAAGTCTAAAGATCCATCTGCGGCTGTTTATGATGGAGTAAACAAAGCTATTAATGAAGATTATGATGTTGTTCTTATAGATACTGCGGGTAGATTACAGAATAAAGTTAATTTAATGCAAGAACTTGCTAAGATAAATAATGTTATAAAGAAAGTTTTACCAGAAGCTCCTAATGAGACATTACTAGTAGTAGATGCTACAACAGGACAAAATGGTATAGCACAAGCAAAGGCCTTTAACGAAGTTACTAATATTACAGGAATAGTTTTAACAAAACTAGATGGAACTGCTAAAGGAGGAATAGTTCTTGCTATTCGTGAAGAAGTAGATATTCCTGTTAAGTTTATTGGATTGGGTGAAGGAGTTGATGATCTAGATAGCTTTGATATAGAAAAATATATTTATGGTTTGTTTAGAGATTTATAAAAAAGAAGAGAAAGGAATATTAAAATGAAAAAAGAAGAAATGAATAAGAGTGTTAAAAAAGAAAAAACTAAAAAGAAAGAAAAGTATAAGTTAATAGAGAATGAGAAACTAAAAAAGATAGAATTAGTAGTATCATTAATAGTTGGTATAATCTTTTTAGTACTTCTAGGATTTGCAGTAGTGAATGAAGTATTTATACCAGCAGCTTTAATATCATTTGCTTTATTTCTATTTTGTATTTGTTATTATTATCTTGAAGATGAAAGTAAAAAGAAAATGGTATATGTTCTATTTGGACTTGGAGTACTTCTAATAGTAATAGAAGTTATATATACTTTAGTGAAGGTAATCTAATGGAAGAGAGAGATTATTTAATAATTTTATATGACTATTATGGTGAATTATTAAGTGATAAACAAAGAGAATGTTTTGAAGATTATTACTTTAATAATTTATCATTTGGTGAAATAGGGGAAAATAAAGATTTGAGTAGAAATGCTATTTATAAGAATGTAAAGTCTGCGACAGAAAAGTTATATTTTTATGAACAAGTGCTTAAACTATATAAAAAGAGACAGAAATTAGAAAAAGTTATTAATGATATAGATAATGAAGAAATAAGAAATAAGATTAAAAATATATATTAGGAGATATTATGACAAATAAGAAATATAAGATGTATTATGATTATAGGAAGAGAACTAGTGGAGGCTTTTTTGATGTGATATTTTTGTCTTCATTAATGCTTACTGGAGCTGTTTTAATATTTCTTGCTGTGATAGGAGTGAAATAAATGGATTCAATTTTAGATAGATTTTCGGATAATTTGACTGATGTTACTTATATTACTAATCCAGCAGTAGCTAGAGATGAGGAAATTAAAAAATTAATATTAGTATTGTTAACTCCAGAGAAGTCAGCGGTATTAGTTGGTAAACCTGGTATAGGTAAGACTGCCATTGTAGAAGGACTTGCTTATAGAATACAAAGAAATGAAGTTCCTGAAGCTTTACAAGGGTATACTATATATAGAGTAAATACAACAGCTTTAATTAATACTAATGGAGAAGAGAATAGAGTATTAAAGTTAGTAGAAGAGTTAAAGAATAGAGAAAAAGTAATATTATTTATAGATGAGATACATACATTGATAGGTAATGATGCACAAGGAGCTTTGGATCTTGCTAATATGTTTAAAGAGGGATTAAGTAGAGGTACTATTAAGATGATTGGTGCTACAACTACTTATGAATATGAAAAGTATATTATGAGAGATAAGGCTTTCTTAAGAAGATTTGAAAAGGTAGATGTTTCAGAGCCTACTGAAGAGATGACTGTAGAGATACTTATGCAGACATTGCCTAAGTTAGAAAAACAAACTGGTGTTGTACTTCCTTATACTGATTTTATTAAAGAGAAGATAATGAAGTTTATAGTTAATATGACTACTGAGTTTAAGAGAGTATATGAGATATCATCTAGATATCCAGATATAGCTTTAGTAATATTAAGACAGTGTTTTTCTAATGCTATTTATGAGAATAGAAGGACAATAAACTTTAAAAATATATATGATGCTGTTAGAACTACTAAAGCTGTATATCCTGATGTTATTGCTAAAGAATTAGTTAATTTTAAGGAGATATTTAAAGAAGAGTTGAAGATAGAACAAGTAAAACTTGATTAGGAGGGTAAACATGAAACTTATAAAAATATTATCTGGAATAAAATATGAGGTTGTTAAAGGTGATATAGAGATAGAAGTTAATAATATTTCTTATGACTCTAGAAAAGTAGGAAAAGAAGATGCTTTTATTTGTTTAGTTGGTGCTTCGGTAGATGGTCACGATTATATTGAAAAGGCAATAGAGAGTGGAGCAAATACTATTATTGTACAAAAAGATATTAATATAGATAGTGATGTTACTGTAATAAAATTAGAAGATACTAGAAAGAGTTTATCCCGTTTGGCTATAAATTACTTTGATAATCCTAGTAGTGAATTAACTACTATTGCTATTACTGGTACAAAGGGTAAGACTACTACTTCATTTATGATAAAGAACATTTTAGAAGAGGATAATAAAAAAGTTGGAGTAATTGGAACTATGGGTGTTTTCTTTGGAGATAAACACTATAGTACAGTAAATACGACTCCTGAAAGTTATGATATTCAAAAGTATTTAAGAGAAATGGTAAATGATGGAGTGAAATACTTAGTTATGGAAGTATCATCACAGGCTTTAAAGGTAGGCCGAGTAGATGGTATGATGTTTGATTATGGAGTATTTACTAACTTGAGTGAAGATCATATAGGGAATAATGAACACAAGGATATGGAAGAATATATATATTGTAAGAGTTTATTATTTAAAATGTGTAAGAATGGTATATTTAATATAGATGATATTCATTATAATGAAATGATAAAAGATTGTACTTGTAAGGTATATACATTTGGACATAATAAAGAAGCTAATTTAGTTATTGATAAAGTAGAGTTATTGAGAAAAGAACATTTTATTGGGCTTGAAATGAAGACTTCTGGAATAGTAAATGATGTATTTTTAGTAAATACACCAGGAGAGTTTTCAGCATATAATAGTGCTTGCGCTATAGTAGTTACTACTTTATTGGGATGTAATATTGATAGTATAAAAGATGCTTTATCTAAAGTAGCAGTAAGAGGTAGAGTAGAGATAGTTCCAGTAAGTAAGAAGTATACAGTAATTATTGATTACGCTCATAATGGAGTGTCTACCGAGAGTATTCTTACTACAATGAGAAAATATAATCCTAAAAGAATAGTTAGTTTATTTGGTTGTGGTGGTAATAGAAGTAAAGATAGAAGATATGATATGGGGGAAGTATCTGGTAAATATGCTGATTTATCTATTTTAACAGAAGATAATTCTAGATATGAAGATGTTAATGATATAATTAATGATATAGAAGTTGGTATTAAAAAAACTGATGGTAAATATATTAAGATACCAGATCGTAGAGAAGCTATTAAGTATGCTATAGATAATGCTGAAGAAGGAGATATAATTTTAATACTTGGAAAAGGACACGAAACATATCAAGAGAAAAATGGGGAGAGGACACATTTTGATGATCGAGAAGAAGTATTAAAATTATTTAATTAACTCACTGTAAAAGTGGGTTTACTTTTTAAATGTAATGTGTTAGTATAGTAAATGAGAAGGAGGGTATGATATGATACCATTTAAAAGAGCAAATATATTACTACCTAAAAATGTTGATATGACTAAATGGTCGGTAGTAGCGTGTGATCAATACACAAGTGAGATGGAATATTGGGATGATGTTTATAAAATAGTAGGAGATAATCCTTCAACATTAAAAATAACATTACCAGAAATATTCTTAGAAGAATCAGATGTAGCAAATAGAATAGAAAAGATTAATGCTACAATGAAAGAATATATTGATGAGGATATATTTGAAGAGTATAAGAATGCAATGATATACTTAGAAAGAAAACAAAAGGATGGAAGAGTTAGAGAAGGATTAATGGGAATGATTGATCTAGAAGATTATTCTTATGAAAAAGGTTCTCAAACTTTGATAAGGGCTACTGAAAAAACAGTAATAGAGAGAATTCCTCCAAGATTAAAAGTAAGAGAGAATGCACTTTTGGAGCTTCCTCATATAATGATTCTTATAGATGATGAGAAGAAAGAAATAATAGAAAATCTTAAGAATAAAGTAAATGATGAAGATAAAGTATATGACTTTGAATTAATGAAAGATGGAGGCCATATTAAGGGTTATAAATTAAATGATGAGACTATAGATGAAGTTATAGATAAACTAGAAGGTCTTACTGATAGAGATTATTTTGAAAATAAATATAATGTAAAAGATAAAGGTATTCTTTTATTTGCTATGGGTGATGGAAATCATTCATTAGCTACTGCTAAAGCTAATTATGAGAATTTAAAGAAGACTATGAGTGAAGAAGAATATTTAAATCATCCTTCTAGATATGCTTTAGTTGAATTAGTTAATTTACATAGTGAAGCATTAGAATTTGAAGCAATACATAGAGTAGTATTTGATGTAGATGTAGATAATTTTGTTGCTGAATTAAATAAATATTATGATATAAATGAAGATGGAGAAGGACAATATTTTGAACTTGTTACTAAAGATAGTGATAAGAAATTATATATAACTAATCCTAAATCTAATATAGCAGTAGGATCTATACAGATGTTCTTAGATGATTACTTAAAAGAACATAAAGGAAAGATAGACTATATTCATGGAGATGATACTACTAGAAATATGGGTAGTAAAGAAGGTAATGTAGGTATTTTATTTGATGCTATGCCTAAAGAAGAGCTATTTAGAACTGTAATACTAGATGGAGCTCTTCCTAGAAAAACTTTTTCAATGGGACATAGTTATGATAAGAGATATTATCTTGAAGCTAGAAAGATTAAATAATTTAAAGTATTTATTAAGAGTACTAAAAAGTTAGTACTCTTTTCTTTGCTTTAATGGATAAAAATGTGTAAAATTGTTTACATTTAAAGCATAATATGATATTATATATGTGGCTTTTCAAAAAAATATACACAAATATGGACTCAAATTCCTAGTGCCAATAGGTGGAATTTAAGTAAGAAGTATTTGGAAGCAAAACGAAAGGAGAATGATAATATGACAGTAGTATCTATGAGCTATTTGTTAGAAGCTGGAGTTCACTTTGGTCACCAAACTAAAAGATGGAATCCAAAAATGAAAGAGTATATTTATAACTCTAGAGATGATATTTATATCATTGACTTACAAAAAACAGTAGAAAAGTTAGAGGAAGCTTATGCAGCATTAAATAAAATAGCTGCTGATGGAGGAAAAGTACTTTATGTTGGTACTAAGAAACAAGCACAAGAAGTATGTAAGGAAGAAGCAGAAAGAAGTAATATGTACTATATGACTGAAAGATGGTTAGGTGGTACATTAACAAACTTTAGAACAATCAGAAGAAGAGTTAACCGTCTTGAAGAAATCGAAAAGATGGAAAAAGATGGAACTTTTGATAAGTTACCAAAAAAAGAAGTTGTTGGATTAAAGAAAGAATATGAAAAATTAAATAAGAATTTATGTGGAATTAGAGAAATGACTAAGTTACCACAAGCTGTAATTATTGTAGATTCTACAAAAGAATATAATGCAATAAGAGAGGCTCGTAAACTTGGTATTCCTGTATTTGGTCTTATTGACACTAACTGTGATCCTGATGATGTAGATTATGTACTTCCTGGTAATGATGATGCTGTTAGAAGTATTAAGGTTGTACTTGGTTCATTAACAAACGCTATTATTGAAGCTAATGGTGGAACTATAATTGATTATGTAAGTGAAGATGATAAAAAGCCATCAAAAGAAAAATCTTTTGCAAAGAAAGAGAAAAAAGAAGAGACTACAACAGTTAAAGAAGAAATTAAAGAAGAAAAGCCAGAATTAGATTTAAATATTTTAACTGTTGCTGAACTTAGAGACCTTGCTAAAAAGAAAGAAATTAAAGGTTATTCTAAAATGAAAAAAGAAGAATTAATTGAAAATTTGAAATAAGGAGGAATACTATGATTACTGCAAGTATGGTAAAAGAACTTAGAGAGCAAACTGGTGCAGGTATGTTAGATTGTAAGAAGGCTCTTACTGAAACTAATGGTAATATTGAAGAAGCTATTACTTGGCTTAGAGAAAAAGGAATTAGTAAAGCTGCTAAAAAACAAGCTAGAATAGCTGCTGAAGGTCTTGCACTTGCTAAAGTAGAAGGAAACAAAGCTGTTATAGTTGAAGTTAATTCAGAAACTGACTTTGTTGCTAAAAATCCAGAGTTTACTGGTTTAGTAAATGATATTGCTAGTGCTATTTTAAATAGTGATGTTAGTACAGTAGAAGATGCTGTTAAATTAGAAGTTAATGGTACTTCTATTGAAAATATGATAGTAGATAAGACTGCTACTATAGGAGAAAAATTATCTTTTAGAAGATTTGAATTAGTTGAAAAGCAAGATAATCAAGTATTTGGTACTTATTCACATATGGGTGGAAAGATAGTTACTTTAGCAGTTTTAGAAGGTACTGATGAAGAAGTTGCTAAAGATGTAGCAATGCAAATTGCGGCTATGAGACCATTATATTTAGATAAGGATTCTGTTCCAGAAGATAGAATAGAAAAAGAGAGAGCTATTTTAACAGAACAAGCAGAAAATGAAGGATTGGATGCTAATAAACTTCCTATGATTGTAAATGGAAGACTTAATAAATTCTTTGAGGAAGTATGTTTATTAGATCAAGGATTTGTTAAAGAGAATAAGATGAAAGTATCTAAATATGTAGAGAGCAAAAATATGAAAGTATTATCTTTTGTAAGATATGAAGTTGGCGAAGGAATGGAAAAAAGAGAAGAAAACTTTGCTGATGAAGTAGCAAAACAAATTAATGGATAATTATTAAGAGCTTAAGAGTTTAACTTTTAAGTTCTTTTTTTGATTTTTAAATTCTTGCATAAATTCTGATAGTATGCTATAATATCTTTGTAAATTTATTATAATTATATTATTTTATGTAAAAGAAATTATATAGATGGGAGTTGTTGAAATGGATATTAGTTATTATGAAAACGAAGTGAAGAGGTATACTGATGAAATAGCAAAGTTAGAACAAGAACTTGTTACTTTACATAATTCAGGTAATGCTGATAGTTTCACTTATAGTGTGATGCCAAAAGATGAATTTTTAAGGGAAGAAGCAAATATTAATAATCATATTGAAACTGCGAGAGCAAAGATTGAAGAGAATAATAGAGTTATCAATGCGTATAACAATATAATTAATAACATAAATGCTCTTAGAAGTCTAAACGATTCTAATCCTGATTATAATCATCCTGAGGTAAAAGAAGAACTTGAAAGAAGAAGCAAAGAAATAGAAGAGGCTAAAAAAATATTGCCTTTTGAGATTGTTGATAGTATAAATAATGGTTTTATTATGGGAAATCAGAATAATACTTCAGTAGTAAATAATCAAAGTCAAGAAAATGTAGAGAATAATAAAGTTGGTATTGATTATTTTGAAAATGAAGTTAATAGATATAATAATGAAATAAATAATTTAGAGACAAGGCTTTCAGAATTACAAGAAGCTAAACCTTCTATTCCTTTAGAGGAATTTTTAAGAGAAGAAGCAAATATTAATAATCATATTGAGAATGCTAAAGCAAAACTTGAAGAAAATAATAGAGTTGTTAATGCATATAAGAATGTAATTGAGAATATAACTGCTCTTAGAAGTCTAAACGATTCTAATCCTAATTATAATCATCCTGAAGTAAAAGAAGAACTTGAAAGAAGAAGTAAGGAAATTAAACAATCTAAGGAATTATTACCTCCTGAAATTATAGATAGTATTAATGAAAATTTTATTAATGATATGAATAATAAGGTAGAAACTGCTAAAGAAGATAAGAAAGAAGAAGAAACTTCACTTGATAATGACAAGAAAGATGTACCTGAAGTAGAAGCACAAAAGACTGATACTATTGAACCAAATAATGAAGATAAAGGATTTGTATTGGTAGATCCTCCTAAAAATAATACTCCTGTTAATAATTTTGATAGTAGATGGAGACCTACGTATACAACTAATACTAATACAAATGGTCAGGATAATCAAAATAAGGATAATGTTTCTGATACTCCAGTAAATAATGAGGAAAAAGGCTTATCTGTAGTTCCTCCTAAAGATCTAGTAGAGAATGTACCTTTAACACCTATTCCTCCAGTGAAGGAAGAAAAGCCTATTAAAGTGGCTGGAAGAAAAGCTTGGAATTGGGTTAAGAAAAATAAGAAAAAGATTATTATAGCTTTAGGTATTACTGCTATTACAGTTGCTGTTGTAATGCTTTTTGCACAACTTATGCCTGCTATTACGGCACTTTCACAAGCGCAACAGTTGTCTGCAATTACTGGTACAATGGTTAATAATGCGGCTTCTTGGCACGGTGCTTCAGCGGCAGGAAAGGCAGCTCTTCATTTAGCTAATGAAGGTCTTGCTAAGAGTGTTATGAGTTTAACTGGTAAAACAGCTTTATTTAATAGTTCTACTGGTATTTGGACTTTTGCAGGTACTGAACTTGCTAATTTAGCTGCGACTGCTACAACAGCTGTTACAGCACAAGTAGCAAAAGTTGCTGCAATATCTAAAGTTGCGGCTATACTTGGAACAAGTGGCTTAGGAGTTTCTGGTCTTGGTATGTTAGCTTCTAGAAGGAAAGGCAATAAGAAGAGTGAACCAGTAGCTAGTGTAGATAATACTATAGAGCAGACTAATACAGATAGTAATGAAAAAGCTAGAACTGTAGAACAAACTAATGTAAATACAGAAAATAAAGAAGAAGTTAAAGCTTCAGAACAAGTTAATACTAATACAGAGAATAAGAAATTTGGTGATATAGCAGATTCTTTAGTAGAACAGGAAGAAAATAAATCAGTATATAATAAGTGTAATGATGCTATAAATGAATTGATATCTCTTTATCCCAAAAGTAATGAAGATGGTAAGGCATTCTTATTAGATAGATTAAATATTCTATACAATGATATTGATACGAGTTTAAAACTTGGTATGGAAGAAAGAGAATTACTTAAAGAGAAGATTAATAGCTTTACTGATAGTTTAGAAGAGAATAAAGGAAGAGGTAAGTAATGATGAATGTAGATGAAATGATAACTTTAGCTAATAATGTTAGTTATGGTTTGTTACTGAAAGCATCTTTAAATGAAGATAATTACTTTTTAGCAGTACAGTTAGATAGTAATGAAGAACCTACTGATAAATATGAAGTGTTAAAAGAAGTTAATGATCAAGGAGAGATTTCTGTACTTATAGAGAGAGATCCTCTTATATTGAATGAGCTTTTGAAGCAATATCAAGAGCAGGCTGATTTATAATTAAACAAAAGATTACTAGTTGTTATAATTAGTAATCTTTTGTTTTATATAATACATTATTATTGTAATTTATTAGTTTTTCTTGGAATAATCTATATTGGGGTGATGCTCTTTGTTTAATAAGAATATTCATAAGAGAATTAAGATAGTATTAGTAATAATTATGTTTGTTTTTTTATTGATAGTATTAAAAGTTTTTTATGTAGAGGTTATACAGTATAAGAAGTTAAATACTTTGGCTTCTGGTGTATGGAGTAGGAATTTACCAATAGAGGCTGATAGAGGAAGGATATATACTATAGATGGGGAGATAGTAGCGGGTAATCTTACTACTACTTCGTTAGTGTTTATTCCTAATCAGATTAAGAATAAAGATATAGTGGCTAGTAAGATTAGTGAGATACTTGGAGTAGATAAGAGTAAAATAGAAGAGCATTTATATAAAAAATCTATGATGGAGAGAGTACATCCTGAAGGAAGAAGATTATCTTATGAAGTAGCGGATAAGATAGAGGCTTTAAACTTTGATGGGGTTTATTTACTTAAAGAGTCTAAGAGGTATTATTCTAATAATGAGATGCTTTCACATGTACTTGGTTATGTTGGTATAGATAATCAGGGACTTAGTGGGTTAGAGCTCGAGTATGATGATGTATTGACTGGTGAAGCGGGTTCTATTCAGTACTTTAGTGATGCTAAAGGGAATAATTTAAATAGAAGTTCTGTGTATGTTGAACCTGATGATGGACTTGATATATACTTGACTGTTAATTATGATATACAGTCTTCGATAGAAAGGGAACTAGATAATATAGCATTGAAATATAATCCAGAGGGGGCTTGGGCTATAGCTATGGATCCTAATAGTGGACAGATACTTGGTATGAGTTCAAGACCTAATTTTAATCCTAATAGTTATCAGGAATATGATACTGAGACTATAAATAGAAATATGGCAATATGGGCTAGTTATGAACCTGGTAGTACTTTTAAGATACTTACTATTAGTGCGGCGATTAATGAGGGAAAGGTTGATTTACTTAAGGATACTTTTTATGATGGTGGTTCTGTTAATGTTGATGGAGCTAGAATTAAGTGTTGGAAGAAGGGAGGACACGGGGCGCAGACTTTTCTTGAGGTAGTTCAGAATTCTTGTAATCCGGGGTTTGTTGAACTTGGCAATAGACTTGGTAAGGAAACTTTATTTAGTTATATTAGGGACTTTGGTTATGGTAAGAAGACTGGTATTGATTTGAATGGTGAGGCTACTGGTATCTTGTTTGATTTATCTAAAGTTGGACCTGTTGAACTTGCTACTACGGCGTTTGGACAGGGAGTTAGTGTGACTGCTATTCAACAAGTGGCAGCGGTATCTGCGGCAATAAATGGAGGTACTTTATATAAGCCTTATATTGTTAAGAGGGTAGTAGAGAAAGAAACGGGACAGATTATTAAGGATATAGATAAGACTGTTGTTAGAGATAATATTGTTAGTAGTGATACTAGTGAGAAAGTTAGGATGGCTTTGGAGTCTGTTGTGTCTTTGGGTACTGGTAGAAATGCTTATATAGATGGTTATAGGGTAGGAGGTAAAACTGGTACAGCACAGAAGGTTAATAATGGGATATATATGACAGGTAATTATATAGTGTCTTTTATTGGGTTTATGCCTGCTAATGATCCTAAGATAGTGGTTTATTTGGCTATTGATAATCCTAAGGGTGTTACTCAGTATGGTGGTACTGTTTCGGCACCTATTGTTAAGAATATACTTTCTGATGCTATTGTTCCTTTGGAGATAGAGAAACAGAGTGGTGGAACAGAGAAGAAGTATCAATGGTATGATAAGAAGTATTATAATGTAGAAGATGTTGTTGGTCTTACAAAGAAAGAAGCAGCTTCTAAACTTAAGAATTTTTCTATTGAATATAGTGGTAGTGGTGATAATGTTATTAATCAATCACCTGCTGCGGGTAGTAGAATAGCAGAAGGGGAGAAGGTTAGATTGTATTTAAATTAAATAGTGTTTATAATGAAGACCTTAGGCTTCATTATACTTCTTAAGACCTTAGGCTTAAGAAGAAGAAAATAATTGCATTACTGTGTATTTTGTGATATAATATTTGGCATTGATGAGGGGTAATTTATATGAAGATGATTAATTTATCAAAGAGGGAATTTGTTAAGTTAAAGCCATTAGTTTTATCAGAGGATATATTTAATGCTGAAGGAGTTTTATTTGATTTTGAATATAAGGGAGATAAGAAAGTATTAAAAAGATTAAATAAGACTAATGGACCTGTTTTTGCTAATAAGTTATATTCTTTAGAGTGTTTGAATTTTAATAAAGAGTATATTCCTAATAATTTTATTGTACCTGATTATTTAGTGGGTATTAATAATGAAGTAGAGGCTTTTGCAATGAATAAGGTTGTTGGTAGTAATCTTAGTACTATTCTAAATGATAGTAGTATTGATCTTGAAGAGAAGAAGTATTATTTAAAGAGAATAGGGCAAGTGTTAGAGCAGATGAATAAGATTAGAACTTATACGCCTTTAAAGGATTTCTTCATAGGGGATTTACATGAAGATAATTTTGTTGTTAATTTAGATCAGAAAGAGATTTATGTTGTTGATTTGGATAGTTGTAAGATAGCAGGTAATAAGTCTCCTATTGCGAAGTATTTGACACCAGCAGCTCTTCTTAATAATGTTAATGGTAAGTATAAGACAGATATAGGGAATAGTTATTTTACTAGTTATGTAGTAGATTATAATACTGATATATATTGTTATGTTATTGTTATATTGAAGTATTTATATAATGGAAGAATAAATAATGTTTCTTTGACAGAGTTTTATGATTTTATAAATTATTTGAATGATATAGGGGTTGATTTTAATTTACTTGAGTGTTTTAATAAGATCTTATCTAATGCTGAGAATGAGAATCCTACTAATTATATTGATAGTTTGACTAGTAGAGAAGTTGCTTTAGCTAGAACTTATACAAGAAGATATAAATAGTGGTTCTATTTATGAAATTAATGATTAATATATAGTGTAGTGATACTTGACTTAATATTAATTAATAGATATACTTAGATGTATAGAATAATAATATTTTACAGTGGGATGTAAAATAGTTTAAAAGATAATACTTATTTAAAATATATGTGTTATAATATACTTAGAAATGGAGTGAAATAATGTTAACTTTAACTAAATCTTTATTTGCACTAATGCTTGGATTTGTTGGTGCGACTATATTTGGACTTATTGCTATTCCTTTTTTGAAGAAGCTTAAAGCGGGACAGAGAATAAATGTTTATGTAGAGGCTCACAGAGGGAAAGCTGGTACACCTACTATGGGGGGACTTATATTTATTTTACCAACTTTTGCTATAATGCTCTTTTTATTACTTACGGGAAAAATAGAGTATTCTGTTAACTTGGTGATAGTGCTCTTTGTATTTTTGGCTTATGGACTTATTGGTTTCTTGGATGATTTTATAAGTTTGAAGAGGAAGGCTAATAAGGGACTTACACAGTTTCAGAAGCTTTTGTTACAGCTTATTGTAGCACTTGTATTTTATGTTTTATTTAGACAGTTTACTGATGGAGATTCTTATCTTAGAATATCGGCATTAGGAATTGAATGGAACTTAGGATGGTTTTATGGAGTGTTTATTCTATTCCTTTTAGTAGGATCTTCGAATGCGGTTAATTTGACTGATGGTCTTGATGGACTGGCTGGTGGATTGTCTGCGATATCGTTCTTGGCTTTTGGTCTTATTGCTATGGGTAGCTGGTGGATTGAAGGTAATGCTGATATGGGTATCTTTTGTTTTGTGTTAGTGGGGTCTATTATGGGATTTTTGGTTTATAATACTAATCCTGCTAAAGTGTTTATGGGAGATACTGGTAGCTTGACTTTGGGGGCTACGATGGCTACTATTGCTATTCTTACTTCTCACGAGTTGTCACTTGTTTTGATAGGAGGAGTATTTGTTATTGAGACACTTACTGTTATTATTCAGATTAGTTCGGTGGTGTTACTTAAGAAGAAGGTATTCTTGATGACTCCTATTCATCATCATTTTGAGAGACTTGGTTGGAGAGAAAATGATATTGTTAAGTTATTTTGGATAGTGGGCTTTATTTTGAGTATGTTAGCTTTGATATATGGTGTTTGGTTATAGAAAGAGTGGTTAGCTCTTTCTTTTGTTTATTTGTAAGTCTTTGTCTTCAAAAAGAAATTTAGAGCTTGTAATCTCTAAATTTTTTAGTTATATTTATTTATGTTTAGTAGTATGCCTATACTTGTTAGGCTTATTAGAAGACTACTTCCTCCATAAGAGAGGAAGGGAAGGGTAACTCCAGTTACAGGGATTAGTCCTACTACTACCATTAGGTTTAGCATTGCTTGAAAGGCTAAAGAGAAGGTTATACCAAAAGCAAGGTATTTACCGAATTTATCTTCGCATTTAGTGGCTATTTTGAAGCCTGTAGTTATGATGGTTAAGAATAAAACTGCTACTATTAGTATTCCTAGAAAGCCGAATTCTTCGCTTATTATGGAGAAGATGAAGTCTGTTTGTGGTTCTGGTAGATAGAAGTGTTTTTGAATGGAGTTTCCTAGTCCTAGCCCTAAGAGGCCTCCGGGACCTATGGCATATAATGATTGGATTATTTGGAAACCACTACCTAGTGGATCACTCCAGGGATTTAGGAATGATATTATTCTTTGGGTTCTATATGGGGCTATTATTATTAGTACTACTACTCCTATGAGACCTAGTATTCCTATTTTGACAAAGAAGTTTAGGTTTACACCACTTACAAATAGTAGTACTACTATTGTCATAACTATTACGACACCTGTTCCAAAGTCTGGTTCTAACATAATTAGAGCGAATACTAGTAGGAGAACTCCTAGTATTGGGAGAACACCTTTTTTGATACTTTTTAGATCTCTTTCGTTATTTTCTAAGTACTTTGCTGTGAAGATAATTAGACTTAGTTTAGTGAATTCTGATGGTTGTATACCGAAGCCTCCTAATCCGAACCAACTTCTAGATCCATTTCTTACTGTTCCGATACCAGGTATTAATACTAGTACTAAGAGAGAAGTGGTTACTAGAAAGATTATGTTGGATAGTTTTTTATAGTTTTGATATGGGAATTTACTTATTAATATCATTATTAGGTAACCTAGTACGAGGAATATTAGTTGGGATTTTAGATATTTATATTGATCGTTAAATTTATATTCAGCCCATACTGAAGAAGCTGAGTAGATCATTAGGGCACCAAATAGGGTGATTATTATTATGGATATTATTAGAAGTCTACTATATTTTTTCATTGTATCACCTAATTAATTTTATTAGTTTTGATGGAACTATATAACTAAATAATGGTGTGAGGGAAGAAATTGTAAATAGCTAATGTGATAATGGAATAATAAAAACACTAATCTTTTTTGATTAGTATTTTTTCTATGTAGCTTACTACTTTATACATCAAGATAGATACTATCATTAAGATGATAATACCAGACATTACTAGATTTAAATTAAATACTTGTGAACCATACATAATTAGATAGCCTATGCCTTCTTTTGATACTAGGAATTCTCCCATTATGACACCTATTAGTGACATACTTATATTTATTTTTAAACTACTTATGATAGTGGGATAGCTATTTGGTAAGATAGCTAGTTTTAGTATTTGATACTTGTTTGCTTTGAATGATTTTAATAGTTTTATTTTGTTAGTGTCTATTTCGTTAAAGCCGTTGTAGACGGTTATTATGGTTATTATTACGGATATTAAGAGAGCCATTATGATAATAGAGTTTATGTTGGCTCCGAAGAAGATTATTATTATTGGACCTAGAGCTACTTTTGGTAGACTGTTTATTGTTGTTAGATATGGATCTATTACTTTATAGATAAAATTATTCCACCATAGTATTATGGCAATTATGATACCTGATAGGGTACCAATACTGAAACTTATTATTGTTTCGTATACTGTTACCCAGATGTGTTTATAAAGATTGCCAGTATTATGTAATTCTATGATAGTTTTAATTATTCTACTTGGTGATGATGATATGAATGTGTTAATGATGTTATATTTAGCTAGTAGTTCCCAAATTATTATAAATAAAGCTAATATTAGTAGTTGAACTAGAAGTATTAGTAGTTTTCTTCTTTTTAATTTTTTTAGATATTCTTTATGTTCACTACTATACATAGATATCAATGTCCTTCCATATGGTGTCGTAGTAGGTGTTGAATTCTTGACACTTTCGATTATTTATGGGAGTAGTACTGTTTGTTAGAGTGATTGGATATATACTTTTTACTTTAGCGGGTCTATCTGATAGTACTATTACACGATCTGCCATTGAGATGGCTTCTGCTATATCGTGAGTTATCATTATCGTGGTTTTCTTTTCTTTTTTTATTATTTTCCATACATCATCTGATACTGCTAGTCTTGTTTGATAGTCTAATGCTGAGAAGGGTTCATCTAGTAAGAGAATATCAGGGTTTATAGCAAGAGTTCTAATTAGAGCTACTCTTTGTCTCATACCTCCTGATAAACTATTTGGGTACTTTTTTATGAAGTCTTTTAAACCATATACTTCTAGTAGTTTTAGAACTTTTCTTTTGTTTTCTTTAGTTAATTTCTTTTGTACTTTTAGTCCTAGTAGGCTATTATTTAAAATATTTAACCAAGGAAATAGAGTATCTTCTTGAAGCATATAGCCGATATTTAATTCTTTTTTGGGGAAAATAATATTACCGTTTGATTTTTTTTCTAAGTTAGATAGTATTGATAGTAGGGTTGATTTTCCACAGCCTGATGGTCCTACTATAGCAAGGAACTCTCCTTCTTTAATATTTAGATTTAAATCTTTTATGGCTAGGGTTTCACCATCTTTTGAGTGGTATGTTTTAGTTAGATCTTTTATAACTAGTATATCTTGATTGTTATTTGAAGTATTTGTCATATATTAGTTTATCATAGCTAACATAATTATCTAGTTCTCCTGCTGCTATCATAATGTCTTGAATATGGGTCCATTCTTCTTCGTTTATTGCTACTGTTTTTTTCCAAGCATCATTATCTTTATATCTTTTTATCATAGTGGTTAGATCTTCTAGACTGGTATCTGGGAAGAAGTCTATGATAGTGTTAGCTATTACTTTGGGATCGTTTTCTAGGACGAATTGTAATCCCTTATTGATAGCTCTTGTAAAGCCTTTTATGATATTTGGATTTTCTTCTATATAGCTTTTTCTAGCGTTATATGCTGTATAAGGGACTTCACCTCCTAGTGTACCTATGTAAGCTACAATGTGGCCTAAGCCTTGTTTTTCTACAGCTGTAGCGTTTGGTTCAAATAGGGTAACGAAGTCTCCTGTACCTCCTATGAAAGCTCCTTGCATAGCGGCAAAAGCTATGGAAGTGTCTATTGTTAGATCTTTTTGGGGATCGATATTGCTTTGTCTTAGAGCCCATTCGAATGTCATTTCGGGCATACCACCTTGTCTTCCTCCGATAACTGTTTTTCCTTTTAGATCTTCTAGAGTGAAGTTATCTATTTTTTCTCTGGATACTAGGAATGAACCGTCTTTTTGGGTTAATCCAGCGAAGACACAAGGGTAGTCTTTTTCTCCTCCATTATATACGTAAATTGTGGCTTCAGTACCTGAGAAGCCAATGTCTACATCTTTTGATAATACTGCGGACATTACAGCGTCTGCTCCTGGTGTTAGGGTTATTTCTAAATCTATACCTTCTTCTTCGAAATAGCCTTTACTTGCGGCAGCATATTGGGGTGCATAGAAGATACTGTGAGCTACTTCTGCTAGGGTTACTTTTGTTAATTCTTTGTTATCTTTTTTGTTGTTTTTGTATAGTCCGAATATTATTAGTGCTATTACGACTAGGAAAAGTATTATACTTGTGATTATTTTTTTCATATAAACCTCCTTAATTCATATTATTATATTCTTTTATTTAGAGAAAGTTCTAGACTATATTGTTATTTGTAAGCCTTGTGGTCTTACAAATGTTTTTGAAGCCTTTGTCTTCAAAAAGAAATTTAGAGCCTAAGGTCTCTAAATTTTGGTTTGGGGTTATATTTTCTTTCTTTTGTAATAAAATAAAAATAGGACAGTTAGTCCTATTTACTTTTAATATGGTGCGCCCAGTAGGAGTCGAACCCACAACCTTTTGGTCCGTAGCCAAACGCTCTATCCAGTTGAGCTATGAGCGCATTTGTTTTGATACAATAGATAGTATATACTAAAATAGAAAAAAATTCAATAATTTTAATGAAATTTTAAAAAAAAGGTTGTCAAATATAAAAAAATGTTATATAATTAAGAAGTCAACGCAAATGTTGTACTTGGTTAATATGCCTGAGTGGCGGAATAGGTAGACGCACAGGACTTAAAATCCTGCGAGATTTAACCCTCGTGTCGGTTCAAGTCCGACCTCAGGCACCATCTTATTGGAGGAATACCCAAGTCTGGTTGAAGGGACCGGTCTTGAAAACCGGGAGGTCGCGCAAGCGGCGCAGGGGTTCGAATCCCTTTTCCTCCGCCATTTAAATTTATCGCGGGATGGAGCAGCTCGGTAGCTCGTTGGGCTCATAACCCAAAGGTCGTTGGTTCAAATCCAGCTCCCGCAACCAATGGTTCCGTGGTGTAGTGGTTATCACGTCTGCCTGTCACGCAGAAGATCGCGGGTTCAACTCCCGTCGGAACCGCCATTTATTTTGGCTTCATAGCTCAGTCGGTAGAGCAGAGGACTGAAAATCCTTGTGTCGCTGG
>JABLTO010031696.1_pt1 | contig 71213 bp, 58 predicted proteins | sample 7160091 | NCBI WGS metagenome assembly JABLTO01 (sample SAMN14651225, study PRJNA627086) | human gut metagenome | isolation source: feces | host: Homo sapiens
AGATTAAACCGATTGAGAGAATCTCTTGGTGTCGACCAAACGGGAATAGCCATCAACCATTTCATCGTGGTTGGTGGCTATTCCTGTTTAAAGGTATATTCATGATGAAATCCGAACCGGAATCTTTGTAAAATTCCCTACCGCTCTTTAACCAGAAACAATGGGTAACCGCATGCCTAACCGGGAGAGCAGTTCGTTGGTAATCGTCCCACAGCATGCAGCCAGTTCCTCTGCCCGAATCACCTGACCGCCATCCCGGCCGATAATAGTCACTGTATCGCCAGGAGCGACCTCCGAAAGATCGCTGACGTCCACAAGCAACTGGTCCATGCACATCCACCCCACCATAGGACAACGCCGGCCCTGAATCAGCACCTGGCCGCCCCGCTGAGGCAGATCCCGGGGCAGACCGTCCGCGTAGCCGATGGTGACCACCGCCAGTTTGGTTTCTTGCTCTGCCTGAAAGACCCGCCCGTACCCGGCGCTCTCTCCGGCTTGCACAGTGCGGATACTGGCCACTCTGGCCCGGAGAGACAGAACCGGCCGCAGGTCAAGGCTTCGCTGAACAGGCGCATCATCGCTTCGAACTCCATAGAGTGCGATTCCAGCCCGGACATAGTCACAGGGCTGAGCTGGGAGGTTCCAAAGTCCATAGCTGGACTGGATATGAACTTTGCCGGGATCATATCCGGCAGTTCGGAGCCAGGCCACCGTATCATAGAACAAGGTCAGCTGCTCTTGGGTGTAGGCAACATCTTCGGCTTCCAGGCTGTCCGAGACGTATAGATGAGAAAAGACACCGTCCACTACCAGGTTTGGAAGCCGGAATGCCTCCAGGATCTCCTTCCGGTTTTCCGCCAGGATGCCCAGCCGGTGCATCCCCGTGTCCAGGGCCAGATGGACATGGACACGCCGCCCTCTGGCTGCCAAGGCCCGCCCGTGGTCAATATCCGCCACCGTCTGGGTCAGATGCCATCGTGTCAAGAGCGGAGCTTCCTCCGGGGAGGTATAACCTAAGATCAAGATCGTCCCCCGGATGCCCGCCTTTCGCAGAGCAATCCCCTCGGCCAGGCAGGCCACGGCAAAGGCCCGGACGCCCGCTCGCTGTAAGGTGCGGGCGGTCACTGCCCCGCCGTGACCGTAGGCCTCCGCCTTTACCACCGCCATCAGCTCTGTCCCCGGGGCCAATGTGTTCCGCAGCACCTGGGCGTTGTGCCCAAGGGCCGCCAGATCAACCTCCCGCCAGGCCCGAGCGGTGGGGCTGGGCTTCTTTTGAAGCCTCAGCAGGCAAGGGGCGGAGAGCAGCACACTGAGCGCCAGCACCACAATAAAATGGAGAACACTGTTTTCAATGAGCATTTCTCCCAGTCCCAGTAGCTTTGCCGCTCCCCGGACCAGTACGATGCAGAGGGGATGGAGCACATACATGGCTGTGGAAAATTCCCGGACTTTCCTGGACTCGCCCTTGTTTCCGCCCAGCAGCAGAGAAAAAAAGCATACTATGCACAGGGGGAGGGCGAGGTACATGCTGTCGTGGCGCTGGACATCCATGCGATGGAGCCACAGCCCCTCGGCGCTCATGGCTGCCAGAGAGAGGAAGAAGCCCGCCAGAGACAGCTTTTGGTTCCACCGCCTTCCGGCGGCCCCAAGCAGAAGGAACAGTGGCGCGAAGAACAGGCCATTGCGGGTATAGCCGCACAGTGTAAAAATGCCGTCGTAAAGGGTCCGAAGCAGCGGGATCTGGGAAACCAGTCCATAGTAACTGTCCCCGCCCAGACCGATGAGATAGAGTAGCGCCGCCACAGGCAGAGCCACCCGCAGGCCCAGCCGGCTGAGCCACCGGGCGATGACGATGCCCAGAATGGTCGCCGGGAAATACCACAGGTGGTAGAAGGTGCCGTCCACCAGCAGTTTCCGCAAAACATCCGCCGGACCGGTGAAGCTGCCGGCATAGAGATTCACTGGCAGATACAAAAGGATGCAGACGCCGTAGAGCAGGCAGAGCTTTTTCAGCTGCCGCCCCACACCAGCCCAGTGATTCCGGCTCAGAAAGTACCCAGTGGTCATCAGAAAGAATGGGACTGCCACCCGGGCCAGTACCCGGGTAAGCCAGAAATCAGCCATGGCAGACACATCCGCCAGGGGCGAGGTGTGGTTCATCACCACCAGCAGGACTGCCGCCAGACGAAAGAGGTCCAAAGTCGGGACGGTTTTCTTAGCCGTTCTCATGGGTATCCCCCCACCATGTCAGGATAAATCCCTCCACATTGTCGCCGGATATCTGGCAGCAGCCCTCCGGCACTTCCACCTCTGTGACGGCTCCGGCGGCGGGCACATAGAACACCTGGGCCATGCGGCCGTTTTCCAGAGCGACGCTCCGGGGACCCTGCCGCAAAAAGTCCCGGTACTCCTCCAGACACAGCCCGTTGGTTTCCATCAGCTGGGCGTGGGGCGCCCCCACATAGCGGAAGTGCCACGGCTCAGCCGAGATCCCGGTGACTTCCTCCTTGCCCCGCTGGTAGCGTTCGATAAAGCCGTACCGGGCCGCCAGACGCCTAAATCTTCCGCAGACGCCGTCATAGGGAAAGGCAGGCCGGATGAAGTCGATGTATCCGGCAGCCTTTCCCAGGTCGATGGCGAGGCCGGTCTGATGCTCACTGCATCCTGGAAGGGCCACATACTGGCGGGTAAATGTCTCCCCATGCTCCGCCATGGAGTCGTCCCAGATCCGCTGCTGTTCCTGCTGGCTCCGCCAGCCGGACACCGGCACGATCTCCCGCTGTCCCCCCGCCTTTTGGATACAGGCAGACAGTAGCTGCCGTGCCCGGCTTTCAAGAAGAATGTCGGGGTGGTGCGGGTCCACCGAGGTCAGCGCAGATCGCTCTTTTTCATGCAGGGGATGCGCCCGGTTGACCAGGACCAGCGGCCCCTGAAAAATCTGCTCCCGGGGAATCGACACGGTTCTCATCCCACCACCCCCAACTCGATCAGGCGGGTCACCAGCTCCCCAAAGGAAATGCCGATGCCCTGCATCATGCTGGGGTAGCGGCTGTGGGCGGTGAAGCCGGGGATGGTGTTGACCTCATTGAAGACAATCTCCCCATCCGGGGTGAGGAACAGATCCACCCGGGCGAATACCCGGCAGTCCAGGGCACGGTAAATGGTTTTTGCCGCTGCCTGGATCTCTGCCGCCTTCTCCGGCGGGATGCGGGCGGGACAGTGGATGGCGGAGGTCTTTAAGGTGTACTTCTCCTCATAGTTGAAAAAGCCCTCCGACAGCGCAATCTCGTCCACCAGACCCACGGTCAGTTCCTCGTTGCCCATGACCGCGCAGCCCACCTCAAAGCCGGGGATCGTCTCCTCCAGGATCACGGCGCTGTCGTGGCGGAAGGCCTCCTCCATGGCGGCGGGCAGCTCTTCCGGCCCGGAGACTTTGGTGATACCGAAGGAGGAACCGGCCCGGACCGGCTTGACAAACACCGGGTATCCCAGTTCCTCCGCTGCCTGGGCGATCCGGCTGAAATCATCGCTGGAATGAAAGACGTGGCTCCGGGGGACCCGGATGCCGGCCAGGGCCGCCAGCTGGTGGGCCCGGTCCTTGTCCATGCACAAGGCGCTGGACAATGTCCCGCAGCCGATGACCGGGACCCCGGCCAGTTCAAAGAGTCCCTGTACCGTACCGTCCTCGCCGTTCTTGCCGTGGAGGACTGGGAATACCGCGTCAAAGAGGAGACGGCGGCCGAAGCCGTCCAGCAGTAGTAAAGCGTGGGCCTCCCGTTCCACCAGTGGGGTGCAGGGGATACAGTCTGCCGCCTGCTGCCAAGTACCGTCCTCCAGCCGGGAGAGGTCGCCGGTATAGCAGAGCCACTGCCCCTCCCGTGTGATGCCCACAGCCAAAGGAGTATAGCGGGCGGGGTCCATGTGGGACAGCACCGCATAGGCGGAATGGAGAGAAACTTCGTACTCCGTGGAGCATCCGCCGAAGAGAACGAGAATGGTTTTCATGGGATAAGACCTCCTAATCAAAATAAAGCGCCTGGTTCTGATACTGAAATGGTACCAGAACCAGGCGTTTCATACTTGTCTATCTACCAACGGATGCCTTGCAAGTTTTCTGCGAAATTCTTGTGATTTTCTTACGGCGCTTCTGAATGGTCTGACGGAAGACAGATGGTGAAGGTGATCCGATCCTCGGTGCTGTCCGCCCGAATGGTCCCGCCGTGGAGCTCCACGATCTCCTTGGCGATGGCTAAGCCAAGGCCCGCACCACCTGTCCGGGTGGCGCGGGAGCTGTCCAGACGGAAGAACTGTTCAAAGATCCGGTCCAGTTTCTCCTGGGGGATGTTCTTTCCCGCATTGGAGAAGGTGAGTACGATTTTCCCGGCCTCTATCCGTCCGGCAATTTCCACCGTGCTGTCCGGCAGGCTATAATAAGACGCGTTGCGCAGGAGATTATCAAAGACCCTTGCCAGCTTATCCGGGTCGCAGGAATAGTGCAGCTTGGGCGGCAGATCCAGGCTGCATGACAGCCCCGATTCTGCGAAAATGGGGCGGAATTCGCTGGCGACCTGCTCCAGCATCCGCGTCAGGTCCACGCTCTGCCGCTCCAGCTCCAGGCGAGAGAGGTTGAAGCGGGTGATGTCGAAGAACTCGTTGATGAGGTCCTCCAGCCGCTCCGCCTTCTCCAGGGCGATGCCGGTGTACCTGGCCCGGATCTCCGGGGAGATCTGAGGCTCATCCCGCAGGAGGGTCAGGTAGCCGATGACGCTGGTCAGGGGCGTTTTCAGGTCGTGGGCCAGATAGACGATTAGGTCGTTTTTCCGCTGTTCTGCCTCCCGGGCTGCCCGGGCGTCCCGGAGAGCCTGCTCCCGGGCCAGATTCAGCTGGATGGAGATGTCCTCCAGGGAATCCGGCAGCTGGATGGGCTCCTCACTGGGGCGGGATAATTGCTCTGCCGCATTGGCCACCACGTCCAGCTGCTTGATGGGCTTGGAGATAAAATAGAAGCTGATGACCACCCAGCCCGCCAGCACTGTGACGATGCAGACCAGAACGATGTAGTCTCGAACCCAATTCAGGAAGTCGTAGAGCGGCGAGGGCTGCCAGGTGATGCTGGCGCAGATGATGAAGCCCAGGAATGCCAAGGCCATCACTGCGACCACCCAAGCCATGAGGACCAGCAGGTAGCCGCCCCAGATGCGCAAAGACCTCCGGCGGCTGCGGGTATTTCCTTTCTTACTCAATGGTGTACCCCACCCCCCAAACGGTCTTGATGAATTTGGGCTTTCGGCTGGGCTCGTGCATCTTTTCCCGTAGCCGGGCGATGTGACTCATGACGGTGTTGTTGCTGTCCATAAACGCCTCGCCCCAAACATGTTCAAACAGTTCCTCGCTGGACACCACATTCCCCTGGTGCTCACATAGATACCAGAGAATGGAGAATTCCAAGGGCGTCAGGGCCAGTTCCTCGCCGAACAGGACGCACTTGTGAGTGGCCTTGGAGATCTGAAGGCCTCGAAAGTCGTATTCGGTGACCTCCTGGACTGTCCCCTCCCTGGGGTTGTACCGGGTGTAGCGGCGCAGCTGAGTCTTGACCCGGGCCACCAGTTCCAGAGGATTGAAGGGCTTGGTGATGTAGTCGTCCGCTCCCAAGGTCAGCCCCATGATCTTGTCCATATCCTCCACCTTTGCGGTGAGCATGATGATGGGGAACAGGTGGTCCTCCCGGATGCGCTGGCAGAGGGTAAAGCCGTCCATGTCCGGCAGCATCACATCCAGCACCGCCAGATTCAAGCGTGTCGTCCGCACACAAGCCAGGGCGTCGGAGGCATTATAGAATTTGTGGATGGTGAAGCCTTCGTTTTTCAGATAGACCTCCACCAGATCTGCGATCGCAGTCTCGTCATCGACGACTAAAATATGTGTAGCCATAGTTGCCGGCCTTTCGTGTTTTTCTGCATTGTAGCACAGAACGTATAAAAAAGCGAGTATGACTCTTGATTTTTCCTAAACATGTCCTAAAGGGGACTGTTGCGGTCTCCTGTCTGCGCAAAATTCTCACCAGACTGTATCGAAACTACGATCTTCCAGACTCCTGATTTCGTAGGGTCGAAGTCGTGAAGCTGCGCCGCAGTGCTCTGTCATCCTTCGCTGGCAGGATCGGTCTGCGTATCATACGATGAACATTCCTCCAGATCTGCAGCCTGCTACCCGGATAGGCTTTTTTCAGCTTTGTGACAGCACGCTCCTTTGCCTTTTCCACGGCGGACTCCTTCATCATGTGGTACATGCCGATTTCCTTCAGCGAAGTTTTTTCAAATCCGAATACGCCGTAGAATTTTCCGAGGATGTCCCTGTCCTTCTTCGAGAGAGCATCAAATAGTTCCTGCAGCAGCTCAATGCAGACTTTTCGATACACGACCTGCTCCGCAGAAACAGAGAGATTCCCAGGCATCAGCCGCTCAAAGGGATCACCGTCATAGCTCCCAGGGATAAGATCATTGACACCAACAAAATGGGTGTTGTAACGGATGTGCTTGACAGCCTGTTCCAGAAGGACATCCATTTTCTCCGCGATCTCTTCGATGCTGAACTGACCTGAATGATATAGCCTTTGTGCCTGCCGGACAGCATCCATCTCGTGCTTGCTCAGAGAAAGATTTCCGATATGTTGCTCCAGCCAACGGGTCATCCGGCCTTTCAGATGTGGGTACAGGTAGGTGGCAAGCACAGCACGGCTCTCGTCGTATTCTCTGCTCTGGACCCGTGTCAGAAATTCCAACGCACCCTCGCCGCAAAGATCCTCCAGAATCGTTTTCGTATAGCCGGACAACTCTCCCGGTCTTTCCCTATCCATATGCAGACAGTTGAACTCTCTGGCAGTCTCCCGGGCGATGCGCCGGATCAGCCCGAGATTCCTGCGGTACAACTCCTCCAGCGCGCGCTCATCACCGCCGTAATATCGGCGGACCAATTTCTCATTGGTCATGGGTCCCACCCGCCTTTGCTTTCGGTGGACGCCCTCGGGGCTTGCTCACTCTGGTGATGCGGCAATATTCATACACTTGCGCAGTAGATATTTGTTCAGAAAACTCCTCAACAGAGATATCCGGGCTGCGCAGCGCATCGTAGAGCCGGTCTCGCACATGATCCTTGGCTCTTCTGGCATCTTCCTGAGAGATAGCTCCCCGCTGCATATCCTTCGTGATCCTGGAAAAGGCAGTCAGCTTGGCCTTCACCTTGGGGTTGTTCTTTGCCAGTTCCTTTTGAACTTCCACCGTGCCAAATTGCCGACAGGTGTAGCCAGGAGCGTGGGGACAGGCCCCTTCGCAGTACAAAGCGTGGACGCCGCTCTTCAGCATGAAGTATTTCCCGCAGATGATGCAGCGGCGGATGTTGTGTCCGCTATTCAGGGCCAGCATATAGTCTGCCTTCATCAGCGCCTGTAAGCTGTCCGTCACATGCTCCTGACAGATGGCCATGGAGCCGTCCGGCAGCTCCCGCGGGACATAGGAGAGCATATATTCATCGTGTCTCCTGTAGCAGTCCCCGTGGTAAGTGATGGGGTTGACGATCAGCTTCTCTGCGGTGCGATCATCGTTATAGAAACCATAGAGCGCTGCCGCATAACTTTCCGGCCCATTGGTCGTGAGTGTGGGGAGGATAAACTTGATGAAATTCCGGATGGTAGGAACAAAGGCACGGATGTCGTGAAGATACATCATGTAGCGGTCGATGTATTTCTTGTAGGCACTCCAGGTATCTTCGCACGCTCCCAGGAGGCGAAACATCTCGTAATAAAACAACTCGCCCTTTTCCTCGCTGCCCTCTCTGCGACGAAACAGATCCAGCAGTCCCAAGGAGATTTCAGGATCGCTGTCCCCATCATCGCTCTGGAGGAATTCTTCCGCTGAGGCGCTGAGAAGTTTTGTCTGATCATCCTCTGAAAGGCTGTGCTCCTCGGGAGGAAACAAGCTGAACTGTCCTGTGATCTCCCGTATCACCGAAAAGAAAGCGTCATAGCAATCGTCCGGTAGCAAGCGGAACACAGTATATCGGCGAAGTTCCTGACAGAGCTGCTCCATCTCATCATTCAGTTTCCACCAAAGTTCACTCTTGCGGACATACTCGTAGATGTCCATAAGGGTACGGATGCGCACCATCCGTTCGTGCAGAGGGTGGTAGTCATCCGGTGATAGATTCAGCAGATCTTCGGTTAGCCTGCCTGCCTCAAACTGCTGCCCGTTCAGCTCCAAGGTGCTGCCGTAGGTATAGAATATGATGCTCCCCTCCATTTCCGCTGGCCCCCTCCTCTGCAATAATTTGTCCTACTTGATTTTTAATCTGTCCATGCTTTTTATCAGGATACCATCTTTTCCACCACAATACAAGCAGAGGGGCAAGGGGATGCTCAAAAGTCCTGTGGGCACTGCTCCTCTAAAAGAATACTACTCCCACTTCTTTCGAGGTGGGAGATTTTTGTATTCAGATATTTTGAATTGGAGGTACTGACTATGAGCAACAAAATGGACCGTCCTCTGGTCACGGTGGACGGTAGGACGCTGATGGACCGTCCGCTGGAGCCGCCCAATTTTGTGGTGGACACGCTGATCTCTCAGGGTCTGCATATCCTGGCGGGTTCACCCAAGGTGGGCAAGTCCTGGCTGGCCCTGTGGCTGGCGGTGACGGTGGCCAAGGGAGAACCGGTCTGGGGAATGAGCGTGAAGCAGGGCACCACCCTCTATCTCTGCCTGGAGGACTCCGTCCTTCGCATCCAGAACCGCCTCTTCGAGATCACAGAGGACGCGCCGGACAGCGTCCATTTCTGTACGGAGTGCGCTCCCATCGGCCAGGGGCTGGAGGAGCAGGTGGAGGGCTTCCTCGTAGCTCACCCGGATACTGTTCTGGTCCTCGTCGATACGCTGCAGATGGTCCGCCCCGTCCACGATGCCACCTACGCCAATGACTACCGGGACCTGTCCGTGCTGAAGCGGCTGGCGGACAAGCACGGCATCGGCATCCTGCTGATCCATCATCTGCGAAAGGAAACTGCCGATGATGTGTTCAACCGCATCTCCGGTACGACAGCCATCAGCGGGGCGGTGGATTCCAGTTTTACTCTGGTGGAAGATCGGCGCGGCAGCGGTAAGGCGAAGCTCTCCTGCATCGGTCGTGACATTGAATACCGGGAGTTGTCTCTGGAACGCAACGTTGAAAACGTGTGGGAGATGGTAGCAGACAGCAGAACGCAGCCGGAGCTACTGGGCGACCGGATCACCTATCTGGTCTCTGAACTGATGCGCGACCGTACGAAATTTATCGGCACTCCCACAGAGCTGTCTGAAAAAATCGACCCTGTCGGTATGGAGCGTATCTCGCCTAAGAAAGTGTCCCGCCTGATCCTGCAAAACCTTGACGCGCTAAGCAAAATCGGAATTTCCGGTATGGTGCGCCGCAGCAACGGGAAGCGGCTCATCGAGCTGCGCCGTGCCGAAAGTGACGATGCCCAGGGTGTACCTGTGGTCGCCCCTGTTGACCCTGTTGGGGCGCTGTGCGGCGATTTGCGGGAGATTGCCGGGCATGGCGAGTAAACACCCGCAGGGAAAAAGAAACGCCGTTTGTGGCCGAAAGCGGAGCGCGGGTGTTCGGTGCAGGGAAATCACCTCCTTGGAGGTGGCCAGCATCGCGTTTGTCTGGTCTGCGGCAACGCCGCTGCCCGACTTCCGCATGAATTCCGGGCAGAAGCCCGGACCCACTTTATCTACGATTTGGAGGAAACGACATGAAAAAAGATGTTAAATTCAGCACCCGCATGGCGTCCACAGACCGGGAGGCCATCAAGGAGTTGGCGAAGCAGTCCGGAATGTCCATGAGCGACTACGTCACTGCCTGCTGCCTGGGAAAGCAGGTGGTGGTCATCGACGGCCTGAAAGAAGTGCTGAAGGAGCTGAAGTCCATCGGCAGAAATCTGAACCAGCTCGTCACCCTGGCGCACATGGGACGAGTGACCGTGATCGATCTGGAAAGCGTATGTCGGGCGTTCTCTGAACTCTGTGGTGCCGTTCGGATGATCCTTGAACGAAAGCGCTGGTAAGCTATGGCTATCATCAGCTTCACAAACTACAAGCGGGGCCAGACCACCGGATGCATGAGCGCCGTGATGCGGTATACCATGCAGGATAAAAAGACCGAGTTCGAGGGGCAGCAGTTGGTCACAGGTATCAACTGTCAGCCGGAATCTGTCTACGCGGATTTCATGACCACCAAGCGGCTCTACCACAAGACGGACGGTGTACTGTTCTATCACATGGTACAGAGCTTCCCGAAAGGCGAAGCAGTCGACCCGGTCACCGCTCACGCGGCCGCGCTGAAGCTGGCCGAGTACTATGAGGGATACGAAGTTCTGGTCTGCACCCACACAGACCGTGAGCACATCCATTCCCACTTCCTCATTAACTCGGTCAATTTCGATACCGGACGGAAACTGCATATCGCAAAGGAGCAGCTCCAGGAACTGCGGCAACGCAACGACATGGTCTGCAAGGAGTTTTCACTTCCTGTATTTCAACCCAGGGAACAAAAGCAGAAAACAAAGACTATGACCATCGGAGAGTATCACACGGCGGCCCGTGGTCAGAGCAAGAAGCTGCAGCTCATAAATATCATCAATGACTGTATGCGCCACGCTTCCAACCGCGAGGAGTTCATTGCGCTGATGGAGAGCGAGGGCTACAAGGTTCGCTGGGAAAAGTCCCGAAAGAATATCACCTATACCACGCCGAGTGGCTGGCAGTGTCGGGACCGTTTGCTGTTCGGTGACAAATATCTAAAGGAGAACATGGAATATGAATTCAGGATCAGAGAAGAAATTATCTATGGACGAGCTCATGGCCCTGAACCGGCCCGAGCCTTCACCGCAGCCGACAGCGCGGGAGTCGAGTTCACCGATCACGCCCATTGTCATCCAGTGTCCGCTGCCGGAGGCTCTGACGATGCTGACACAGAAGACAGAATCCATCGGGTGGGAAGTGCGTGGAATGCGGGAGTATCTTCCGAACCTGAGATCACACACAGACCTGACAGCGGTGCAGAACAGCATGGCGGAGATCCAGAAATCGTTGACGGAGATGACCACTCTGCTGGAACAGGCTGGGAAGAAGAAAGAAAAGCATTCCTGCAAATGGCTGGACTGGCTTCCGGACTTCGACCTGATCGTAGTGGCCAAATGGATCGTACTGGTACTGCTCATCGTGGCGGCACTGCTGGGGATGGGGTATGGCACAGCGACAGTGGTCAGCAACATCCGCAACCTGTTTCTATGAAGCCGCTCCACGCTGGACTGTATGGTCTGGCGGTAACTGGAGCGTTACTGGATGATGGTAACGAAGATGTCGAGGAACGTTACCGCCGTATCCAGGCAGAACAGGAAGCCAAAAATATCGGCGCTGTCATCGGACTGGTGGCCGGCGTAGCCATGGTGCTCACACAGGATGAGCAATCATCTACAGAACAGCAGTGGACCGAAGATCAGCAGGCAGAACAAACACAGCAGCAGACCATGTAACGGTCTGCTATTTTTGTTGCCTGACTGTAGCGTCAGGGGAAAGGAACGATATGGCGTATAAATTCAAATACAATGAGCGTCCCCGCTCCTACAGTGAAGAAAAGCATGGAGATGAGGATATTCCCTCTGCCAAGGCAGTGCGGGATACCGCAGTGGAAGAAAGGGACGGCAAGATTATAAAAAGCCGCCGACAGCATGTATGCGGCAGAGAGTACATTGTGTTCGCGGAATTCAGTTTCGGAGGAACGCAATCTACGGTCGATCTTATGAAACAGGTCATCGACCTGGAGCAGGACGCAAAAAATATTTCCGCCTGAAAAACAGGTTCGCATAGACAAACAAACCGATTGAGGGTATTGTATGGTTGCAATCTCTCAATCGGTTTGGCATTTTATGAAGGAGGTCAATATGTTACAGCCAAACCAAAAGATCACGGCGCTCTATTGCCGTCTGTCCCGAGATGATAATCTGGAGGGCGACTCCAACAGTATCCAGAACCAAAAACTTATCCTGCAAAAGTACGCCGATGAGAATGGGTTCCAGAACACCAGATTTTATGTGGATGCCACTGATATAATAGGACTAAAGCAAAACCCGACAAAACGGGCGTCGCTTTAGTCCTATTTTTTTGTTTATCGGGCATTTTTCGGAGAAATTCGAGGAAATGCTACTTCAAAGGCAAAGGAGGCGGAAAACTGAATACGACAAGGACAAGGCGTTCGTTGGTTAGGAATAACCGATGAGCGCCTTTCGTCGTTTCAGGAATCGGAGGTAATTATGGCAGAGACAATTAAGGAAATCCCATTGGATGAGCTTCATCCATTCCCGAATCATCCTTTTGGTGTGAGGGATGACGACACAATGCAGCAGACGGTGGAAAGCGTTCGTGAGTATGGCGTACTCGTCCCCGGCATCGCAAGGCCCCGTGAGGACGGCGGCTACGAGATTGTCGCAGGTCACAGAAGAAAACACGCCTGCGAGCTTGCCGGATTAAAGACCATGCCGGTCATTGTTCGGGCCATAGACCCCAACACCGCTACTATCATCATGGTGGACAGCAATCTTCAGCGGGAAAATATTCTCCCCAGCGAGAAAGCCAAAGCCTACAAAATGAAGCTGGAGGCCATCAAACGGAGGGCCGGCAGACCGAGCAGAAATTCTGTCCAAGTTGGTCAGAATTATGAGGGTAAGACTTCCAGGGAGCAGATTGCGGAAAACAGCCCGGACAGCGCAACGCAGATTCAGCGATACATCCGACTGACCGAGCTTGAACCACAGCTCATGCAGATGGTTGATGAGGGAAAAATCGCTATGACCCCAGCGGTGGAGATTTCCTATCTTAAACCCGAGGAACAGAAGCTGCTCATTGAAACCATCGACAGCGAACAGGCCACGCCGTCTCTCTCCCAGGCACAGCGAATGAAACGTCTCTCCCAGGAGGGCAAACTGAGTGACGATGCGATGCTCGGCATTATGATGGAGCAGAAGAAACCTGAGACATGGGATTTGAAGCTCCCGATGGAGAAAATCAAAAAGTATTTTCCCCGTTCCTACACCCCTCAGAGGATGGAGGAAACCATTATCAAGCTGCTTGAAACATGGATGAAGAAACGGCAGCGTGACCACCAGCGTTAAGATGAATATGGAGCGATAAGCCAGACAGGAATGCCGCATATTTCTTGTCTGGCTTTTTCCATGCCCCAAAACAGGAGGAACCATGGCAGTATGTCGAGTTGAGAAAAACAAGAATTATACCACCATGTCGAATTATCATCTGCGGGACCCGAACCTGTCCAACAAGGCACGAGGGCTTCTTTCCACCATGCTGTCCCTGCCCGAAAATTGGGACTACACCACGAGAGGGCTTGCGAAGATTTGCAAGGACGGCGTGGACGGGATAACCGCTCAGCTCAAGGAGCTGGAACAGTACGGCTATCTCATGCGCAGACGTATACGGGACAGCGGCGGCAGAATCGTCGATATGGAGTACGTCATCTATGAGCAGCCACATACGGCATCGCCAGATACGGAAAAGCCGGATATGGTAAAACCGGATATGGCTTTGCCACGTCTGGAAACTCCCGCACAAATAAATATAGATAAAAGAATTACAGATGAATCAAATACGGATTTATCAAATACTCATTCTATTCTTTCCGATGAGGCTCGCCCCTCTGTGCTTGCCTCTCTTGAAGCGAAGCGAAAAGAAACGGAATACAGAGATATGGATTTGTACAGGGAAATCATCAAGGAGAATATCGGCTATGACTATCTCCGTTCCGATATGCCCTATGACCATGACCGCCTGGATGAGATTCTGGAGCTGCTCGTGGAAACGGTCTGCTCCACGAAAAAGTATATCCGTGTTGCCGGCTCAGACTATCCTGCCGAGGTAGTCCGTTCGAGGCTGCTGAAACTGGACATGGAGCACATCCGGTTTGTGTTTGACTGTCTTAAAGAGAACACGACCAAGATACGCAACATCAAGCAATATCTGCTGACAACGCTGTACAATGCCCCCACTACCATCGGCAACTACTACTCAGCGTTGGTTCAGCATGATTTATATGGCGGTTCCCGTGACTAAGCACGGGAAGCTCTCCGCCGGGAAAGGAGGTTCAGCTTGAATATTTTTATCTATCGTAAGGTGAGACCACCTTAGTCCCATCTATCCTATCAACCGCCTGCACTCCAGTTTTCAAGGGAAGGAGGTATGTCTATTGCAGGAAGAAGTTGAACAGAGGACCCTGACATTGGCGATAAATACTACGAAAATGACAGCCAATGTGCTGAAATCGGCAATTTCAAAATACCTGGCCTACCGAAAGGAGAAAAAGCGGGAGGGGCCTGTGAAGCCCTGCGGCAAGCAAAGCGTGAAGCAGCTCGTAGGACAGGACCAGGGTGTTGCCAATATTGAGATTACTGACCGGAATATCAAAGACTTTGAGCGGATTGCGAGGAAATATGGCGTGGACTTCGCTCTGAAAAAAGATAAGACCGGCGATATTCCCAAATACCTTGTTTTCTTCAAAGCTCGTGACGCCGACGCTCTGACGGCGGCGTTCAAGGAGTACACGGCGAAAAGCGACCGCAAGAAGGAGCGCCCGTCCGTACTCAAGAAGCTCCGTAAGTTCAAGGACATTACTGCGGACATCGACACGCCGAAGGTTCGCAAAAAGGAGCTGGACGCACGATGAAACAGGTAAATTATAAAAAACTCATTCTCCCGAACCTGCCGTATGTGTTCATCGGTCTGTTCGCCACAAAGCTCGGGCTGGCGGCTCGGCTTGCTCCGGGCGTTGACTTTTCCTCCAAGGCTATGAACATTATGGACGGCTTCTCGATGGCGTTTGAAAATATCCTGCCGAGTTTTCACCCGGCTGACCTGCTTGTGGGCATTTCCGCAGCAGTCATCATTCGGCTTGTGGTGTATTTCAAGGGCAAGAACGCCAAGAAATATCGGAAAAATGTCGAGTACGGTTCGGCCCGCTGGGGCACCCACGAAGATATTGCCCCCTTTATGGACCCCGTGTTTGAGAACAACATCATCCTTACGCAGACGGAGAGCCTGATGATGTCAAACCGGCCCAAAGACCCGAAGAACGCACGAAACAAGAACGTGCTCGTTATCGGCGGCTCCGGTTCCGGTAAGACAAGGTTCTTTTTGAAGCCAAACCTTATGCAGCTCCATTCCTCATATGTTGTCACTGACCCGAAAGGGAGTGTGGTCTGCGAGGTAGGCAAATTGCTTGAGCGCAACAATTATAAAATCAAAATTTTCAACACCATCAACTTCAAGAAATCCATGCACTATAATCCCTTCGCTTACATCCACAGCGAAAAGGACATCTTGAAGCTGGTCACAACCCTAATCACCAACACCAAGGGAGACGGGAAATCCGGTGACGAGTTCTGGACCAAGGCGGAAACGCTTCTATATTGCGCCTTGATTGGCTATATCCACTATGAAGCTCCACCGGAGGAGCAGAACTTCACGACCCTTCTTGAATTCATCAATGCGATGGAAGTCAGGGAGGATGACGAGGAGTACAAAAACCCTGTTGACCGTATGTTTGAGGAGCTGGAAGCGGAAAAGCCCAACCATTTCGCAGTCCGACAGTACAAGAAATATTCCCTGGCGGCGGGCAAAACAGCCAAATCGATTTTGGTGAGCTGCGGAGCCAGGCTTGCCCCGTTTGACATTGCGGAGCTTCGTGAAATCACGATGTATGATGAGCTTGAACTGGATACCCTCGGAGATAAAATCTTCGTCAATCCCAAGAACAAAAAGGACAAGCGGTATTATAAAACGGCTCTGTTCCTCATTATGAGCGACACCGATTCCACCTTTAACTTCCTAATCTCCATGATTTACACGCAGCTTTTCAACCTGCTTTGTGAAAAAGCCGATGATGTGTATGGCGGCAGATTGCCCGTTCATGTGCGCTGCCTTATTGACGAGGCGGCGAATATCGGCCAGATTCCGAATCTCGAAAAGCTCGTGGCAACCATCCGAAGCCGTGAAATTTCGGCCTGTCTTGTCCTGCAGGCACAGTCACAGTTAAAGGCTTTGTATAAGGACAACGCAGACACCATCATCGGTAACATGGATAGCCGTATCTTTCTCGGTGGTTCCGAACCGACCACTCTGAAAGAGCTGAATCAGTCTCTCGGAAAGGAGACCATCGACACGTTCAATACCGGTGAGAGCCGTGGCAGAGAGATTTCCCACTCTCTCAACTATCAGAAGCTCGGGAAGGACCTTGCTACAATAGATGAGCTTGCGGTCCTTGACGGCGGCAAATGTATCCTGCAGCTCCGTGGTGTACGTCCGTTCATGTCATCCAAATATGACATAACGAAGCACCCGAACTACAAGTATCTTTCTGACGCTGACCCGAAAAACAACTTCGATATAGAGAAATACCTTTCCACACGGCTTAAAACCAAACCGGATGAGGTCTACCAGGTTTACGAGGTGGACGCATCCGATGAGTCAACAACCGCTTAACGGCGGTTTTTATCATAGATAAGACATCCAAGACAGAACGGCCACTTTCAAAAATCAAACAAAATCAAAATTTTTGAAAGGAGAGCTGAACGGTAAGTCCTGTGGTCTGTGCGTTTGCACGATTTTCGTTCAGCAACGTTTAATCTATGGAATTTTTTAACTCTGCTGTTGATGTTCTTCAGACCCTCGTTATTGCACTCGGTGCCGGCCTTGGTATCTGGGGTGTTATCAACCTCCTGGAAGGCTACGGCAACGACAACCCTGGTGCGAAAAGCCAGGGAATGAAGCAGCTCATGGCGGGCGGCGGCGTTGCCCTTATCGGCATGATGCTCGTACCCCAGCTTGCCGGCCTTTTCGGTTAATCCAGACAGGCAATGCACCCGCTAACTGACACCCAAGGCTCCCACCTGGCCTATCAGGTGGGAGCCGGAAAGGAGGGATTTGCCGCCTATGGGCATGGTTCTTGATTCGATTGCGGAATGGCTAAAGGAGATATTGGTCAGCGGTATTATCGGGAATCTCTCCGGTATGTTCGACAGTGTGAATCAGCAGGTCGGTGAAATTGCAGGTCAGGTCGGTGCAACCCCGCAGGCGTGGAACGGAACAATTTACAACATGATACGCTCACTCTCGGATAACGTCATTATCCCAATAGCCGGCGTGATGCTTGCGTTCGTGATGACGCTGGAGCTTATTCAGTTGGTCTCGGAGAAGAACAATATGCACGGCGATGTGGATACCTGGATGTTCTTCAAGTGGATTTTCAAAACGGCCTGTGCCATCCTTATCGTGACGAACACATGGAATATCGTGATGGGCGTGTTCGATGTGGGTCAGGGCGTTGTAGACAGTGCCGCCGGCGTGATAACAAGCGACACATCCATTGACATTGATTCGATTGTGGTGGATTTGGAAACAAGACTTATGGAAATGGACATCGGCCCCCTTTTGGGACTTTGGTTCCAGAGCCTGTTCGTCGGCATCTGCACATGGGCGCTCACCATCTGCATTTTCATCATCACCTATGGCCGTATGATAGAAATATATCTCGTGACCTCCGTTGCTCCAATACCGATGGCAACGATGGTCAGCAAGGAAAGCGGCAATATGGGCCAGAACTACCTGCGTTCCCTGTTTGCCCTGGCATTCCAGGCATTTCTCATTATCGTCTGTGTGGCGATTTATGCGGCGCTCGTCCAGAATATCGCCGTTGACACGGACATCAGCACCGCCATCTGGACTTGTATGGGGTACACGGTCCTTCTCTGTTTTACCCTGTTCAAAACCGGTTCGATGGCGAAATCAATTTTCTCAGCGCACTAAAGACGGAGGTGATATTTTTGGCTTATGTGCCTGTACCCAAAGACTTAAACGCAGTTAAGACAAAGGTGCTTTTCAACCTGACGAAACGCCAGCTTATTTGCTTTGGCTCCGGTGCGGCTGTGGCGGTCCCTCTGTTTTTCCTGTGCAAAAATTTTATGAACTCGAGCGCAGCGGCGACGGTTATGATTATCGTGTTGCTGCCCTTTATGCTCCTGGCTATGTATGAAAAGAACGGACAACCTCTTGAAAAGATTGTCCGAAACATCGTGCAGGTCTGCTTCCTGCGCCCGAAAGAAAGGCCGTACCGGACCAACAATTTCTATGCGGCGCTAGAGCGGCAGGAAAATCTGGATAAGGAGGTATACCGCATTGTCCGAAAAGCGAAAGCTCACCAGGGCGGAAAAGAAGCAAATCGAAGCCGCCATCGCAAGAGCGAAAAATCAAGATAATAAAAAGAAATCGGCCCAGGACAGCATCCCGTTTGAACGGATGTTTCAGGACGGGATTTGCCGTGTGAAACCGGGCTACTTTACCAAGACGATTCAGTTTCAGGACATCAACTACCAGCTCAATCAGAACGAGGATAAAACCGCTATCTTCGAGGGCTGGTGCGATTTTCTGAACTACTTCGACAGCTCTGTAAAATTCCAGTTGTCCTTTATGAACATGGCGGCGAATAAGGAAACTTATGGACAGAGCATCGTCATTCCCCCGCAGGGCGATGACTTTGACAATATCCGTGGGGAGTACACCAATATGCTCCGTAATCAGCTTGCCCGTGGCAACAACGGTCTTATCAAGACAAAATATCTGACTTTTGGCATTGAAGCCGCCACCGTGAAAACGGCAAAGCCAAGGCTGGAACGCATCGAGACGGACCTGCTCAACAACTTCAAGCGGCTCGGTGTGTCGGCGGAACCGTTGAACGGAAAGCAGCGTTTGGCCCTGATGCACGATATGTTCCACATCGACGAACAGAAGGAGTTTGCCTTTGAATGGGAATGGCTCGCCCCAAGCGGCCTTTCCGTGAAAGACTTCATCGCCCCAAGCTCCTTTGAGTTCCGAAACGGCAAGGAGTTCGGCATCGGCAAAAAACTGGGGGCTGTGTCATTCCTGCAGATTCTCGCTCCCGAACTCAATGACCGTATGCTGGCCGACTTCCTTGACATGGAGTCCAGCTTGATTGTCACGATGCACATCCAGTCGGTTGACCAGACCAAGGCTATTAAAACGGTCAAGCGCAAAATCACGGATTTGCAGAAAATGACGATTGAGGAACAGAAAAAGGCGGTAAGGAGCGGATATGACATGGATATAATTCCGTCCGACCTTGCCACTTATGGCAACGAGGCGAAGAAGATACTCCAGGATTTGCAGAGCCGGAATGAGCGTATGTTCCTTATGACCTTCCTCGTACTCAATACGGCCAACAATAAGCAGCAGCTCGGCAACAATGTGTTCCAGGCGTCCAGTATCGCCCAGAAGTACAACTGCCAGCTCACAAGGCTCGATTTTCAGCAGGAAGAAGGGTTGATGAGCAGCCTGCCTTTGGGCCTTAACCAAATCGAAATCCAGCGGGGCTTGACTACTTCGAGCGTCGCTATTTTTGTGCCCTTTACGACCCAGGAGCTGTTCCAGGCAGGCAAGGAAGCTCTTTATTGCGGCATCAACGCTCTTTCCAACAACCTCATCATGGTGGACCGCAAGCTCTTAAAGAATCCCAACGGATTGATTCTCGGTACGCCGGGTTCCGGCAAGAGCTTTTCCGCCAAGAGGGAAATTGCCAACGTATTCCTCGTTACAGATGATGACATCATCATCTGTGACCCAGAGTCAGAGTACGGCCCCCTTGTGGAACGGCTCCACGGACAGGTCATCCGTATTTCCCCGACCTCGCCCCACTATATCAATCCGATGGACCTGAACCTCAACTATTCGGACGATGAAAACCCGCTGTCCTTAAAGTCCGACTTTATCCTCTCTTTGTGCGAGCTTATCGTCGGAGGCAAGGAGGGCCTGCAGCCCGTTGAGAAAACTGTCATTGACCGTTGTGTGCGGATGGTATATCGGGATTATCTGGCTGACCCCAAGCCGGAGAAAATGCCGATTTTGGAGGACCTGTATCATGCCCTTTTGAAGCAGGAGGAAAAAGAAGCGCACTATATCGCAACGGCTCTGGAAATCTATGTGACCGGCTCCCTCAATGTGTTCAACCACCGCACCAACGTGGATATTCAAAGCCGTATCGTGGCCTATGACATCAAGGAACTTGGTAAGCAGCTCAAGAAAATCGGGATGCTGATTGTGCAGGACCAGGTGTGGAACCGAGTGACCATCAACCGGGAAGCCCGTAAATCCACCCGGTATTATATTGACGAGATGCACTTGCTTCTGAAAGAGGAACAGACGGCGGCATACTCGGTAGAAATCTGGAAGCGGTTTAGAAAATGGGGCGGCATCCCCACAGGAATCACCCAGAACGTGAAGGACCTGCTTTCTTCCCGTGAGGTGGAGAATATCTTCGAGAACTCGGATTATATCTATATGCTCAATCAGGCATCCGGGGACAGGCAGATTCTCGCCAGACAGCTCAATATCTCTCCCCATCAGCTCTCGTATGTGACCCACAGCGGTGAAGGCGAAGGGCTGCTTTTTTATGGGTCCGTCATCCTGCCTTTCGTGGACCGGTTCCCGAAGGACACGGAGCTTTACCGCATTATGACCACGAAGCCACAGGAGCAGGCCGCAAAGGAATAAACAGAAACGGAGGAATTGCCAGTATGGAAAACAAAATGTACCTGATTCACGAGGAGGATTATATCCAGCACATCGACGAAAAGGCCATGCTTTATTCGTTTGTAAAGCAGCTCGCCTATTTGGCTGAGAAAATGAAGCCGACCCATGAGAATGCCAGTCTTCTCAAAATGGCAAAGTATTTTGATGCCACCGCCGAGGAACTGTTCAGCACCTGGGGCATCCCCAAGTCCTATCTTGTGTTTGGCAAGAAAGAGGAGCTTATGGAGCTGATGGAAAACGAGCTTATCGCTCCGGAGGATGCCGGCTTCTATCCCTGCGGTGAGGACTGTCCCTGCGGCAGCGGATGCTGCGATGAAGCGGATGGCGACAATGCCGATGAGGACGACGAGTTCGCTGAGATGGTGGAGGTTCTCTCTGCCCTGATTCACAAGGTTTTCGGAGACAACGTATCGGTCCATGTCCTTATGGAGTGACTTGCGCTTACCATTTTACGGGGAGGTGATACCTTATGGGTAAGCGTTCGCCACGGCTGCAGTTCTCTGATGAGGAACGGGCAGACTCCAAGCTGAAAAAGGCCATTCAAAAAGCGAAAAAAAAGGCGGATGCGCTGGACAAAGCCGAGGAAAAAATTCCGAAGAAAACCGTTCAGAGAAAGGAGCGTGTTGTGGATGCCAACGGAAAGGTATCCACACGGCTCTGTTTTGAGGAGGTGGACAAGAAAAAGCCGCCGTCCAAGCTGACCCATGCGGTGGCAGCGGCCCCCGTCAATTCGGTTCTGGCAACGGCCCACAGGGAAATACGGCAGTCTGAGGAGGATAATGCGGGTGTGGAGAGCGCCCACCGGCTTGAAGAAACCGCCGAGGGCGGTGTGCGGATGATGGATGCCGCATACCGCTCCCACAGGCTCAAGCCCTACCGCAACGCAGCCCACGCAGAAGCGGCGGCAGACAAGGCCAATATCCACGCCTTGCAAAAGCAGGCCCAGCGACAGAATCCGCAGTTTTCCAGTAACCCCTATTCCAGGTGGCAGCAGAAACGGGCTATCAAAAAGGAATATATGGCGACAAAAGCCGGCAAGGGCGGGATGAGTACCGTCCAGACAACACAGAAAACAGCCAAATCCGCTAAGAAAGCTGCCGGGAACACAAAGAAGTCGGCGGGATTTGTTACCCGGCATTGGAAAGGCGCTCTGATTGTGCTGGCACTTCTCCTGCTGGTGTCGTTCCTGTCAAGCGTTGTGTCCTCCTGCTCCGTGATGATGCAGAGTGGCGTTTCCGCCATTGGAGCTACCACCTACCCTGTGGAGGATGGGGATATGCTTGCGGCGGAAGCGCAGTATTGCGCCCTGGAAGCGGAGCTGCAGGAATATCTGGCCACCTATGAAAGCACCCACGACTATGACGAGTATCATTTTGACTTGGACGAAATTGAACATGACCCCTATGTTCTGATTTCAGCCATTACAGCCCTTCAGGGCGGCGAATGGACCATTGGAGAAGTCGGCGGCACGATTCAAATGCTGTTCGATAAGCAGTATATCCTGACGGAAGATGTGGTAGTGGAGACCCGCTACCGGACGGAGACAGACACCTGGACGGATGAAGAAGGCAATACCCACACCGACACTTACCAAGTGCCGTATGACTATTATATCTGCACCGTGACACTGGAAAACTTCAACCTCTCCCATGTACCCGTGTACATTATGAGCGAAGCACAGCTCTCTATGTATGCGACCTATATGAGTACCCTCGGCAACCGCCCGGACCTGTTCCCCGGTTCGTCCTATGTGGACATCTATATCAACACCGAGTACGAGGATTATGAAGTTTCTGAGGAAGCCCTTTCAGACCCACAGTTTGCCGCCATGATGGAAGAAGCGGAAAAGTATCTCGGATACCCTTACGTCTGGGGCGGCTCAAGCCCGAGCACCTCCTTTGACTGCTCCGGTTTCGTTTCCTGGGTAGTGAACAACTGCGGTGTTGGCTGGAACATCGGCAGGCTTGGCGCTGAAGGCTTGCGTCGCACCTGCTCTTATGTGTCTCCGGCAAATGCCAAACCGGGAGACCTTATCTTCTTTGAGGGCACTTATGATACAACGGGGGCTTCCCATGTCGGCATTTACCTTGGCGACAATACGATGATTCACTGCGGAGACCCCATCCAGTATGCCAATATCACATCAAGCTACTGGCAGCAGCACTTCCTGTCGTATGGCCGTTTACCACAACCGTAAAGGAGGATTTGATGAACCCTAAAGTAGTCAAGCTCCGTGAGGAGCGTGAAAAAAATGTGGCGAAGATTGCTTCGCTGCAGGCAAGAAACAAAAAGATTGATGCGGATATTATCTCCATCGAGAATACGGACATTATCGGCATGGTTCGTGAGGTGGGGCTAACTCCTGATATGCTCTTTGAGCTTATTAAAGCGAGCAGAAAGAACCCCGTGCCTGCGTCCGATTCCGCAATCAGAGAAATGGAGGAAAATAATCGTGAGGAATAATCTGAAAAAGCTATCCTGTTTGCTGCTCGCTGTGCTTTGCATGGCGGGCTTTTCTATTACCGCCCATGCTTCTGGTGGCGAAGATGTAACTGCTTTGCCCGACGATACGGCTTCTGCTGAAACCGAAACCGTGTTCCCTGCGTCGGATGAAACCGTTGAGAACGTGGAAATCCCATTCAGCTATACCATCGACGAGGATGGAAACCTTATCGTCACTATCGACGGGGTGAGTGAAGCGGTAACAATCACAGCTACGGGTACGGTGGTAACGGGCGGCAGCCGTTTGAACCTGCGTACAGGCGCTGGCATGGATTATGAAATCATCGACCAGCTCCGCCCTGGGGAGGAAGTCACCGTCATTGGCTCCGAGGGCGATTGGTACGAGGTCATCGTGCCCGAAAAGAAGGGCTTCGTCCACAGCGATTATCTGGAGATTGATGAAAATGGCGGGCAGAACATCGAAATCAACGCTGACACGTTGACGAAACTCATGGGAATTCTGGGTCTGGAGTTTGCTGACGGTGAGACCTCCGAGGATGAAAAATCCTCCTTGGCATTCACGCCCGACGGCAATATGACCCTAATCGACGATTTCCTGCAAATTGAAGCCCTTGCCACCGAGGACACGGAGCAGATGGAAAAGCAATTCATTACCCTGCAGTCCAAGAACGGCAACACCTTTTACCTTGTTATCGACCGCAACGGCGATACGGAAAACGTGTACTTTATGAACCTCGTGGACGAAGCTGACCTGATGGCTCTCATGGAGGATGAGAACGGAGAGACGGCAGCCCCGGCCTGCTCCTGTGCCGATAAGTGCGTGGTGGGGGCTATCAACACAAGCTGCGAAGTCTGCCGTTCCAATATGAGCGAGTGTACCGGCAAGGAGGATGTTTCCGAACCCGAACCGACCGAGCCTACGGAGGAACCCGAGGATGCCAAGAAAGGCTCCAATCCCATGCCGGTCCTTATCCTCCTGCTTGCAGGAGGTGCCGGCGGCGCTGTGTACTGGTTCAAGTTCCGCAAGCCCAAGACCAAAACCTCCGGGGACAGTAACCTTGATGACTATGATTTTGGAGAGGAAGGCGAGGACGAGGAAGAAGAAACTGAGTTGGATGACGCCGACCTGATGGCGGAAGCGGAAAGCGAGGACGAGGAAACGTAATGAGATTTTTTGATAGCTGTGCTGAGCGTGTGACGCTGGCGGATGTCGCTGAGGACATCGCCAGCGACATTGCTTTTGAGAAGTATCTGAAAAAGCTCCATCAGGAGCGTGAACGGGCGAAAGCCTATGCCGCAAAGAAGGACAAGGAGAAAACCGAACATGAAAAGACTTGTGATTGCTGAGAAGCCCTCTGTTGGAGTGACCATTTCTACCGTCCTCGGTGCAAAAGACCGAAAGGACGGTTATATTGAGGGGCGTGACTATATTGTATCCTGGGGATTCGGCCATCTGGCTGAGCTTGCAAACGCCGACACCTATGACGAGAAGTTTGCCAAGTGGAGATATGATGACCTGCCTATTGTTCCCGCCAACTGGAGGTACAAAATCCCCAAGGATAAGTACGGCCAGTTTGCAACACTGAAGAAGCTGATGAACCGGGAGGATGTGTCCGATGTTATCAACGCCTGTGATGCGGGACGTGAAGGCGAGCTTATCTTCCGCAACATCTATCAGATGACCGGCTGTAAAAAGCCCATTTACCGCCTGTGGATTTCCTCTATGGAGGACAGCGCCATCGAACAGGGATTCCGTGAGTTGAAAAGCGGCAGGGAGTATGACAATCTCTTTGCCGCCGCCCGCTGCAGGGAGTGGGCGGATTGGCTGGTGGGTATCAACGCCACACGCCTGTTCTCTGTCCTTTACCACCGCACTCTCAATGTAGGGCGTGTGGTATCTCCCACCCTGGCGCTGCTTGTCCAGAGGGAAGCTGAGATTGGTGCGTTTAAGCCGGAGCCTTACTATACGGCGGAGCTGGATTTTGGCTCTTTTACCGCAGCAAGTGAGAAATTTAAGGACAAGGCCGAAGCGGATGCAGCCGCCCCCAAGGCTGGCGAACCTGTTACGGTGAAGTCCGTAACCAGCAAGGAGAAAACGGAAAATGTTCCCGCACTCTATGATTTGACCACTCTGCAGAGGGACGCCAACCGTCTGCTGGGCTACACCGCACAGCAGACCCTGGACTATGTGCAGAGTCTCTATGAAAAGAAGTTCTGCACCTATCCCCGTACTGACAGCCGATACCTTACCGATGATATGGTGGAGGGGGTAAACGCTGTTGTATCCTGTTCGGCGGGTATTTGCGAAGCGGATGTTCCGCCTGCGGTTTGCGCAGAACAGGTGTGCAACAGCAAAAAGGTATCCGACCACCACGCTATCATTCCCACCATCGTTGCCGGTGAAACAGACATCGGTTCTCTGCCTGCCGGCGAGCGTGAAATCCTTATGATGATTGCCAGACAGGTGCTTCGCTCCGTCAGTGAAAGCTATCGTTACCGTGAAACGGTCGCTGTCCTCACTTGTGACGGCAACCGCTATACCGCCAAGGGAAAGACCGTTCTGAACATGGGATGGAAAGCCTATAACGAAAAGGAGCCGGCTGATAAGATTCTGCCCGAGCTTTCGGACGGTGATGAGCTGCAGGTCGCAGATTCCAAAATCAAGGAGGGAATGACGAAGCCGCCCGCCCGCTTTACCGAGGATTCCCTGCTCTCTGCGATGGAAGTAGCAGGGGCAAAGGATATGCCCGAGGACGCCGAGCGAAAAGGTTTGGGAACACCTGCGACTCGTGCAGGCATGATTGAGAAGCTGATTGCCACGGGTTTTGTGGAGCGAAAGAAAGCCAAGAAGACCACCCATCTTGTTCCCGCACAGACGGGCGTATCTCTCATTACCGTGCTGCCCGAACAACTCCAGTCCCCGCTTTTGACCGCAGAATGGGAGTACAAGCTGAAGATGGTGGAAAAAGGCGAGATGGATGCGGATGCGTTCATGGCGGAAATCAGCCTGATGGTGAGCGAGCTTGTGAAAACCTACTCTGTCATCAAGGGTGCGGAAGTCCTGTTCCCGTCCGGCCGTGAAGTGATTGGGAAATGCCCCCGCTGCGGAGGCGATGTCACTGAGAGCAAAAAGGGCTTTTTCTGCGAGAAAAATGATTGCCGCTTCGGCCTGTGGCGCGACAATAAGTTCCTAACGAGCAAAAAAATCACGCTGACAAAAAAGATGGCGGCGACGCTGTTAGAAAACAGAAGAATCCCCGTTAAGGGTATCTTCTCTGAGAAAACCGGCAAGTCCTATGACGCCACCCTCGTGCTGTCGGATGATGGCACAAAAACCATCTACAGCTTGGATTTCAGCAAGGAATAAGGCCGATGCCGGTCTATGGGGACTGTCATATCCCATAGGCCGGCAGAATTTTGTCTACTTGCTGGCGAAAAATTGAAAGGAGCACTCTATGGCCGAAAAGCAAACCAATAAAGAGCGGCTGAAGGATATTACCGACAGCATAGAACGAGGGATACAAGACCTCTTTCAGTCGGACAAATATGCCGAATATCTTCGCACTATGAGCCGGTTTCACAAATACAGCGTGAACAACACCATGCTCATCTATATGCAGAAACCGGACGCCACATTGGTCGCCGGATTCAGCAAATGGAGAGACCAGTTTGGCCGCAATGTGATGAAGGGAGAAAAGGGAATCAAGATTATCGCTCCCACGCCTTATAAAAAGAAAATCGAGCAGGAAAAGCGGGACCCTGATACGAACCTACCTGTTTTGGATGCGGACGGCAAGGTTATCATCGAGGAAAAGGAAATCAAAATCCCGATGTATAAGCCGGTAACGGTGTTTGATGTGTCCCAGACAGACGGAAGACCCCTGCCGCAGCTTGCTTCTGACCTGTCGGGCAATGTGCAGAACTATGAGGTCTTTATGGAAGCCCTGCGCCGCTCTGCTCCCGTCCCCATTGAGATTATCCCCATCCGTGACGGCACAGACGGGTACTTCTCTCTGGACAATCAGAAAATCTCTATCCGTGAGGGGATGAGCGAGGTACAGACCGTATCTGCCGTCGTTCACGAGATTGCGCACTCCAAGCTCCACAATGACAAAAGAATCGAGGAACCGAAAGATGCTCCAAAATACCAAGAGATTGAGATTTTTGATGTGCCCGGCCTGTTTTCTAACGGGCGTATTTCCCCTGCTGATATTCCCGAAGGAATGTATTGCTATGATTTGCGGGGTTCTGACGATGACCCAGGTATGCCTGTAACGGTTGAAAACCATGTCGCAGTCAATCACGCTGGTTCTGTCATTACGGCAAAGCCCCTTGCCCTTGGCAAAGAAGGGCGGCTGGCATTTACCGAGGAAAACGGCTTGAATTTTACTGGCGGCGAGATGTCCGCTTACCGTTTCTTCAATGAACAACGGAAGGACCGCAACACGGAGGAAGTTGAAGCCGAAAGTATTTCTTTTGCCGTCTGTGCTTATTACGGTATCGCTACTGGAGAAAACAGCTTTGGCTATATCGCCTCATGGTCGAAAGATAAGGAGCTGAAAGAGCTTCGTGCAAGCCTTGAGACTATCAACAAAACTTCCTCCGAGCTTATCACGGATATTGACCGCCATTATGCAGAGATTACGAAAGAGCGTGGAGCGGAGCTGGTTGCCGCACCTGATGCGGCAGAGATAGAAGCTGAACAGGAGGAAACTGTTGATGCGTCCCCCGAGGTTAATGTGGTGGAAACTGCCGTTGATACCACAGGTTCCATCGACACTATCGCTCGTGACGTGCAGTCCGAAGTTCCTGTCCAGGCTCCCGACAACGGCTATATGCCAGACCCGTCTATGTCTATCGAAGCAATGAACGCTTATGGCTATACCGATGAGGATATGTTCCCTCTTTCCAAAGAACGGGCGTTGGAGCTGTTTGAGCGTGATGTTCCCATCTATATGCTTTACGACGGCAACACCGAAGCGATGGCCTTTGAAGCCGAGGACATCGTGCTGTTCTCCGGTTGCTTTGGCATCACCCGTGAAGATTGGGATTCTATTAAAGACCAAATCCCGCCGATGGATATGGAAACGGTCCGCTGGAAACGGGAGCAGGCGTTTTTGGAAAGTTCCGGCGACACCTATGCTATCTACCAGTTAAAGCGTGATGACGCTACCGACGACTTACGTTTTATGAACTCCGACTATCTAAAATCCAAGGGTATCGAGCCGCAATATGAAAACTACGAGTTTGTCTATACCGGGGCTTTGACCGGGGACGGGAGCCAGATTGAAAAACTGGAGGGGCTGTACCGTATTTTTAACGTGGAACATCCGCAGGATTTCACAGGGCACAGCCTTTCTGTCAGCGACATCGTGGCGTTAAAGCAGGCAGGCGTGGTATCCTACCACTATGTTGACAGCATTGGCTATAAGGAACTGACCAACTTCCGCAGCACGGATAATCCTTTGAAAAATGCGGAAATGCAGTTGGAAGATGATTACGGCATGATTGACGGAGTTATCAATAACGGCTCCAAAGAGCCGGCAAAATCGGTTCCCCAGAAGGAAGCAATCAAACCGAAGAAACCTTCTGTCCTCGCCAAGCTCCGGAAGTACCAGGAGGAGGACAGGAAAACAGCATCGCAGCACAGAAGTGCGGAAAGGGATTTATGATGAATTTTAGCAACGATGAAATGAATCTCATGTGTATCTATGATACCGGAATCAGAACGGGGCTGCTAAACGCCCTTTTGGAAATGCGAAAAGAACTGAGCGTGGATGAAACCGAGCTTCTTGCGCTGACGGATTCCACCATCGAAAAGCTCTCCGCCATGTCCGATGCGGACTATGATGGGCTGGAGTTGTACCCGGATTTTGATGAGGAGGATGCGGATGCCGAGTAAATTGGATTTTTATACGCAGATGGCAGACCGCACCGCAAAGCAGGTTACAGGAAGTTTCGGTGAGTGGACGGCGTTTCTGGAAACGATGGGACGGCTGTACAAATACCCGTTCCATGAGCAGCTTATGATTTTCGCTCAGAAGCCCGAAGCGACAGCCTGCGCTGACTACGACCTTTGGAACAAGCGGATGGGGCGCTATGTCCGCCGTGGGTCCAAAGGGATTGCTTTGATTGACACCAGCGGTGATAATCCAAGGCTGAAATATGTTTTTGATGTTTCCGATACAGGCGGCAGGGAAAATTCCCGCCGCCTTAATCTTTGGCAGTACAAGGACGAACATCAGGACGCTGTTACCGCAGCCCTGGAGGAACGCTTCGGCGTATCCGGTAAAAAAGGTCTTGCCGACCAACTGGAACAGATTGCTTCCAAGTTCGTGACGGAATACTGGAATGACAACAGACGGGACATCCTCGGCATCCTTGAAGATTCCTTCCTTGAGGAGTATGATGATTTTAACGTGGAAGTGGCGTTCCGCAGCGCAGCCACCGTCAGCACCACATACACGCTCATGTCCCGCTGCGGCCTTGACCCCGGCGATTACTTTGAGCACGAGGATTTTCTGAGCGTATTCGATTTTAACACCCGTGATACGATTGCCGTTCTCGGCTCGGCTGTCTCTAACAGCAGCGAGCAGATTTTAAGGCAAATCGCTGTCACCGTCAAAAACTATGAGCGAGAAGCAAGCCTGCAAAGACAGGCGGAAAGGATGGCCAATGATGGAGAACAACCTGGATTACACGCAGAGCGGGGACTACCTGTTTCCCAATCTGACCCTGAGCGAGACCGAGCCGAAGCCCCTGGGCAAGTACGGCAGGATGCGGAAAAAGTACCTGCAGGAGCACAGGCCGGTACTGTGGAATCAAATGATTCTGTCGGAGACCCTGTACCCGCATCTGAGGGAAACCGACGAGGCGGCGAACCGGCGGCTGGAACAGATGTTGCCGGAGCTGATGAAGCGGAACGGCGTGACGGAGGAGCTGAAATCGAGAGACCCGATGATGTGGACGGGTCTGATGAACAATCTGAAAAACCAGGCCGAGGAAGTGATTCTCGAAGAACTGATTCACGCCTGAATGAACAGCTCACCCTGTTCGATTTTGGACTGATTCCCACAGAACAAGAGCAAATTGCCATTATAGATGAAGCGGAGAGTGTAAGACTTGCACCCTTCGCTTTTTCTTTTGCCCAGGACGATATTGACGATGTGCTCCGTCTTGCAAGCAACTCCGAGCATACAAGGATGGTCGTTACCGCCGCCTTCCAGAAGCAAAAGCCGATAGAGGAAATCGTATCTCTGCTCCAAATGGAATACCACGGCGGCGCAGGCTTAAAGTCCGAGCGTGGGGAGTTTTCCGTATGGTATGCCGAGGACGGTATCCACCTTGCGAAAGGTCGGTCGGCAAGATATGTGAATGCCGCACAGGTCATACCGTGGGAAGCCGCAGCCGAGCGTATCGGCCAGCTTATGGATTCGGGCCAATATGCTACCAATGTGGAGCTTGCCGAAGCGGAACATCACGAGCGCACTGAGTTGGCGCAAAGGCTGTTGTACCTCCGAGGGGATTTGAGCGACGAAGCCAGGGAACAGGGCGTTCTCAGTGCTCTGAAGGATTACCTTAGTAACGGCTATCCCGAAGCGACGGCCCGTCTTACCGAAGACCTAAAGAACCCCGCCTTCCGCCAGACGATGCTGGCCGACTATGACGCTTTCATGGATGCCTACAAAGCGGACCGTAATGTGTTACGCTTCCACTACCACAAGACGGCTGAGATTTTGGGCGCACTGCAAGACCTCGACCTGACGAGACGTGAATACACTTCCGACATGGCAGAAGTGCCGCAGGTGGGAATGTTTATCACGGATGATGAGATTGACGCCACGCTGAGCCGTGGAAGCAATGTTGAGGGTGGAAAAAGACGTATTTATGGGTATCTTACCGGTTCTCATAGTGCCAAGGAAAAAGCGGCCTTTTTGAAGGACGAGTACGGTTTTGGCGGCAGCTCCCATGCCGTATCGGGACGGGGCTGGATTGACAGCAGCGGCAAGGGTATCCAACTGAGAAAGCCGGGTTGCGCCGACGTGGAGCTGAACTGGAACAAGGTGCTCACACGCTTTGAAAACCTCATCCGAACCGGCAGATACTTCACGCCCGAAGAAAAAGCCAGATACGACGAGATGCAGACCCGTGAGGGGCAATTCCGCAAGACCATGGACACCTACAATGAGGTGAAGCACGAGCACCCGGATGATATTGTGCTGTTCCAGGTCGGGGACTTCTTTGAAATGTACGGCGAGGACGCCAGAATTGCAGCGGGAGAACTTGACATCAACCTCACGTCAAGGACAGCCGCCGGTATTGGACGTGTCGCTATGTGCGGCATCCCCGCCCACAGCCTGGAGCAGTCCGTAGAGAAGCTCCGTGAGACGCACAGCGTTACCATCTCGGAATTTAATAGCGTCATAAATGAGCATGTAAGCCGCTCCCTGCCTGTTCTATCTTCGGTTGAAGAATTGTCCTCTGAAATCGAAAACGAGCCTGTAAGCGCCCCAGAAGCCTCAAAAGATACAGTAGAAGCTCCCGCTGTCTCCCGTGAAATCACGCAGGAGGAAATTGATGAAGCTCTCCAAAGATGGAACGGCGACATGGAGAGTAAACGTGCCGTGGTTCGCTATATGGCTGACCATGCCCGTGAGCGTGACACCGCCGCATGGCTTTCCAAGGAATATGGCGGAGACGTGTCAAAATCCCTGCACATCACGGTTGCAGGGACGGATATTGACTATGAAATGTCCTGGGCCAAGGTACAGCGCCGTATCGCACAGCTCATCAAAGACGACCGGTTCTACACCCAGGAGGAATATGACCGCCTGGACGATATTGACCCTATCGCCATCCGTGAAACCCTTGCCGAGCATGGCATTGTAAACGGCGAATTGGTTGACCCCGAAGCATTAGACAGAGACCCTTTTATTCAGCAGGTCGAAACGGATGTACAGCGTATTGCGGATGAAGAATTTGCAAATACCCATCTTATCCCCCATGAATCCACCTATGAGATTGACGGGCGCAGGTTTGTCGTTGACAGTGTGAACCTGGGCTTTGGAAATGTAAGCCTGCAGGACGTGACATTCCAGAACGCCGCCGGTTTCCCGATTTTCAGAAGCGAATCCATTGAATTTATGCGTGGGCTCGTGGAAATCAGCGAAGCACAGCGTACTGCGGAGCTGCCCGCCGGGCCGAGGCTGGAATCTGAGACCGTGGCGTTCTACCCTGCGGAGGACAATCATCTTCCGTATGACATTGAAATCCAAACCATCAAAGCAAACGAACCCGAACCTCCCACGCCGAAGCCGGAGCTTCACAATTTTCAAATCGCCGACGACCACCTGGGCGAAGGTGGAGCAAAAGCCAAATTCCGCATGAATATGGACGCTATCAATCTTCTGAAAGAATTGGAGTTTGAGGGCAGGCAAGCCACACCCCAAGAACAGGTTGTTTTGTCGAAATATGTCGGCTGGGGAGGTTTGGCAGATGCTTTTGATGAAACCAAAGACAACTGGAAGAACGAGTTCATGGAGCTGTACACAGCACTCTCCCCAGAAGAATATGCAGCCGCACGAAGCTCTACGCTGAACGCTCATTACACAAGCCCCACCGTCATCAAGGCCATCTATGAAGCCGTTGGCCGGATGGGATTTGAGACCGGCAACATCCTGGAGCCGTCCATGGGCGTTGGCAATTTTTTCGGCTGTCTGCCCGAAGCGATGCAGAACAGCAGGCTCTACGGTGTGGAGTTGGACAGCATCACGGGCAGAATCGCAAAACAGCTCTACCCCAAAGCAGACATTACTATCGCAGGCTTTGAGACCACCGACCGGCGGGACTTTTACGACCTTGCTGTCGGCAACGTTCCGTTCGGCCAGTACCAGGTAAACGACCGGGCTTATAACAAGCTCGGTTTTTCCATTCACGATTATTTCTTTGCAAAGGCTCTCGACCAGGTGCGTCCCGGCGGCGTGGTAGCCTTTGTGACAAGCAGGTACACCATGGATAAGCAGTCTCCCGAGGTGCGTAAGTATATCGCCCAGAGGGCGGAGCTTTTGGGCGCTATCCGTCTGCCGAACAATGCGTTCAAGGCCAATGCGGGAACCGAAGTCGTATCCGACATCATCTTCCTGCAGAAGCGTGACCGGCCCATTGAGATTGAACCCGATTGGGTGCATCTTGGCAAGAATGATGATGGTTTTGCCATCAACAGTTATTTTATCGAAAATCCCGAAATGGTGCTTGGGCGGCAGACCTCGGAAAATACGCAGTACGGCAGGCAGGATTTTACTGTGGAGCCGTATGAGGGCCTTGACCTTGGCGTTCAGCTCCAGTATGCTATCCAGAACATCAAGGGCACTTATACCGAAGCGGAGCTTCCCGAACTTGGCGATGGCGAAGCCATTGATACCTCTATCCCTGCCGACCCAAATGTAAAGAATTACAGCTACACCGTGGTAGACGGCGATGTGTATTACAGGGAAAACAGCCGCATGGTAAAGCCGGCTTTGAACGCCACGGCGCTCGAACGTGTGAAGGGCATGGTAGAGCTTCGGGACTGTGTGCAGAAACTCATTGGCCAGCAGATGGATGGTTTCACTCCCGACGAAGCAATCCGGCAGACACAAAGGGAACTGAATGAGCTTTATGACAATTTCACCGCAAAGCACGGCCTTATCAACAGCCGTGGGAACGCCCTTGCCTTTGCGGACGACAGCTCCTATTACCTGCTCTGCTCTCTGGAGGTCCTCGACGAGGACAATAACCTCAAGCGCAAGGCGGATATGTTTACCAAGCGCACCATCAAACCCAGCGAGGTCGTAACTTCTGTGGACACCGCTTCGGAAGCGCTGGCGGTCTCTATCGCAGAAAAGGCCAGGGTGGATATGGAGTATATGTCCTCGCTCACGGGCAAAACGGAGGAGGAGCTTGCCGGTGAGCTGCGTGGCGTTATCTATATGGACTTAAACCGCAGGCCCGACGGTTCTTATACTTGGAGAACCGCCGATGATTTTCTCTCCGGCAATGTCCGTGAAAAACTTGCCTACTACCAAAGGGCGCTTGACCTTCTCCCCGAAGATGCGAAACACCGGAACGAGATTGCCGACAACGTGGAAGCGCTGAAACGGGCGCAGCCCAAAGACTTGGACGCTTCGGAAATCGAGGTCCGCCTGGGTGCGACATGGATTGACAAGTCCTATATCCAGCAGTTTATGGTGGAGACCTTTGAACCGCCGTATTACCTGCGCAGGAGCATCGAGGTTAACTACTCGCCGTTCACGGCAGAGTGGAACATCACCGGAAAATCGCAGCCCTCCTACAGCGACGTCAACGCCTATATGACCTACGGCACCGACAGAGCCAACGCCTATAAGATACTGGAGGACACGCTGAATCTGCGTGATGTGCGTATCTATGACACCGTAACAGACCCCGACGGCAAGGAACGCCGTGTGCTGAACTCCAAGGAAACGACCCTGGCCCAGCAGAAACAGCAGGCAATCAAAGATGCGTTCCAGGAATGGATTTGGAAAGACCCGGACAGGCGGCAGGCGCTTGTCGCCCGGTATAATGAGCTGTTCAATTCTACCCGCCCCCGTGAGTACGACGGTTCCCATATCGTTTTCAGCGGTATGAACCCCGAAATCAAGCTCCGTGAGCATCAGCTTAATGCGGTTGCCCATATCCTCTACGGCGGCAACACGCTCCTTGCCCACGAAGTCGGTGCGGGAAAGACGTTTGAAATGGTAGCGGCGGCGATGGAGAGCAAGCGCCTCGGCTTGTGCCAGAAGCCGCTTTTTGTTGTTCCGAACCATCTGACCGAACAGTGGGCCAGCGAGTTCCTGCGCCTGTATCCGTCCGCCAATATCCTCGCCGCAACAAAAAAGGACTTTGAGCCGAGAAACCGGAAGAAATTCTGCGGTCGAATCGCCACCGGCGACTATGACGCAATCATCATCGGCCACAGCCAGTTTGAGAGAATCCCCGTATCGCAGGAAAGGCAGGAACGGCTCTTGCAGGAGCAGATATCGGAAATTGAGGAAGGGCTTGCCGAGCTGAAAGCGAGCCGTGCGGAGCGTTTTACCATCAAGTCCTTGGAGCGGACGAAAAAGGGGTTGGAGACCCGGCTGAAAAAGCTCCAGGACACCACCCGCAAAGACGATGTGATTACCTTTGAACAGCTCGGCGTTGACCGGCTCTATGTAGACGAAGCGCACAGTTTTAAGAATTTGTTCCTTTATACAAAAATGAGGAACGTGGCGGGCCTATCGACCAGCGACGCACAGAAGTCCTCGGATATGCTCTTAAAATGCCGCTACATCGACGAGATAACCGGCAGCCGTGGCGTTGTATTCGCAACTGGGACACCCGTCAGCAACTCCATGACGGAGTTGTACACGATGATGCGCTACCTTCAGCACGACACCATCCAGGAAAAAGGCTTAGCCCACTTTGACTGCTGGGCGTCCACCTTTGGGGAGACCACGACCGCCATTGAGCTTGCGCCAGAAGGCACCGGATACCGGGCAAGGACAAGGTTTGCCAAGTTTTTCAATCTGCCCGAGCTGATGAACCTTTTCAAAGAAGCGGCGGATATCAAGACCGCCGACCAGCTCAATCTGCCGACCCCTACGCCTATCTACCATAACGAAGTGGCGCAGCCGACAGCAATCCAACAGTCGATGGTACAGGAGCTTTCCGAACGTGCCGCCGCCGTCCATGCCGGTTCGGTTGACCCCTCCGTTGACAATATGCTCCGCATTACCTCGGACGGGCGGAAACTTGGCCTTGACCAACGCATTATCAATCCCGACCTTCCCGATGAACCCACAAGCAAAGTCAATATGTGCGTGGACAATATCCACCGTATTTGGGAGGAAGGACAGGAGCAAAAGCTGACGCAGCTTGTTTTCTGTGACCTCTCTACGCCGAAAAGCTCTGCCGGCAAGAGAGCCGCCAAAGCCCCTGCCGGGAACCTCGACAGCCCGGAAATCCGTGCTTTGGAAATGCTTGCGGAGAAAGACAGCACGCCGGAAGAAACGAGATTTACTGTATATGACGACATCCGGGACAAGCTCGTGGCAAGAGGGATTCCAAGGGAACAGATTGCCTTTATCCACGAAGCGAACACCGAAGCACGCAAAAAGGAGTTATTCAGCAAAGTCCGTTCCGGGCAGGTCCGTGTCCTAATGGGTTCTACCTCTAAGATGGGAGCCGGTATGAATGTCCAGGACAGGCTGATTGCTCTCCACGACCTTGACGCCCCTTGGAGGCCCGGCGACCTGGAACAGCGCAGCGGCCGTATTATCCGCCAGGGGAATATGAATCCCGAAGTCCACATTTACCGCTATGTGACCGAAGCGACATTCGATGCGTACCTCTGGCAGACCCTTGAGAACAAGCAGAAATTCATCAGCCAGATTATGACGAGCAAATCGCCCGTCCGTGCCTGTGACGATATTGACGAGACCGCCTTGTCCTATGCGGAAATCAAAGCCCTGTGCGCTGGTGACGAGCGTATCAAAGAGAAAATGGACCTTGACGTGGACGTGGCACGGTTGAAGCTGATGAAAGCCAATCATCAGAGCCAGCAGTACCGTCTGGAGGACAATCTGCTCCGGTATTTCCCCGAACAGATTGAACAGAATAAACGGTTCATCGCAGGTTTTGAAGCGGATATGAAAACCCTTGCTGACCATCCGCATCCTGCGGATGGCTTTGCCGGCATGATAGTCCGTGGCGATGTGCTGACGGATAAAGAGAACGCCGGAGCCGCTTTGGTCGATGCCTTTAAGGAAGTAAAGGGTTTGGACCCTGTTCCGGTTGGCAGCTATCGTGGCTTTCAAATGTCGCTGACTCTGGAGGACTTTGGGCGGGACTATGTTCTGACCTTAAAGGGGCAGATGACCCACCGAGTAACCCTCGGCAAAGACCCCCGTGGCAATCTGACAAGAATCGACAATGCCCTAAACGGTATGTCCGACCGCCTTGCCACGACGCAGAGCAGGCTGGAAAGCCTGTATTCGCAGATGGAGAACGCCAAAGCGGAGCTTGGAAAGCCGTTCCCCCAGGAGGACGAGCTGCGGGTAAAATCCGAAAGGCTTGCGGAACTCAATATCGCTCTCAACATCGACGATAAGACGCCGCTTGAAGCCATGGCGGAGGAAGCCCCTCCGAGGGCCGAGATTGCCAAATCTGCAAAACCCTCTGTCCTGCAGAAGCTCCATTCCTACGATAGAGCTGGCAGCTCAGAACCAACAAAAAAGCATAAGGAGGAAGCCGTAAGATGAACAATCAGGAACTGAATACCGAGCTTTACAAAAAGCTTTTTGCGGAACAGGAGAACTTCAAAGGGTGGCTGCTGACGCAGCCGCCCGATGTAATCCTAAACCATGCCTATGAGTATGTCATGCGTGAGGATATCGTTCTGGCGATGGAGTATCACGACCTGACCAACGAACAGGCCAAAGCGCTGCTGGATTCGTCCTCCCCGCTGTCCGACATCTTCCAGGACTTTGAAAAAATCGAGGGGGACCACATGGATACCATCCGGAGCTGTATCGAAATAAGGGCGGATAAAAACATCGAGAAACAGCGGGAGGAGCTTCGCAGCCTTCCCGTGTACCTCCATTCTGAGGCATTTGCAAAGGAGCATGGTGAGGTTGACATCTACCGTGCTTCCCATCGGGCCAATATCGAGTGCAAAAATGCGATTGAAGATGCGATTTCCAATCACTACAGCAATAACCATTTTGATGGCTCCTGCGTAAGCGAAGTCATCGACCGTTTTGGTGTGGAGCGTGTTGCCGTTGTTCTCGCCAGTACCGTCCAGGACAAAGAGTGGGACGGGCGAATCTCCGTGGAAAACAAAGCATGGGCAAAAAGCGTTCCCGTATCGGAAGATTGCGACGCCTGGGGCGGCAGGCGCAATCACGAGTATGTCTGCTCTCAGGCACACCCCGGTCTTATCAATCTGTTTGTCAATCGGTTTAGAAAAGAACAGGAGCTTTCCAAAGAGAAAAAGCCGTCCGTGCTCCAAAAGCTGAAAGAAGCGAAATCGGATTTGCCGAAAAAGTCTCCGGGCAAGGTAAAGGAGGCAGAGCGATAAATGGCAAACCGAAACCGCCCCATTCAGGTGAAATTCCGTGTGACCCCGGAGGAACGGGCGTTGATAGATAAGCGCATGGCGCAGGCCGGCACAATGAATATGGCGGCGTATCTACGCAAAATGGCTATCGATGGATATGTGGTAAAGCTGGAGCTGCCCGAGCTTCGGGATATGATTTCAAAACTTCGCCGTACCAGCAATAACTTCAATCAGATTGCCCGCCGTGTGAACGCTACGAACCGTGTTTACGAGGATGATATTCGGGAAATGAAACTCATGCTTGATGATATTTGGGAAACGACCAACAGGGTCCTTGAAAAGCTCGCCGCCATCAACTGATTCCGGCATCCTTGTCCCTTTTCCCTCGATACGATAGAATAAAGGCAGAAGAAGGGAGGGGCTTTTGATGAAGGTCATTTTGAAGATACTATTTGCGCCTGTGATTGCGGCGCTTGCGCTTACCATTTGGATACTCGCTCTGATACTCAGATTGTCCGCCTGGGTTTTTGGTATCCTCGGCACAGTCTTCGGCATCCATGGTCTGGCGATTCTTCTGCTCGACAACGTAACCAACGGCATTATTGTTCTCGTGATGGCGTTCCTCGTAAGTCCCATGGGACTGCCGATGCTGGCGGCATGGCTCATAGGCCAGATGCAGAGATTCCGATACTTCGTGCAGGATGCGGTTTATGGATAAATGAAATTCTGACCAAGTTGGACAGAATTAAATCGGGACGGGCGTGGCTTCGGCTGCGTCCGTCCTTTTTCCGTTAGGAGGTGATTTCCCATAGCGACCACTCGAATTATCCCCATGCACGTCACAAAGGGAAAGACGCTGGCCCAATCCATTTCTGACCGGACAGAGTACGGTCTAAATCCAGAAAAAACAAATGGCGGAGAACTGACCTCCGCCTACGCCTGTGACCCACGCTCCTTTGCTTCGGAGGTGCTGATTTCCAAAAGGCAATATAAGCACATCACCGGAAAGGAAGAAAAGAACGATGTACTCGTTTACCAGGTGCGCCAGTCTTTTAAGCCAGGGGAAGTAACGCCAGAGGAAGCAAATCAAATCGGCTACGATTTTGCTTCCCGTTTTCTCAAAGGCAAACACGCTTTCTTTGTCTGCACCCATACCGATAAAGCCCATATCCACAATCACATCTATTGGAACGCCATCACGCTTGATTGCCAACGGAAGTTCCGGGATTTCCGCAGGTCCGGCAAAGCCGTGGCACGGCTCAGCGACCTCATTTGTGCCGAGCATCAGTTGTCGGTTATCGAAAAGCCGCAGCGTGGCAGCTCCGCCTACAACAAGTGGCACGGTTATCAGGGAAAACCCTCCCATCGTGAGATTTTGCGGATGGCCATTGACGAAGCCCTGGAGCAAAGGCCCCATGACTTCCAGGCGTTTCTCTCCCTGCTTGCAGAGCAGGGCTTCAAAGTAAAAAACGGGAAACACCTTACGTTTGTCTATGATGATTTCAAGCAGAATATCCGAATGTACACACTTGGGGACGAGTATTCCGAGGACGCTATCCGTGCCATCATTAAAGGGCAGCGGGTGCATCAGCCGAAGAAGCGTAGAACCGTGTGGGACAAGAGCAGGCCCCAAAGCATCATCGACATTCAAGCGAAACTTGCCGCCGGCAAGGGCGAGGGCTATCGCCGCTGGGCAACGGTAGAGAACCTCAAGCGCATGGCCAAGACTAAGCTCTATATGGACGAGCATGGGTTCAGCTATGAAGCGATGACGGAGAAAAAGTTAGAACTCGCCGCAAGGGAAAAACAGCTTTCTGCGGCAGTCACGCAGGCGCAGAACCGGATTGCTGAGATAAATGTGCTCAGGACCCATATCGTCAACTACGCAAAGACCAGGGATGTGTATGTCGGCTACCGGAAGTCCGGTTACTCCAAAAAGTATCTGGAAGAACACGAGCCGGACATCATCATCCACAGGGCAGCGAAAAAGGCATTTGACGAATTGGGCTTGAAGAAACTCCCGACTGTTAAGAGCCTGCAGGTGGAATTTGCCGATAGGCTCAGAGAGAAAAAAGAAGCCTATGCCGAACTTAAAAAAGTCCGGGATGAGCTTCGTGACCTTGCCGTTCATACGGCCAATTATGAAGAATTGCGTGACCTTGAGGAACGGGAAAAACGCAAAGAGAAAGAGCATGGGCGGGACTAAAGTGATTCGGGTTCTGATGGTTCCAGCTCCCGGGCAACCTCTTTTTCAAGCCGCTTGCGGAACGCATTCTTGCGGCTGAAAAAATATTTTTCCACTTCGCCGAAAGGAATCCAGATACCGGCCTCCTCAATTTTATCCTGTACCGCAAATAAGATTTTGTCGTTGTGACGACTATCCGGGACTTTCCCAATTTTTCGGTACAGGGCAGAATACTCCTGATAGAGCCATTCGTTGATTTTTTCTTTTTGCTTCTGTTTGAGCTGTGAGAAACGCTTATCCGTCTGGATAAGACGGCCCTCTATCATATGATGATTTTTGCGTGACACAGGATACCTCCGTTGCATGAAACTATAAGCAGTGTACCATAACCCACTTCCTGGAACAAGTAATATCCCCATTTTGGGCGAACGTGGGGATGAGGAATTAAGCGTCGGAACGATGCGCAGCCACAGATGAAATCTGTGTTAAAGGGGTTCGGGGATGTTTCCTCGACAAGCGGTTTATAGGTTCCTGCTTCGGCAGGGGCCTATAAATTTTGCACGGGTGGGTACCGTCGTGCCCTGCTTGCCAAGTATGTTTTGTATCTTTTTATAGTTTCCAGTAAATCTAAAAATCTTAGCAAGAAATCACGGAAACAGAACCATTTGAACTGATAGCACGACAACAATCCACATATACTTCAATAAAGTCGTAACCACCACGCATAGCAATAGAGCGAGCTTTCTCAAGTCCGCCAGGAAGCATCTGACCACCCTTGTAATGTTCAATTATCTGACCGGTTATATCCAATGTGTGAACCTCGTAGGGTTTACCAAGATAGCAAATAGAAACGATACCCAACATAATGCCGGTGATTTCAACTTCGGGGAACTCACTTCTAATGGTATCTACGATTTCATTTACTTTATGCTGATTATGAACGTGACCACCAGCATCGAGCTTGTGCATCGCCTGCATATATTCTTTAGAGCGAGGCTTGCGAAGTAATCTGTCTAACTTCATCTTGTCCATTTGCTGAGTCTGTTGGGTTTGCTGCTGCGTTTGAGTAGCACTCAAGATGGTATTTGTTTGCTGTTGGGTTTGGGGTTGTCTTAACATCGGTTTCGGCATTGTTCTATTCCTCCTATTATCTAATTTCTATGGTTGCGCCGATAGCTTCAAATGTATTTTTAATCTGCATAGCTTCGGCTTCAGTTATATTATCCTTCAATGTGGAAGGAGTGCGCTCAGACAGATTTTTAGCATCTGCCAAGCTTGCTCCTGTCAACATTCGGATTTCTTTAATTACATTTATCTTATTTCTTCCGCAATCAATCAATATAACTTTTTTATATGGGTTGATTGTAAAAGAGTCATTTTTCAACTGTGTTCCACAAGCTCTGCAAAAACGAGCAATTTCTTCGTTTTGAGTTCCGCATTTATGGCAAAACATTCTATCAACCTCCTGTAATCGCTGTTCCACACCTTCCGCAGAACTTGGCGTTTGTTTCTAATTCGGCACCACAGGATGGGCAAACAAACCCTTCGCAGGGAGCCTCACCTGTAAGTTCAAATAAGTGAAGTTCACAGGTTTCAATTTCTTATTGCAACTGGGCTAAATCTTCTGGACACAAAGAATGTGTTGGAATTTGCTTTAGCTTTTCAAGCTGTTCTCTTGTTTTCTCTACAGAATAAGAAGAAACCTTTTGTTGAATCATCTGTGCAAGCTCATAATCTATAGTAAGTTCTTCGTCGACACTTTCTATAGGCTCTGCATCATATGAATCGACATCATCTTCATCGTCATACATATTTGGTGAAGATGTCAGACTGTATTCTTTATTCTTACGACGATATGCTTGCTCAGTTTCAAGCAATTCTTTATAAACTCTTGCCCAATCAAAAATGTCTTTTAGTTGACATTCAATTTCCTGGTATGTCAGAGAAGAAACAAAGCGTTCCATCTTTTTTATCACAACAATCCCTCCATTCTTTAGGATTTTACACTTTTCAAAATAAACACTATACCGATAATCATTACAACCACCGGACCGAAAGCAATTAAGACAGCCGACAACTGTGATAATCCGTTTGTGATGGAGCCGAAGTGTTTTTCAAGCATCCAGATACCGCAAACATAGACGATAGCCTTTAAGAAAGCTGCTCTTAATATTCCTACTATTTTGCTTTGTGAGAATAGCAGGAGAGAAGCAATCACTCCAATTCCAGCAGAGCTGTTTTTCTTAAATAAAGAAACTATTAATATAGGGATTGTTCCAACCGAAAGCAAAGCGATGGCACTTCCTATTACGGATACAATCCATTGATATACCGAGGAGTCTTTTATTACATAGTTAAGCAATAACAGCGATGCAATGGCAACTACAACACCGGTGAACAAATTAACCATAAACTTTCCGGTGGCACTACCTTGGGTCAGCGGAAGGAGCATTATTATCTCTATTGTTGCTGAAAGAATAACGGTATCTAAAAATGCTACTGCAGCGGATAAGGGACTTTCGGAAAGCACTTTTTGTAAAGACCCATAATCAGCTATTTCGTTTAAGAAGGGGATACCTCCACAAATTCCTTCAAAGAATGAAGCAAGTTCTGAAAAAGACCCCAAACTCAAAATCAAGAAGGCGTAAGTAAAGAGTAATCCTATCGCTGCAGCAACATTTTCACTAACATCTGATATTCCGTCTGTTCCAACTCTACCCAAGAAACCTGCGACCACCAAGAACACGCCGATAACAAACAGGGTTGATAATACAGAGTACATAAGTTATTTCCTCGGCAAGCCTTTTCTCAAATCTTCCAAAGCTTCCTTAGGACTTTCTCTGAGATAAATAAGGAAATTGTAGGCACCTATAACGGATAACGGAAAGTCGGAGTTTAGTTTTTCGGCTGTAAATCCTTCTATCACAATAGCCCTATCTTTGCTTACATATTTCTTTGTAGTTGCAACCAAAACAAACTCGTCATAAATATCTTGGTAGGCTTGTAACTTTTTCATTGTAAGAACCGCACGTTTTTCTGTCATTCTAAAATCCGCTTTTAACAAACTTAGAATCTTCTTATCGTACTGGTTATAGGAATAAGTATTTGTTTCAACACCACTTAACAACGGAAGCAAATTGACTTTCTTTTCTTTAGGATATGACACACCTATTTCCGTTTTTTCTTTTTCTCCGCTTACAACGACTTCTGTATTCTGATACAGTATTGTAATCGTCCAAAGACCAAAATCATCGGTGTCAAAAGTGTTAGTAAAATTTTCGACAGAAACAAAAGTACTCTCAAAAGAATTGGCTGTATATCTTTTGCGCCATTGTTCTGTAACACCAATTTCTTCGTGCTTTGCTCGCATATCTAAAGAAATAAATTTTGAGTCTTTGCAAGTGGCTAATGCGTAACAGATTATAAGACCATCAACTGTCTCAGATTCCGAAAATACATCACACAGGTCATATCTTTCTATGTTAGATAAGTTCCCCGCTTTTTTAGATATTATTTTCATCGCTCTACCTCCACTCCATTCTTACATTATAGTCTCGTTCAATCTTATCAGCAAATGCAAGATAAGATTTATATACTTCATCACTACAATTACTTCCAAGTTTAACAACGGGAGTGTATTTCATAGGATGAGCCGTTTTATATTCGCCAAGTCTTTCTTCGATACAGTGCTGCGTACTCAAGGGGAACGCATTGCCGTCACACAACTCAAAGTTTTGCTTAATAGTACCGTTCTCATCAATTTCGCAATTAAGCGATTGGAAGTTGCCTTCGCCGACAGCGAACATTCTTGAAATCCCTTTAGGGTCATTTGTGTTATTAAGTTCAGTGCCATCCACAGTAACATCAGCAGATTGAACTTCAAGGAAAAACTCATCATATTCGCCCTTTTCAAATTTGCTTTCAAAATCGATGGGCAATTCATCGGACACAACTTTTTGCTCAAGGTTAAATACGATAGATTTTCCTGTTTGTGAAGTTCTTGAATTGGTATCGTGTCCATTAGCATCGCCGATACGAAGTACAATCGCCTCACTGCGCATTTCTGCGAGTTTATCTTGGTTAAAAGAACCATCTTCATTTACGAGGAAGGAACTATCAAAATGTATTTGCTCATCAGGGTGACTTTCGTTATATTCATTAACCCTTTCCTGCAAACGTCCTACAGCAGTTCTCCAATCATCTTCACTGGCAATATTCCTTAATCCAGAATTGGACTTGCTGTGCACAAGACATCCCAAAGCAACTTCATCTGCATTTACATTAAGATTGCTTATGCTTTCTCTGTCACGCAATGCGTGTATAGCAGATTCAAGCGAATGATTAGGTCTGAAATGGTTTTCAAAGCCTTCTTTTTCAAATTTTTCGTTCGCCTTGGCTTCAGCATCAGCTCGGTCAAATGGTTCTCCATTTTTGGCGGCTTCTTTTTCTTTCTTTGCTACAGTATCGGATACATATTTTTCCCTAATCTGTTCGTTTGAAATATATGCCTCTCGCTCAGCCTCATAATCTTCAGCATTAATATTCCCATCCATTCCCGTATCGTGATAAATAGACATAACCTCAACTGTCCGTCTATCAATATTCGGGGAATAGAGTCCGTCATAATCATTCTGACTAAAATGAGCTTCTAAAGTATCGGCAGCTTCAAGTGATTTCAAACGAACCTTTTCGATATGACCGTTTTCAATATCGTTATGTTCTTTGTAGGATTCAAGTTCTTGAATACCGAGCTGACTCCATACTGCTTTACCATTTTCGTAATGAACTCCGGCAACAGCCCGCAATTCATCAAGCTCTTTGGCTTCAAGAACCTCCTTGTATTTAATTCTATCCTTTTGCTCAAAATCATCGGGAAGCTCATCGACAGATACTTTTTCAAATACAGCCCCTTTTTCTGGATTGAGTTTTGCATATTCAGAAGCAAATCCAGAGGACTCTGTATTGAGACGAGCAGCCTTGTCTGTGTTTTCATCATAAGATGCGATTTTCTCCTTAATCGCCTGTGCATAATCTCTGGCATCAGATTCGACCAACTGGTTTTTGTACCCTTGGTAGTCATCTTCAGCACGAATATAGTTATCAAAACCATCCTTAAACTCTAAGTCTCGCTCAGTTTCAAGTTTTTCGGCTCTTTCGTGCTGATACTTGTGGCGATATTCGTGGGAAATAGTATCTGCCGTTTCTGCTGCGTCGTGCATATTATACTCATTGATATAAATAGCATTTTGCTTTGCAGAGTAACCACCAAAATCGCAAGGGTCTTCTGCATTATAGTACACAATCCTTGGCTTATCTTCAACGCCGAGGATTTCAGCATTATAATCTGCAAGTTTTTCAACTGCTTGCTTTTGTTCCTTAATAGATAATTGTTCCCAATTACCTTGTTTGAACGGAGACAAAATTTCAGCAGCTTTGGCTTCATCGACAAAATAGTTTGTTTCTCCAGGAACATCTGTACCGGTATTCACCTCCGATATTCTTGAAGCAGGGGGCAACTCAGCCATAGAAACATATTCATCTCCAAGGTGTTCAGAAATCGCCTTATTGTTCTCGTCTAATTTTACAATAGAATAGCCAATTCTGTCATAGCTTTCTTTCATTGCGTTATATTCTGCAGAAAGCTGCTGATAACGAAGGTCGTGAGCAGTATCATATCGGTCCATATTGTTGGAAGTTACATATTCTGCAATCTCATTCATCTTAGCATCCATAGCTCGTTTGATGGAATCTTTTTCGTCTGTAAGCTCCTTAATAGTAGAGCAACTTTCTTCTCTCATTGTTGCCAGCTCTGCTTTATCGGGGTTCCTATCATAGTAAGTTTGGTCGTATCTCTCTTGAAGTGCATCAACATCGGCAAGAGTGATAGCAGAGGCAGCCACAGCTTCAGCACCCTTTTGAATTTGAGCATCCCGCAGTTCAAGACTCTTTTTATCTAAAAGTTCTTGTTGCTTTTCCATTGTGGCAATCTGCTCATCAAGGCTTGCCTTTTGGTCTCGGAGGTCGTTGTACTCTCTGAGAGATTGTTTATATTCTTCGCTACCTTTTTCTTTAGAGAGAACTTCATCAAACTTGCTCTTTAATTCAGATTCCATCGAAGTTCTTTCCTCAACTTTGGCTTGGAGTTCAGCAGCATTTTCTTCTCTCAAGTCTTTAATTTCCGAAGAAGAAACATCGTCTTTCTCAAAAGCACCGTCGATTCTTTCTTGCAGGGAGTTATTTTCTGCTTCGGTGTCCTGTTCGCTGTGGTCATTTTCCAGTTCCGCTGCAGTTTTTTCGATTGCCTCTACAGATTTTTGTTCATCTTTCTTTTCCTCAACAGCATTTTCGATTTCATCAGATTTTTCTTCGGCAATTACTTCCGCTTCTTCATCCGAAAGGTTTTCGCTTGTTGATTCTTTAACTTCATCAGCAATTTGCTCTTTTGCCTCATCATCGGTTAAATCTCCATTTTCAACGATTTCATCAGCACGAGTATCAATGGCCTCATCAGCAGAATCCTGCTGTTCTTCGATGTTATCAACGTTCTCCTCAATATTTTCGGCAACAATTTCCTCAGCTTTTTCAGAAGAAATTTTACCATCCTCAGCTTCATCGTTGATGTTTTCGGCTACATCCTCTTGGATTTTCTCCTTGGTTTCGTCGCTGAGTTCTGTTTCGGTTTGTTCCTCAACTTTTTGAGAAACATCTTCGCCGACACTTTCACCGTTAATTTTGGATGCTTCAACCTTAGTATCATCATCCATTTGCTCCAAATCATCAGTTTCAACATCCTCGGCGTTTTCTTCAGTCTCAGAAGATGTTTCCTCATTCACACCTTCGTCGTTCTCGTCCGAAGTTTCAGCGGTCTCCTCGGTGTTTTCAGTCTGTTCCTCGACCTGCTCGCCGTCAGACTCAACGTCCTCAGCGTTTTTTTCAACCTCGGAAGATGTATCTTCATTTACATCTTCGTTGTTCTCGTCCGAAGTTTCAGCGGTCTCCTCGGTGTTTTCAGTCTGTTCCTCGACCTGCTCACCGTCAGACTCAACATCCTCAGTATTTTCTTCGATTTCGGAGGATTCAGCTTCCGCTGTATCCTCTAATTGCTCTGCATCATCTTCAGAAACATCATTGTTTATATTTTCTGTTCCTTCCGGAACCTCGTTTTCGTTTTTATTGATTTGGATATCCAAATCATCTTTATATTCTTGAGCAGCTTCTTGTTGAGCTTCAAGTGTTTCTCCAGCTTCTTCCAATTCTTCTTGTGCTTGCTCGTATTCTTCCTCTGTAACCTCATCGGCTACTTCATTACCTTCTGGACGCTCAACAACTTCTGCATTATGTACCTCGATATGCTCATTTTCATTTGCATTTTCTTTGAGTTGCTGCATATCTTCGGGGTCATCACATTCATTGTAAGCTTCTTGCAATTCTGCACTGGCTTCTTCTTGACTAACTTCGCCATCTGTTGTGTAAGTAACTTCTGCTACATATTGACCATCAGTTTCTTTGCCACAATCATTAAAATCGTCATCATCTTCTTCAGCCAATCCGGGATTTTCTTCTTCCATTTCTTCCATCTTGGCTTCGCAATCATCGTAATTTTCTTCGGCTTCTTCTAACGACTCTGCATTTACTTCGTTGCCCTTGCTGTCTTGAACTTCATTCAGAGAGCAATCATCAAAATTTTCGGCAGTTTCCTCAGTTTCAGACAACTGTTCACTATCAACGTTTACTTCGGGTGGAGTTTCGTTGATTTCTCTATTTTTGCCGCTTTCCAAATTGAAGCTCATAATCTATCCTCCATATATAAAATAACGCAGACACGGTATGGTTTGCATAAATCAAGCCACATCCGTGTCTGCGTAGAATTATCACACCAACACTTTGCGTGTCTTGGGACCGGATTTTTTCTGAGAGAGTTCTTCGCCACCGATAGGTTTACCGGAAGCAGGAACAGCTCGTTCTTTACCCCAATCACGGATTGCTTCGATTTTTTCCGGGCTTGTCTGAGAGAGAGGAACGACATTATTGAATGCCATAATCATATTTTCTTCATTAAGCACGAAATTATTGTTAGCAATAGAACGATATGCCAAATCTCTCACGGTAGATTCAAGGTCAGCACCTGTAAATCCGTCAGTAAGTTCTACGATTTTATCTGCAAACGGACCGATAAAATCAAGTTTCAAATATTTACGCATATACAGTGAAAGAATGTCTCTACGTTCATCAGATGTAGGCAAATCAACGAAGAACAACTCGTCAAATCTACCTCTACGCAAAAGTTCAGAGGGAAGCATAGAAACATCATTTGCGGTTGCTACTACAAACACCTGTTTTTTGCACTCCTGGAGCCAGAAGAGGAATTGTCCCACCATACGAGTGGATACGCCGCCATCGTTAGAACCGCTTGCACCAGACAAGCCTTTTTCAATCTCATCAATCCAAAGAATACAAGGTGATACATTTTCCGCAGTAGTTAAAGCATCCTTTAACTGTTGCTCGGACTGACCAACATAACTACCTTGAACCGTAGCAAAATCCAGCCGGTATAACGGCAGTTTCCAGTTGGCAGAAATCGACTTTGCAGAAAGAGATTTACCGCATCCAGGAACACCAACAAGCAAGATTCCTCTCGGCGGTTGCAATCCTTTTGCTCGCAGTTCATCACGCTTTTCTGGCGTGAGAAGTTCCTTCTTTTCGTTTAACCACTTTCTGAGACCAGCTAAGCCACCAACATCTTTTACACTTTCATCCACATCAATTTTTTCCAAGCCGGAGATGTCAGAAAAGAGTCTGTCTTTTGCATATCTGATTTCATCCATATCGGATTTCTTGATGCTCTTATTTGCTATCAAAGCAGCAATTACATTTTCAGCTTCAATGCGAGTCACGCCAGCCAAAGTAGAAGCTGCTTCACGAATATCGGTGTTGTCCCATTCAATAGGAATTTCAGACCGATAATCGTCTATGTATTCTTTAATGATGGAATACATTTCATCTTCGTTAGGCAGGTCAACTTTGATAACCATACCCAATCTTTGCAATTGATTCCAAACGGCGTTATTGGTCAGAACTATTACCACACCACCGGACTCATTTGCCAATGTGACCAAGTCCAGAATCTGTCTTGCATCACTATTATCACTACTAATATCGGGAACCTCGGTCAGAATAAGCGTCAAATACTGCTTACGCTTCATTTGCTCGCTCATAAAGTCGATGGCTCCATATACGGATTTGTCATCGTTAATTGACTTTTCCGTACTCAAATCATAGATACCCTTTGATAGCGTATGAACATAGAAAGGGAGCGTAAGTTCCTCGGAAATCTCTTTCAAAATATCCAATGTTCTTGCTCTTTCGATTGTGTTGATAGCTATGAAAGGGATGCGAGCGATAGAGTATCTTTTCAAGAGTTCTTTGCTCTTTGCAACATCACTCATATATCAGCTCTCCTTTCAAAATGCGTTTACTTTATTATTTCTCACAATACTTGCGAGTTTACCGCTACGGTCTTTCTTCGCAGAATCCTCAAGAGAAGTCTGCATACTGTTTGCTTGACTAATTACCAACTGGTGATACTGCTGACGGTCCTTCTCCGGGATTGCGGGTAGATTGATTGCTTTAGATAAAAAGCACATCTCCTTGCGGAGGGCAAGGAGAGCCTGTACGATGGCTCTCTCTTGCCCATTGGAACGAGTCATTTCCTTCTGGAACTTATCAGAAGCAGCATTCATTCGATAGTTGATAACATCAATCAGCTTTTTTGCAAACCGTTCGGCAACACCAGATTGCCATTCAATAGTACCCCTCTGCATAGCAGACAATACGGCTTCATCATCAGATTTAGCCTTAAGCATATCTAAAACAGCAACCCATTCAGAATATGTTTTCGGAGGTGCAATAGCTGTGGTCAACATCGAATTAGTGCCTCCTTACCATTACCTGCGGAGGTTCAATGCTCCACGCAGGCAAACCATCTGCGAAAGCACTCTGGGGTTCAACATATTTCTTCACCTTTGCAGGGGCAAAGGGTTCTTCTTTTGCCGGTGCAAATGCAGGTGCATTGTCCGCCTTCGGAGCCACTATTTCTTCACCACAGGAAATGCAGAATTTACTATCAGCTTTGTTACTTGCACCACATTTAGGGCAAGGTACGTTGGTTCCGGCAGCAACAGAGTTTATAAAATTCGCTTTGCTTTTAGCATCCATTTTTCTTTTCTCCTTTACTGAACCTTAATTCTACGGCTTGAATCTGCAAGCTTTCTCACATACTGTTCGGGGCTAATCTGCTCAAGGAAGTCAATAACCTTTTGGCTTTCACCATCTTTTTCAGCGAACTCAGCTCTGAAATCGACAACCTCAGCAAGAGTAGCTCTGATAATCTGAGAGCCGTTCTTGCGTTTTTCTTCAAACTTAGCCTCGATGTTCTGGCGGTTCTGTTCAACCTTTTTCTTCTTGGAGAAGTGATTGATAACCATACCGATACCGGCAATTATCGCAATCAGACCAAGGAAACCGCTGCCAGCAATCATCATAATCAAGCCGATAACACCGATAGCAACACCGCCCCACAAGCAGAACTTCTCGAATCCAGAGAGAACGACCTGTGCAAGAGCACTTTCCTTTTCTTTGTCAACCAAGGCGTTAAACTTTCCGATAAGTTCGGTCTCATTCTGACCATCGGTTGTTTTGTCATTGAAGGTGTCAACATTGATTTCGATTTCATTCGGAATCTTCATTCTATTCTGAGCAACAACATCATTGTAGGCGTTGCTAACCCATTCCTTAGAAAGTGCAATAGCGAACTTCTGTGTGGAAACACTTGCGTGAGAGCTTTCGGGCTTCATAGCCGCATCGGTCAGCAACTGAGTGAAGTCTTTATGTTCTTCAAATGCAGTCTGCTCAACAGCCATATTCTGACGAGCACGGTCCTCATCACCCTCAAAATCAATAACAAATTGATTGTATTTTTCCTCTTTTCTAAGAGGGATTTCTTCTTCGTCAAATTCAGATACCAAAGTATTCAGAATCTCGTCAAGCTGTGCTTTCAAAGTATCTGTGGATGCTTCCTGCTCAAAGATAGCTGTAAAATATCCAAGAATTTCGGCGTGGAGCATGGCCCCTTCCATAATATCTTGCAGAACAGGCCATGTTTTACTGTATTTACGAAGATATGTATAGTTGCTATCTTCAAGCGGCTTTCGCTTGAGATTGATAGCATCAGACCACTGTTTTGTCTGTTGCTCAACGAAGCCAGGCTTGTCTGCAAGATGCTCAAGCCATTCACCCATCTGTCTGGAAACCACGCCCTCAGAGTCAGAGCCAAGCAAACCGCTCGCAAATGCATCAAGGATAATAACCGTCTTTCTATCAAGATTTTCTTCGTCCTGGTTAGCAAGATAACGCTGAGTCCATTTGAGTGCAGCACTCTTACGGTCTGCTCTACGGCAAATCAAAGCAAAGAATAGGGAAGTCTTTTCGTCATTCCTCTTAATACCTTCTTTGAGAGCACGTTCAGCCAATTCGGGCTGGTCGTTAATCCAAGCAGCAAGTGCTACCAAACAAGGTGCAAGCCAGTAACCAGGAGTAGAAATCATTAATTCCTCTGTGGCATTGCTGATAGTATCTTTTTTTACAATACCGAGGTCATCTGCCTGGAGAATACCTGTGGTAGTTCTTCTTACAATGTCATAGTGCCCGAACCGCTTTTCCAGCTCCTGTCTAATTTGAATGACTCTCTGTTGTGCTTTGGACAAAGCATTAGCCTTAACTTGAAGCTGTACAAAGTCGTGAAAATCACGTGCCAATGCCCCGATTTCATCGTAAACAACTTTAACATTGTTATTTACAGTGTCAACGTTGCGGTCGACGACCTCAATGTTGTTGTTCAACGTCCCAAGATTGTTATTGATAGCTCTCAAGCCGTTTTCAATAGCACTCAGGTTTGCTGAACTAATTGCGTAATCAGCCATAGTTGCTCTCCTCCATTTGTTTAGTTTGTTTTTTATATCTAAGATAGTCGGACAGGTATTTCTGCCGCTGACCATCATTTAGATCCTCTTTTTGAGCTAAGATGTAACCTAACACACAAAGACGCTCAAAATCATTTTGTATACTTAACTTCTTAATCAGTTCTGAGTTCAAAAACGCATCAAATGATTTGGGTGCGAACTTTTTAAACATCCACTTCTCCAAAACTTTATTTGCAGCTACGTTTGTGTCTATATACTCAGAAATCTTTTTATGGTATTTGCAACGATGTTCACAATACGAGCATCCTGCGTGGTGGCAAATAACCTCATCGTATCCGCTTGCTATGTCATATACTTTCTTTTTCACCTCGGCAATAACTTCGCCTCGGGTTTTTTCGTAGTAGGACTTAACAAGAGGCAATTTTACACACTTGGGTCTATTGTCACCTTCGGCATATACAGCAGCATAACCACGTCGCAATGAACTGAGATACTCAATTTGCTCTGGACTCATATTCATTGCTCTGCCAATCGTTTCTCTATCCTCTAACGCAACTGTACGATGTACGATTTTAAGGTTTGTGTTTTTTATCGTATCCGGTGCGAGCTTTGTGGGTATCTGGTCTGCAATCAAAATACCTTGTCCGAAAGTACGAATTTCAGCAAGCAAGTTGCAGAAGAACTCAACTGATTTCGCTCGTGTATTGCCGCCTTCACCGGATTCAGAAACATTCTTTAGCAATCGGTGAGCTTCTTCAACCATAAGAATATGGGAGAGTTGTTTGCTACCTTTGGTCATTTGGGACTTTCGGTATTCGTATAGCTGAACAAGCAAAATGCCTATTACGAAAGATTTCGTTTCGTCGTCACCTAAATCTTCAAGCTCCATTACAACAGGACGAGACAGCAGTTCTTCTATTGGCACAGATTTGGGCGTGTTCAGCATCGCACCTTTACCGCCAATCATCAAAGAATAAACTCGTGCTTGTAGTGCTGCCTTTACGTTTGATTGAACCTCTTGGTGATACCCCATATTATCGACTATTACATCTATTTTGTTGTAAAGGTCTGAAAGAGTAGGGTACTCGGTCAAACCGAAACGGTTTATATTTTCTACAATGTCCCATCCACGGTCGCTGTATATTTCATAAACAGCTTTTTCAAGGATGTATGGCATTGGAGGATACAAATCAAACGCAGCCTTAAAAGTTGATAGCAAATAATCAATGTGAGTTTGAAGCGAGATTTTAGGGTTCGTTTCAAACGGATTGATTCTATATTTTACCGATGTTTGAGTTGCCTCGGCACCCAGCGTAAATACCAGTAAGTCTTCAAAGCCTTTGAGGTTTCGCAACTCCCAATATTCACGTTTTGCCGACTCGATAACCATAAAGGGAACTTTCTCTTGTCGGTCTGCAGGGTTCCACAACGTATTCAAAATGGATTTAGACGTATTCGTTTTACCGCCGCCGGTTATTCCAATAATCAGAGCGTGACGTGTGAAGTCGTCTTTTTCCATAGAATATATGTTGTTTGCTGTTGAATTGTCCTTGCGTCCTGCAACACAAATATCTCCAATAGGGATAGGCTTTTTAAGTAATTTTTTCGTTCTGTTAGATACATCGAACTCAACATATTGGTCAATGTAGTACCCTGGAAATTCCTTTGTTGGCAACTGACACATCGTAGCTAATTGGTCGCTGTTTAGTACGGTTTGATACTTGTATATAAACAACGTGATTGGCTGAGCAATTCCAGGGCGTTGCCATCTCCCCAAGGGATGCAAGTCTGGATTCTCAATCAAATCAGCCATCATATATGTATTGGAAATTACATCCTTAATCGAGTTGTAATCAATTACTCTGAACGGTTCGGGCTTTGATTCTTCACCCGAATAACTTGCTTTGATGATATTTCCAAGTCGCCTTGCATCCATAGCATTATCGGATGCGAAGTAACCATTTACACGCCACATCCCTCGTGCTGTACCAACCTTTAGCATCTGCTCAAGAACTTCAAGGTTCTCAAAATAATTCTTGCTGTGAAAATCTTGCTTTTGGGCAGATAAATTGCCCTGTGCACCACCGGAAATGGTTTGGTTAATAAGAGTAAAGACCCCTTCCATTTCCTCAAGAATTCTTTCGTGTCCAAGAGTTACAGCTATATTACTAATGCCGGAAGCGAGAATTACATAAGTGAAATTCTTTCCTTGCATACCTCGGCAAATGTTTTCAATCTGAAAACTCTTTTTCTCAGCCGCAAGTTTGTCGGTTGGAATACCAGCGAACATTCCACCATATTCTCGTGGACTTGTTCTTAAAGGATTTTCGGAGACATATTCTATGTCAATGCCCGGAAAAACAGATTCATACGAAGAACGCAATCCGTCTCGTAAGACTTTCATTGTTCCTATGTATATGTCAATGCCGTTTTCGTTTCCGATAATCACATAAGCAAATGGCACTCCGTGACGAACACTGCTGTTGAGAATATCTCCCACTAATGTGCTCACAGAAAAATCTTGTTCTGTTTCCCAAAAGCGGGTTAAACCATTCACCTTGAAAAACTGCATATTCTGACTTTCTTCATATCCATTGGATATAAAGTTGCCGTTAGGAATAAAATCGAGGTCTTTCCTGCAAAGAGCGTGGTTCTTTTCGGCAGAAGTATATCCGTTGTAATTTGCCATTTGCCACCCTCCTTGTTAAAAAAGTCGTTTTATTAGCGAGAATATAGCTCCAAAAATAACGCCAAATATCTTCAATGCTTTAGGTAAGTTTGTAAGACACAGAATGATAATAACTGCCCATATAATTCCTTCGACCCCAAGACCGGAAATCATCATAAACATAAGGGCAACGACAATTGCCGTGATAAACCAAACAACACCCTGTCCTATTGTTCTTGTAGGAGTAATAGTGGTTCCGCTTGCTTTATTTTTGATGAGTTTGGCAATAATGTTATTGTTGGAGTCTCTTCGTCCGTATACTTCAATATCATTATTTTCGCTAACTGCACCATTATTTAACTTGCCGTACACAATAACTTGGTCACAAGCATTACCAAGAGCGTTTAATGCAGTACCCGAAAAATCAGGAAACACTTGGAACATCGTAACATCATCGTCAAGCGTGAAAGGGATTCCCATAAACAAAGCTCTAAACCACTTTTCCAAAATAGACCGCTTTTGATTGTCCACAACTATGTTTTTGGTTATTCCCGTTGTTAAAGGTTGATTACCCGAAACACGAGGAGTTGGTTGAGCGTTTACTACAGTTGTATTCTGCTGAGCGACTTGAGGAGCTTGACCTGCTGAATATACTTGAACCGTAGGCTGAGAGTCAGTGGTTGTCATATCATTACCATACGGGTCTTGGTTAGCTAACGAAGCCCCGCCGCTTAATAAAACTTTTCGGTTTCCTCCTCTTTTAGGAGTATAAGTATCGGCAGTTGGATTGCCGCTATTATTTAAAATATTTCTTTTGTTATGTGATGTGGTTTGAGGTTGAGCAGGGGGCGAACTTTGAGCATATGGGTCTTGACCAATCGCACAAAGTTCGCATATATCGCCTTGATTATCAACTTCATTTACGCCACAAATTCTACACTTATATGCCATTATCATTCCTCCTTGTACGAATTTTATGGTGTGGCTAAGCACGTTGGTTAGCCAAAGATTTAATTACTTCATCATTGGTAACAGAGGCACATCGTGCATACTCCATCATTACCATCGCTCGAATAGCACCTTTTGCTTGGTCGTCAAGACGCTCCAAGATTTCTTCTGATTTATTGCCTAAGAAAGAACTGATTTCAAAATCAGAATAATCTACACCATCATTAAATCTAATTACTAATTTTTGCGGAAAAATAGATAATTGACGAATCATTTTGTGCGTCTTTTGATTATGGTCATAAAAAAAGACTAAGGATAGATATGTGCTCCACGCCATCCGTCTTACCTTTCTTTCGATAGCACTATACGTTTGCCGTGATACACCAATCAAATTTGCCAGTTCTTCTTGTGATATTTCCGCTTTTGTTCTTAAAACCGTAAGGTTTGGGGTTAACGTGGCGATAAAACTATCCTTTTCTTCATCAGTCAGCAACCACTTTGATTCATTATCCATCCAATAGCTCCTCTCTTTAGCATTTCTGAGCGAAACTTTCGTAAAGTATATAACTTCAAGCTCAATTTCCCGCTAAATATATCAAGTATAATTATACTTGGTGTTGTCGGATTTGTCAATGGGTGCAGAAAAAAGTCGAATGAGCCTTAAAAAATATTGCATTTTGGTCTTTGATTTTATATGGATACGGAAGTCCTGTCGAGTTTTCTTTAATATTCGCCGTCAGCATCTCCGTCAACATCTCACAGAGAGGAGGTAAAAGCAATGCCGCGAAAGGGCGAAAACATTTACAAAAGAAAAGACGGTAGATGGGAAGGCAGATTCATCTGCTCTTATGACGTAAAACATAAAGCGAAATACGCTTATGTATACGGAAAATCCTACAGAGAGGTTAAACAAAAGTTGACCGAAGAAAAAGGTAAAGACAAGAAGGTTGAACCACCATCCGCAAAAGTATCAACCTACAATGAGCTGCTAGATAGCTGGCTTTACTCAACACATCTCAGTACGAAAGAATCTACTCAAGCAAGATATGCACATCTAATTAACACACACATCAAGCCACAATTGGGTACATATTCATTATCCCAACTCTCAACTGAGATAATTGAAGCGTTTATAAAGCAGCAACTCACCAACGGGCGATTAGACGGGCGCGGTGGTTTATCTCCTAAAACTGTCACAGACATTTTAACTATCGTGAAAAGCACAATAGAATATGCAAAATATAAGGAACTCCCAGTTATTTGCAATTTAAGCAGGCTCTCTGTTAAGAGAAAAGATAAAGAAATACGAGTCCTTAGCCGGTTGGAACAGGCAACCTTGACAAAAGTTCTTATCAATGAAATGGATAGATATAAGTTCGGTGTTATTTTGTCATTATATACCGGCATACGGATTGGAGAATTGTGTGCTCTGCAATGGGAGGATTTTTGTTTTTCACAACGTACACTAAAAATCCGAAAAACAATGCAGCGTATTCAAAACACAGGAAATGGAGGTACGTCAAAAACCAAGATTGTAATCAGCGAACCTAAAAGCCAATGTTCGATACGAGATATTCCTTTGCCATCATTCATTGTTGATATTGCAAAACCTTTCATAACAAGCCCTAAAACATATATATTGACAGGTAGTGAACAATATATTGAACCACGCACAATGCAAAATAGGTTTAAGCGCTATATCAAGGAAAGTCAGATTAATGATGCAAATTTTCACGCTTTGAGACATACATTCGCTACACGTTGCGTAGAGGTAGGTTTCGAAATAAAAAGTCTAAGCGAAGTGCTTGGGCATGCTAATGTAAACATTACCCTCAATCGCTATGTTCATTCCTCGTTTGAGCTAAAACGCTCTAATATGAGCAAATTGAATTTTTCAATATAAGCCGTCAAAATTATCGTCAAAAAGACCGAAGGCCTTAATGATTTTAAGGTTTTCGGTCTTTTGTCGTTGAGTTATATACTTTACGAAAAAAGCAGCTTTATAGCCTGAGATATCCGTTTTAATCCGTCGAACGAATGTTCCCCATTCGCTTCGGCGGTATTTTTTATAAATAGTTCAATCATGAATTCGACACTAAGAATATCCAAAACAGCAATTTAAATATTTATAGTATAGCACATCTGCGAAAGAATATCAATAGTCTGTGGAATATTGATAATAATATCTATAGACTATAAAAGGGAGGGTGTGCAATGAGTGAGATAGCTAAATTTATTGGACAGCGTATCCGCAATTATAGAACGCAACTAAATTTTAGTCAGGAAAAATTGGCGGAACTGGCAGGTTGTCATCCGACTTATATCGGACAACTGGAACGCGGAGAAAAGAATGCCACTCTTGAAAGTGTGGAAAAGATTGCATCGGCATTAAGTATTCCGCTCTCCCGCCTATTTGAAAAGCCTGATGACGATGAACAAGGTAACAGCATTCCTCTCAAATGCTATGAGTTCTTGTCAGCGAAAACCAAACAAGAGCAAGAACACCTTTATCTTATATTGGTTGAAATTGATAAATACAAGAATAATTAACGATGAAAAGCAAAAGACCGTAATGATGAGGCAATATGCCAACAATCATTACGGTCTTTTTTTGGATTCTTCTATTCTGGTCTGATTTTTCTAAGGAAATCCGAGTGCGGTACACAAGGCAGATTCAGCCGCCAGCCCATTCGATTCATCTCATTTAGCTTTATCAACATCAGGTTGATGTTCGTTCCCATGATTGCGGATAGCTGAACCACATCATATCCTTGTTCGAGATTGTAAACCAGCTCGTCGTCATCAATAATCAGATGCGAAGCAAAAGCGTTTGCTTCATATTCGTGCTTAGTACGCATATCGAACAGCACAAATTCGGGCAGCGCGTTTTGCGCTTTTGCAAGCGAACGGTGCAGACAGTCATGCCCGATTTCATGCCCACAGACCATCTGTAAGACCAGTTCTTCCATATGGGAGTTCAATAAAATGTGGCGCTCTTTATGCCGGTATGTATACATTCCAAGCAGTTCTTCGAGACCATCAAGGAAATGAACATAGATTCCCAGTTCCTTGGCAATTCTCAGTGTATCTCTGGTGCCGCAGGTTTTCACGATGCGATTTGCCTTTTTATATATTTCTTCCGAGCGAATCAGCACGATGTCCCACCTCCCTCGTGGCGCAGATGTGCGAATCCATCAAATAATCTGTCCGGTGGACGGAGCAATCATTCTTCCGGTTCCTGTTTCTTATATTTCTTGGGCGTGTACTTTTCAACGTTGCGGGCCTTGGAATCCCAATAAATATCCTGGAGAGCTTTCATCACGGCATCCTTGTCCTGCTCGGAAAGAGTGCCGCCGGCAAACAGTCCCGCCATTCCATCAATCAACTCCTGAGCCTGCTTCATACCGCGAGCACCATATTGTTCGGATGCTCTAACGACAAATTCCTCATCTTCAGTCAGCAGGTAGTTCACATCAACCCCAAAAAATTCAGCTATTTTACGATACGCTTCTTTGGTGCGGGGAAAAGAAAGCCCGTTCTCATACCGGGTAATCATGCGGCGATTGATTCCAAGCGCATCCGCCACATCCTGCTGAGTCAAATTCATTTTCAGCCTCTCCGCTTTAAATTTTTCTCCAAATGTCATTTTGCTGCTCACTCCTGTTCTTATAAATGAGAAATACAAATAGTCAAATTCTATTGACAAGGGCAATTTAAGTGCTATAATTAGAATAAGCAATTCAACTGCCCATAGTATACCTTGAATTACTCATTGTGTCAAGGACTTCGTGCCTGTGCGGATAAAGAATACTCAAATATGGGCAATTCAAGTAGACAAAGGAGGAATGAAGGTGATTCTGTCACAAAAGCAAATTGAGGAAATAGCTGCCGCCGTAACAAAGAATTTCAATGAATTCTTTTTCGGTGAAGATGCGGATGTCTGTATGCCTCGTGCGACACCCATAGACCAGTTTGCAAAGGACTATCTTGGGCTTCAAGTGTCTTTTGCCCATCTGTCGTCAGACGGCAGCATATTGGGGCTGACGGCCTATGACGATACGAAGTATATCGTCGAGGAACGTGGTGTGACCCGGACCATCCCGCTGAAAAGGAACCAGGTTCTTCTGGATGAAAGCTTTCTGAGACCGGGCCAGGTTCGACGGCAATGCGGCAAACGAAGATTCACCCTCGCCCACGAGTGTGCCCATCAAATACTGTTCCAAATGGAGAGCGATAAGGTAAAGCTGAGCTGCCGAAAAAAGTATGCGACCCGTACCGCATATTCCCTGCGCGACCTTAAAACCAACGAGGACTGGAATGAGTGGCAGGCAAATGTTTTGGGGGCCGCCATCCTCATGCCCCAAAAGGAAATCGACCTTGCCATGTGGTATTTTGCCGCAGGGCAGCAGCTTTTCAATTATGAGGGGAAATTCAGCTACCGAGACCAACTTGCTCTTAATATGCTCTGCCGGCAGTTCGGCGTATCAAAGTCTGCCGCTGTCATTCGGCTGCGGCATCTTGGGTATATAGTGGACCGTCCTTATGCCGAGTACGTCAATCCGTTGGAGGTGTGGGCATGAAAAAGAACATCCGCGTTACCGAGCCATCGCCGGAGATGCTCGCCAAAATCAGACGTGCCCGTACCGCAATCGCTACGCAAAAGGAGCGGAGCTTAAAATGTCCCTATTGCAAACATAATGCCATCACGGTCTATGAGGACACAAGGGGCCACGTCGAAGCAAAATGTAAGAAATGTGGGCAGGTGACTGTCTTTGATGTACTAAGTATGAGACGCTTGCCGCATCATGTAAGGAAATAGATGTTATAAACTGAATACGATTCATAGCTGAGCTGTGGAGCCGCCGGATTGGTGTAGTCATCCCAAGAGCCGCATGAAATGGAAAATGCAAGGGCATTTTCTGTTTTTACGGCTTGGGAACAGTACCACCGTCTTGCGGCTCTTTTTTTGTCCTTTCTGCTGCTTTGCCACAGCGGAAAGGATTTTTTGATGCCCGAGACCCTTAGACCGGCACAACGGTGCCGTGGCCCTCCGGCCTGAGATTTGATTTCACCCGCAATTCAAATCTCAAAAAATCGGAGGAGCCAAAATGATTAACAGCAAAAGTATCTACGCACTCAACAAAAAAGACCCGGATGCCATCGTGTATCCCACCGCAGACGGAAAACTCGTCCGTGTTACCCGTGAATATTTCCCCAGCGAGGAAGCGTTTCTCGCTTTCAAGAGCTGGTCTGACGAGGACTTCCACGAGGAAGAAAAGCACGACCACAGGGAATCCAACCACACACTCGCCGCCGATGCGCTGTCGGATGCGGCCCTTGCCGTTCCCGCCACGGATGTTGTCCTGGAACGCCGGCATGAACGGGCGGAAAAACGAAGAATCGCTTCCGAGATGGTGGTCAAGCTCAAAGATAAGCTGACGGAAACGCAGTTTCGTAGACTGTGGCTGCATGAGGTTGACAGAAAGACACTTGAGGAAATTGCAGCCCTTGAGAAAGTGACATTCCAAAGCGTTCACGAGAGCATCGAGAGCGCTAAGAAAAAAATTTTGAAGAAATTTTGAAAAACACCCTGAAAAACAGCCCCCAAAACGGCGGTAGGTGAAAGGACATAAATCGCAAATTCCTTTCTCTGTGCCGGACGGTAACAGTTTAATCCCTGCCGGCATGAACGTTCCTTGACAACCAAATAGCTTTATCAGATAACGAACTCTCTTGTATGAGCCGAGCCAGAGGATACGCCAGGACCACCGCAGAGGTGTGAGCGAGAACTATCCGCTCTGGAAAAGTCGGGCAGCTCCCGATTGGCCACGAGGACAAGGGAGATGCTACTCCCCACCAGGGACAGCCCGAGCGTGCTAACAACCGTCGCAGGCAATCCGGTGAGAGGCCGTGTAAGTTAATCACGGGCGCAGAAGCGAGTGCCAACAGCGAAAGGCAGTCTGGATGAAGCAGAAAGCATTTACCAACAACAATCCATGGAGGGCGAATTGTGTTTTGCCCTCCGTGTGGAATAAGGAGGGCGGGCTGCATTTGGGCGGTTCGCTCTCTTACATAAAAGACAGGAGGACACTATGGAACTTAGAATCGACCCCGAATTTGTGGAGAAAATACCGCCCCTTACCGATGAAGAATTTCAGCAACTGGAGGCGAACATTCTTGCTGATGGCATTATCATTAGCCCCATTATCGTGTGGAACGGCGTTATCGTGGACGGGCATAACCGCTACCGCATTGCCTGCAAATATCCTCATATCACATATAGCATCTGTGAAAAGGACTTTGCCAACCGGCACGAAGCGATAGCGTGGATTTGTAAAAATCAGCTTGGCCGCAGGAACCTCACTCCGCAACAAAAGAAATATCTGATAGGCAAACAGTATGAATCTGAAAAAGCAAGCCACGGCGGAGACCGAAAAAGTGCGGAGGCAAAATCAAGATGTCAAATTGGCAACTTGATTGATTCACAAAAGACTTGTGAACGCATTGCGGAGGAAAACGGCATAAGCAGTCGTTCTGTTTGTCGTGCGGAAGCCTTTTCCAAGGCGGTAGACATCGCTGAAGAGATAGAACCCGGTATCCGTTCGGAATTTCTCGATGGAAGTATCCGTGCTACGGAGAAAGAGATACACGCCCTTGCCAGGGCCGACCCGGAGGACAGGCCGGAACTCTTAGCCGAGCTTCGTAAGCCGCCCGGGGAACGGGCAAAACCGTCAAAAACTGAAAAGCCAAAAAGCACTCCAATTTCACAGCTACAGCAAATCTCCGAGGATATGCTGTCAGCCAAAAGCAGAGGGACTCCGGCAGATATGCTCTATGAGCTGGAGGACGCATTGGATTCCCTGATGTTCCGGTGGACCATGTGCATTGGGAACTACCGGGATTATTTTGCCGAGGAAACGTGCCGCTCTGAAATCAACCAGCTCGCACAGACAGGACTTGACTATTTACAGCAAATCAAGGAAGGAGAATTACCGATATGAAGACAAAGCAATTTACTTACCGGGAGATGGTGCTTTCCAGCTCCCAGGTAGAAGTCCCGAGACAGACCTACCAGCGTAACTTCAATGCCAAACGTGCTCAAAAGATTGCCGATGAGTTTGACGAGCGCATCGCAAACGAACCCAAGGTCAGCTACCGTGACGGACGGTACTTCGTGTTCGACGGGCAGCATACCATCGCCGCCCGCAAGCTGCTCAATAACGGAGAAGATGTCTCCATCAAGTGCAGGGTGTACTTCGGCATGACCGAACAGGACGAAGCCCTGCTCTTTGCACAGCAGTTTGGTGTGTCGGCTCCGCTTTCCGCCGGCGCCCGTATCCGTGCCCTGATTTTCGGCGGCGACCCCATTGCCATCGCTTTTGTGGAGGCAAACAAAGAGATTGGGATTCAGCTCGACTACGACCAGGAGCGTGGCCGGAACCGTATTGGCTGCATCCAGACAGCCTTTGACGCCTATCAGAAAATTGGGGAGGAGCGCTATAAGGAAGCCATGTGTATCCTCAATACCGTATGGAACGGGGAACCCGATTCCTTCCGTGCGGAAAATGTCATCGGTATCACCCGCTTCGTTGACCTCTACCACGAGGAATACCGGCGTAACCGCCTCGTTACACAGCTTCGGCTGGTGGACCCGCTGACCATCTACCGGGAAGGACGGGCTACAGGTATTAACCTGGCGGGCTACAAGAAATATCTGTTCCAGGTTTTCCGCATCTACAATGGGAACAGCAAAAAGTACGCCCTCAAAATGAAATTCTGATATATCCTCCCTCAGCGGCCGTGTTTAGCGGTCGCTTTTACATATCCGTTTTGGAATGTAGAAAGGACTTAGCTTATGAAAGAAAACTGGAACTATCGCCGTGGCGACATTTACCTTGTGGACCTCGGCAGGAATATCGGCTCCGAACAAGGCGGGTGCCGCCCGGTACTGCTTTTGCAGAATGATGTGGGCAACCACTTCGGGCCTACGCTGATTGTTGCGCCGATTACCTCCCGCTATTGGAAGAAATCTCAGCAGCCCACGCACACGCTGATAGCTGGAATCCGAAATCTCAGCAGCCCCTCGGTCGTCCTGGCGGAACAGCTTCTGACCATCGACAAGATGCGTGTTATGAAATATCTCGGCAGAGTGCCGGAGGAGCAAATGCCGGCAGTTGAAACGGCTGTGAAGGTCAGCCTCGGATTGGAGCCGCCCCACATCGCAAGCATGTAACCGCACAAATTCGCATAGTTATGAACGAGACTGTAAAAAGGAGGGGCTGTATGCAATCTGTGTCTATCACAAATATGAAAAATATCGACATTGCCACAGTAGACCGGGATGCGCTGGTGGACATCCGGGATGTGAAGGTCAACACGGCACTTCCCAAACGGGAACGTGCCATTGATTTTATCCGCCAGATTCGGAATCCCTACTGTTATAAGCACGGCAAATATGTCGTGAAGGTCGGATTCTCCGACACGGAGGTGTCGCTGGAGGAACGCCTTGCGGGGTATATCCGCTCCAAGTGCTGACATCCTCGACAGGACGGGACGGAACCCATAAAATAATAGCAGGACTAAAGCGATGCTCCTGGCTCGGTAGTTTTGCTTCCATACTGAGAGAAGGAGTGTGCAATCATGCTTACTACGCAAAAAAAGATTTGGAACGCCACCCTCTATCTCCGTCTGTCCCGTGACGACGGCGATAAGGAGGAATCCAACAGCATCACCGGGCAGCGGGAGCTGCTCCGGGATTACATATCGCAGAGACCCGAACTTCGGGAATATGCGGTAAGAGTTGACGACGGTTTCAGCGGTTCGACGTTTGAAAGACCGAGTTTCCAGAAGATGATGGAGGATGTGAAGGCCGGCAGGACCGACTGCATCATCGTCAAAGACCTATCCCGCTTTGGCCGTAATTACCTGGACGCCGGCGAGTATATCGAGAAGATATTTCCGTTTCTGGGCGTCCGGTTCATCGCCGTCAACGACAATTATGACAGCCTAGGAGATAAAAAAGCCTCCGATGACCTCATCATTCCGTTCAAGAACCTCATAAACGAAGCCTATTGCCGTGATATTTCGGTAAAGATTCGCTCTCAGCTTGAAATCAAGCGGAAAAACGGGCAGTTCCTCGGCTCCTTTGCCGCTTTCGGATATCTGAAAGACGAGCAGGACAAAAACAAACTGGTGGTTGACCAGTACGCCGCCGATATTGTCCGTGACATATTCAAATGGAAATTGGAGGGCGTAAGCCCCCAGGATATAGCCGACGCTCTGAACAAGCTCGGCGTCCTTTCCCCCATGGAATACAAACGGTCCCTTGGAATGAAGTTTACCACTTCCTTCAAGACCAGTGCAAAAGCCCTTTGGTCGGCGGGAACGGTCATCCGTATCCTGAAGAACCCCATCTACACCGGTGTTCTTGTACAGGGCAAGGAGACCACGCCAAGCTATAAAGTCCACAAGCGCATTACCAAAGATAAGAGCGAGTGGACGGTCATCGAGGACAGCCATGAAGCGATTATCTCCCAAATTGATTTTGACAGCGTTCAAAAAGTGCTGAAATGCGATACCCGCCGCAGCCCGGGCGGTAAGACGGTCGGACTGTTCAGCGGAATGATTTTCTGCGGCGATTGCGGCGCAAGCATGGTACGCAAGACCGTTCCCGCAGGGGATAAGAAGTATGTGTACTATGTCTGCTCCGCCCATAAGCAGGATAAGAGCTGCTCGCCCCACCGTATGAGGGATATTGCGTTAGAGGAAATCGTCCTGGACAGCCTGAAGCAGCACATCCGCGATGTGGTGGATATGAGCGAGCTGCTTGCGATTACCGATACCGCCCCGCTGCGTACCGCGCAGGCCCAAAAGGTGCAGAGACAGCTTGATAAAATGCGGGAGGAATATGAGAAGCTCCAAAAGCTGCTGATGTCCCTCTATGAAAACCTTGCGGACGGCATCATCGACCGGGAGGAATATACGCGGCTGAAATCGAGCTTTACCGCCCGTGCCGATGAAGCGGAAAAGCAGATGGACGCCCTGAGAGAACAGCTTGAAGATATACACAACCATGGGGCGAAAAACGCCTGGATGGATGAATTCATCAAGCGGCAGGGGCTTACCGCCCTTGACCGGGCCGTGGTGGTTGCTTTGATTGACAAGATACTGATTCATTCAAACGATGCGGTGGAAATCATCTACCGCTGGCAGGATGAATTTGCCTGGCAGCTCGATATTCTTCGGAGCGCAAAATTGCAGGAGGTCGTGTAAATGGCAAGAACCAAACGAAAGATAAACCCGCTTGTACAAGCGGCGGAACCCTCTGCCCCTGCGGCGAAAACTTATAAGGCGGCCGCCTATGTCCGCCTGTCCGTAGAGGACAGCGGCAAACCCGGCGCTGATACGATTGAGGGGCAGAAAGCCCTGCTGACCTCTTTTATTGAAAGCAAATCGGATATGGAGCTGGTCACCCTGTTCTGTGATAACGGGCGGACGGGAACGGACTTCGACAGGCCCCAATTTGAAAAGATGATGGAGGAAGTCCGCAAAGGCCGTGTGGACTGCATCGTGGTCAAAGACCTATCCAGATTTGGCCGCAACTACAAGGAGACCGGCAACTATCTGGAGCGCATTTTCCCGTTTCTGGGCGTCCGGTTCATCGCCGTCAACGACAACTTCGACACGCTGACCGCAGAGCGAACCCAGGACGGATATATCGTGCCGCTAAAAAATCTCATCAACGAGGTTTACAGCAAGGATATATCCAAAAAATCCGCTTCCGCACTTCATGTGAAGCAGCAGCGCGGCGAGTTCATCGGGGCGTGGGCACCGTATGGATACCGCAAAGACCCCAATGACAAACACCACCTTGTCATCAATGAAGAAACGGCCCCCACGGTTCGCCGGATATTCCAGTGGCGCTCCGAGGGCGTCAGCGTTGTCCAGATTGGCCGCAGGCTCAATGAAGCCAGCATCCCTTCCCCGGCAGCATATCTCTATGAGACCGGAGAGGTAAAAACGGAAAAATATAAGGGTGTACCCTGGCACACGCAGGTCTTGAAGAATCTGCTCGCCCATCCCGTTTACATAGGTCACATGGTTCAGGGAAGGAAAAAGCAATCCTTCTATGAGGGAAAGCGGCAGACCTATGTGGACGAAGCCGAATGGGTCATCGTCCGGAATACCCATGAACCGTTAATCGATTGCGAGACCTTTGAAAAAGTGCAGCAGATTGCCGGGCAGAAAAAGCAGGAGTATCACGAAAAGCTCGGAAAATACGCACATTTGAAGCACTCAGAGAACATTCTGCGAGGGCTTGTGTGGTGCCCGAACTGCAACAGGCCGATGATTCGCTATAAGAATGTGAGCCATGGTCAAAAGCTGTGGTACACCTATGTCTGCCCCGGCCATGCCGATGACCCTGCCCGGTGTCCCTTTGTGAGCATACGGGAGGAAGAATTGCAGGAAGTCCTCTTTGCGGCGCTTCAATCTCAGATTCAGGTCGCTGCTGATTTAGAGGAAGTGGTCAAGCGGTTGAATGCAGAGCCGAAATTCCGCAGGCAGCGTTCGGATGCCGCCGCAAAACTCGAAACGGCAAGGCGTACCTTGAAGCGCAGCCAGTCCTTGTATGACAGCCTGTATCAGAATTATGTGGAACAGCTTATGACCGAGCAGGAGTATGTGACGCTCAAAGCGAGGTATAAGGCGGAAGCGGAAGAAGCCGAACGGCTGATTGCGGTCCTGGAGCAGGAACAGCGGGAAAGCAAGGTCTATACTACTGAGAACCGCTTTCTCACGGAGTTCCGCACCTTTATAGGGGCGGACACGCTGACAAAAGAAATGGCGTCTGCGCTTGTGAAGCGCATCTATGTGGATGCCGGCCGGAACATTGATATTCGCCTGCGATATCGGGATGAATATATGGCACTACTGAAATTTATCGAAGGGAGGGCTGCTGTATGAGGGTAGCAATGTATCTTCGCCTGTCCAGTGAGGACGGCGACTTAAAAGATACCGGCAAAGCGGAATCTGAGAGTATCTCCAATCAGCGGGGACTGTTGCAGAACTTTATCAGCAGCCGCCCGGAGTTCGGCGGTTGGGAGGTTTCGGAGTTCTGTGACGACGGCTGGAGTGGGAAAAATTTCGAGAGACCGAATTTTCTCAGGATGATGGAGCAGGTCAAACAGGGCCGGATACAATGTATCGTGGTCAAAGACCTATCCAGATTTGGCCGTGATTATCTTGTGGTCGGAAACTACATCAGCCGGGTATTCCCGTTCCTGGGCGTTCGCTTCATCGCCGTCAACGACGGCTTTGACAGCTCCCGGCCACAGGATATCGACAGCCTGGATACCTCCTTTAAGACGCTGATTTATGACTTGTACAGCCGTGAGCTTTCTACAAAGGTCAAAAACGCCAAGCGTATGCGGGCGGAGAAAGGGCTGTTCCTAAGTCCCTTTGCCCCCTATGGCTATGTGAAAGACCCGGAAAACAAGAACCGCCTCCTCATTGATGAAGAAGCGGCGGTCATTGTCCGTAAGATTTTCGCTTTGACCATTGACGGGGCAAAACCTTCAGAGATTGCCGCTCTGCTCAATCGTGAGGGCGTCCCCACGCCGATGCTGTACAAGCGGGCGGCGGGCTGCTCCCGTGAGCGATGGCCGAGCATCCATGAGGAAAACTTTTGGACGCAAGGCAACATCTTCAAAATCCTCCGTGACGAACGCTATATCGGGAAATGCGTCTACGGCAAGCGTGAGCGCGATGCGGTGGGCAACCGGCACACGGTCAAGCGGAGCAAGACTGATTGGGTCATCGTGGACGAGACCCATGAGGGGATTGTTTCAAAGACTGACTTTCAGAAAGCCGCAGGCCGCATGAAGGAGTACAGGGAATTTATTCCGTGTATATCTGAGCGGAATCCGCTCCGCAAAAAAGTGATTTGCGGGATTTGCGGTCATGCCATGTCACTCTCCAGCACAAAGAACGCAAAGTATCATTGCCGCACGTCTCATTTGGAAACAGGTTTTGGGTGTACTTCCGAGGGGATATTGCAGGCGGATATCCACGAGATGGTCGTTACACTGATTCGCGCCTATGCCGCCTATGCGGTCAGTCTGGAGCACCTGCTTCTTTTGCAGAGGGAACGTATCCAGGCAGAGCAAAAACAGGCCCGCCGTGAGCTTGCCGTTTTGCAGAGCCGGAAAAATCAGTTGGAAAAGGCGCTCCAAGACCTATATGAAAAGCTGATTGACGGTACAATCGACAAAGAAACCTATCTGTCCCACAAGGCGAGCAATCAGGCCAAGGCACAGGAGATTTCCGAGCAGATGGAGCGGTTGGAGAAATCCTCGCAGGCTGCTACCGAACAAGGCGGAGCCTTTATCGAAAAGTATCGGGAGTATACTGAGCTGGAAAACCTGACTGCGGAGGTTGCAAACGATGTGGTGAAGCGTGTGACCGTGTACAAGGACGGCGGCATTGAAATCGAGCTTGCCCTGCGTGACGAGCTGGAAAAGCTGCTGGCCTGCATCGAAGCAGTCGATGCGGCTTCTTGAAGCGAAACCGCAGAAATGCGCCAAATTTATTTAGTCCTTACTTGACAGCGGCTGACGATGGCTATTCCGGCGCGAATTTCAATCGCCCAGCCTTTGAACAGATGATGGATGACATGAGCAACGGCGACATCGCCGTCATCATCACAAAGGATCTTTCCCGCCTTGGAAGAAACCAACTGCACACCGGTCTTTATATCGAGGAGATATTCCCTTCCAATGATGTGCGCTACATCGCTGTCAACGACAATGTTGACACCAAGTATGAAAACAGCAACGAGCTGATGCCTTTCAAGAATTTGTTCAATGAGTGGCACGTGCGGGACTGCAGCCGCAAGGTGCGGAATGTAGTGAACGCCAAGGCACAGCGGGGAATCCGGGTGGGGACACGAGCTCCTTACGGCTACCGCAAGGGTGCAACCAAGGACTCTCCTCTGTTGGTGGATGAGGAGGCGGCGGCTGTCGTCAAACGCATCTTCGCCATGTGCGCCGGCGGAATGGGACCAGCCCAGATTGCAAAGCAGCTCAAGAAAGAATGCATCTACAGTCCATCCATGTACGCCTATACGAAATTCGGCACATCCCATTCCGGGCTGAATGCAGAGCGGCCCTACAACTGGACTGGCGACATGGTGGCGGATATGCTTCAGAACATGGTCTACCTTGGGCACACGGTCAACCTTCGCTACAGCACCAAGTCCTACAAGGACAAAAAACGATGTGAACGCCCCAAATCAGAGTGGCTTATCTTTGAGAATACTCATGAAGAGCTGGTGGATCAGGAAACCTGGGATATCGTACAGGAGGTGCGATCTCATAAGCGCCGCCGCACGAATATGGATGAGCAGAATATGTTCTCTGGATTGGTGTATTGTGCGGACTGCGGTAAGCCCATGGTATTGCACCGGGCGCACACCATGAAGCCGGAACAGAATCATTTCACCTGCCGCACCTACAAGAAGGACGGGGCAGAAGTGTGTAGCGCTCACTATATCCGGGAAGTGGCACTGAAGGAAATCGTGCTGGAAACAATCCGCAGAGCTACAGAGTTTGCCAGGAGCGACCCGGAGCGGTTCGCCGCATATATTCAGCAAAAGCAATCTACTGAGGTGGCAAAGGAGATCCGGGGGTTGGAACGGGAATTGTCCACGATGCGGAAACGGGATGGCGAACTGGATGTAGTGTTCAAGCGGATGTATGAGGACAGCGCCTTGGGACGGGTGAGCAATGAGCAGTTCCGTTTGCTGTCTGAGGCATACTCCAAGGAGAAAGCGCAGCTGGCCGAAGCCATCCCTGCCACGGAGGAGCGCCTGGAGAAACTACGCAGTAGCATGGCCAACGCCAAGAACTTCATCGCCAAGGCCAGAAAGTTCACCGACATGACGGAACTGACCCCGGAACTGCTCCGCACCTTTGTGGCGAAAATCATCGTGTATGAGAAAGAGGTCAAATACTCCAAGCACGCACCGCAGAAGATCCACATCTGTTTTCGGGACTTCAACCTCAACGAGACAGACGATATGCTTCTATGCGGAGAGACAACAGAAAAGGCAGACAGTACAATTGCACTGCCTGCCTAATCCGAGGACACGCTTCAAGGTACCCCTATCAGGAGTAGCGGAAGC